>Ga0310697_10002353_pt1 | contig 20228 bp, 17 predicted proteins | sample 172DNAGHGlowgp2_FD_203883 | JGI IMG/M metagenome (GOLD analysis project Ga0310697, IMG submission 203883) | Sheep rumen microbial communities from Palmerston North, Manawatu-Wanganui, New Zealand - 1728 DNA GHGlow gp2 (v2) (version 2) | ecosystem: Host-associated > Mammals > Digestive system >... | reverse complement strand
TAACTCCATTGGTTGTTGCAAAGGCAATGCATCCAGTGCAGCTTTCCATTCACGTCCACGCCGGTCTCATCGCAGTGAATCACGTTCAGAGCCGCAACTTTCTTTCGAATCTCATCAGCGGCTGCCGCTGTCTCGGCGGCGCAGCTGTCGAGAAAATTTTGCAGCGTTCCCGTACTGACAGGAATACCTAGGGCAACACCGCACAGAAAATGAGTAGTGCGGAAGCGGCCTAAACATGGTAAAATAACAGTATGAATAAACAGATAACGCTGTCTGCGTTCAACGATGAGTTGGCACAGGTACGGACAAAGAAAAAAGAATTTCTGGAACAGATGGATCGCATCATCCCGTGGGGCGAGTGGAAAGCACTCATACAGCCGTACTACTATAAAGGAGAGCGCGGCAACAAGCCCTATGAGTTGGAACTGATGCTTCGGCTGTTCATACTGCAGAACCTCTACAACCTGGCAGATGAAGGTACGGTTGCGGAGGTCATAGACAGTCGCGCATTTTCTGAGTTTTGTGGGGTAGATTCCAGTAACCAAGTACCCGACGGAGATACCCTGGGATGCTTTCGGAATCTGCTGATGAAGCATGGACTGCAACAGAAGTTGTTTGCACAAGTGGTCACTATGTTGACGGAGCGTGGTCTCATTCTGAAAAAGGGAACAATCGTAGATTCTACGATTATAGCAGCTCCATCTTCCACGAAAAACGAGGAAAAGAAGCACGATCCCGACACCCATCAGACGAAGAAAGGCAACACCTGGCATTTCGGGTATAAGGCGCATATTGGTGTGGACAGGGACAGCGGTATTGTACACACTGTCAAGGCTACGGCAGCCTATGTATCCGATGTGACCATGACATCCGAACTCATGCACGGAGAGGAAGATACGCTTAATGGAGACAGCGGGTACCTCGGCGCAGAGAAGCGAGAAGATGCCAAAGTACGAAACAAATCCGGCAAGAAGATTCGGTATGAGATCAACCGTCGCCCCAGCCAAATGCGCAAGCTCAGCAAAGCGGTCAGTACAAGGCCAAGAAGCGGGAACACGCAAAGTCCTCTGTACGGGCCAAGGTAGAACATGTTTTCGGTGTTGTAAAGGGACTTCTTAAATTCAAGAAGACTCGATACCGAGGGCTTCTAAAACAGGAAGCAAAATTCAACATCATGTTTGCGCTGGCAAATCTGATCCTGGCTGACAGGCCCTGCCTAGCAGTCTGATTTGGTTTGCCTCCGCATAAAAAATATAGGGGGCATCATCGGCATTTTGACTCTATACAGAGAGTTCGGTTCTTGCTTTGCGAATTGTGCGGTGTTGCCTTAGCTATAAACACGTACTATTTAAATTACTACAAGCATTAACTTGACAATTGGTTTTATAGTTTTAATAGATATTTTATTATGTTCGTAATCCATCGCCATTCTAATTACATTACAAAAGTAATTATACTGATGTATACGTTTTATAATAATATTTTACTTCTGCAATACCGGGCTTTTGAAGCAAGTCTGTAAATTTAGGAGAGCGAGCACCATTTGCACGGAGAAATAGCACCAGCTTCACGTAGCAGAGCACCAGTGTATTTTGTACAGCAGCGGCCGACAGAGCCGACCGCCGCCGAGTACAGACTAATCGTAAGGTTTGGTAATCTCGCTTGCAGTGTTTTCGGCAAGCTCTTTCTCAACCCGCATCGTATAACTAAGTGTATAATGGGCAACATCTGCCTTGATTCTGCCATTCCGTTTATTACATACAAAATCCGCTAATCTCTTATACTGGAAATAACAGAAACTAATTATACTTTGCTATTTCTTTCCATGTTCAACGTCGACGGTAACGTGTGAAGAAAAATCTTTTAAATATTCCTCTTGCTTTTGGATGAACTTGTTTTCAATAAGACTTAAACTAGTGCCATAATCCATTACTCGTAGTATGATCGAGTCGTTCTGAATAACAATATCATAATTATCAGAAGAAAAAGATGGCCACCAATGTACATCGGACAAACCATAGTATTTTGAACGATTCCACACTTGGAGCGAATCAATCATCATAGCAAAATAGTTACTGGGCTCCTTAGCAAACTCATAACGCCATTCTTGTGAGGAATCAAAAACTCTTCGAAGATCTTCAGGATAAAGGTTGTGGCAAAAGATACTACGTAATACTGCTTGAACAATATACGAGTTATCTTTCTTAAGTCTACTGTCAAAGTGCTTTCTCTCAACATTCCAGCAAAGAGTGCTTATTATATCGACTATTGGTTCTTTTGAATCAAACAGTTTATCAATTAGCATAAAGTAATACTGGACACTGAGCAAGAATATGAGAGCGCCATATATTCCGTGGTCAAATGAGATATATTTAGTTTTATAGCTATTGACAAAATCAAAAAGGGTGACATCTTTTCCGGGACAAAAAATTTTCATTTTCTCTTTGATATATATTTCAAGTTTATCCAGCCAGGGTTTCCCAGTTGCCGAAGAATTGATCATGTCAAAGAGCTTCTGAATATCTACTTGACTAGGTGTAAACACGGCTGGATTATCAACAGATAGTTCAGAAAAAAGTATTTTGTTACATTGAGAAATAAACTCAACAAATGCGCCGTGGCTTTCTTTTTCGTTCTCAATAGCATTAATGAGAGTTGATGAAAAATCTTCCTTAATCTGTTTTTTATAGTCATTAATCGCCTCTTCCTTGAACATGTCATCAACAGCTTGGCCTATCACATCTTTAATCTGGTTGGTTTCTAAACCTGGGTTTAACTTTTTCAAAGATTCTTTTGCTGCGTCGAAATCAGAAAAAGGCAATTGAGAAAACACTGCTGTTTTAAAAAATGCAAGGAATTTATCTTTTATGAAACTATCGATTTTTTTGCTGTTATTGAGAATTTTCAGGCCAGTTGTTTTTTTAGGAAACGCTATTGTTGGATCAAGAAAAGAATCTCCGAGAGGAAGAGAATTAATGTACGATAGTATATTTTGATAGGTTTGAAAGATGTATGTATTGAGTTGACTACTAGTTGTAATTCCGCTAAATAGGCTCCTCTTTTCGGGTTGTTCTTTGGATTGGCTTGGACTTGATAACATATCAACAATTTTACGATATTTTTCAACGCTGAACACATTACCAGAGCCGGTTGGCAAGTAGAACAATTGTGTGGTGTCTTCCTTAAAGTTAAAATAGTATCTAATATAATAATCACTGACTGGCAAAGTGTCTTCTGAATCCAAATAATCTCTGGCAGCAGATTGCTTGAGTTCTGTATAATTCCCATTAAGGAAATAATAATAAGTCTTAGAACTAGTTACAGATTTAAACGCTACAGGCTGTTCGGTCGTAGCATCAAATAGTACTACAATATAATCTTCAGCAGAAGCGAACCCTGTCAACATTTTTAGATGATCGTAACAATGAATTTTCGCAACTGCCTTGTACTCGCCGAACTGTGTGCCGATAGCGTTTCCATCAACAATAACGGGTGATTCTAATGGCCGCTCAACCTTCGACCATGTCATGCTTTTTAATGAATTAGACACCTCGCTAAAAGGACCATTGTTCTCATCGTCATTAATCATTTGCCATAGAACGAGAAACCTTGCTGCACATTCAGCGAGAATCTCTCTTGAGAGACAATTGAACAAACTATTAAAGCATTCAAGGTAACGTGTTCCGCTCCCAAGTGTTGATCCCGGCTTGCATAATTGCTCAATTGGATAAGCAAGGTCGTGAAAAAGGCAAAAATACTTCCAATAGTCTATAAAGTCCTCAGTTGCGTCCTTCGCTAAATGAAAGTTATTCTTTTCTCTTTTTCTTTTGAATTCATTTGTGAGTGCTATGTTCATAGGGCGTTGGTAGAAAAAACCATAAATCCCCAGAAGATACATGTACACAATATGCGTAAAATGATCTTGAGGAACATATGACTCACTTTGAGATCGGTTTAGAGTATCAGTTTCAAAATCTGCGAGGTTTTCGAGAAGCGTAAATGGCGGTGGGAAATTTGCTTCAAAGCACAACCGTTGTACTATGTATTTTGCTCTAGCTCGCTGTTCACTTACATCTGCTGTTGACAAAAAATCAATAAATACGTCTTCGCACGGAAAAAATTTGTGCTTAAGTGACTCATATATTTTTTGCTTCCTGTCATAAGGAGTCGGGTTGAGAAACAGCTCGTTGAGCAGCCTTTGGTTTATCTTTGATTCCATTTCTTTTCTCTCCAAACAATCTATTTCCGGTGTTTTTTCGATTTATTAGTTTTTATTGCTTCGAAAACATACGGAGCAATTAATAGTTGGAGTTCTCTGATATCTCTACTCGATGGGATAAGATTTTTGTTTAAGACATATGCATCTTTTGAACTGTCAAAATCGTATAGGTTTTTTACTATTTCCCTTCTGGTAGATAAAGAGATACTTAAATCATCCGGAATACAGGCATACAGTTCTGTTCTGAGTTTGGTACGAACAGTTACAAATGTTTCTCTATACGCTCGATGTAAAAGGACGATGGCGTCGTAAATATCCCGATCTTCACCATATAATCCTCGTTTCCACATCTTATTCACTTCCCGCATTACTCGTGAAGACTGTTTTTTTGCCTTCTTAATACGGCGAATACCTCTTGTACGTACAACAGACTTAACCGCTTTAGTCAAATCATCATTATTAGAAATCTGTTCATCAACAGCATCAGAGTCCCATTCATTGAATATTTCTCTTAAATCAGAATAATACCTGTTGGCACCTTTCCCGTTGATTCTAATAGGTTCATTTCGAAATGTTTTCATCGTTGTTAAACGATATGAGAGTGACTGAGCATCAAATAATGCTTGCCGCAAATCATCTCCAGCCAATGTATCACGTAAGATTTCAAACGCCATATCCTTACACCTCACGAAAGCAAATTAGAATTCTATGTAGACATCTTTATAGAGATCCATTTAGAAATCTTTGTCGAATTATAACATTTTTTGAGAATTGAGTCTAGTGCTTAATATGAAATTATTCTCATAAATTTATTAATAGTGGGCAGTTGCTGAACAAGCCGCTGCCCGTGACTGTAGAGTTTTCCTATCTAAGTTTAGATGGTATTTGAAAAGTTGCCCAGAGGGTATAAGGTAGACTTCGTCTACCAGCAATTTGCATGAAAGCAAGCGGAGAAAAGTGGGTTACGTCTCTCCGCTTGTTCTCGACTCGTCCACAAGCACGCAACCATTTGGCCTGCCCAGGGAAGCAGACTTATTTCATGGGGGCATGATACCCCTTGAGGTTTAATGTGTGTCTCTACTATAGACTTCTTTATCACCCAAATATCTCCCGTTACCATTGATGGTACGTCGATGGGCTAATCTGAATTCCCCAGCACCATGCTTTTAACTGACAGCCCGCTCGATCGGCATTTCATGATAGCGTAAATATTTGATGGCCGGGAATACCCTCTGCGAGATAATGTTATAAATCTGGCGGGGATCGTTGATCTTGAACCGGCTCCAATGCATGGCCTGACCCGCTGCGGTCTGTGGGAAAATGTGCAGCAGTTTCTCCCCCGTCATATGCTAAAACTCTTCCGTCTCCAATTTCTTCTCGTCCAGCGAGCGGATGAACATCAGATAGGTGAGCTGCTCGATCACGGTCAGGGGATTTGTGATACCGCCCGGCCAAATGTCGGTTCATATTTTATCAACTTTTTTAATAACACCTACAACCATGGCTACACCTCGCAAAGCTATCTTTTGAGCTTTCATTTTATGACATTTTTTCCATATATTCGGTGTTTCTACAATCATAATTCGTATTGGAAGCTTTTACCAGCTTTGATCCATCGCACGCTGCTTTCTGCGATTCATCTTTCGACTGTGTTTCGATTCGTCGAATCTGATTTTCTGGCGATCATCGCCCGGCATCCGATTCTGTCAAGCTGTTCTAATCACGCTTTTTCATCTGTTTCATTTTTGCGGAGATTGCGTTTTGCCTTGTTGTTTCATCCAATCACGCCCATTTATGATCTCCTGCTTCTCATGCAACCGATCAATAACAGATTCTTTTTCTTTCGGCACATCGTTCTCGGCAGACATCTCTGCCTCTTTTTGCAAATAGCTGACGCAGTAGCGGATGGTTTTCAGATCATCCAGTTCGGCCTTGATCGCTTCTGCCTTTGGACGCAGCGCAGCGACATCAGCGGTCAGCTCTCTCAGTTCTTCCCGCAAATCCTTAGCGGGGACTTTCTTATCCGGATAGAATTTGATGATCAAGCGGAGAGCCTTGTTGTACTCATCAAGCTCGGCCTTATGCTTCTGATAAAAGCTCTCCTGCTTCTTTTTCCAGCCGATTGCCTTGTACTCCCGGTGCAGCGGCGCTAAACGGCTGGCAGAATCGCACGCCTTCAGCAGCGCCTGAATATCCCGCATCCGCTTTTCCTTCCCGCGAATCTGATTTCTGATCATATCAGCCTCGGTTTGCTTCTCTGACAGACGCGCCTGTAAATCGTCGACTGTTCTGATTTTTTGCTCATGTAAACACACAAGGGCGTGAGAGACCTTTTTCAAATCCTTGAGCGATCCGCTTCTCTGCGCATACAAGGCCCAATCTGTTCGTTCTTCGCGTCTGGCGTCCATGTACCGCAACAGCAGATCTGCCAGCATTGGCTCCCGGGGCTCTTCTTTGTTAAGCTGCTCCCATTTTTCTTTCAAATCCGCGACCTTAGATTTAAGATTGGCAATCAGCTTTCGTATCGCAAGCAGAGCGTGGTTTACGCGCCTGATTTCCCGATTGAGATTTCCCATGTCTGTCTGAATTCCTCGCTTTTCCATCTGCGTCGCTGCTGGGCCGAGATGAACCGTGGGCGCGAGGTCAATGCCCTGACGTTCAAAAGAGCGGAGATCGACACGCTCCGGTCTTCCGTTCTGCTCCAGAAAACGGTTGGTCACAACCTCCCAGCCGTGCCGCCAGAGTTCCGCCTTGCTCTGCTCGTTCCAATCGACCGTATCTTCTTTATGGCTTTTCCAATAGCCGGATGGGAGCCGGACACGTTCACCGTTTTCATCCAAATCATAAACCTTGCGACTCTTCGGCAGCCACTTTCCATGCTCGTCCATCGCACGCATGGTCAGCATGATATGCGCGTGCGGGTTTCCGTCGCCTTTGTTGTGGATGGCGAAATCCGCGCACATGCCCTTGGAAACAAAATGCTCCCGGCAGAAGTCATGCAGCATGGCCGGGAATTGGTCTGCCGGGACTTCACGCGGGAGCGCAAGAACGATACGTCTGGCAAGCTGGGAGTTCCATTGCTTTTCGATTTTCTCCACCGAGTTCCAGAGTGTGCTTCTATCGGAGAACGTCAGCGGAGCATTTGCCGGGAGCATGATTTCGGTGTAAACGATGCCCTGTTTCTTCGCGTAGGATTTCCATTTTCGATCATATTCTGAATACAGCTTTTCACCGCTCTGATAAGCAGCACCGGCCACGGCGGATTGACCGCGGCTGCGCTGCGTGATGGTGATGCTGAAGTGTGGACATGGCATTTCTCAGCCTCCTTCCTGTTTGAATATAGTGCGTTGATGTTGACAGTTGTACTGTATATGAGGCACGACGGGAAAGAACGGCTGGTCACAGTCGTTCCTTCTCGTCATGCGCGCAAAAGGGTAGCCGCATAGCGGCGCAGGGGAAGTGCAGCGTCCCCTGTGATGGAGAAAATGCTTTTTCTTCATCGAGCCCTCTACAAGAGCCCTCGGAGAGCGCAAAAACACCGGGCAGCGCTTGCCCGGTGTATAATTGCGCCCTAACCAAAGGTTAGGGGTGTGCCTTCCGCGTCTCTCAGCATTTCCTGTAATCTCTCCGAGACCTCCGACTGACGAAAGGCCAGCGTCAAAAGCTCCATCACCTGATCATCCGTCAACAGCTCTGGTTTCTTGATGAAGCTCTCGACCATGCCGCCGCGTGTGCAGAGACGGTGTGTTCTCTCGCGTCTGGTCAATCGGCGGATTTCACTTAACGTCATCTTCTCCTGCTGCTTGTAATAGCGAAGACGCTCATTGGCGTATTCAATTTCTTCGCGTAGTTTGACGATTTCTTCTGTGTGTAGGTTCATAAAACATCTCCTTTCAAATTTGGACATATAAACAGCGGTCAACATTTCTGCTGACCGCAATGAGTAAAAATCAATTGTTCTGTATTCCAAGGCTAAATGGCTCGGCATGAGTTATGTGCATCGTAAGAGATCGATCTGTGGAAGGGGATTCATAATACTTAATGTTCAGCAGATCGCGGATGGCGTTCATATTGCCTCAAGGGAGTACCCGCTACGAAAGTTTGAGTTGTTCGGTTCGTATGCCAGCGGGAAAAACATGCCGCGTAGCCGTCTTGCCAAAGCGGGCACCCCGCAGCTTCGCTGCCGCGATGCCCTCAGCTTGGCGCTTTTTTATATTATGTCACACAATCTGCGCGATGAATGAGAGCATCTGAAAAAACCGGTTCCCCACTCCGAGGCAAATTGATACAAGTACACGATGAACACAGAGTAAAACAAAGCAAGTTCAGTCTGGATTCATCGTGTGATAGAATAAAAACATGGTTTTCCGGTTTCTCTTAGTTTGAAAAGAGCACCTCCGTAAGCTGGAGATGCTCTTTTACAATCGACCCGAACCGTCACTCTCGGCAGATGATGGCGAGGACGATCAGGAGACCTATTATTTCGTGATTGGGATTCGGGAAGTCGAGAATATATGTTGGGCTGTCGTATCCCTTTCTTTTTGAAATGTGGACTATTTCATCCTCGCCGTCAAGGACAGTGAAATCCCATTTCAGGATGTTTCCTTTCACGATCCATCCATACGGCTCGATCTCATAGTTCTCCTGATTCAGAGAGAGTTTGGTCTTTAATGTCGCTACGCGCTCGCCGTCAATCTCAATTTGGTAATCGGCTGGCTTGCTTTCATGGAAGACGGGCATACGTAGACTGATAGCTGTTTTCTTTATGGTCCCTATCAAATCACCTTGCGAATCAAACAGTTGCAGGTTGACTTTCGCCGTAGACAGCCGTCCGTGGACACTGAATACAGCTTCTTCGTTAGTATCATAAATGCTGAAAATGTCTTTTTTAAGGCTGGTTTTTTGAATAATCAGATGCATACTCTCTGGATTCTTTGAAAGATATTTTAGTTCCTTCCGGTAGTGACGGGTTGCCTTATCTCCCAGCGTTATATCGACGGCTCTATTGACTGCGCCAGTTACTGCCTCCGCGCCTTTACCGACAGTTTCAACTGCCTTGACTGTCGCGCCGAGAGCTCCGATTGCAGCATCTTCGATTAAATCTGTTACTACAGCAGATGCTATTTTATCAATAAGCCCCATGATTACACCCCCGCACTAAATCTTAATCCTCATGTTGTCCAAGAAGCCCTCAATACTTGTGGCCGTTTTCTCGGAATCCTCGGTAAGCAGACCGTCATCTGTAAGAAGCGGGGTATCGAGTACCGTTTTTACCGAAACAGCCATACTCGCGCAGGAAGCAATAATCTTTTTTGAATCGGTAGAAAATGCTCTGTAATCGTCGCCTTCGTTTGTAACGATATCCTCCATTTTGTAGATTAGTGGGAGGAAATATGTGTCAAGCCGAGCAAGCAGATTATAGAACATATAGGTTCTTCTGCGTATAGTCTCGCACTGAAGCCCAGCAACATTCAACTGTGAAGCGATCTGTATGGCTTCTGCACGATTCGTGTAAGCCTTCTCAAGATTCTTCTTTGCAGCACTTCCTGCCACCAGCCCCATGACCATCAGAGCGGGGCCAGCGACGAGGCCACCGAGGACTGCAGTTCCACCAGCCATTCCGAGACCACCAGCAGCAAGGGAGCCACCGCCAAAGAAAGCGAGTGTAGCGTTCGTTGCAGCCGCTCCGCTCAAGGCAGAGATAGCTGTTCCCGTTGATGCAAATGCTAATGCCTGAGCAGCACCATAAGCGCCGAATGCTGCTAACGCGCCACCGGCTGTACCAGCAACAGCACCTCCAGCAAGCGATCCTGCAAAATTGACAAGAGTCCTCATCTCTACAAAATCTTTTTCATCGACGTGCATTTTCTTCAGCTCGTCAAGGCCCTCGGTATCTTTGAAATCAACATTTTTGATTTTTTGAAAGCAATCCAGAAATCCGGTCATGGAGCTACTCAGAACGAACAGTTTTTCTTCACCGAGCTGCGTGAGGGACCTGCCGCAGGCAAGGCGCTGAGCATTTACCCAATCCGTAGAATTCTGAACAATTTCAGTTGCGCTCCTATTTATCAGTTTTGCGGTGTTCGCATCAATTCCGGCTTTAATTGTACTTCCAACACCAAAAGTGCCAGTAGCAGCAGCAATGCCGATAAACAACAACGGTAAAGGCATTTCTTGCCCCTCCTTACAGCGAAATCAGATCTTTGACACTTTCAAAGATCACATTTTTTCGGTCAGCAAGCTCGTTCACCATAGCCTCGATGACAAGATACGGCCTGTTGGTTGTTTTGATCCACGCGAGTTCTTTCTCAATATCCATGAGAGTGAGGAGGCTGCTTTCCATTTCCAGAAAAACTGCTTTATCAATGTTGGTTTTTCTGACAATGTACTTTATGAGTTTCCGCTCGGCTTCATCATAGCTCTCATCACTGTACGCGACAGTAAGGAGATCCCAGACCAACAGTTTCGGAGTAATGAAGGAATCCGCAGTTTGTCTCGATAAGAGAAGAGCATCCTCAACGCCATCCTGGAGCACATCATAATAGTCATCGGGTTCCATAACCTTATCCAGTTGGGCTTGGCATTCCCCGACGATCTGCTCTTTGTTCTGAGCAAAATCCGGATCAAGCTCCTTTCCGATGGAATCAAATTTTTCTTCCTCACTGTGGAATATCTCACCGTCAACGGCCATGAGATAATAGATGATTTTTAAGGCGCTCCGGGTCGTGATAGCTTTAATCTCCAAGACCTCGGAATCACCCTTGCTTTTTTCCTTCTTCTTGAGCGACTCTTTGATATCGGCTACCTTTGCCTTTACATCCGGAGTCGTCACCTTGACTTCTGGGATTTTAACTTCTTTAGCAGCCGCTTTAGCAGAATTGACTGTACCTTGGAGCCTATCCTTGAGTCCTTTGCCAAATTCAATCTTTGCCATATCATCTCGCCCCCCTCTTAAAGTACCAACGGAATATCAGTTTCCATCAGGTCATCGAACTCTTTCTGCGTAGTGAACTGCGGCTCTCTGCCAAGCACACGCTGGATGGTCACATTACCCTTGATAACCAGGTCGGAGTTATTGTTCTTCAAGCCCTCATTGATATCATCGAAGCCTTCCATAAACGTCTCGATATCCTCAGCCAAGTACTCTGTGAGCTTCTCATTCAATCTGGCCTTGAAGTCCTGAAGCTGCCCATACATCATCTGGGCTTTTGCATCCATCAGGATCATCCGTTCGTGGATCAGCTGGGCTTCCTTCTTTTCATTGGAGAATTCTCTCACAATAGCAATGGCGGCTCTGCCAGCACCGACATAATTATACCGTGCAACGAAGCGGCCGGAAAAGATTACCCAGTTGCCGCCAGATTCGATGGCGGCCCGAAGCGTGGCATCACCGGTATCCACAACATTGAAGGTCATTGTCGATACAAGGAGCATCCTGTCGATTGTCCGGTTGGCAAACGGGAAGACATAGCGCCAGTTGATGCCCTTGATGCCTTTCTTCTCGATGACTTCCTTCTCAAAGTGCAGGAGCATACAGCCGAGTCTGGTATACACTTCATTAAAAATGACCGGGATCGCCTGTCTTTTTAGCTGCCCACTGAGAGCCAGCTCGTGTCGCAGATCCATCTTCTGGTTTTCATACAGATCGTTCAGCACCTCTGTTAGACCGGTATCTTTGAGAACAGGAAGAGCAGAGATCTCATAGAAGAACGAAAGGAAAACACCAGGAATCCCCATACCGCCACCGGCAGTGTTCTTGGAGCCGCCCATATCGCTGACCAAATGGCCGAACCAGTTATCCGCACACTTTGCAATTTCAAGGAGTGCCGGAGTTGTTGCCACAGTGCGAGCAAGCTTATGGATTGCCTTTGGCACTTCCTTACCGGATTCGGCTTCGTACTTCTCTTCCGCAATACCGACAAGCCAGTTCAGTGTGCCGGTGATGACAGCGGGTACAACAATCCCGGTAACATCCTTGAGGGACGTATCGACAAATCTGAAATGCCATTCGCCGTCTCTATTCACGAAGGTACCGACTCTTAGGAACTGAACCATCATCGCTGCAACCAGCCCCAGCGGAGTGGGATGATGCGCAAGATCGGCAAGATGATGATTTTTCGGTGTTACCTTGGCAATAGTTCCTTTCCAGATATTGTCCTGTGCAACAGGGAATGCTTTTTCAAGCTCGCTGATAGCGTCTTTCAGACGGTCTCGGCCGAGTCCCTTGGCTTCGGCATAATTTTGGATAAACTCGTTAACCTGTCTGTGAGAAAACCCAATATCTGCACTGTTGACAGTGATTTCGCTGAACAGCATGGAATCCAGAGCACCGGATAGTATACCAGCGGCCACCGCAAAGGCATAGAAGACCCCGTTTGTATCAACAGTATAGCGGTCAATTTCTCGGTTCAACTGCTGAATTCTGGAATCCAGTGCAGCAGCCACTTCAGGCGGCGCATCCTTCATCGCGTTGGATGTTTTTGAAGCGGAGACACTGACTTCGGCAGCAACGGCTTCCTCTTCCTGCGGCTCTTCAGCAGGACATTCCGTTAGTGTACCGTCAAGAATTCCCTTATACCGATCGGTTTGCGCCCAATCGTAGCATTCATATGCCCGAGTGGCGAGTAGAGGATGGCTGTCCCATTGGACAATCATCTGCTCCATCATTTTGTTGGCCTTGGAGTCATTTACAAAGTCCTTAAGATCCAAAGCCTGCTTTATAAACTCTTCTCGGTTGATGTCCTGATCGAAACCATGCACCCGAAGAAGAGCATCAATTGTCTTCCCGGCATCCTCATCGCAGAGAACAGCAGCTCTATCGGCGGAAAGCTCACTGCACCGATCCCAAAATAGCAGAGCGGTAATAAGCGCCCGGGATAGATGTCTACGAATTGCGGGTATCTTTGCGAGAGGACTGGCCTCTATTCCATTTGCAAAGTTCCTCGCGAGGGAATGATAAAGATAATGCTTGCAGGCAATGTGCCCGCATTCATGTGCAATAATGCTCGCCACCATCTGTGGCGGTAACTGCTTTAGCAGTTCTGAGGTAACACAGACGAAGGGAGTTGTAATGCCTCCTGTAAAGGCATTGAGATCCTTCTTGTTCCTCGATTGCACCATATAGAGATCTGGCACATCTATACCGAGCTTATCGCAAATAGGTGGAAGAAGCAGATATGTTTCGGGCATCTGCTTATCACTGAGCCTGATTGCGGTTGACAAGAATTCAATTTTTGCCACCTTTTCATCAACATTGGTGACATACGCCTCCTGCAATTTCACAAACTGCGGGAACATATTTAAGGCATCAAACGCTTTCCTGTCCAGATCGTGCATGTATAGGGCGGAGCTATAGGCCATAATAGGTCACCTCATACTTTTATTCTTTCCTAATTCAGAATCGGGAACGAACTCAACAATATCGTCAAGTTTACAGTCCAAAGACGTACATAGCTTTTCAAGCACCCTAACACGCACGTCTTCATCCCGCCCGAGTTTTGCCATAGCATTAGTGCTGATTCCGGCAAGATGAGTCAATTCAGTTTTTGAGATATGCTTATCGATCATCATCTTCCACAGCTTATTATAACTAACAGCCATTTTCTCACCTCCAAAGGTCAAAACAGGAGCGTCAGTTCTTGACGCTCCCAGTATAGCATAGTCAATCATAAAACGCAAGAAATTCTTGCGTTTTGCAAGATGATAGTTCTTCAACATCCATCCTGCAAGTCAGCCGGGACACGATCCGGTCCTTGCTGTGTACCGTCATGCTATCCACAAGCCCAGTCCACAGACTCTCATCAAACTCGGTGATGAGCTCCGGCAGGTCCTTCACGCTCTCAATGAAGCGCTTGATCTTCCTGCGTCGGATCATGATCTGGTCAATCTGCTCGACGATCGCATCCCGCTTACGCTCGGTTTCCTAATATAAAGCAACCAGTGCAACGTAAGTACCATTCTTTAGGTGTTATCCTCTTTTCCAATGATTTCAATGTTGTATCATTTCCGCTTTTGCCAGACGAGATCGTAACCGAGTACATCAGCCAGTTCGACAGCTTCGGAAAAGCGCAGCGAGCCACGGCGCAACTTGCCGGACAGATTGGGGACGCTGCGGCTCCAGCCGTATTTCTCGGCCAACCGCTCGACGACCTCGTTCATGGTCAAGCCTTCGCGGACAATATAGGCTTTGATTTCATTTCTGATATTCGTAGAAAAACCTCCTTTTTTCATTCGCCTGCCGGTAAATGTGGTATGCTATTGGACGTATTCTGTTCACCGACAGGCGTGATTTGTGTACTTCACTTTTTCAATAGCACCGCCATTTGTGATCCATTCATCACAATGGCAGCATTTGAGTTTCACTGTTCCGTGCGACAACACGCGGAGCAATGAAAAACCATACAGTTCCGCACACACTGTTTGCGGATCGACGCGGTGCTGTTTGGTACAGCTTCCGGTATAAAACAGCGAATTACTTTGCGATTCCCACATGCATGGGTTTCCGATGACCGTTTTGCCGCACCACCCTCGCTGGTTATGATCAGGCGCGCGGAAAGGGCGGACCTTAAGATTTCCTTCTCACAGTCCGCCCTTTTCGGCCTTCCTTATGTGGTTTTGGTTTCCGTTTCGGCTGCCCGCTGCGCGGCCAGCTCCTTCCGGCGCTGATATTTCCGGCGATACCCGGCGCGCTTTTCCGCCAGTTTTCTTTCCTCCGGTGTTTCTTCTTCCGGTTGAATTGCTTCCGCCGGGATCGAAAAGTCCCCGATGAAGTTCAGATAAATGTCGATCTGCTGCTCGCGCTTGCCGCTGGACTTGTCCGGCGCATGAACAACGATCCGATCCACAAACTCGTTGATCATAGGCGTGGTCAACTCTGAGAAATCCGTATACTTCTCAGCCAAAGCCAGAAACTTTTCGATCTTATCGCTGTCGGCTTCAAAGGTGTCCAGTTCCTCCTGACATTTCGCAATCCGCGCGGTCAGGTCTTTCTGCTCATTCTCATACCCGGCACAGAGCGCTTCAAAGCGTTCCTCACTTATCTTTCCAAAAGCATAGGTCTCATACAGCTTTTGAATCAATACGTCCAGCTCAGCATGACGCTTTTTCATAATTGACATCTGCCGCCTTGCTTCTTTTGCAGCATCCTTCTGCCTGAGTTCGGATTCTTCCCGGACGCGGGCGGCAAACTCTTCCTGATTCTTTATTGCCCATGGGCAAATCGTGCGAAGTGTCAGCAGGATCAGCTCTCGGACAACACCAGTCGGAACGTAATGGCCGCTGCACTCTTGTACGGCGTGTCGCCGGGATCTAGAATAAGTGCCGCATTCATAGATGTCATAGATCTTCTGGCCCTCGGATTTCGTATTGTAATTCTTGCGATGCCTGAGCATTTTCCCACCGCAGTCTGCACAGTACAGCAAACCCGTGAGGGGATTCGCATCTTGAATCGGGTCTGCTCTCCGCACTGTTTTTCTGAGTTTTTGCGCAAGCTCCCATGTCTCCACATCGACAATAGGATCATGTGTGCTTTCAAATACCATCCATTCATCCTGGGGATTGGGGATGATCTTTTTACTCTTGTAGGATTCTTTGTGCGTGCGGAAGTTGACTGTGTGGCCAATGTACTCCGGCTTTGCAAGGATTTTGCTGACTGTTTCGCCGTTCCAATCATAAGGCCCGGATTTCTTTGTGCCGCTCCATGTCCCAAGCCCCTTCTTCGCAAAATAGTTGGCAGGAGTCTCCACGCCGTCTTTCATCAACTTCCGCGCGATGGTATGCGGGCCGTTGCCCTCTATCGCAAGCCGAAAGATACGACGCACGACCTCAGCGGCTTCTTCGTCGATCAGCCAATGGTTCTTGTCCTCCGGGTCCTTCTTATAGCCGTAGATGGCGTTGCAGGTAGTGTGAAGTCCTGCCTTTCCCTTCGTCTGAACGGCGGCCTTGACCTTGCGGGATTGATCCCGCAGATACCATTCGTTCATAATATTCAGGAAGGGTGCGAACTCATTGGTACTGGTGTCCTCGCTGTCCACATTATTGGCGACAGCAATAAAATGAACCCCATTCTGCCGGAAAAACACCTCAGTATAAAAGCCGGTTTGCAGATAGTCGCGCCCAATACGCGACATATCTTTGACCAGCACCGTGCCGACAAGCCCGGCTTCAATATCTCCGATCAGACGTTTCCAGTCAGGGCGATCAAAATTGCCGCCGGACCATCCATCATCTGTATAGTGGACGATATTGGTGTAACCATGCTGCTCGGCATAGGATTCGAGGTAGCGTTTCTGGTTTACAATGGAGTTCGACTCGCCCGCGAGTTCATCATCGCGGGACAGGCGCTCATAAAGCGCCGTTATTTTTTCTTCCGTCTGTCTGATGGCCATTCGGCTCTCCTTTCAGACTGGCGGCTCATTTGTGGCAGTTTGAATTATACCACAATTTTCGTCAAAGTCTACTGTTTCATTTCGGATTATGTGCAATAGTTTATCCTCCATAGTCTGTTTGACGTTATCGCTAAAGTGCACGTTTACAGTGTAGTAAGTCGAGCCGATCCTTCGGCTCAGGGAAAATGCAGGGGTGGGATTTGTTTCCACAAAGCTCCTTTCCGTGCTCTTGGCACTTGTAGTTTCTGAATTTGGTGTTGGATTTTCATAAAGACTTCCTTTCAGCCGGGTTGACCGGCAATGTTTTTTGCTTGCTACGGTTTGCTCAGGTACATAGGCAGATACCTCCTTCTAAAAAAGTGACACCAGTTATTTAATTATGAAAAAAGCGATTTACTTTACTTCTCCCTCCACCTACAGGAGAATAGAACGTTAATTTCGGAACTGTTTTTGAGCGCCGAATAAATAATTTTCAGAGCGTTCATATCCCGGCAGAACATCGCAATCATACTGGCCCTTCTATTTATAGGAGAATTAAGAACGATTTTCGGAACCATTTTTAAAAGTGAAAATAAAAATTTTTTGTAAACAAGCAATAGCTGTGTTATACTGTTGCCATCTCATGGAAAAGGAGGCGGTGACGTGGGGAGAAAGAAGCGTAAAAAGGAAAAGCCCGCATTCGACGATTACGAATACGGATACGGCTATGACTATCTGCTCGACGACGAAGAACAAAAGAAGCCCACCGACACCGCTGACGATGCCGATGGGCAGACGGATGAAGAAGCCTGGTGGGAGGATGAGTCGGAAGAAACGGTCTTGGCTCGTATTCGGGATTCTTATCTCGATGATTCTGATCAGGATAACCGCAGCGAAAAGCCGGATGATGAATCCTTAGACATTCCGCTTGAAAATCTCCTTTTGGACGGCGTGGCGCTGGAATTGAAGCTAAAGCCGGAAGAAGCGGAAGAATTGGAGGAATCGGAAGGGCGGAAGCTCCTGAAGCGGGAATTGCGTCAAGAAGCCCTTAAACGCTATGAGGAAGCCGCCCGTACAGTGCAGGATTTCAAAGACGTTCATGCCACATGGGACAAGCTGGACGCGAACCGCGAGCGCCGGGAACGATACCATGAGCTTCTGCGCGGAGATGTCCCAATCGACTACAATGTGGATTATGCGTCTGCATCCTTTGTCCCTCGCTGGCGGAATGACCCAATGGAGCGGCAGATGCTGCGAGGCATTTTCCTGGACTATTTCTTTGACTGTCCCTACGAAATGCACAACCTCACGAGCAAGGAATATCTGCGACAGATCATCACGAATCTGAAAGAGGGTCATAAGGAAATCTTCTATTTTCTGTTCCTGCGTCTGTATAGCCCGCAATATGTGGCATTGATACGTAATCAGACAGATCGCAATATCCGCAAGGTGCGAGATACCGTTCTTCGGAAGGTTCATAAGAAGATGTATAAGCAGCTCACGCAGATGCAAAAGCACGGGTATACCCCAGGAGCCAGAGAAGCGAAATTTCTTCAAGAATGGCATCCGGATGAAGAATCATCCCCCGATAAGCAGGAGGACTTGACAGAATGAAAAACTTTTTTGAACATACAAGCGCCAGTTGGGTGCGCTATTCGGACTATGAGTGGAAGAGAACAACTGACGGAAAAGATTATCTTGTCCCCACCGAAAACGCAGAGCCAAAGCCTTATGATCCGATGAAGGTCGCGGAAGAACTGGTTTTAGCTGCCGCAGATATTGGCCTGATGCTGTTTCGCCGGGAACCTGAGAAAGCAGTCAAAGAGGTCATCCGCGCTTTTGCCTGTAGCTATGGCCTGCTTGGAATCATGACCGCGCTACCTACGACGCCGCGGTTTATTGAATATGAGAAGGTCTACTTTAACAAGAATCAGATCATCCATGCGGAAACGATGGACACGGAAGATTATATCAGCCTGTTTTTCCCGTTCCGCAGGCCAGACTTTCACAAGAAGGGGCTGGAATCCGTCTGGAATAGTGACGACCGCATGATGATGGCGTTGATCATGACCTATAGGACCGAACCGCAGTCTATGGTAATGAGCTTCATGCGGGACTATGGGGAACAGTACGAATGGCTGATGTCCGTGTTCAAAGACTGGACGTTTACTCTGGTGACCGCAACGCTCTACTATACCGATAAAGATACCCTAAATGAAGAAACGCTCGATCTTTATCGCAAAGGCATGGCCTCCTTTGAGGGGAATACCCCGACCTACCACTTGGAACTGCGCGATCATCCAACACTTGTCTGGGATTTCCACTCGCTTTTGCTGAACATCCGGATTCTGTTCAGCATGGCACTGACAGATGAGAAGAATCCGCTGCGTATCTGCAAGCACTGCCAGCGTCCCTTCTTTGCAGAAAAAGCAGATACGGAGTATTGCTCTCCCAATTGCCGCGACAATCATAAGAAGGGGAAAAAGTAAAAAAGCATTTTTGAATCCCGGCACATGAAAAAAGCGGCTGCAAGCATCGGTGGGTTACCGAGTCTGCAGCCGCTTTTACAATGGTTAATCAGATTTCTTTCATTTTCCCACCGCTCAGCACATCCATCATGATCTTTGCGCCGAGGCGGAATGCGTAGATGAAAGTCTCACAGTCTGTCAGTACATTGACCTCACGCTGGGCAGTCATGTAGGCTTCAAACTGCTCCTTTTGCTTTTCAGTCAGAGTACCGAGCAGCTCATCCCCGGCCTTCACGACCTCGTTGAGCGCCATGGAATACTGACCGCCCTTCTCGAAGCTGCGCTCACTAGGATGAATGTCTCCCATATAAAGGTCTTCAAGAACCTGCATTCTCAGCACCCCCTCAGCAATAGACGAGTTCGCTTAACACGATCTCTTCGGCACGGTTCTGGATACTGTTCATCCGTCTGACCCACTCAAATTGGTCGGCAGCTTTGAGTTCCTCAGTCACGCCTTCCCGATCAGCCATCTGTCGAGTAAGCAGATTCATCCGATCAACACAGGTATGGTCGATCTCCGACAGGTGCTGAAATAGTTTACAGGACAGAATCAGGTTAGAATACAAGACTGGACGGTGCTCTTGCAGATAACACTTTCGCATACGACCATACTTGCCAATGGGCTGTTGTTCTTCTTCGGGTAGAACGAGATTGGGGATGAGATAGTCCCCGCATTGGGAATACGAAATTTCCATTTTCAAACGGCTCCTTTCATGGTAGAATGATATTTGCAGTTGTGGGAGAGCCCGATTACTCAGGCATTTTGCCTCCTTTCTCCCAACTGCCGTATCACTTTGCCACAAATGAGCCGCAGTCAGGGTTTATTTTGTGAGGATAAATTCCTCCTTTACAAAATAAACCCTGGCGCAAATTTTGCCGGAAGGACTGTCCGGTTTCTATCAGGGGATAGTATCAAAAATAAAACCAGTCATAGCCCGCGTGGCCGGGGCGCCAGAGGCAGTTCAGCCCCACCGCCAGATGGCCGAGCAGGAGGACGAGGCCCACAGCGGCCTTGACAGCGTCCGGACGCTTTTTCCGGTCGGCGCGCTGCAGAAAACGTATCAGCAGCGCGATGGCGAGGGCGAAGACTGTGGGGTACAGCGCGAGGCTGCCCCA
>Ga0310697_10002349_pt1 | contig 20241 bp, 18 predicted proteins | sample 172DNAGHGlowgp2_FD_203883 | JGI IMG/M metagenome (GOLD analysis project Ga0310697, IMG submission 203883) | Sheep rumen microbial communities from Palmerston North, Manawatu-Wanganui, New Zealand - 1728 DNA GHGlow gp2 (v2) (version 2) | ecosystem: Host-associated > Mammals > Digestive system >... | reverse complement strand
AGCTCCGTCAGCGCATCAACACCACCTTCATGTACGTGACCCACGACCAGACCGAGGCCATGACCCTGGGCGACCGCATCGTCATCATGAAGGACGGCTACATCCAGCAGATCGGCACTCCTCAGGAAGTGTTCAACCACCCCGCGAACCTGTTCGTCGCCGGCTTCATCGGCATGCCCGTCATGAACTTCTTCGACGCCCAGCTCGTGCGCGATGGCAAGAAGTTCTTCGTCGAGGTCGGCGGCATCAAGGTCGAGCTCAGTGAGGACAAGGAAGAGCGCCTTCTCAAGAACGATGTGCAGAGCCAGCCCATCACCCTGGGCGTGCGCCCCGAGCACACCGACGTGGCCGACGAGGGCGTCAAGGCCACGGTCGAAGTGTCCGAAATGATGGGCTCCAGCGTGCACCTGCACCTGAATGCCGAGGGCAAGGACGTCATCGTCATTGTCCCCACCATCGACATGAAGGGCAGCTACAACCTGGGCGACACCGTGCACTTCACCTTCGACGGCAAGGTCGCTCACGTTTTCTCCAAGGAGACCGATAAGAACCTCGAATACTGATCTTAAAGAGCAAGCTTTCCCATATTCTCCTTTTCATGGGTCACGGGCTGTATGGAAACATACAGCCCGTGATTCCGTTGAATAGATTTTTCTTTTTAGATTTCTTTCATTTGCCCATTAGTCAGCACATCGATCATGATCTTTGCGGCCAAACGAAAAGAGTAGATAAACGTCTCACAATCCGTGAGCACGTTGACCTCCCGCTGGGCGGTCATGTATTCCTCGAACATTTCCTTTTGCTTTTCAGTGAGCGTGTCGGTCAGCGTATCTCCGGCTCGGACAACTTCATCCAGCGCTTTCGCGTACTGGCTGTTGCGCTTGAAGCTGCGCTCGCTGGGGCGAACATCACCAAGGTAGAGGTCTTCCAGAATCAGCATCTCGGCACCCCCTCAGCAGTAAACGAGCTCTTGAAGCAAGATCTCTTCTGCGCGGTTTTGGATGCTGTTCATGCAGCGCACCCACTCCATCTGATCAGTGGCTTTGAGCGCCTCGGTTACATCCTCCTGTTTTGCTATCTGCCGGGTGAGAAGCTCCATTCGCTCCTCGCAGGCCTCATCAATCTCCAGCAAATGCGGATACAGTTTTCCGGACAGCAAGAGTTCCGAATAGAGTATGGGATGCTGTTCTTTCAGATAGCGTTTCCGCATCCGGCCATATTTGCCTACGGGTTTCTTCTCCGTCTCACCAATGACAATGTTAGGAAGAAGAACATCACCAACACTAGTATAAGTGCCGCCGCTCTGCTCAAAAAAGGATTTCTGCGTTTTCATGGATTATACCTCCAAAATCATATTTGGAAGTATCGTAAGCGTGAGTTTCGGTTATTTGTATCCTTAACTAAATGAATCCCCCCCTCTCGCGCTCTCCCCATGCGTGTCCAACTTCTGTCGCATGCGTTTGTCTATAGTCCAAGGCACACCCGTTTGGGTGTGCCTTTTTGCATAACAATCTCAAATGTTCTCGGTCGCAAGCTTCTCCACAGGCAGCGCCTTCTTATAGCGCGCCAGGAAGCGGTTGAAACCGTCCACGTCGGAAGCGTCTGCCATCAGGGTGGAGGATTTCGCACCGGCGAAGACCTTGTTGTCCAGGTAATCCGCGAGGCTCTCGCCCTCGTCCTTCCACAGCATGTAGGCGCCCAGCAGGGCCATGCCATAGGGGCCGCCCTCGCCCGCCGTCTCCATCACGGAGACCGGCGCGCCGACAGCGGCGGAGAGCATCCGCTGCCCGACCTCCGGCGTCTTGAAAAAGCCGCCGTGGCCATAGAGCTTGTCGATGCCCACCTGCTCGGTCTGCGTCAGGATGTCGAGACCGATCTTCAGCGTGGAGAGCGCGGAGAGAATGTGGGTACGCATGAAGTTTGCCAGCGTAAACTTCGCATCCGGCGTGCGGGCAAAGAGAGGTCTGCCCTCGTCCAGATCAGTCAAGCCCTCGCCGGAGTAATAGTTGTAGCTCAGCAGGCCGCCGCAGTCGGCGTCGCCCTCCAGGGCTTTTTTGAACAGCATGGTGAAGAGCGCGCCCTTCGCCTGGGGAGCGCCGATGTCCTCGGCAAACTCACTGAGGAGATTCACCCAGGCGTTGATGTCGGAGGTGCAGTTGTTGCAGTGCACCATGGCGACAGGCGCGCCGTCCGGCGTGGTGACCATGTCGATCTCCCGGTGGACGCCCAGGGGCTTCTCGGTGACGATCATGGCAAAGTCGGAAGTGCCGGCGGAGACGTTGCCGGTGCGGGGACGCACCGAGTTGGTGGCCGCCATGCCGGTGCCCGCGTCGCCCTCGCAGGGGGCCACGGGGATGCCGGGCTGCAGCACGCCGCCGGGATCGAGAAACTTCGCGCCATCAGGCGTCAGCACGCCGCCCCGCTCCCCGGCGGAGACCACCTTCGGCAGGATCGCACGCAGGTCGATGCCTGTAAGCTCACGGAACTTCCGCAGCATGGTCTCATCATAATCGCACTTCGCGCTGTCGATGGGGAACATACCGGAGGCCTCGCCCACGCCCATGATCTTTTCTCCGGTGAGCTGCCAGTGGATATAGCCGGCGAGAGTGGTGAGATAGGCGATGTCCTTCACATGCTCCTCCCCGTTCAGGATGGCCTGATACAGGTGGGCGATGCTCCAGCGCTGGGGGACATTGAAATCAAAGAGCGCGGTCAGGCACCCGGCCGCCTCGCCGGTGATGGTGTTGCGCCAGGTACGGAATTCCGCCAGTTGCTTCCCGTCCTGATCAAAGGGCAGGTAGCCGTGCATCATGGCGGAGACGCCGATGGCGCCGACGGTGTCAAGCTCCAGGCCGAATTTCGCTTTCACGTCCGCCTTCAGATTGGCAAAGCAGGTCTGCAGGCCAGTATGCACCATGTCCATGGAGTAGGTCCAGATGCCGTTTACCAGCTGGTTTTCCCACTCAAAATCGCCGGAAGCAATGGGAAGATGCCGCTCATCGATCAAAACGGCCTTGATGCGGGTCGAGCCCAGCTCGATGCCAAGTACGGTGTTTTTCAGTTCCATAGCGTTCCCCTTATTCCTTTATTCTTCGGGCAGCAGATCCAGGCAGGCGTTCTCCACCGTGAGGCAGAAATACAGCGGCCCGTCTGTCGTGATGCCCTTATAGCTCTGGTGATATTCGGTCCCTTCCGCCGTGAGGGCGGTAAAAGAGATCTCGGCGGTCTTGCCTTTGTTGGTGACTGTGAGCGTGATCTCAGCGCCGTTACTGTCGCTGCAGAAGGTATCCCAGTTCCAGTCGCTCTCGGCCACGGCGTTCTTATAGCCCTTGCCGCTGCCGAAATGATCGGCCCGCAGCAGGGCATAGGCGTTCTCGATCTCCTCCGTCCCGCTCGCCGGTGTGTCTGGTTCCGACAGCAGGATCACGGAGAAGGTATCCCAGAGGCCGAGGCCGTCCGTGTAGTGATAGAAGCGTTTCTGCACGCTCTCCCCTTCCGGGACTTCCCACACTTCGGAATACACCGTACGGAAAGGCGTGTCACAGGAGAGACTGCCGAGCGCGGTGCCCTGCAGCTTCACATTGCTGTTGTCGAAGGCTTCCCGCAGCGGGGCTGCGGAGACGGGCGCCGCTGTCGTCTCGGCGGGGGCTGGGCTCGCCGTCGGCGCAGGATTCTCCCTCCCGCAGGCGCAGAGCGAAAGCATCAGAAGGACCGCGAGCAGACAGGAAAGCCCTCGCTTCATGCCTGCTCCATGGCCTCCAGAAAGGCCTTGATGATGGTCACGGCGCCCTGAACGCCCACCTTGTCGCTGTTGATGCAGAGGTCGTAGTACTCCCGCTCGCCCCAGTCCTGATCGGTGTAATACCGATAGTAGCTGGCGCGGTCCTTGTCCACCTGGCGGATCAGCTTTCTGGCCTGCTCCTCCGTGAGATCGCGGCGCTTCATCATTTCCCGGGTGCGGCTCTCTTCCCCTGCCTGGATGAAAACCCGCAGCAGATCCTCGCGATTTCTCAGCACATAATCGGCGCAGCGGCCAACGAAGATGGCGTTCCCCTTTTCGGCCAGGCTGCGGATCGCCTCAAACTGGGCGGCCGCCACCTGCATGTTCAGGCGGAAGCTCTCCCCCATGCCCACGAAATTGGGTACGGGCACCACATAGGGGGAAACCCGCTTCTCGTCAAAGGAATCCATGACCTCCCGGCTGAAATGCGAGGCCTCCGCCGCGTGATCCACGATTTCCTTGTCATAGCAGGCGTAACCCAGCGCTTCCGCCAGGGTGCGGGCGATCTCATGGCCGCCGCTGCCGTGCTCTCTGCCGATGGTGATGATCATAGTGATTCCTCCTTATTGGTTGATCAAGTTCTCATACGTTGCGATGCTGGTGCCCCGCGGGATGAAGATGCGCCAGATAATCACCGGGTCGTCGCCGGTCACATAGGTGGGGCCGGACATCTTCACACCGAAGCGATAGGTCTCCCGCGTGACGCTGTAGGTCAGCTCCGTGGCCTTGCCCTCGGGATAGGAGACCACAAAGGGTTCCTTGCCGATCTGCCGCACCAGCATGAGCTTGGAGCCCTCCAGCTCCCGGTGGGTGGACGGCTCGCCAAGGATGCCCATGTCCAGATGCTCCTCGGTATGGCTCTGGATCGAGCAGAGGCCGGAGGCGTCCATCTCCCGCAGGTTGTCCCAGGTCAGGTACTGCTCCAGATTGGAGTAGCCCGAGCCCTCGGGCCGGCTCAGATAATTCGTGATGATGAAGAAGGTGGCCTTCACGTTGTACTTCTGCAGCAGCGGGAAGAGGATATTGTAATTGCATACATAGCCGTCGTCAAAGGTCAGGATGATGGGCTTCGTGTAATCCTCCACATGCTCCAGATCCTCAAACCAGATCGGCTCCCAGCCGTTATCCAGCAGGTACACAAGCTGCTCCTCCATCTCCGCCGGGGTGACGAAAAGGCTGGGCATGGTCCAGGCATAGTCGTTCACGCCGTGGTACATCAGCACCGGCACCTTGTAGCCCTCGGCCAGCGCCCAGTCGCCCGCGCCGGGCGTGCAGTAGAGGTGTGCGTTCTCCTCATCCAGGAACACGGAGATCTCCAGCGCGTCACAGAAGGAGCGCACAGGCACCCAGACAGCGCCGTGATAGCGGAAAGGCGCGGTCTCCAGATCCGCGGTTTCCTCCCCGTAGGAGATCTGCGTGCCGTCGATGCTGAGGGCCACGTTCCGCCTGCGCCAGGTGAAGGAAACCGAGTCACCGTCCATATTCACTTCCAGGCCCAGGGCCTCGGCGGCCTCATCCAGGCTCATGCACTCCACGTCAAAGCGCAGCACGGTGCCGCTCTCCTGTAGCTTCCCGTCCACGGTCAGGGCCATGCCGGAGGCTAGCTCCGGTTCCGGGGTGGGCGTGGGCGTCGGCTCGGGCGTTGGTTCCGGCTCCGGGGTGGGCGCGGGCTCCTCTGTGGGAAGCGGGGTCGGCGCGGCGGCGGGAACACCTGACGGGGCACGGTGGAAAAGCGCCTCTCCGATGCCGTTGGAGCAGCTGGAGGGCAGCAGGATCATGATCAGCAGCGCGACCACGATCAGCGTGATTTTTGTTGCTTTCTTCAATGTAATATCCCCTTGAAATATTTGTTTTTATTATTTTACCACCGCCGACGGCCCATTGCAAGGATGATTCTATGCCTGTCAGCGCGCAATCCCCGACACGCCGGCCCAGGCCTGACCGGTGTTGAAGCCACGGCAGAAATATGGTATAACACTTTCAGGTTGTCCCTTATCACAGGCCGGAGGTAATTCAGCCAATGTCCATCCAGCTCGATCATCAGTTCCGTGAACAGGTTTCCCATACCGATGCAGACTTTCCCATCAGTTTCTTTCACGATGAGCTGGCGCAGCTTCCGAATCGGAGCGGCCCGCTGCACTGGCATCCGGAGTTTGAGATTGCCACGTCGCAGGACGCGATCCTGGCTTTCCAGGTGGGACAAAGCCATGTGATTCTGCAGCCCGGAGACAGCATTTTTATCAATGCAAACGTTCCGCACAGCATCCGGCAGCTTGAGGGCTCTGCGCCTGACCCGATGCCGAACATCGTCTTTGACGCCGCGCTTGCAGCGGCGGGAAACAGCATCGTAAACAGGCAATATATCCAGCCCATCAAGACCTGTGACAGTCTTCCCTATGTTCACTTTCGGACAGGGGAGAAAAGCTGCGCCGGGATCCATGCGGCGATTCGGGAAATCTACGCTGAGCTCAGCGGCAGAGGGCCCTGCTATGAAATGCGCGTGCAGCGCAGCCTGAACAGCATCTTTGAATACCTGGCACTCCATTTTGAAAGCCTTCCCAGGGTGGAAACCTCGCGGATTCAGATGTCCACGCAGATCCGCATCCAGCAGATGCTGTCCTACCTCTATGATCATTACGCCGAGGACATCCGGCTGCGCGACATCGCTCAGGCCGCCAGCATCAGCCGCAGTGAAGCAGGGCGCTGCTTCCAGGCCTATATGGGCTGTTCGCCTGTCGAGGCGCTGATACAATACCGTCTCCAGACAGCGCACGCCATGCTCCGGGATTCGGAGAAAACGCTTCTTGAGATTTGCCTCGCCTGTGGATTTCATTCTGTGAACTATTTCAGCCGCCAGTTCCGGCGCTATTACGGCTGTGCGCCCAGTGCGGCAAGGACTCCGGGTAAATAGTGCTCTTTTACGGGAAGATCGTGCATGAAATTGATTCTGCCTGGTGATATAATACGTTTTGAAAACAACAGGAAGGTATAGACATATGCCCGCATCCTCAAAATACAGAAAAACCCTGCTGGCCTGTTATCTCGGCTTAGTCACGCAGGCGATCGCGGCAAACTTCGCGCCGCTTCTGTTTCTGACATTCAAGAATACCTACCAATTATCCCTCGAGCAGATTGCCGCGATCCCGCTCGTCTTCTTTTTTACCCAGCTTGTAACGGATCTGGCCGCGGCCAGTTTCGTCGACAGGATCGGCTATCGCGTCTGTGTTGTCGCGTCACAGCTCCTGTCCGCTGTCGGGCTCGTGCTGCTGGCCTTTCTGCCGGACCTCTTCTCTGTCCCGCTGTGGGGCATCCTGCTCGCCGTCATCCTCTACGCCATCGGCTCCGGCCTCATTGAGGTCCTGATCAGCCCCATTGTGGAGGCCTGCCCCTTTGAAAACAAAGACGGCATGATGAGCCTGCTGCACTCCTTTTACTGCTGGGGCTCTGTCGGCGTGATTCTCGGCTCGACGCTGTTTTTTGTGCTGTTCGGAATCGCGCGCTGGCGGATTCTTGCGATTCTGTGGGCGATTCTGCCCTTCTGTAACGCCTTCAACTTTGTCCGCTGCCCCATTGAGCGCCTGGTGGAGGACGGAGAGAGCATGACGATCCGGCAGCTTTTCCGCACACCGATCTTCTGGCTGATGGCGCTTTTGATGGTCTGCTCCGGCGCATCGGAACTCTCCATGTCCCAGTGGGCCTCAGCCTTTACGGAGTCCGCGCTGGGTGTGAGCAAGACTGTCGGGGATCTGGCCGGGCCTTGTCTGTTTGCCGTCCTGATGGGCCTGGCCCGGGCCTTCTACGGCAAGTACAGTGAGAGGCTCGACCTCGCGAAGACGATGCTTGGCTGCGGCGTGCTCTGCGTATGCTGCTATCTGCTGGCGTCACTTGCCCCCTCCCCTGTCCTGGGCCTCGCCGGCTGCGCGGTCTGCGGCGTCTCAGTCGGGATCATGTGGCCCGGAACACTCCGGATTTCTTCACAGAAATGTCCGAAGGGCGGCACCGCCATGTTTGCGCTGCTGGCGCTGGGCGGCGATCTGGGCGGCTCTCTCGGGCCGACGCTTGTGGGCAGCGTATCGGGGGCGGCAAACGGCAGCCTGAAGGCCGGCATCCTGGCCGCTGTGCTTTTTCCGGTCCTGCTGATCCTCGGACTGCTTCTTTTGAAAAGTCCTTCGTTTCGACATCTGATCATGGTTGATAACAGCGAGGCCCGGGGATTCCAAAGAATCCCCGGGCCTTGCTTTTTTCCTGTTGTTTTCTATTTCGTGTTGCTGTCAGCAAGAACGACGCGGATTTCGTCCTTTTCCACATCCCCGCTGCGCACTTTCAGTTCCGCAAGTGCAAAGCGCTCCGTCAGCCCGGTGATGTTCTGCCGGTGCTGGCCGATCATCTGGGAGAGCTGCTCAGGCTGCACTTCCAGAATGACTTTGCTGCCGGGCCTGATTCCTTCCAGCAGTTTTTCTGCTCTGTTGTACAGCATACGGCTCTTCACCAGCTCGCCCAGCGCCGGATGATAGGCGCCTGCGACGGCAGCGCTGCCGGAGAGCTCCTCCGTCGGGTTGAGCCCCAGACGGATCACAGGGATGCCCGCCCGCTCGAAGAGCGGCACGATCCGGGCGCAGATACGCACCGCGTCCTCCACCGTGTGCTCCCGGTATTCGCCCGCAAGCCAGCGCTCACAGAGCTCCGTGTCCTTCACGATCACCGTGGGATAGATGCGCACGCCGTCGGGGCGGCACTTGATGATGCGCCGTGCGGTCTCCACGCATTTTCCCGGGGAATCGCCTGGCAGGCCGGTCATCATCTGCAGGATGAGGCGGAAGCCCGCCTCCTTCACCATGGCGGCGGCGCGAAACACGTCGCCTGCCGTGTGGCCGCGGTGGGAGGCACGCAGCACTTCGTCATCCATGGACTGGGCGCCCAGCTCAATGGTCTCCACGCCATAGGTGCGCAGGCGATCCAATATGGTCTCGTCAATGGCGTCCGGGCGGGTGGAGAGGCGGATGGACCGGATCAGCCCCGCATCCAGCGCTTCTTTTGCCGCAGACAGCAGCTCGATCTGCTGCGCCGCCGGGATGGCGGTAAAGCTGCCGCCGTAAAAGGCAAGCTCCCGCGCGCCCTCACAGGGGATTGTCTCCGCAAGGCGCAGCGCCTCCCGCACGGTTTCCGCCGTGGCGGGCTTCTCCGCGCCGGAGATGCGCCGCTGGTTGCAGAAGACGCAGGCGTGGGGGCAGCCCAGATGGGGCACAAAAACCGGGATAATCGAAGCTCGCGCGCTCATTCTTTCAGCTTGCGCAGGGCCTCGCAGGCGGCCATCTGCTCCGCTTCCTTCTTGGTGCGGCCGCTGCCCTCCCCCGCGCTCTCGCCGTTGATGCTGACGCGGAAGGTGAAGACCTTGTTGTGATCCGGCCCGCTCTCGTCCACGAGCTCATAGGCGATGTGCTGGTTGGCCTTGCGCTGCACCAGTTCCTGCAGCTCGGTCTTATAGTCGGCCGAGCGATGCGTCTCCCCGATCTCAGCGTCCTTGAGGATCTGCGTCATGATAAAGCGGCGCGGCTCCTCCAGGCTGCCGGAATCCAGATACATAGCGGCAATGATGGACTCCACCATGTCTGCCAGGATGGACGGGCGCTCCCGCCCGCCGGTATGTTCTTCTCCCCGGCCGAGGCGCATATAGCCGCCCAGCCCCAGGTGGAGGGCCACCCGGTGCAGGCTCTGCTCGCAGACGAGTTCGGCGCGCAGGCGCGTCATGCGCCCCTCCGGGAGGCTCGGCTCATGCCGGTAGAGGAACTCCGCCGTCACATAGCCCAGGATCGAATCGCCCAGAAATTCCAGGCGCTCGTAACTCTCGCAGGCGTTGGCGTGGCGCTCGTTGGCGTAAGAGCTGTGGGTGAGCGCCGTGCGCAGCAGCTCCCGATTCTGAAAGGAATATCCGATTTTTTCCTCAAGCTTCTGCATTGCTCTCGCTCTTCAATCTCATGTATTCGATGTTGTCGTTGATGTCCGCGATGATCCCGGCCTCGACAAAGCGCTTGGCCTGCCGGATGGCGGCGAAGATGCTGGCCGCGTTGGAGGAGCCGTGGGCCTTGATGACGGCCTTGGAGATGCCGACAAAGGCCGTGCCGCCCACTTCGTTCACATCCAGGGACTTCTTCATGGCGGTCAGATCCTTTTTCAGCACCGCCGCCGCCAGCTTGTTCACGGTGCTGGCGTAAAAGACGCCCTTGAGCGCCTTCATCATGTACTTGATGACGCCCTCCGTGCCCTTGAGGAGCACATTGCCGGTAAAGCCGTCGCAGACAGCAACGTCCACCGCGCCGGAGAAGACATCCGTCCCCTCCACATTGCCGACGAAGTTGATGCGGCCCTCTTCCCCCGCCTTTTTCAGCAGGGCAAAGGTCTGGTGCTGCAGCTCGCCGCCCTTGGTGTCCTCAGTACCCACATTGACCAGGCCGATCCGGGGATTTGCGCAGCCCATAATCTTCTTCGCGTAAAAGCTGCCCATGTAGGCAAACTGCAGCAGATACTCGGCCGTGCACTCCACGTTTGCGCCGCAGTCGATGAGCATGACGCCATGCTCGCCCGCGGGCAGCACCGGGGCCATGGCCGCGCGGCGGATGCCGCGGATGCGCTTGACAATCAGTGTCGCGCCGGTGAGCAGCGCGCCGGTGGAGCCGGCGGAAACCACCGCGTCCCCTTCCCCGTCGCGCAGGCGGTTGAGCGCCACGGTCATGGACGAGTCCTTCTTGCGTCGGGTGGCGGTGCTGGGGTCGTCCTCCATGGTGATGACCTCGCGGGCGTCCACCACGGGGATATCCGTGCAGCCTTCAGCCGCGAGGCAGGCCTCCACCTCTTCCTTCTTGCCGACCAGTTCGATCTCCACGCCCAGCTCCCGTCTGGCGCGGATCGCGCCCTTGACGATTTCCTGCGGGGCGTTGTCGCCGCCCATGGCGTCAATGATGATCTTCATAGGTAAATATCTCCTTCTCCTGCAGGCTCTCTATGATCTCCAGGGAACGCTTGGATATCTCCGCGTTCTTGTTTCTCTTTCCCTTGATCCGGTAGCCCAGGGGGCTGATGATGCCGAAGTTGATGTTCATCGGCTGGAAATCGCCCACGCTGCCGCCGGAGATGTACAGGCCCAGGGCACCGATGGCGGTCTCCTGCGGGAAATCCACAGGCGGCAGCCCCAGGACCCGGGCGGCGGTCTCGATGCCCACCAGCATGCCGGAGGCGGCGGACTCCACATAGCCCTCCACGCCGGTCATCTGCCCGGCAAAGGATATGCGCGGATCGGAGCGGAGCCGGTAATAGCGGTCCAGCAGCTTCGGGCTGTTAAGGTAGGTATTGCGGTGCATGACGCCGTAGCGCACAAATTCGGCGTTTTTCAGCGCCGGGATCATGGAGAAGACCCTCCGCTGCTCGCCCCAGGTCAGGTGAGTCTGGAAGCCCACCAGATTGTAAAGCGTACCATCCGCGTTGTCGCGGCGGAGCTGCACCACGGCGTAGTTTTCCTTCCCCGTGCGCGGATCATTGAGGCCAACAGGCTTGAGAGGTCCGTAGCGCAGTGTGTCCACGCCGCGGCGGGCCATGACCTCCACCGGCATGCAGCCCTCAAAGACGCCCGCGTCGTCAAAGCCGTGTACCTCCGCCTCTTTGGCGGAAACCAGCTCCTGCACAAAGGCCAGATACTCGTCCTTGTCCATGGGGCAGTTTACATAATCCGCTGTTCCCTTGTCATAGCGGGAGGCGAAGAAGGCGCTGTCCATGTCCACGCTCTCCAGCGTGACGATGGGGGCCACAGCGTCATAAAAATGCAGATCCGCGTCCGGGCAGAGAGCCGCAATCTTCTCGGCGATCGCGTCGGAGGACAGGGGGCCGGTGGCCACGATGACCTCCCCTTCCGGGATCTCGGTGGCTTCCGCGCGGACGATCTCGATGTTCTCCTGCGCTTCCAGCTTCTCGGTCACCGTGCGGGCAAAGCCCACGCGATCCACGGCCAGCGCGCCGCCGGCGGCCACCTTATTGCTGTCCGCCGCCTCCATGATGAGGGAACCCATGCGCCGCATCTCGGCCTTCAGCAGACCCACGGCGTTTGAGAGTTCATCGCTTCGCAGGGAGTTGGAGCACACAAGCTCCGCAAAATATTCGGATTTATGGGCCGGGGTCATCTTCTCCGGCTTCATCTCCACCAAGCGCACGGGGATACCGCGCTTTGAGAGCTGCCAGGCAGCCTCGCTCCCCGCGAGCCCCGCGCCCAGGACAGTTACTTTTTCCATATGATTCTTCCTTGCAGTCCTCCCCTCTCCGAGGGGAGGCGGCAGGTCAAAGGCCGTTCGGATGAAGGGCCTTTACTGCTCTGTCTTCTTTGTTGATTTCTTCTCTGCCGGCTTTTTGGCTGTGCTCTTCGCCGGTGTTTTGGCCGAAGACTTTGTCGTCTTCTTCGCCGCAGACTTCTTCTCGGCGGCAGCCGCCTTTTCCTCGGGGGTTTTTTTCTTGTAGCTGCGCTTTTCCTCCGGGACGAAGTTGGGGCAGGCCTCATTGATGCAGAAGCTCTTCAGCGGGCCGCGGCCCGCTTTCTTGAACAGGGTCTTGCCGCAGGCGGGACAGAAGTCCTTGGTCGGCACGTCCCAGGTGATGAAGCCGCAGTCGGTCCCACGTTCGCAGGCGTAGAACACATAGCCCTTCTTGCTGGTGCGCTTGAGGATCTTGCCGCCGCACTTGGGGCATTTGCCCGGCATCTCGACGACGATGGGCTTGGTGAAGGTGCATTCCGGGAAGCCGGGGCAGGCCAGGAAGTGGCCGAACTTGCCCTTCTTGACCACCATCTGGCGGCCGCAGACATCGCAGTACTCATCGGAAAGCACATCGGGGACCTTGAGGCGCACGCCGTCCAGGCTCTCCTCGGCCTTCTGGAATTCCTTGTCAAAGCCGCCGTAGAACTCGGAGAGCACCTCGCGCCATTGGGCCTTGCCGGACTCGATCTCGTCCAGCTCCTCCTCCATGTGGTTTGTGAACTTCAGGTCCACAATGTCGGCAAAATGCTCCTTCATCAGGCCCGTGACCACCTCGCCCAGCGGGGTGGGGCGCAGGTACTTGCCCTCTTTGATCACATAATCGTGGGCGGTGATGGTGGAGATCGTAGGCGCGTAGGTGGAGGGGCGGCCGATGCCCTTCTCCTCCATGGCGCGGATCAGCGTGGCCTCCGTGTAGCGGGCAGGCGGCTGGGTGAACTGCTGGTCCGGCGTCATCTTCTCCAGCTTGAGCGTTTCGCCCTCGCTCAGAGAGGGCAGCGGGTTTTTCAGCTCATCGCTCTCCTCGTCCTTTGCCTCCTCATAGACGGCAGTGTAGCCGGGGAACTTGAGCTCGGAGTAGTTGGCGCGGAAGGTGTGCCCCGCGGAATCCACATCCACGGACACGTTGTCATAGACGGCGTTGGCCATCTGGCAGGCAGTGAAGCGGCCCCAGATCAGCCGGTAGAGCCGGTACTGCTCCTGCGTCAGATCCTTGCGCACCATCTCGGGCGTGAGGCGCACATCCGTGGGGCGGATGGCCTCGTGCGCGTCCTGGGCGCCGGCCTTGGTCTTGAAGCGGCGCGGCTTGCCGGGGTAATATGCTTCGCCGTAGGTGCCGATGATAAAGTCCTTCGCGGCAGAGAGCGCATCCTCCGACAGGCGCAGGGAGTCGGTACGCATATAGGTGATAAGGCCAACGCTGCCCTGCCCCGTGATCTCCACGCCCTCATAGAGCTGCTGGGCGATGGACATGGTGCGCCGCGGCGTCATGGAGAGGCGGCGGCTGGCCTCCTGCTGCAGCGTGGAGGTGATGAAGGGGGGCGCGGGGGTGCGCTGCTTCTCGCCGCGCTTGACGGATTTCACCGTAAAGGGAGCGTTCTTGGTATCGGCGAGGATCGCGTCCACATCCTCACGGCTCTTAAGCTCACGCTTCTTCTCGCCCTCGCCGTAATAGCGGGCTGTGAAGCTGCCGCCCTCGGCGCGGGACAGAAGCGCGTCCAGCAGCCAGTATTCCTCGCTGACAAAGGCCTTGATCTCCTCTTCCCTGTCCACCACCATACGCGTGGCCACAGACTGGACGCGGCCGGCGGAAAGGCCGGTTTTCACCTTGCGCCATAGAAGGGGCGAGAGCTTGTAGCCCACGATGCGGTCCAGGATGCGGCGCGCCTGCTGGGCGTCCACCAGATCCTGATCAATGTCGCGCGGATGCTGGATGCTCTCCTGCACGACCTTCTTCGTGATCTCGTTAAAGGTCACGCGCCGGGCCTTCTCCGCCGGCAGATCCAGCAGTTCCTTCAGGTGCCAGGAGATGGCCTCGCCCTCGCGGTCAGGGTCCGTCGCGAGATAGACGGTCTTCGCGCTTTTGGCGTCCTTCTTCAGCTGATTGATGAGCTCCGTCTTGTCGCGCACGGCGATATACTGGGGCTCAAAGCCGTTCTCTATATCCACGCCCATCTTGCTCTTCGGAAGGTCCCGCAGATGCCCCATGGACGCTGTAACCCTGTAATTGCCGCCCAGATACTTTTCGATCGTTTTCGCCTTGGCGGGCGACTCCACGATCACAAGATCCTTTGCTTTTGCCATTGTTGATCCTACCTTACTTTTTCGTAATTATGCGTTCAAAACGCCGGCCGGGCAACCGGCCCACATAGCCTTTCAGTTCCAGCATGGTCAGCTGCCCCAGCACCTTGGCCACCGGGAGCTGGCTGCGCTCCACAATGTCGTCCACATGCACGGGACCGGCATCCATGGCCGCGATGATGCGCAGCTGATCCTCACTCAGTTCGCTGAGCTGTTTCTTCAGGTCAATATAGTCTTCACGCTTCGGCTTGTCAAGCCTGGCTTCGATCGGCTGTTCCACCGGTTCCGGTTTCGGCGTCGCTTCTTCCGGGGCGTGCAGCTGCTCCGATCTGCGGAGCGCGCCGGGATACAGCGCGTCAAATTCCCGCAGCACATCCCAGCCGCAGGTTGCGAGCATTGCGCCTTCCTTAAGCATGGCGAGGGTGCCCGCGCTGCTCTCGGCGTCCGCGTTGCCGGGAACGGCGAAGATCTCCTTGCCCTGATTTGCCGCCTCCTCCACGAAAAGCCGCGTCCCGCTCTTTTCGGGAGCTTCCACGGCCAATACGCCCAGAGACAGGCCAGCCGTAATACGGTTCCGGTCACGGAAATTGCTGCGAAGCTGGCGGGAACCGGGCGGGTACTCGCTGATCAGCGCGCCGCGGGCCGCGACGGATTCGGCCAGCTGCCCCCGCTCAGCCTCATGGGCAGTGCCGAGAACACCGATCACCTTGCCGCCTGCCTGCAGTGCGCCCCAGGCCGCTTCCCCGTCGACGCCGGCCGTGAGACCGGACACGATCACCGCTCCGGAGGAGGCCATCTGAAACGAGAGGTCGCGGGCCATCTTCCGCCCGTAGACCGTGGCTTTGCGCGTGCCGACCACGGCGATGGCCACGCTGCTGTCCACCGGCGGCAGCTCCCCTCTGACATAAAGTACCGCAGGCGGGGCGAAAATATGCGTCAGCCTCCTGGGATAGGCCGCATCCTGCATCGTCAGGATGCGAAGCTCCTGCTGCTCGCATGCCGTCGCCACAGTGTGCACAGCGCTCAGATCACGGCGCTCCAGCGTCTCCCCTTCCTGACGGGAGATCCCGTCCAGACCGGCCAGTGCACCGTCCGGCGCGAAAAACGCGGTCTCCGGATCGCCGAAACGCGAAAGCAGCGCCGCCTTCGCCCGCGCGCTGATTTCACAGCATGAGAGCCAGACCCAGTATTCCAAAGCAGCCAATGCGTCTCACCTTCTTCCCTACAGACTTTGATCCAAAATTATCTTACCTGTTCCCACATCAGGATCGACGCCGCCACGGCGGCATTGAGCGATTCGCTGTCCGGCTGCATGGGGATGATGATCTTTTTCTCGCACTGCGCGAGCAGTTCCCCGCTCAATCCGCGCCCCTCGCTGCCCACGGCCAGGGCCGTATGGTGCATGTCCAGCGTGCGGATCTCCTGTGCGTCCTCCGCCAGCGCCGCGCCGTAGAGCGGCAGGGACTGATCGGAGAGGAAATCTTTGAGGAAGGGCAGCTCCATCTGCAGAACAGTCTGCCGGAAGATGGCGCCCATGGTGGCGCGCACGGTCTTGGGATGATAGAGGTCGGCGCAGTCGCCGGTGAGGATCACGGCGTCCACGCCGAAGGCGTTGGCCGTGCGGATCACGGTGCCCACGTTGCCCGGATCCTGCACTCCCTCCAGCACGAGGGCGTTGCGCAGCCTGCCGGGTTTCTGACAGCCGCGGATCGCGACGCAGAAGAGGGGCCCCGGGCTGCTGACCATCGGCGATGCGTAGTCAAAGAGCGCCGCCGGGGCCACATACTGCTCTGCGTCCCCCCAGTTTCCCTCCTCGGCGTGATCCTTCCACAGGATGGAATCGATCTTCGCCCCGAAGGCAATGGCTTCCCGCAGCGTCTTCATCCCGTCGCAGAGATACTCCCCCCGCTCGCGTCGATATGCTCCATCGGACGCGAGTTTGCGCACATGCTGGATATAGGCGTTTTTCCGGGAAGTGATCGTTTCCAAAGCCATAAGCCCCCATTTTGTATATATAATAGTATCATACACGCTTTTTTCAGTTTTGCAAGTCCCTATTTCCCTTTCCGGGAGGCATTCATCTTCCTCTTGCAAGTTGTGCAGTTTCATTCTATAGTTAGAATAACATATCATACTTTTGCCTCTGCTCTTCCCCGACATGGGAGAAGAAAGCAGAAATGGAGTAGCCATGCGAGTATTGCGTTCCGTTCTTCCGGTTTTCGTTTTTGCGCTCTGCCTCCTGTGTCTGGGGGCAGCTGTATACGGCCGTGCGGCTTTCGCCTCGCCGCAGGAACCTACAGTCTCTGAGATCCCAACGCCGGCAGAAACGGCAGAGACCCCCGCGCCGACGCCGGAGCCGACACCTGAGCCCACACCGGAACCGACGCCCGAGCCGGAAGCCCGGCTCGTCCCGCTGACGGTATCCTATCGAAACGCGCCGGTCCCGGTGCTGACTGACGGAGACTATAACACCGTCAAAAACTTCATGCCGAACGAGCCGATGATCATCGAGGCGGAATCGCCCATAAGCGCTCTGTACATTCAATGGGAATACACGCCCACGCCCTGGACGCTCTCTTGCGGCGAGACCGTGCTGCAGCAGGGAGCGCACGGGTATCACCACGAGTATATTCCTCTGCCGGAGGCCGCTACCCGCCTGGAAATGATGCTTCCAAAAGGGGACGAGCCCTGGCTCGCCGAGATCTACGGCTTTACCGACGGCGTCCGCCCGGACTGGGTGCAGGACTGGGAGGAACCCTGGGAGCAGGCGGATCTGCTGGTCTTCCCCACCCACAGCGACGACGAGTTTATCTTCCTCGGCGGGCTGATTCCCTACTACATCGATCAGGGTAAACAGGTCCAGGTCGCCTACGTGGTGCGGCACAAGGGCAACCGCTATCATGAGATGCTGGACAGCCTCTGGGCCGCCGGGGAGACCCATTATCCGATCACCAGCAACAAGGCGGACGTGTATCAGAACACCCTGGGCGGCGCGAGGGAGTATTACGGCGAAAACTATATGACCTCCTACATGACCGAGCAGATCCGCCGCTTCCGGCCGCAGGTCGTCGTCGGCCAGGCGGAGGATGGGGACTCCGGCCACATTGTCCATGTGTTCGGGGTAATGTGCTTGAAGAAGGCTGTCGAGCAGGCCGGGGACGCCGCGTTTTTCCCCGACTCCGCTGAAACCTGGGGTGTCTGGGACGTGCCGAAATGCTACCTGCACCTGTACGGCCCGGCGGAGGATCTGGTGAGTCTCGATTATGACGCGCCGCTTTCCTCCTTTGACGGGACCAGCGCCTTTGACGTGGCCGATCACGCCTTCTCGCTTTGCATCTCCCAGTACCAGGCGGGCAAGTATCAGGTATACCGAACAGACAGCCCCCACGATTCCAGCAAATTCGGCCTGTACCGCTCCACCGTGGGCGGGGACACGGAGAAGAACGATCTGTTTGAAAACATCGAATAAGCAAAACAATGGCATTGAGCAGGAGGCTGTTCAATGCCATTGTTGATTATAAATAACTTATGAAGGCTGAAACCTAAATCTTCCACAGCAGCCAGCGAAGGCCCGCCAGCAGCAGCAGATGGGTGGGATAAAAGATATAAAAGAAATACTTGCTCTGTCTGCCGCGCTCTCCGTTATAGAGCCGGAAGAGCAGCAGATCCGGCAGGGCGGCAAGCTCCAGAGGGCTGGAGAAATACAGCACCGCAAAACTGCCCGTGTCACGCAGTGCGGGCAGCGAACGCAGCAGATACATAAGGGATATGACCATCACGCCCTGCCAGCCGTAGTCCGTTTTGCAAAACTCGGCCACCGCAGCCATCGCCGCAATGACAGTAAGGCCCAGAAGCTGCCGCCACCAGGCGGCGCGAAAATCCTTCTTCTCCGTGAGCCACTGCCAGACGGCAAGCCCCAGCAGGCCGAAAAGTAGGGTAAAGAACACATTCTGATAGTCCAGCGTAAAGAAGGTTCGCCGGAAGGCCAGGTCAAAGGGCACTTCGGAGATCAGGGCAAAGATACCCAGGCGCAGCAGATACTTCTTCACATTCCGCGTGTGCAGCAGCCCCTCCGCCAGCAGGAAGCAGTAGATGGGAAAGGCCAGTCTGCCCACGCCGCGCAGGAAGAGATACTGATCGTAGCTCACCGTGCGCAGCCCGGCGCTCCAGCTCCCCTCCACCAGGACGGCGGTGCAGTGGTCGATAAACATGGAAATAACGGCCACCCATTTGAGGACGCTGCCCGGGATGCCTTTTTTCTTTGTGAGTTCCTGTTCCATGGTTTTCGCTCTTTTCTGCATGAATATGTCTGCATTATACAGACAAAACGGCCTTATGGCAAGGGGCTTTCCTGTTTCCCCGGCACCTGCTCCATGATGAGCCGGGTCTCCCCCACCCGCTCCCGCACGTGAAAGCCCAGGCGCTCATAGAGCCGCAGCGCCCCAGTATTGCGGGCAAAGACATAGAAATAGATGGGCTTTTCACTCTCGGCCAGGTATTTTTGCAGGACCGCCGTACCGATGCCGCGATTCTGAAACGGCGGCAGGATAAACAGATCGTCCAGCTCCAGCTTTTCCCCTTCGTCACAGGCGCGGATCCAGCCGGCAAGTTCCCCTTCACAGAGGACGCGGCGGTACTCGCCGATGCGCTTTTCGGTTTTTCGCCGCAGCCAGGCAAAGACTTCCTCTTTGTCGATCTGCGAAAAATCCTCATAACGCTCCACCAGCGCCAAACTCTGCTCCAGGATCGGGGTGATGTCCGTCTCATCCGCCGGAAGATAGGTGATTTGCATTTGGTGCCCTCCTTGTCCTCTGTGGAAAAAGCGAAGAAGAATCTCCTGTTTCGGCTTTTGCCGATCGGGAGATTCTTCGCTTCGCTCAGAATGACATGTTACATGTCTACTGCTGATAATTGTGGGCGTTCTGCAGGACCATTTCCTTGACCTTCAGCAGACGCACCTTGGTGGAGTTTTCATTCTCCTCCAGCTTCATGGTGATGTACTTGATGTTCTTCTCCAGGTCGGGGATCATCACGTACTCCAGAGCGTTGACGCGGCGGCGGGTCTTCTCGATCTCCTCCGCCAGCAGCTGCATGGTCTTCTCGACCTGGGCCAGCTCCAGCATGTCCTCAAACACTCTGGCCAGCTTGTCCAGCGCGTCGTCCAGCTCACCCGAGGTCTGGGCAAAGCCGTAGGGATAGATCTCCGACGGGTCGCTGTTCTTGGTCGTGAAACTGTACTGCGGCACGTTCACGCTCATGATGTTTTTGTATTTGAGCCCCAGCTCCACGCTCTGCCGCGGGTACAGCAGCGCCTGCTCCAGCATCTCAGGGGACATGATGGCGCTGGCCACCAGCAGAGAGCCGAAGGCGGCCGTCAGCCCTTCCTCCACGCGCTCACGCAGCTGCTTATTGAGCTTGACCACGTCCATGAACTGACGCATCAGCTCATCGCGCTTGTCTTTGAGGAGCTTATGGCCCCGGCGCGCGGTTTTTAGACGCCCCTTGAGCTGGTTGAGCACCATTCTGGTCGGGGTTATCGTTGTATTTGCCAAGAAGTTTCACCTCCGTTTTCTCAATTGATCCACTGGGAAGTTCACTTTTCCGGTAAATATTTCTCGATAAACTCGGGCTTGATACGCTTCAGCTCACGGCGGGGCAGGATGCTCAGCAGCTCCCAGCCGATGTCCAGGGTCTCCTGGATGGAGCGGTTGGTGTTGTTGCCCTGGCTGACATAGACCTTCTCAAACTCCTCGGCGAACTTGGCGAAGAGCTTGTCGTCCTCGCTCAGCGCGGCCTCGCCCAGAATGGTCATGAGTTCCTTGGCATCCTTGCCGCGGGAATAGGCGGCAAAGAGCTGGTTCATGGTGC
>Ga0310697_10002348_pt1 | contig 20244 bp, 29 predicted proteins | sample 172DNAGHGlowgp2_FD_203883 | JGI IMG/M metagenome (GOLD analysis project Ga0310697, IMG submission 203883) | Sheep rumen microbial communities from Palmerston North, Manawatu-Wanganui, New Zealand - 1728 DNA GHGlow gp2 (v2) (version 2) | ecosystem: Host-associated > Mammals > Digestive system >... | reverse complement strand
TCTGGGGTTCAACCACAAACAGAAACAGTGTGGCGTCAGGCGGACCGTTATAATGTTCCACGTATTTGCTTTATCAATAAAATGGATCGTATTGGTGGTAATTTCTTCCGCTGTGTTGATATGATACGCGAACGTTTGGGTGCGACACCATTGGTTATAAATTTCCCAATTGGCGCAGAATCTGATTTCCGCGGTGTTGTTGATGTTGTGGAAATGAAGGGTTTAATCTGGGAAGACGAAACAGGCTCTCACCCGGTCACAATCGAAATTCCAGAAGATTTGAAAGCCAAGGCCGAAGAATTGCACAACAAATTGATTGAAGAAGTTGTGACCTTGGACGATGAAATTATGGAAGCATATATGGAAGGTAAAATTCCAGATACTGCCACAATTAAAAAATTAATCCGCAAAGGAACTATTAATCAAAACTTTAACCCAGTTTTGTGCGGAACAGCATTTAAGAACAAAGGTGTGCAACCTTTGTTGGACGCAATTGTTGATTATTTGCCATCACCATTGGATATTCCTGCAATTCAAGGAACATTGTTAGATGGTAAAACACCGGCGGAACGTCATGCAGATCCAAAAGAACCGTTCAGTGCATTGGCGTTTAAGGTTGCAAATGATCCTTTCGTTGGAAACTTGATGTTTATTCGTATTTATTCTGGTAAATTGCAATCTGGTTCATATATATTCAATTCCAACCGTAATAAACGCGAACGCGTTGGTCGTATGTTGTTGATGCATTCTAATCAACGTGAAGAAATCAAAGAAGCATCGGCGGGTGATATTGTCACTTTGGTTGGTATGAAGGAAACAATTACAGGTGATACATTGTGTGACGAGGCTAATCCAATCGTTTTGGAATCTATCCATGTTCCAGAACCTGTTATTTCTATTGCGGTTGAACCAAAAACCAAGGCTGATATTGAAAAGATGTCTTTGGGATTACAGGCATTGGCCAAAGAAGATCCTTCTTTCCGCGTGTCTGTTGATGAAGAATCTGGTCAAACAATTTTGTCAGGTGTTGGTGAATTGCATTTGGAAATTTTGGTCGATAGATTGCTGCGTGAATTTAAAGTCGATGTTAATGTCGGCGAACCACGTATTGCATATCGCGAAGCATTCAGCAGACCTGTGACCGAAGAATATACTCATAAAAAACAGTCTGGTGGTTCGGGTCAATATGCCCAGGTTAAAATCCAATTTGAACCATTGGAACCAGGCAAAGGCTATGAATTTGACAATCAAATCGTCGGTGGTGCGATTCCAAAAGAATACATTCCTGGCGTTGAAAAGGGTTTGAAGATAGCACAACAAACAGGTGTTTTGATTGGCTATCCAACTGTGGATTTCAAGGCAACATTAATTGATGGTAAATACCACGAGGTCGACTCTAATGTGTTGTGCTTTGAAATTGCGGCGCGCGCATGCTTCCGCGAAGCAATGAAAAAGGCTGCGCCAAAATTATTGGAGCCGATTATGAAGCTTTCGGTATCAACACCGGAAGAATACGTCGGTGACATTATTGGTGACTTGAACAGTCGTCGTGGTCAAATCAATGGTATCGAAACACAATTCGGTAATCAGTTGATTTCTGCGTTCGTGCCATTGGCAAATCTGTTCGGTTATGTGAAAACCCTGCGCTCTTTGTCACAAGGTCGTGCGAATCCATATATGGAATTGTCACATTATGCCGAAGTTCCGCAGAATGTTGCTGATGAAGTAATTAAAAAACTGACAAAGTAAAAAAAGATTGCGATTTTTGATTTCTGGTTTATGATTGTATTCGAAACTGGATTTCAAAAATCGGTTTAACAAAACAAAAAAGAGCCTATAAGGAGAAAACTATGGCAAAAGAAAAATATGTAAGAACAAAGCCACATGTCAATATTGGTACTATTGGTCACGTTGATCATGGTAAAACAACTTTGACAGCTGCTATCGTTCATTATTATGGTGTTGGTATTGATGCACAAAAAGGTGTTGATCAAATCGATAACGCCCCAGAAGAAAAAGCACGTGGTATAACAATTAACACTGCACACGTGGAATATGAAACAGAACATCGCCACTATGCACACGTCGATTGCCCAGGACACGCGGACTATGTTAAAAACATGATTACCGGTGCGGCACAAATGGACGGTGCAATCTTGGTGGTTGCGGCAACTGATGGTCCAATGCCTCAGACACGCGAACACATCTTGTTGGCACGTCAAGTGGGTATTCCAAAGATTGTCGTTTATTTGAATAAATGCGATTTGGCAAACGATCCAGAATTGTTGGAATTGGTTGAAATGGAAATTCGTGAATTGTTGTCTGCAAATGACTTTGATGGTGACAATGCACCAATCATCCGTGGTTCTGCTATTTCCGCATTGGAAGAAAAACAAGACGGTTTGGGCAAAGAATCCATTGATGCTTTGTTGAAAGCATGCGATGAATATATCCCAATGCCAGAACGTCCAGTTGATAAACCTTTCTTGATGCCAATCGAAGACGTATTTTCAATCACAGGTCGTGGAACAGTGGTCACAGGCCGTATTGAATCTGGTGTCGTGAAAGTTGGTGACGAAGCTGAAATCGTCGGTTTGCGTCCAACACAAAAAACAACAATCACAGGCGTTGAAATGTTCCGCAAATTGTTGGATCAAGGTGAAGCCGGTGATAACGTTGGTTTGTTGTTGCGTGGAACCAAAAAAGAAGATGTTGAACGTGGTCAAATCATCTGCAAACCGGGTTCTATTACCCCACATACAGACTTTGAAGCAGAAGTCTATATCTTGCAGAAAGAAGAAGGTGGACGTCATACACCATTCTTCTCTAACTATCGTCCTCAGTTCTTCTTCAGCACAACTGATGTGACAGGTACAATTACATTGCCAGAAGGCAAAGAAATGGTCTTGCCAGGCGATAACGTTCGTATCAGCGTGCAATTAATTGCACCAATCGCTATGAGCGAAGGTCGCCGCTTTGCTATCCGTGAAGGCGGACGCACAGTAGGTGCAGGTGTTGTATCTAAAATTAACAAATAATTAAAACAGACAAAGGGGGGTGGGTAAAACCAATCGCCCCTTTGTCACGAAAATGAAAAAATAAAGGAAACGAACAAAATGGTACCAACATCTAAAATTCGCATTAAATTGACGGCGTTTGATCACCGTGTGTTAATTGAATCGGTTGATGAATTAGTCAAAACTGCAAAGCGCACAGGCGCAGATGTCGTAGGACCTGTTCGCTTGCCGACATTGATTCAAAAATTTACAGTCAATCGCTCTCCACACGTGGATAAAAAATCACGCGAACAATTCGAAATCCGTAATCACAAAGCGGTCGTAGATATTGTTAATCCAACCCCCCAGACAGTTGATGCCTTGATGAAGTTGGATTTGGCTTCGGGTGTTGATGTGAAAATTAAATTGTAATTGTTAGGTTAATATAGGTGTGTATTATTAACCTCTGACAAATAAAAAAGGCATAAAAAAATGAAACGTAGCGGATTAATTACAACAAAAATAGGAATGACCCGTATGTATGATGATGCGGGTGCGGCACATGCTGTCACAGTGTTGTCTGTGGGTGATTGTGCTGTGATTGGTAATCGTACAATGGAAAAAAATGGCTATGTCGCCAACATCTTGGGTGTTTGCGAGGCCAAAGCAAAACATGTTGCAAAACCACAAGCAGTGGCAGCGGAAAAAAGCGGTATTAAACCATATCGCAAAGTTGTGGAATTCCGCGTGTCTGACGATTGTGTTATCCCATCGGGCACACAATTGTCTGCGTCTCATTTCGTTGTCGGACAATTTGTTGATGTCCAAGCGACAAGCAAAGGTAAAGGCTTTCAGGGTGCTATGAAACGTCATAACTTTGGCGGTAAAGAAGCATCACACGGTGTTTTGAAGGCACATCGTTCTTTGGGTGGTACAGGTATGCGTGAATGGCCTGGCCGCGTGTTAAAGGGCAAAAAGATGTCCGGTCAAATGGGTAACGAAACAGTGACCGTTCAAAACTTGAAAGTTTTTGGTGTGTCAGCGTCCGAAAATTTAATCTTTGTTGAAGGCGCTGTTCCTGGTGCAAATGGCACATTTGTATTGGTGACAGATGCAATCAAAAAAGAACAAAAAGAATTGCCAGTTCCAACATCTCAAAATGTGGTGGAATCTGCGCCAAGTGCCACAACCGAAACAGAAACTGTTGCGGAATAAAAAGGTCAACGGAATAATATAAGGTGGAAAAAATGCAGTTAGATATTATAAATTTCGATGGTAAATCTGTTGGCAAAATTGATTTGGCTGACAGTGTATTCGGTGTTTCCCCACGTGCAGATGTTTTGCATCGTGTTGTCACATGGCAACGTGCAAATGCACGCGCAGGCACACATGCTGTGAAAACAGTGTCTGATGTCGCGGGAAGTGGCCGTAAAGCATTCAAACAGAAAAAGACAGGTAATGCACGTCAAGGTGAAAAATATAATGTTCATATGCGTGGCGGTGGTGTGGTTCATGGACCAGTCGTTCGTGATCACAGCATTGATTTGCCAAAGAAAATTCGTTCTTTGGGCTTGAAAATGGCTTTGTCTTCAAAATTACAAGATGGTAATTTGATTATCATTGATTCTGAAAAGGTTGCAGCTGCAAAAACAAACACAATTGCAAAACAATTGAAAAAATTGGATTTGAATTCTGTTTTGTTTGTGGGTGCAACAGAATTGGATGCGAACTTCAAAAAATCTGTGGCGAACATTGCAAATGTTGATGCGTTGCCAACGATTGGTTTGAATGTTTTGGATATCTTGAAACATGATAAATTGGTTTTGACAGCCGATGCCGTCAAATCCGTCGAAGCCAGATTGGCATAATCATAAGGATTGAAAGATGGCAGAAAAGAAAGTTGAAAATAAAATTGTTGCAGGTGCAGGTATTTATGATATACTGGTTCGTCCAGTTATTTCAGAGAAATCTGCAAAATTGTCTGAAAGCAACGGCGTTGTGTTCGAAGTTGCCAAAGATGCAACCAAGGCGGACGTTGCCCGTGCGATGCAGGTGATTTATGGTGTTAAACCAACCAAGGTTAATATCGTTGTCACCAAAGGTAAGGTTAAATCTTTCCGTGGTCGCAGTTCTGGCAAACAACGTGATGTTAAAAAAGCGTATGTGTCATTGCCAGCCGATGCAAAATTGGATATGGCTGTGGCGGCACAGAGTAAATAAAACACCGGGACAGAGAACCCAAAATATTATGGGTGTTATTGTCCAGGATTAAAAAAGGATATAAAAAATGGCATTAAAGCATTTTAAACCAGTGACTGCAGGAACGCGTGGTTTGACATTGGTCAGTCGCGCTGAATTGCATCGTGGTAAGCCAGAAAAGGCTTTGACCGTTGGGTTAAAATCCCATGGTGGTCGTAATAATTTTGGTCAAGTGACTGTTTATCACCAAGGTGGCGGTCACAAACGTAGTTATCGTTTAATTGACTTTAAACGTAAAAAATTTGGTATGCCGGCGACAGTTGTTCGTTTGGAATATGATCCAAACAGAACTGCTTTTATCGCATTGGTCGAATATGAAGATGGTATCCGTTCTTATATTTTGGCACCACGTGATTTGAAAGCGGGTGATGTTGTTATATCTGGCGAACGCGAAGATATTAAACCGGGTAATGCGATGCCATTAAAAAATATGCCAATCGGTACAATCGTTCATAACGTTGAATTGAAACCTGGCGCAGGTGGTCAATTGGCCCGTAGTGCAGGTTGCTATGCTCAATTGATGGGTAAAGACGGCGTTTATGCACAGATTAAAATGAACAGTGGTGAGTTGCGTAAAGTTCATTCTGATTGTTTGGCAACAGTTGGTATGGTTTCCAATCCAGATCAACGCAATGTGAATTTGGGTAAGGCCGGTCGTGCCAGATGGTTGGGTGTTCGTCCATCTGTTCGTGGTATGGCAATGAACCCGAACGATCACCCAATGGGTGGTGGTAACGGACATTCCAAGGGTCACGAACCAGTTTCACGTACAGGTATTCCAGCCAAGGGATATCGTACCCGTAGCAATAAACGTACTGCCAAGATGATTATTCGTAGCAGACATTTGGCGAAGAAAAAATAATAAAAAAACGGAGTAAATGATGTCTCGTTCAGTATGGAAAGGTCCTTATATTCATCCGTCACTTTTGAAGAAAGTTGCGGTTGCAAATGAAAAAAATGACCATAAACCTATTAAAACATGGTCCCGCGGTAGCACAATTGTGCCACCAATGGTTGGTTTAACATTTGAAGTGCATAATGGTAACAAATTTATTCCTGTGTCCGTCGTCGAAGATATGATTGGTCACAAATTGGGTGAATTTGCGCCAACACGTACTTTCAAAGGACATGCAGCAAACAAGAAAGCAGCAAAATAAGGTAGGGTAATTATGACAAGATATGGAATAAAAGACAATCAGGTTCGTGCGTTCAATAAAATGATTCGCATCAGCCACCAGAAATTAAATCTGGTTTGTGATATGGTTCGCGGCTTGCCAGTTGACCGTGCCGTTGATGTTTTGAAATTTTCAAAGAAACGTGTTTCTGATGAAGTTTTGAAAACGTTGTTGTCTGCGATTGCAAATGCAGAACACAACAAAAACTTGCCTGTTGATACTTTGTTCGTCAAAGAAATTTGGTGTGGCAAAGCATTGACAATGAAACGCATTATGCCTGGACCACGCGGTAGCGCACGTCCAATTTTGAAACCTTTTTCAAATTTGACAATCGTGTTGGAATCAGGTGAAGCGCCGGCAAAGAAAAAAGAACCAAAGGCTAAAAAGGCTAAATAACAAAAAGACAAGTGGTATGGGGGTGACCCTTGAATAAAACCGAACAGGTTTCAAGAACACTTGGTTAAAAACGTAAGGAAAATAAAAAATGGGACAGAAAGTATCACCTATTTCATTACGCGAATTTATCAATAAAGTGACAGATTCTCGCTGGATTGCTAATAAAAAAGACTATGCGAAATTTGTTGCCGAAGATGATAAAATTCGTAAATTTATTGAAAAGAAATTGAAAAAAGCAGGCTTGGCAAAAGTTGTTATCGAACGTTTTGCTAAAAAAGTTGTTGTGACAATTCACACATCTCGTCCTGGTATGATTATCGGTAAAAACGGTGCCGATATCGAAGCATTGCGTAACGATATTAAGAAATTGGTTAAAAATGACCAAGTTGTCGTTAATATCTATGAAGTGCGTCGTCCTGATTTAAATGCGCAATTGGTTGCACAACAAATTGCACAACAAATCGAAGGTCGTGTTTCATTTAAACGCGCAATGAAAAAAGCAGTTCAAAATGCCCAGAAAGTTGGTGCCCAAGGTATCAAAGTTATGTGTTCTGGTCGTTTGAACGGTGCGGAAATTGCACGTAGCGAACAAATCCGCGAAGGTCGTATTCCATTACATACTTTGCGTGCTGATGTTGATTACGCGTCAATCCAAGCAAAAACAACATATGGTGTTATCGGTGTGAAAGTTTGGATTTACACTGGTGATGTCGTTAATAAAGAAAAGTTGGCTTCTGAAATGGCGCGTCCAACAGAATATGCCGGCACAAGCGAAAGAAAAAGTAAATAATTTAAAATCAAAGGATTTTAATCATGTTAATGCCAAATAAAACAAAATTTCGCAAACTGCAAAAAGGTCGTATTCACGGTGTCGCCAAGGGCGGTAGTGAATTGGCTTTTGGGTCGTTTGGACTGAAAGCAATGAGCCCTGAACGTGTGACTGCACGTCAGATAGAGGCTGCACGTCGTGCTATTACTCGTCATATGAAACGTATGGGTAAATTATGGATTCGTATTTTCCCAGATGTGCCGGTCACAACAAAACCTGCACAGGTTCGTATGGGTAAAGGTAAGGGTGCTGTGGAATACTGGGTATGTCGTGTTAAACCAGGTCGCATCATGTTTGAAATTGATGGTGTCAAACCAGAAATTGCATATGAAGCATTTGCCTTGGCGGCGGCAAAATTACCAGTTAAAACAAAAATCGTTGAACGTAAAATCAACTAATTAAAAGGTGAATAAGATGGCAGAAAAAAAAGTAAAATCAGAATCTTTGACACGCGAGGCTTTGGAAAGCAAATTGGCTGATTTGAAAAAAGAACAAATGAATCAACGGTTTCAATTAGCAGCTGGCCAAATGCCAAAAACGCATGTTATGCGTCAAACTCGTCGTGAAATTGCGCGCGTTAAAACAAAATTAAATGCGGCAAAAAAATAAAGAATAAATGTTGATTTTGGTTGTTTTTTCTAAAATTTAGTATATCATAACCAAAATCGACATAAAAAAATAGAGGAATAACAGTTATGCCAAAACGTATACTGCAAGGAACAGTTAAAAGTACAGCGAACGACAAAACGGTTGTTGTCGAAGTAGAACGCCGTTTCCGTCATCCTTTGTATGGTAAATTCGTGAAGCAAAATAAAAAATATAAGGCCCACGATGAAGCCAATGAATACAAGGTTGGTGATGTCGTTGCTATTGAAGAACATCGTCCAATTTCCAAGACAAAATCTTGGATTGTAAAGGGTCGCGTTGGTGTGTCCAAGGACGGTTCTGTGGAAGTGGTTGATTAATTTTAATAAACCACAATCAAGGGTTGGGTTCTTTGAGGTCGTATCGACAGTCGGGACCCGTTAACAAAGCCATGGGGGATTGCCCCATGTGCAGGAAAAGGTTGAAAAAATGATACAAAATGAAACAGTTATGACGGTTGCCGATAACAGTGGTGCGCGTAAGGCTATGTGCATCAAGGTTTTGGGCGGTTCACATCGTCGTTATGCTACAGTTGGTGACAAAATTGTTGTCGCCATCAAAGAGGCTATCCCACGTGGTAAGGTTCAAAAGGGAACTGTGCAACGTGCGATTATCGTACGTACAAAATTCCCAGTTAAACGTCCAGACGGTTCAATTATCCGTTTCGATGATAACGCGGTTGTTTTAATCAATAAAAACAACTTTGAACCAATTGGAACACGTATTTTTGGACCAATTGCGCGTGAAGTTCGCCGCAAATATGATGTTCAAAAAATCGTGTCTTTGGCACCAGAGGTTATTTAATAGATTAGACACAAAGGGACAAAAAAATGAAAATTAAAAAAGGCGACGAAGTCGTAGTTATTTCAGGAAAATACAAGGGCGTTAAAGGCAAAGTGCTGGAAGCGCGCCCAGCAGAATCGCGTGTTGTTGTCGAAGGTGTCAATCGTCATAAATGGCACATTAAACCAACACAGGATCAGGCCGGTCATATTATCGACCGCGAAGCCCCTGTTCATGTATCTAATGTTGCATTGGTTGATCCAAAAACCAAAAAAGCAACCCGCGTTGGATATGTGATGAAGGGTGATAAAAAGGTTCGTGTTTCTAAAAAATCTGGAACAGAATTATAAAACAAATGTTTCCGCTGTTACGGAAATAAACATTAAGGAATAAAAAATGCAAAGCAGATTGCGTGAATTTTATGAAAAACAAGTTGTGCCTGAATTGGTTAAAGAATTCGGCTATACAAATGCATTGGCTGTGCCAAAACTCACAAAAATTGTTTTGAATATGGGTGTTGGTGAAGCGGTGTCTGATAAAAAGAAATTGGATTCTGCGGCCGCTGATTTGACAGCGATTGCTGCCCAGAAAGCAATTATCACACATGCAAAAAAATCGATTGCAACATATCGTTTGCGTGAAGGTCAAGCCATTGGTACCAAGGTCACCTTGCGTGGTAAAAGAATGTATGATTTCTTGGATAAATTGATTACAGTGGCTTTGCCACGCGTGAAAGATTTTCGCGGATTGTCAAAATCTAAATTTGATGGTCGTGGAAATTATGCGTTTGGTGTCAAAGAACACCTAATCTTTCCAGAAATTTCTGTTGATAAAATTGATTCTATCCGCGGTATGGATATTGTCATTGTGACAACAGCAAAAACAGACGATGAAGCACGTGCATTGCTGACAAAAATCGGCCTGCCGTTGGTTTTGAAATAATAAAAGGAAATAAAAATGGCAAAGTTAGCGTTGATTAACAAGCAACACAGACGTGAAAAATTGGTTGCAAAATATGCAAAAAAGCGTTCCGCAATCAAAGAAAAAATGTCTGTTAATGCAACACCAGATGAACGTATGGAGGCAATGAAAAAATTGGCTAAATTGCCACGCAATGCCAATCCAACACGTTTGCATAACCGTTGTTCAATTACTGGCCGCGCACGTGGTTATTCACGTATGTTCGGTCTGTGCCGCCAACAATTGCGTACAATGGCGTCCGAAGGTAAATTGCCAGGCGTACGTAAATCTAGTTGGTAAAATAAAAAATACCAGTTGTGGACAATGCAGCTGGAAAATGGATATATAGTCCAAGGAGTAAAAGATGTCATTATCACACCCAATCGGAGATATGCTGACCCGTATTCGTAATGGTCAAGCAGCCGGTAAAGACTTTATAACTGTCCCAAACAGCAAATTGCGTGTTGCAGTTTTGACTGTGTTAAAGGACGAAGGTTTCATCACTGATTTTCGCGAAGAAAAAATCGACGAACATCGTTCAAATTTGGTCGTTGAATTGAAATACAACAATGGTGTTGGCGCAATTCAAGAAATTGCTGTTGTGTCCAGACCAGGTCGTCGTGTTTATTCAGGCTGTGCAAAGATGCCAAGAGTTTTGAACGGTTTGGGAATCGCAATCGTTTCCACCCCACATGGCGTTATGACTGATCACAAGGCACGTTTGATGAATGTTGGTGGCGAAGTATTGTGCAAGGTTATATAATAGAAATAAGGATGAAAAAATGTCTCGTGCAGGAAAATATCCAGTTAAATTACAAGACGGTGTGTCTGCGGAAATTAAAGACAATGCCGTTGTAATCAAGGGGCCAAAAGGTGAATTAAAGGTTTCTTTGGATACAAAGAATTCTCATTTGGTCGATGTCGAAATCAAAGAGGGTGCTGTTATCGTGACACCAAAAGATGCGGAAGATAAATTTTCACGTGCAATGTGGGGAACAATGACACGCAATATTAAATCTGCGGTTATGGGTGTGACAAATGGCTTTTCCAAAGATATGTATATGAACGGTGTTGGTTATAAGGCATCTGTCAGTGGCAACAAATTTACATTGGTTGTGGGATTTTCACATGATGTTGTGATGGATATTCCAGAAGGTTTGTCTGTAAAAATGGGTGAAAAACCAACAGAATTTACAATCAGTGGTATTGATAAATGTGCTTTGGGATTGTTTGCTGACAAGATTCACAAAATCCGTAAGGCCGACCCATATAAAGGTAAAGGTATCTTCTATAAGGGCGAAAATATCCGCCGCAAAGAAGGTAAAAAGAAATAATAGTTAGGTAATTTCCGCTGTTACGGAAATTGAAACAAAAGGAAATAAAATGTTAAAGCATTTGACATCTGAGGAAAGACGTACTTTGGCAAATCGCGGTGCGTTGAAAAGAAAAAATCCTGGTAAAATCCGTTTGTCGGTTTTCCGTTCGGGCCGTCATATTGAAATCCAGGCTATTGATGATACACGTGGCCACACATTGTGTGCGGCGTCCAGTAAAGAAAAAGGCTTTGCGGGTAAAGGCTGGAATATTGCTGGGGCTGAATTGGTTGGCAAGGCATTTGCAGAACGCGTTGTTAAAGCGGGTATTGCAGAAAATTGCTATTTTGATCGTGGTGGTTATCGTTATCATGGTCGTGTAAAAGCTCTGTGTGAAGCAATTCGCGCAGGTGGTGTAAGAATTTAATTAAACGGAGATTACAATGGCACGTTTTGATGATAAAAAATTGCAAACGGATAATTTGGTAGATAAATTGGTTTCTATCAACCGCGTTTCTAAAACTGTGAAGGGCGGTCGTAATATGTCTTTTTCCGCGTTGGTTGTTGTTGGCGACAAGGCGGGTCGTGTTGGCTTTGGTAAAGGTAAAGCATTGGAAGTACAATCTGCTGTCCAAAAAGCAACCAAAGCAGCCAAGGCAAAAATGGTTCGCGTTCCTTTGAAAGAAGGTCGTACATTGCATCATGATGTCGAGGCAAAATATGGTGCATCTAAATTGGTTGTTCGCAGTGCGGTTCCGGGTACTGGTATTATTGCAGGTGGTGCGTTGCGTGCGGTATTTGAATGCTTGGGCGTGCAAGACGTTGTTGTGAAATCCCAGGGTTCAAATAATCCAAACAATATGATCAGAGCTGCATTTTTGGCATTTGCAAAAATGAATTCTCCAAAAACAGTTGCCGCGCGTCGTGGTAAAACTGTTGCGGAAATTATTGCAGGTCGTGATGGTAAAAAATTAGAAGCAGCCGCAGTTGAAGAAAATGCGTAAATAAAAGGGGGATAGATATGGCTAAAATAACTGTAAAACAAGTAAAAAGCATTATCGGTCGTCCAGAATATCAACGCAAGGTTGTTATGGCTTTGGGTTTGGGACGCATTGGTAAAACACGTGAAATGAACGATAGCGAAAGCATTCGTGGCATGGTCGCAAAGGTTTCTCATTTGGTAGAAATCGTTGAAAAATAATTAAAATAAACCGAGTACATAGTACTTGTATTATGTGCGAAATAGACTATATCATTAGTCGTAGGAATAAAGGGATAAAAAAATGAAATTAAATGCATTGATGGATAACAAAGGTGCGCGCGCTGGTATTAAACGCGTTGGTCGTGGTATGGCATCGGGATATGGTAAAACCGCTGGTCGTGGAACCAAGGGTCAAAAGGCACGTGCGGGTTCACGCAAGCAGGCAACTTTCCAAGGTGGTCAAATGCCAATCTTGCGTCGTTTCCCAAAATTTGGTTTTACAAATCCATTTGCAAAACATTATGTGACAATCAATTTGGGCGATATTGAAAAGTTTATCAAATCAGGCAAAATTGATGCAAAACAAACTATCACAATGGATTCTTTGTTGGCTGCAAAAATTATCAACCGTAAATTAGATGGTTTAAAGGTTTTGGCCAAAGGCGAAATCAAAACCGCTGTGACGGTTGTTGCAGATAAATGGTCCAAAGCTGCCGAAGAAGCAATTGTAAAAGCAGGTGGAAAAATTTCCAACAAATAATAAATTAAATTCGTCCTTTGGGATTTTTCCCAAAGGCGATGCGATTTTATATTAGAAAGAAAGTAAAGCGATGAGAGCAATAAAAAACTTTTTCAAAAACCTGAGTGATTTGCAAAAACGTATTTTATTTACATTAGGCGCGTTGGTTGTTTATCGTATCGGGTCTTTTATTCCATTACCTGGGGTTAATGCATCGGCTGTGTTGCATTTATTTACAGGTGAAGGCAGTGGAATGTTGGGTATGTTTGATATGTTTGCGGGTGGTTCGTTGTCCCGTATGTCTGTTTTGGCGTTGAACATTTTCCCATATATTTCGGCATCTATCGTTTTGCAATTATTGACGGCAACCAGTAAATCTTTGACTGATTTGCGCAAAGAGGGTGAATCTGGTCGTATTAAAATCAATCAATATACCCGTTATTTAGCGGTGGTTTTGGCCGTTGTGCAGGGTTGGGCGGTTGTTCGTGGCTTGGAAGCCATGGCACCAGTTAATGGTGTTGCGGCGGTTGTGAATCCTGGCTGGGCATTTGAATTGTCTGCGTTGATTGCGCTGGTTGGTGGAACAGTATTTGTTATGTGGTTGGCAGAACAAATTACCGCGCGTGGTGTGGGTCAGGGCGCATCGCTGTTGATTTTTGCAGGTATTATCGCCGAGGTTCCGTCTGGTATTGGTAAATTGTTCTCGTTGGGCAGTGTTGGTCAAATTTCGCCAACAATGATTATGTTGATTATTGCATTTGTGATTGGCATTGTTGCATTGATTGCTTTCTTTGAACAGGCACAACGTCGTATTCAAATTTTATATCCACGTCAGGTTATGGCAAACGGTGTTTTGAATACCAACGCATCATATTTACCGATCAAGGTTAATATGTCTGGGGTTATGGGACCTGTGTTTGCTGCGTCTATTATGATGTTGCCGGCGTTTATTCAACGTTTTGCACAAAGCGATAGTTTGGTTGTGCAATCTATTATTGGGTTCTTTACATATGGTGCATGGTCATATATTGCGTTATATACAGTTTTGATTGTGTTCTTTGCTTATTTCCAGACAGCAGTTGTGTTTAACAGTGAAGAAACCAGTAATAATTTAAGAAATGCCGGTGGTTATATCCCAGATGTTCGTCCGGGCGAACAAACCATGCATTATTTAGATGCGGTCGTTTCCAGAACAACTGCGATTGGCGTTTGTTATTTGATTGTTGTTTGTGTAATACCAATCATATTGAATACTCATGCGGGTATGCCTTTGGTGATTGGTGGAACCAGTGTGCTGATTGTGGCCGGGGTTGTGTTGGATACAATGAACCAGGTTCAGTCATATTTGGTTGCCAAACAATATACTGGTGTTGTGCAAAAAACACAAAAACATGGTCGTTTCCGCGGATAATCGTTGGAAATAAATAAAGAAATTTGACTTTTGTTGGTTTTGGTATAACATATACTGGCAAAGTCAAGAAAATTCAAGGTTTTGGGCACCCCAAAATTTTGAGATTTAATCGGGCAAAGCAATTTGCCACAAGTTAAAAAAAAGGAAAATACAAGATGGCACGTATAGCAGGTGTTAATATCCCATCAGAAAAACGCATCGAAGTTGCGCTGACATACATTCATGGTATTGGCCCAGCAAAAGCCGCCCAGGTTTGTGCTGCGTTGAAATTGAAAGATGGTTTGCGCGCGAAAGATTTGACTGACGCGGATGTTATCAAAATTTCTAATTACATTGAACAAAACTTTAAGGTAGAAGGTGATGTTCGTCGCGAAGTTGCAATGAACATTAAACGTCTGCAAGATTTGAAAACTTATCGCGGTATTCGTCACCGTAACCGTTTGCCGGTTCGTGGCCAACGCACACAAACAAATGCCAGAACCCGCAAGGGCAAACGCGTTGTTGTTGCTGGATCTGCGACAAAGGGTAAATAAAATTTCGGGTAGAGATTAACACGATAGTTAATTGAAGACATCTAAAATAAAGGTTAAAAAATGGCAATTAATAAATCAAAAAAGAAAGTTGTAAAAAAAGTTTCGCATGGCATTGCGCATGTCGTTGCGACAAATAACAATACACGTATTACTATTACAGACCCAACTGGCGCGGTTTTGACATGGGCCACAGCGGGTGCTAATAATTTTAAGGGTGCAAAAAAATCTACACCATATGCTGCAACAGTTGTCGCAGATGCGGTTGGTAAAAAAGTTGCAGAAATGGGTATGAAAACAGTTGATGTTTTGATGCGTGGTATTGGACAAGGTCGTGAATCTGCGGTTCGTGGTTTGGCAAATGCAGGTTTGATTGTGCAAAGCATTACTGATACAACACGTATTCCACACAATGGGTGCCGTCCAAAAAAAGTGCGTCGTGTGTAATACTGAATTTTGTTATAAAAAAAATCCGCATTTTGCGGATTTTTTTGTGTCAAATTTTATTTTTTATAGATTTACTAAAAAATCAAAAAAAAGTGCAGATTTCTGGGGTAAAAATATTTTTTTATTATATTACATTTTTCGCTTGCGTCGATTCGTTGATTTTTGATAAAATTTACATCAAGGAAGTAGATTTTCAGGAGAAGATATGAAAAATATACTGTTTTTGGCGGGTTTGATGGTTGTTGCAACAATTGGAAATGCTGTTGCATTTACTGCGAATACAACGAATTATAATGCTTTTAATGGTGCGGCGAATGATGCGACAAATCATCCATTCGCGGTCAAAGATCCCAATGGTATCAAGGTTGCAACCACAAATTATGTGACGGCACGTGTTGGTGCGGTGACACCGAATGTGGCGACTTTGACAACCAGGGCTACTACGGACAGCGGGGTTGTAAGTGCTAATACGACGGCATTGGCAAGTATGGGTGGGGCGTCATGTACGGGTGGTTCTGGCAGCAGTTGTACCGGCGAAACAGGCACAGGCGCCAAATTAAATGCACCAACCCAGGTTACGTCTGGAACATGTACAGGCACATCAAATGGATATAATATCAGTGCGTGTGGTTTTATAAAAAATTCCAGTGGTAAAAAATGGATTCAGATCGTTGGTGGTGTCGCATCAAGTGGAAATTAAAAAAACGGCGTGTGCCGTTTTTTTATTTTTTAATTTTATGCTATTTTTGTTTTTCTTGTAATTTTTGTAGCATTTTTTGTGTTAGATTTTGAAATGTATCTAGATTTATACTGTTTCTGGTATTGGTGGCAACCATATTCATAATGCGCCCAGCGACAGTATGTAATACTTGGTCTTTGGCTATTTCTGTTAAAAAATTATTTTTTGATACGGTGTATATTTTGTATGGTGGTTTGTCCCAAGTGCCAGTATTTTGAAAAACACAATTATCACGAATAGATGTTTGATTTGAAATTGCAAACATTTTTGTATCCCGGATAGCAAAATACAGAATAGGTGATGGTGTGTTTGGGTTGTTTTGACGCCTGTACGGATAATAATACGATCGGTTTGTGTGATTATATGTTATTTTGGCGATATCTCGGTTTGTTTTGTGTAAATTTGCTGGAACATTTGTATTTGAAAAATCTTTTAATTTATAACTGTGGATAAATGTGGGTTTTTCTGGTGCCAACATTACGTCCCTTAATATCGAAAATAATTGAATATCATTGTCCAGTCTTGTTTTGTCTGTTTCTGTTAATATTTGGTCGGTTGCGTCAAACCACATACTGATAAAAGGTTTAAAACCGATAATTTGACTTATTCCAGGAAACATAATTTGTCCTTTGGTTTTATTGTATTGTTTTATAATAAAATATTGTTTGTCAATAGTATGTTTTTATTGACTTTTGTGGTTTTGGGGTATAAAATCTGCCTGCGCGTTAGAAATTATAAGATTTTTTTAATGTGTGCCGATTGGCGAAAATAATAAACTAAGCCGAATGGAGAAAAAATGATTGAAAAAAACTGGATGACTTTGATTAAGCCTAAAAAATTGGATATCAAGGTCGATGAAAAAAATCCAAATATTGCAACTTTGGTTGCGGAGCCTTTGGAAAAAGGTTTTGGTTTAACACTGGGGACGGCATTGCGTCGTGTATTGTTGTCTTCGTTGCAGGGTTGTGCGCCTGTTTGTATCAAAATTGATGGTGTGCAACATGAATTCAGCAGTTTGCCTGGTGTTCGTGAAGATATTTCTGATATTATCTTGAATTTAAAAGGTGTGTATTTCAAGGCTTTGACCGAAGGACAACACAAAGCAACAATCAAGGCGCGTGGTCCAGTCGTTGTGACAGCGGGTATGATTGAAACATCTGGTGGTGTCGAGGTTATGAACAAAGATGTTGAAATTTGCACTTTGGATAAAGATGCAACATTTGATATGGAAATTACTTTGGAATCTGGTCGTGGTTATGTTGCGGCAAATGCACATGATACAGATTTGCCTTTGGGTGTGATTCCTGTGGATTCTATATTCTCGCCAATTTTAAATGTATCATCTGCGGTTTCGCAAACACGTGTTGGTCAATCCACAGATTATGATAAATTGGAATTGACGGTTAAAACAAATGGTGCGGTTTCCCCAGAAGATGCAATCGCATTTGCGGCACGCATTTTGACGGATCAATTGGTTGTGTTTATCAACTTTGAAGATCCTGCACAAATAAATGCACCGGCCGATGAAGACAAGGTCAAAGATGCTTTGCCATTTGATCCAAAATTGTTAAAGCATGTTGATGAATTAGAATTGTCTGTTCGTGCAAACAATTGTTTAAAGAACGACAAAATCAATTGGTTGGGTGAATTGGTTCAAAAGACCGAGGCCGATATGTTGAAAACACCAAACTTTGGCCGTAAATCTTTGAACGAAATCAAGGCTCAATTGGAAGCAATGGGTTTAGGCTTGGGTATGGAAGTCCCAGGTTGGCCACCTGAAAATATTGCGGAATTGGCCAAAAAATATGAAGACCCATACAAATAAAATAATTTCTGTGGGTTCTTGTCGTGATTGTTGTTCCTTATGTAGCATTTGTACACCGCGGAACAACAATCACTTCCAAATAACCTCACATAAATTATTTTCTTGTGTTGCAAGGAGTGAATTGTTAAATGTTGCCGGTTTTTATGTAGCATTTGTACACTGCAAACCGTCGAACGCTTCCATCTGGCATATTTTGACAATTTTATGTGAAGCATGGTTGCCTCACATAAATTATTTTCTTGAAAAGAGCGGATTTTCTGGAATAATACAGAAAGTTAAACAAAAAACTCGTGTTGCTGAAAAAATTTTTTTTAGGGCACGTTGTCTCAACAAATCCCCGGGTAACCTGGGGCGGAAACAGATAAAGGAGTAATCAATGAGACATATGAAATCAGGTCGCACTTTTAATCGCGATACAAATGCTCGCAAAGCTTTGTTGATTGGCTTGGCGAAAAATTTAATTGAACGTGAACAAATTAAAACAACATTGCCAAAGGCAAAAGATTTGCGTAGTGTCGTTGAAAAATTGATTACACGTGCAAAGGTTGATACGGTTGCAAATCGTCGTTTGATTGCATCAGAATTGGGCAATGGAACAAATGCAACAGTGAAAAAATTATTTACTGTGTTGGGACCACGTTATGCAAAACGTCCTGGTGGTTATACACGCGTTTTAAAGGCGGGTTTCCGTTATGGTGATGCGGCACCAATGGCAATTATCGAATTGGTTGATCGCGATGTTAATGCTAAAAAAACAGTAAAGCCAGCAGAAACAGCAGCCGAAGTTGCAAAAGAAGAAGTTGCAACAGAAGCGCCAAAGGCACCAAAGGCAGAAAAGAAAGTCGCAGATGTAAAAGATGCTCCAAAGGCAAAAGCACCAGCGGCGAAAAAAACTGTGGCTGTAAAACGTCGTGCAACAGGCAAATAATACAGTTTTCAGAGTTCAGAGTACAGAGTTCAGTTGATGAATAATTAAAACTTTGGGTTCTGGATAATGAAATTATATCCCCACATTTTTTGTGGGGCTTTTTTTTATATAAACTATTTGGTTATGCGTGATTTTTGTGATAAAATATAGAGGATAATTGTAGGAGTTTTTTATGAAAAAATTAATTGCGTTATTGGTGATTTGTTGTGGAATCATTGGCGGTGATGCCTTTGGTGCGGTGCGCGCAGGGGGGACGTCTGTGGCACGTGGGCGGACACCGGTGGCGACAAATACGCAGACGCAAAATGCAACGACGACATCTGCGAAACAAACAACCAGTCGTGGTCGTGCGGCGGCATTGTCGGGACAAAAAACATCTGGGGCGGTGGCATCACAACAAAAGGCACCGGTTGCGCCAAAATCGTCTGGGGTGACTGCGCGTGCGGCAACAACCCAAAAGGCAATTGTCAGTGGAACAAAAATTGCGGGTGCAACATCGAACACCATTGTCAGTGAAGAGTGCAAAGAAAAATATTACGGTTGCATGGATTCTTTCTGTATGTTGGATAATGCAAATGGTGGCCGTTGTTTGTGCAGTAATCGTAATGAAGATTTGGATAAAGTATTGGAAGAAATTCAAAAGTTAGATGAACAAAGTTATGCCATGGCGACAAGTGGTGTTGAACGTATTAATATGGGGGCCGATGCCGATGCGGTTGATGCGATTGTAAATAAAATTGCAAATAAAGAGTCTGCGGTTGAAAAAAAGAAAGCACGCAGTTTGAATTTGGATTTGTGGAATGATTCAAATTCGTTTGATGACGATGATAATGTGTTTAGTTCTGCCGAAGATATTGCAAATTTAAAAGGTGATGAGTTGCATGCGGCGGTGGCTGATATGTGCGTGAATCAAATCCCAGAATGTTCAAAAAGTTTATCTATGTTAAAAATGATGTATGCGCAGCAAATTAAATCTGATTGCACAGCATATGAAAACAGTTTGAAAAAACAACGCAATGAAAGTGCAAAAAAATTGCAGACCGCGCAAACTGCACTGCGTGAGGCGGCATTGGAACAACATCAAAACGCAAACAAATATGATTTAGGTCAATGCACAATTCGTTTCAAACAATGTATGCAAACAACCGCGGGTTGTGGCGATGATTTTTCAAAATGTGCGGCTGTCGTTGCAACAGATAAGGCGCAAACGGCGGTTGGTAAAAAACAAAAAGTAAAAAATTATACTATTTCTGGGTCGGTGTCTTCGATTACCATTGCGGCATCGAC
>Ga0310697_10002347_pt1 | contig 20246 bp, 13 predicted proteins | sample 172DNAGHGlowgp2_FD_203883 | JGI IMG/M metagenome (GOLD analysis project Ga0310697, IMG submission 203883) | Sheep rumen microbial communities from Palmerston North, Manawatu-Wanganui, New Zealand - 1728 DNA GHGlow gp2 (v2) (version 2) | ecosystem: Host-associated > Mammals > Digestive system >... | reverse complement strand
ATGTGGAACTCGCCGCACCGGGACTCACCAAGGAAGACTTCAAGGTCCATATCGACGAGGACAACAACCTGCACATCGAGATGGAGAAGAAGTCCGAGAACAAGGAAGGCAAGAAGCACGGCAAATACCTCCGCCGCGAATTCTCTTACGAGAAGTTCCAGCAGACGCTTCTGCTGCCCGACGATGTCGATGCCGACAAGATAGACGCGAAAGTGGAGAACGGCGTGCTGAATGTCCATCTCCCGAAGAAGGAGAAGGCCCAGCAACCCGACACGGTCAAGCAGATCGCCGTCCAGTAACAAACGGTTCAGCCACACTCATGGAGAAGGGCGTCACCCGGCCGGGTGGCGCCCTTCTTTCGTGTTCTACTGCCTATTTACCCTGCTCCACCTCGCCTGGATAGGCCGCCACGAGGTTGTCCACGACATGTTTGGCGACGGGGAAGGCCGTCCCGTGGCTCATGCCTTCCGGCATGCTGATGAGGTCGGTCGCGTCTTCCCAGGTAAGGCCTCCGTCATGGCTGAGGGAGGCGCCGTACTTGTGTTCGCGGTACATGTCGTAGAAGACGAGGAGGTCGTTTCCGACGACCAGGGGCGAGGGGCCCTCGGCCCAGCAGTCCGGACCGCGGCCGATGCCGCTCATCGGGCCGGACACCTCCGTGGGAAAGCCGTCGGCCATGCTCCGGGAGCGCGTGGTGCGGATGTTCTTCTCGGCCGGATCGAGGTTCTCGTTCTTGACCGTCATGAGCAGTTCTCCCGTGGACGGAAGGCGGACGACGGCAGCGTCAATGGCGTTGAAATCCGGATTGAACCAGATGCGTGTGGGAGAGAAGGTAGCGAAGTCCCGCGTGGTCGTACAGTAGATCCGGTGGTTGTTCCCGCCCTCGCTGATGCAGCCGTCCGTGCTGACGTCGGGGGCATCCGGGACGGTGGACGCCCAGAAGATGTAATACAGCCCGTCGTCATAGAACAGTTCGGGAGCCCAGCTGTTCCGGGCCGACGGGAAAGCTTCCATCACAGGGATTTCCTGCTGCCCGCTCCAATGGACCAGGTCCGGCGACGAGGCATGGCCGATGCTTCGTCCGGTCCAGCCGACGGTCCAGACCATGTGGAACGTACCGTCCGGCCCCTGGCAGATGCTCGGGTCCCGCATCAGCCGGTCCGGCCCCACCTCGGGCTTCAGGACCGGCTTTCCGCCGTTCAAGGCCGTCCAATGGTATCCATCATAACTGTAGGCAAGGAGCAACCCGGCCCCTTGGTAGGTATTGTCGAAATAAGAGAAAACATAGGCTGTCTCCTCCGCAGCCCGGTGGGAGCAGGAGGCAAGGAGCAACGCGCACAGAAGAAGGGGGATCATTCTTTTCATGCCAACATCAATCTTTGATTTCCAGTATGCACAAAGATAATCGTTTTGTGGGATATGGGAGCCCCAGAAGAAGGAGATCTACGGATTCTGATACAAACTGTCCAGATAGCGGACGCGTTCTTCGAAATAATTCCGGGCATAGGATACTTCCTCCTCCCAAGTAGGGAAAGTGACCTGCATGACGGATATCTGGTATTTTCCCAAGACTGGCCAGCACTTGAAATTGTCGTCCACGGCATAGGACACCTTTTCTTCGTGCCGGTCCAGCGATTCCCGGATTTCCGGTAGAGCCGCACGCATGATTCCCCATTGCCGTTTCACTTCGTCAACGAAGGCCGGATCCTTGAACAGGCAGGGGAAATATTTCCGGCTGCCCCAGATGTCCATGTCGGAGCGGACTTCGTGCGGACGCTGGTACCACCCGTTAAAGTCTTTCGGATTGCCGGCCACAGCCAGTCCCAGTGACCATTCCGCATCCCAGCAGGGCATCATGCGCACCCTGTCCCCTTTGGTAGGAAGCACATAAAAGAAGTTGGGGTCCCAGTTCCCGAGGACTTCCATGACCAGGTACCATTGGGCGAAACTGGTTATGTCCATAAAACCCCGGTAAGAGGTGCAGTCTTCCGGAATCTTCCGCAGGGCTGCTTCCATTTCATCGACATAGGCCGTAATATAGTTCCACTCCGCATCCCCCCGGACGATCTTTCCATCATCCGCATCGGGATACTTGAAGGTAAAGTGGAACCCGAAGGAACGGGACGTGAAGTAAAGGGGTTCCTCATTGTAGCGGTTATCATCCTCAAAGAGGAAGCCATCCTTCTCTATCCGCACCCGCTCCTTTGCTTTCTCCACTTGGTCGGCGAGCAGGTAAATACCCTGGTACATCCCGTTCAGATACAGTTCCACGGGCTGTGAACGGATGGTATACTCCATCCCGACAGCCGTGGACAACAGGCACATCAGGGTGGTGCGCAGGAAGGATTTGTCACAGTATTCGGCCAGCAGGACCCAGTCCCGGTTTTCCGGGAATCCGAGGAGGGCCTTTTTCTCTTCCAACTTGATTTTGTACGGTTTCTTCGGATAGTTCACCCAGGTAGCATTTCCCCTTCCCCGGATTTTGCCAGCCATGTTCAGCGAGGGATACTCCGGGGCATTGGCAATCCGGATACGGGCGTCGACGAATGATGTCTTGGACGTGACGGCCTTTCCTTCATCCGTATCCACATAGAGGATGAGAAGGCCGTTATAACCGATGACCTGCACCTGATAGGTTTGCGTCCGCCCTTCCGTATCGGACAGGACGAACTCGGCCGGCATGCTGTAATCCACCCGGGATACGCCGGAAAACTGACGGATTCCCCGGCATTCGATCCGGTCGAAGACACCGTCGAAACGGGCGATGAGACTCCCGCTTGCGTGCGGGATGAAACATTGCAACGGCATTCCGGGATCCTTTTCCAGGTCAAAGACTATATCTTCCCGGAGGACGGAATTGTCAGCCTTGTAAAAACCAAAGCGCGTCAAATGGGGCGCAGTTTTTTCCTTGGGGTCCGGCTTCTCCGGGGTCTCCTTTTCCCATTCATCCGGCTCAGGACCCGGCACCTGTTCAGGCGAACAGGAAAATACCCCCGCCAGGAGCAGGATTGTAAGGAAAGGGCGGACGCATGCCGGAAACGGTTTGTTATTCATCCCGATAATCATTGGCCAGGGCGGTCCCGGTCAGGGGGCCGCCCCGGAAAAAAGGATTACTGTCTCTGGTAGGCGCCCGGCCACCAGGAAGCGCCGCGGTCCTTGCCGAGGGCATCCTTGCCGATTGCACCGATTCCTTCGAGCCAGCTGTAGAACGCATCTCCGGCCGTTCCCGCATACATCGGGGAAGACGGGCCGAAGCCGGCCAGTTGAGCCTTGAAGTCGGAGGCTGCAGCCTTGCTGAAACCGGCCGACGGGCCGTTCCATTCGATGACGCCTTGGGCCTCGTTCCAGTTGAATCCGGTCAGCGACTCGACGGTTGCATTGATGACCGGATCGGAGAAGCTGTTGGCGGAAGAGAAGGACGGGCCGATGATGCAGTGGCCGTCGGAAGTGGTATTGCGGGCATCGTCGCCGAGGTTGCCGGAATCATTGCGGGTTCCGGTGAAACCGAACTCCTTGGCGTTGGCAGCCTTGGTGCCGGTATTGATGCCGATGGAGTTGATGAACTTGACGCTTCCGTTGGTATCGCCGTTGCGGAGCAGTCCGACCGTCGTTTCCGTGACCATGGTGGAGTTGGACAGGAGGATGCATCCGTCGGTGTTGAAGGCGAAGCCGTTCTGGGAAGTCTCCGGAACTGTCTCCTTGTAGATGGTGCAGTTGTTCAGGAGGATGGCGCCGCCGTTACCGCCGCTATGGGCGATCGTGCCGAAGTCGCCGGTGGAAGAACTGTTGTTATAGAAGGAGGTATTGTTCACGAAGGCGACGGAGCGGTTCTTGCTGGCGTCCCAGCCGTCGGCGTTCATGTAGATGAGGCCGAGGCGGGTGACGGAGCAGTTCCGAATGACGCAGCCGTTCATTTTCAGCAGGTTCATACCCCGGACATAACCCCATCTCGAGGTCCTGGAGGAGAGGCTGACGGCGGTACCGCTCTTGCCCTCGCAGCCGTCGAAGACGCAGCCGTCCAGGCTGATATCGGCGGTTGCGCAGCAGATGACTCCGGAAGGAGCGTCATCCGTGTCGGTCCAGCCGGTTCCAGCCTTGCAGCTCTGGAAGATGCAATTCTTCATGGTCGCCTTGGCATTCCCGAACTCAGTGTCGTAATAGTCGCCCGAATTCTGGCCGGAGATGTTGAGGACGGCGCCGGTATAGGCTGCCTCGGAAGCGGTGAAGGAGCAGTTCTCCACGGTCAGGTTACCGTTGACCATGTAGATGTCTCCGCCGTATCTGGCCTTGTTGCCGGAGAAGGAACTTCCGGTCACCTTGAGGGTGGAGAGGCTCTTGCTCATGAAGATGGCACCGCCGCGCTGGCTGCCGACGTTGTTGTCGGAGAAGGTGCAGGCGTTTACGGTGACGTTGCTTCGGTCAACGTAGAGGGCGCTGGCTGCAGCGTTCTTGCAGGTGATCCCGCTGATCTGGGCGTCAACGCCGCTGAGCTTGATGAGCTGTGCATTCTTGCCCTGTCCGTCCAGGATGGCACCTTCCTCGCCTTCGATGGTGACGGGGACGAGCGCTTCTTCGGTGAAGGAGAGGCTGAGCGGAGCGGACAGCGTGTAGGTGCCGGCCGTGAAGTGGATGGTCTTTCCGCTGAGTTCAGCCGCGGACATGGCCTGGATCGCCGCAATCTTTTCGTCGGCATCTTCCGGATACAGGTTGAAGGCGTTCGGATCAATCGGTTTGGCCGCCTTCTGGGAGATGGCGATGTTTCTGGTTCCGGCCACGGACCGGACGGAAACGACAGCGCTCCGGGGCTCGTACGCGGTGTTCTTGTCTACCTTGAGGTATACGTAGGACGTTGCGGCAGCCTTGGTGTCGACCTGGTGGATCCAGTCGCAGGATTCGGGGATCGTCACCGTATAGTCGCTGTCGGCCGTGACGGTCAGCGTCACGGTACCGCCTGCGGCTTCAACCAGCTCGGTGTCAGCCACGACCTCGAGGGTTCCCTTAACGAAGCCGATATACTGGGTAGCCTGTTCGCCCGTGGAATTCTTGATGGCGGAAACAACGATATAGCCTTCGTCAGGAAGGGTCTCGGGTGCCGAAACGATGACCTTGGCGCGGGTCTCGTCAACATCGGCCGCATAGCCGCTTACATCCGCGATATAGACATGGACGGAAGCGTCGGAATCCACGATGGAATACCCGATTTCAGTCTGCTGCCCGGGCGCGAGGGTCAGTTCGGTGCGTTCCAGGACCAGGGAGAAAGCGTGGGTCTTGGGAATGCGGAATTCCTTCGAACCCCAGCGGATGACATAGGCGGTTCCGTCCGCAGAAGTAGTCACCGTCACGGTAGCGTCGTCGCCGGTCTTTCCGGGATCACCGGTCAGGCCCTTGTCACCCTGGTCGCCCTGGTCACCTTTTCCGCCTTTCTCTCCGTTATGGATGGTGATGGCGGTGCCGTCGCTGAAACGGACGATGTAGCCGTCTTCCGTTTCCGTCACGTCCACGGCTAGGTTTCTGGCAATGGCTTCCTGGAGCTTCTTTTCCAGGATCTTCAGGGTGTTGGCGTTCTCTTCGGCCTGAGCCTCGATCTCGTCCAGACGGCCCTGGAGCCCGCTGTCGTCATAGTCCTTTGCACATCCTGCGGTGAGCAGGATGGCAAAGGCGGTAAGGGGTACTAAAAAAGACTTTCTCATAACGGAAAGGGTTGTTTAGTTCTGATAGGCACCCGGCCACCAGGAACTGCCGCGGCTGTTGCCCCGGGCGTCCTTGCCGGTCGCGCCGATTTCATTGAGCCAGTTGTAGAAGGCGTCGCCGGCGGAAGCCGTTTCGCCGAAGATCGAAGCGGAACCCGGGCCGAAGCCGGTCAGGGAGGCCTGGAAGTCGGAGGCGCTGAGCTTGCTGAAGCCTGCCGCCGGGCCGTTCCATTCGATGAGTCCCGTCGCCGCATTCCACTTGAATCCATCGAGGGAGGCCGTCGTGGCGTTCAGGACGGGATCCGTGAAGGTGTTGGCGGAGGAATAGGACGGGCCGATGATGCAGTGGCCGTCGGTCGTGACGTTCCGGGCGTCGTCGCCCAGGCTGCCGGAACCGAAGCGGGTGCCGGTGAAGCCGAATTCCTTGGCATTGGCATTTTTGGTGCCGGTATTGATGCCGATGGAATTGATGAACTTCACGCTGCCGTTGCCGTTACCGTTGCGGAGCAGGCCCACACTGGTTTCCGTGACCAGGGTGGAGTTGGAAATCAGGATGAAACCGTCGGTATTGAAGGCGAAACCGTTCTCGGAGCTTTCAGGAACGATCTCCTTGTAGACGGTGCAGTTGTTCATCATGATGACGCCGCCGTCGCCGCCGCTGTGCGCGATGGTGCCGAAGTCACCGGTGGAGGAGGAGTTGTCGTAGAAGGACGTATTGTTCACGAACACGTAGTACCGGTTCTGGGAGGCCTTCCATCCGCCGCCCCAGAGGTAGATGAGGCCCAGCCGGGTGTTGGAGCAGTCTTTCACGATGCAGTTGTCCATCTTCAGGATGCCGTTTCCGCGCTGCTGGGCGCCGTTGGTCCGGGACGAGCCCATGGTGACCGCCGTGCCGCCCTTGCCTTCGCAGCCGTCAAAGACGCAGCCGTCCAGGTTGAGGTCGCCATAGAGGCAGGAGATGGCGCCGGAGGGGCCGTCGTCGTTGTACACCTGGGAGGCGCTGCCGCTCATGATCTCCTTGAAACTACAGTTCTTCAGCACGGCTTTGCTGTGGCTCCAGTCGTTGTCATAATAGGAGGACAGCTGGTTGGCGGAAGACATGGCCAGGACGCCACCGGAATAGGTGCCGGTGGAAGCGGTGAAGTGGCAGTCCTCCACGGTCAGGTCTCCGTTGACCATATAGATGTCGGCGCCGTAGCTGGCCCGGTTGCCCGAGAAAGTGCAGCCCTTCACCAGGAGGGTGGACTGGCTCTTGTTCATGAAGATGCTGCCGCCGTACGTGCCCTTGTTGTCGGAGAAGGTGCAGTCTTCGATGCTCACATCCCCGTTTGCAATGGAGACGGCGCTTCCGGGCATGCCGGTGCCGGAGTTGGCGCTGATGTTGCACTTCACGAGCGCGAGTTTCGCCTTGAGCTCCGCGGTTCCGGTGATCCGGACCGGGGTCGCCGCCTTCTGGATGGTCAGCCCGCTTACCCGGGCGTCGACACCGGTCAGCGTGAGGGCCTTGCTTTCAATGACGGCGTTTTCGCCCTCGATGGTCACCTTCACCAGCTCGGAACCGGAGAAGTTCAGGGTGAGCGGCGAGGACAGGGAGTAGGTCCCTTCCGTAAAGCGGATGGTCGCGCCTTCGATTTCTTCGGCGGTCATCGCGGCAATCGCGGCAATCTTGTCATTGGCATCCTCGGGCGTGAGGATGATGACCTGCGCCTCGGGCTGGCCGGCCTTCTGGGCGATGACGATGAGTCTGTCACCGACCGGGGAATGGACGGTCACCGTGACGGAGCGTGCTTCGGTAGTGGTGTTCTTGTCCACCTTGATATAAGCCTCGGTGGTGGTTACCGTGCCCTTGGTGCTGACCTGGCGGGCCCAGGTGCAATCCTCGGGGATGAGGATGCTGTAGTCGCTGTCAGCCGTGACGGTCAGGGTGACCGTGCCGCCTTCGGCCTCCACCAGTTCCGTGTCCGCAACGACCTCCAGGGTTCCCTTGAGGAAACTCACATACTGGGAGGACATCTCGCTGGTCGAGTTCTTGGAAGCCGTGACGACGATGAATCCCTTGTCGGGAAGGACCGCAGGCGCCGTGACTACCACCTTGCTGCCGGCCTCGTCCACCCGGGCGGTATACCCGCCGGCCTGGGTGGCGATGAACACGTGTGTGGTCTCGTCCCCGTCCGTCAGCGTGTACGGAATCTCGACGGATTCGCTCACGCCGAGCTGGACTTCCGTCGTGGTGAGTTTGAGGGCGAAGGTCTGTCCTTTCCGGATGGTGTACTGCTTGTCTCCGGCGGTGATGATGTAGGAAGAACCGTCGGTGCTTTCCTCAATGCTGATGGTCGCATCGGAACCGGGCTGGCCGGGAGTTCCCGGGTCGCCTTTGTCGCCCCGGTCACCCTGGTCACCCTTGTCACCTTTCTCGCCGTCCAGGACGATGACGGAGGTCCCGTCGCTGAATGTGAGCAGGTTGCCGCCTTCCACCGGGGTGACCGTAAGGGTCAGACCCTTGGCGGAAGCGTCATCCAGAATCTCCTGAAGACGGGCGATGGCCTGCGTGTTGTCCCGCACGAGGGTCTCCAGGTTGTCGATGCGCTGTTTGATGGCGCTGTCATCATACGCCTTGCTGCATCCTGCCACCAGGAGGGACAGGAAAGCAAGCGCTAATAGGATTTTTTTCATACAGTGTTACGTATTATTTGGTTAAATCTTTTTATTCGTTGAGCCACCCTTTCTGTACCCGCCGGTCCAGCCGCTCCATGGCGGACATGATCCCCTCCGGATGGCGCGCGGACAGCAGCATCAGCCGCCCGTTGCGCCCAAGGGTGAAATGATAGCGGAGCGTCGTGGCCGACACAGTGTCCACCGCTTCCGGCGTCAGGGAAAAGACATAGACGAAGCCGGTCCCGGTGCTGTCGGGGGCATGATAGACGCCTACATGAAACGCATTGTCCACACCGAAGGGAACGGCCCCTGTCCGGGCGTCCACCTCGACGGTCATCCGGCTTTCGGGTTTGCCTTCAAACAGGTCGACGCGGACGCTGTCCTCCTTTTCGAACAGGTCCACCCGGTGCGTGCTAAGCCTCCCGCCTGCCCCGGAGCACGAAAGGAGGCTCAGGGACAAGGTCAGGAGTGAAAACAAACCTATCAAAGTTTTCATAAAGGCGATGGCTGATTACCGTTCCGGAAGGTCGACCTTTTCCCAGAGGATCGGGGAGTCGGAAATGACCGTGGCGTGGTTTCCGTGGCCGGAATAGTCACGGATCGTGCCGCCGTTCCCTTCATTGAACTTCCAGTAGCAGACCAGTCCTTCGGCCTGGTCGGGATCGACGTAGTAGAAATGGTTGTCACTGTTGATCTCTTCGGCGCTCAGGGCGCGGTTCCAGATGCGGAGTTCGGAGACCTTTCCGGCCCACCAGCGCTGGCTGTCGTTGTTGGAACGGCCGATGTACCAATACTTTTCTCCCGTATCATCCACAATTTCAAAATTGCGTTCGGAGGCGCTCAGGGTGCGGGTGGTGACGAGCTGTCCGTTGCAGTACCAGCACTCCACGCCGCTCTCCCGGTCGAAGGTGACGGCCCAGTGGAACCACTGGCGGTCGGGATAGAAGGTAAACTGCTCGTCAAGGGACTGCGCATCGGGATGTTCCCCTTCCTGCTGGGAAGCGGAAGTGCCCCAGCCCTTGCGGTTGAAGTTGGTCATTTCAAACCAGTATCGTCCGCCGTAGCCGGGACGGGAATTCAGGTAATACCGGACCTGGATGGCGCCGGCCGTCTGGTCGGCCCCCATCAGGGTCATGATGTACATGCTCTCGTGGCCGCGGGGATAGTTCTTGCGGGAGTCGTCGTAGATCTGGCCGTCGCTGGTGAAGGTGCACCACAGGAGCCCCTCGTAGGTGAAGCCGGAGGGATTCCGCACGATGGACCGGTCGTTCCAGGTCACCTGGGCGTAGGCGCCCGTATTGTTGTTGTTCAGGTTGCCCACCACGCTGATGATGCCTGTGCGGCGGAAGACATAATAGACGACGGCCCGCTCGGACAGGACCGGAACGGCTGCGCTCTTGACGGTGACCGGGAGCACGAACACTTTGTCCGGGTCCAGGTTCAGGATTCCCTCGAAGTGGATGTTGTTGTCCGGCGCATAGACCGTTCCTTTGGCGATGACGGTATTGGTCCGGTCAAAATAGTAGTACTCCGAGGGCAGGAGTTCCGCCTTCTCTCCATAAAAGTGGTTGTATTCGTCCACCAGGGAGGCGTCCACGCCGATGTGCAGCTTGACGTCGCTTTCGGCCTTGAGCGGAACGCGGGCCGACAGCGGCATGACAGACGAATCGTGGATGTTGACGGTCAGTTCCGTGACCCGGCCGGCGGATTCCCGGTCGAAGTAGACCTCGTTCTCGAATGTTTCGGATTGCTCCGGGGCGCAGGACAGCGCGCAGACGGCTGAGATCGCCCAAAGTATCAGATGGCTTCTTTTCATGGCACTACCAATCTTTATGCGTGTCTTCCAGCGGCTCGCAGACGATGGCGTCGTTGAACCAGATGCTGGCGATGTTGTTGAGGCAGTTGCGGGTAGTTCTGTAACTGCTGGACGGGTTCAGATAGCGGGACGCCGTCAGGCAGTAGAACATGTGCGCCCCGTACGTTCCGGCCGTCCGGCAGCGGGAGGTGTTGCTGCAGCTGATGTTCCGGTAGCTCTCCGCGAAGTTGTCGGAGTAGATGCCCACGCGCTCATTGCCCAGGGCGGCGGGAACGATGGTGGCGCCGTAGTCGTTCAGGCCGTAGTCCACGAAATCCTTGAGCGGAACGCCGTCCGACTCGCTCACGTTCCGCAGGCCGCTGAGCGTGCTGTACAGATAGGTCACGACCATTTTGTCCGGCATGCAGCGCTTGAGCTCCAGCAGGAAGCGCGCCATGTTCTCGGTGGAACTGCCCGTAAAGCCGGGACGGGAGGAGTCGAACGAGGTGTACTCGGTATCGAAGAAGATGCCGTCCAGGTTGAAGGCATACACGAAATCGGCGAGTTTGCGGGCGAATTCCTTGCCGGCATCCAGGTCCATCTGGGCGATGCCGTGGGTCGTAATGGTACAGAGGACCTTGCAGCCCCGGTTGTGAACCTCGTCGATGATGCCCTTCTGGTGGGCGGTCTGGTAGTAGGTGCCGATGTTGGAGGGCATCGAGATCTCCCCGGTTTCGGAAGAGAAGTTCACGGAACTGGAGGTGAAGATGATGACGACGTCGATGAGATACTGGCCGGAGTTCCTGAGCCGGAAAGCCATGTTGTCCAGAACGCTTGTGTCGTCGGATTCGATGCAGCTGAACATCACGACACCTTTGTCGTTATTGGGAATGGACCGGAAATCCTTGATCAGCAGATACATCGGATCGCCGGCGACGGTGCCGGTACTGGTCGTGGAACTGACCAGCGGCAGCATATAGGTGGTGCCGGGGCGAAGGCCTTCGGCCTGCAGGCTCACCTGGACGGGTGCCTGGGCGTCGGCCGATCCCTGCCGGAAGACCAGCCGGTCCTCCGAAAGGGACGCGTTCTCGGCGGGGAACGCCTCGTAGGCGGTGCCGTAAAGTTCATTGTAGCGCTCCACCATGCCGGCGTCCCCGAAGGAAAGCCTGGCCTCGGCGCCGGCGGCGGCACTGCCCAGCAGCCGGCCCGTAACGGGCACGTCCTGCCGGTCTTCCCGCATCTCCACCGTCGCGAAATACGCCTTTCCTTCCTCGTTGCGGAGGGAGATGACGGCCTGCCGGGCGGACTGGTAGCGGGCATCGTTCCCCGCGACCTCCACCTCATAGCCTTTTTCGCAGCTCAGGGGCAGGAATACCGAAAGGGCGAGTAAAGACAGAATCAGATATCTTTTCATCTCGTGTAGTTTTTAGGAGTTGGGGTTCAGGGTCTTGAGGGTACTGCGCAGCACCGGATAATAGCCGTCGCCGCTGAAGCAGTCCCATTCCGCATGCAGGATGCAGAGGCCCGCCAGCGTATACTTTTCGGGGGTATGCGAGCCCATCCATCCCAGCATCTCCGGAATGCTGTCGCCTTCCAGGTAGCGGCCTGTGGTCCTGTCGGACTGATCGGCAGGGAGGGGATAGACCTCCGGCATCATCCGGACACCTTCGAATTCCCCGTTGGCGGCATTGCGCGCTTCGAAGTCGGCTGCGGCCGCGCTGTTCAGGGTAGCGGACGGGATGATGATGACTTCGGCCGCCAGCGGAACGGTGTGGTCCACCGTGCGGGTGGGAATGCCGTTGAAGAAGAGGGCTTTGTCCGGGTTCTGCGCCTTCCAGGCTGCAATCAGCGGCAGGAAATCGTTCTCCTTCTTGGTCACGGCGGCCAGCTCTTCGGGTTTGAGATGGGCGGGATGGGTGCCGTCAAACTGGACAGTAATGCCGTCGAGCCCGTAGGTCTTCACCTTATTCAGGAGAGCGGACACTTCCCGTTCCAGCACGGACGTCTTTTCCTCCTCGGAGATCCCGTTGCCATAGGGGGCCAGGATGTCGTCGTAGGAAATGCGGAGGACGAAGCGGGTGCCATAGTCCTGCCGGGTCTTTTCCATGTCCGCACGGAACCAGTCCTTCAGGTCGGGACGCATCAGTTCCACGACATCCACGCTGTCGGGCAGGTAGGACACGAGGGCCGAGGCGTTGGCTGGCGTCTCCGCGGCGTTGTCGAAAGAAATGTAGATGAGCTGGTGTCCGGACTTCTTGTAGGCCTGCAGGTTCTTCAGATACTGCTCCCGCAGGGCGGGGTCGTCGCTCCCGGCCGTTTTCACGGTGATGGGCAGGGATTCCGGTTTCACCCAGTCTTCACAGGCCGTCAGGGAGAGAGCCAGCAGGACGGCCGGAATGATATGTTTGGTCAGTTTGGTCATGGCGCTACTTGGTATTAGGGTTGCAGTCCCACCACAGGCGGGAGGCGACGTTGTCCTTTCCGCCCAGATCTTTATTGACGGCGTCCGTGTAGTTCGCCGTATTGCCATTCTTCTCGGAGAGCGGATAGATGGCACGGTGGGCATAGCCCCCTTCGGGGATGATGCCGCCGCTGTTGTTCTGGGCCGCTGGGAGAAGGCGGGGATAGCCGGTCCGGCGGAATTCGGACCAGGCTTCCATGCCGTCCACGTTGAAGTTGGCGATCCACTTCTGGGTGATGATGCGCTCCAGGTTTTCCTCGAACGTCCCGTTCTCTTTCCAGGCGGGAGTGACGTCGGTGTCGAAGGCTGCATCCAGGCCCAGACCGGAAGGATCCCGGAACTGTGCGGGATGGCTGGTGTTGTCGGCGAGGTAGGCGTCGGCATGGGCCTGCAGCCCCCACTGTTCAAAAGCCAGGCGGACGCCTTCCGTGTAGAACTGCCGGGCGCTGCCGCCCATGTCCCATCCCCGCAGCGCGCCCTCGGCCTTGAGGAAGGCCGCTTCGGCGGCGACGAACCAGCGCATGGGCGTCTCGGCCGTCACCTGCATGTTGGAACATTTGGAGCCCTGCGGCGCCTGGGAAGGGTTCACGCCGCGGCGCCAGCCCACGTAGCCGCCCCACTCGCTCTCCGTGAAATACAGGTCCCGGCGGGGATCATTGAAGCCGTTCAGGTAGCAGACGATGTCGGCCGCCGCCCGGTGGTCTCCCCACATGACCATGGTGAAATAGTAGAGGTTGCGGTTGGGGTGCTCAAATACGGGATTGTCCGCATTGGAGGAAAGTGTTCCCACCGGGTGGGCGGCCACTTCCTCGGCTGCCTTGCGGGCCTTGTCCGGGGCGGCGTAGACGATCCGCATCGCGTAGCGGAGCTTGAGGGAATTGGCATATTTGATCCACTTGGTCACGTCGCCGCCGAAGCAGACGTCGGAGGTGGACTTGAACTTGGCGCCCTGATTTTCGGTGAGCAGGTCGACGGAGTGCGAAAGAATCGCCAGGAACTGGTCGTAAAGCTCTTCCACGGTGTCGTAGGGGGCGACCAGGGAGCCGTTCACGCCCACTTTGGAGAACGGAATGGGCCCGTATTCGTCGGCGATGCGGGCGACGGCGGCCACGCGGCAGATGTCGGCGATCGCGAGGGTCACTTCGTCCACTGCGTCGGAGGAGGTCAGCAGCGTGTAGGCGCCGAAGATGGAAGGGAGCATGTTGTTGAACGCGTCGGCATACCATCCGTCGCTGGCGTCAAAGGTGGCGAAGGTGCCGGAGAAGGTCTTCTGCTCGGAGAAATAGCCGCCCAGATTGCCGCCCAGCAACATCTCGGAGAACTGGAAATGGTGTTCTTCCGTGCTGATGATGCACCCCTGGAGGGTGCGCAGGGCGCCCTGTGCGAAGTAATTCTCGTATTGCATCTGTTCATCCGTGGCCGTCTCCGAATTGGTGTTGTATTCCAGATACCTGCCCGTGCAGGAGACCAGGACGGCGGCGGAAGCGAGGACTGTCGATATAAGGTTGTTTCTCATAACCGGAATGATTAGAATTTGAGCCGGAGCGAGAGGCCGACATTGCGGGTGGACGGCAGGATGAAACTGTCGATACCCTGGTAGTAGTTGGTGGCGGAGGCGACGGTTTCCGGATCGAACGGAGCCTTGCAGTAGATGAGCAGGAGGTTCCTTCCCACCAGGGAGACCGTCAGGCTGGCCACGTTGCCGAGCGTCTTTTTCGGGATGGTGTAACTGACGTGGGCTTCGGAGATGCGGACATTCGTCGCATCATAGATGTAGAACTGCGGAATGCCGCCCTGGGCACCCACGACCTGATACCAGTCCCGGGCATTCACCTGGAAGTCGCCGGCGCGCACCCCGCCGGCATCGCGGGCGAGGGCCGTTTCTTCGGAAACGCCGAAGTAGTCCAGGTAGGCCTGGGTCGCGGAATAGACGATACCGCCCAGGCGGGCCGACACCAGGCAGCCCATCGAGAGGCCGCCCAGGGTGAATTCATTGTTCCAGGCCAGGTTGGCCTTCGGGAAGACGCTGCCCAGGAACTTGTACCCGTCGGTGGCGGAACGGCTCACCTGGCCGTTGGCGCTGACATACGGGTTCCCGGCCTCGTCCCGGAGCAGGTCCGTGGACGTGTACAGGTCGCCCAGGGTGCCTCCCGGCCGGAGAATGAAGCGGGCGTAGTTCATGCCGCCGACGTTCAGTTCGGCCATGTTCACCACTTCGCCGGTCTCCGGATGGATGTAATCGTCCATGAGCGATTCCACGATGTTCCGGTTCATGCCCAGGGTGAAGTTCGAATTCCATCCGAAAAGGCCCCAGGTGTGGCCGTAGCCGACGCCCAGTTCGATACCCCGGTTGCGGACCTTGCCCGTCTGCACGTAGAGGGTGGTGTATCCGGAGGAGACGGAAAGCTGGGAGTTGAAGGTCTGGTTGAAGGTCAGGGCGTCATAATAGCCCGCTTCGAGGCTGAAGCCGCCGAGTCCCTTGAAGGAGAGGCCGACCTCCCAGGAATTGGTCCTTTCCGGACGAAGGTCGTACATGGGGTAGTTCTTGGCGGTTTCCCAGGCGCCGCTTCCGCTGTTCCAGGAATAGGTCGGATTGGCGATGAAGCGCTGGAAGGGGAGACCCACCGAGGCCCAGGAGCCGTAGACCTTGAGGAAGTCGACGGCCTTGGGCATGTGCAGCAGTTGCGACAGGACCACGGAGGCGCCGACGGAGGAGTAGAAGAAGCCCTTCTGCAGGGAGTGGGAACCGGCCAGTTGGGAAGGCCAGTCGTTCCGGCCAGTCGCCGTCAGGTAGACGGCCCCTTTGAAGCCCACTTCGGCAGAGCCGAAAACGGACTGGGTCTGGTCGTGCCAGGACGAGAGGGACCGGCCAACGTTGGAGTTGTTGATCTGGTCCACGGTAAAGACGTTGGGCAGGCCGTCCTGGCGGAGGCCGCCGCCCACGTAGAATGACCGGTGCTGCATGTCGGAAATGGACGCACCCAGGTTGGCCTGCACCGTCCATTGATCCCCGAAGCCCTTGTCCATCATCAGGAGGACGTCACCATAGGTCTGGTTGTCCGTGGTCTCCCGGTGCTGGAAGTGGCCGTAGGAGGAACCGCTCGTGAGGGTGGTGTTGGTGGTGGCGGCTTTCCGGTCGTTTCCTTCGACGAAGGCGTTGTCCACGCGGACGCGCCCGGTCAGCTTGAGCCAGTCCGTGATGTCCCAGGTCAAGCTTCCGTTGAACATGTATCTTTTCTTATTGTGCTCGCGGACGACGCGGTAGGCCGTCCAGTAGGGATTATCCCATTCCAGGCCGCCGTTGCCCATCCACTCCCAGTTCTGCACGTTGATGTTGCGTTCCGGATCAAAGACCTCGAAGGTCTTTGCATACTGCCAGCTCTCTCCGCGGGGATACAGGTAAACGGCCGTCAGCGGGTTGCTGTAAATACCCTGGTTGATACTGTTCCGGTCGGTCTGGATGACGTAGGAGGCTCCCAGGTCCAGATGCATCCTGTCATTGAGGAAGGTGCTGGTGTTGCGGAACGAGAAATTGTATTTGTTGTAGGCATTGTTCGGGACTACACCCCGGGAATTCACGGCGCCCACGGAGGCGAAGGTCTGGTTGTGGTCGTTGCCCGTGGAGAAGGTGACGTTCTCCGTTGCGATGATGCCTTTCTGGTAGAAGTCGGTCGCCGGGTGGTAGGGGTTGGGCGCCGACATCAGCGGGCCCCAGGACGCCGCCTCGCCGTCGTTGTTGGCATAGCGGTTCTGGAAGCGGTAGAGGATGACCGGGGCGGACACTTCCGTGTTGGTGGAGACGGTCAGTTCCGTCTTGCCGGCCTGTCCTTTCTTGGTCGTGATGACAATGGCACCGTTCGCGGCCTGGCTGCCGTACAGGGCGGACGCCGCGGCGCCCGTCAGGACGGAGACGGACTCGATGTCCTCCGGATTGATGTCCGCCATCGGGTCGATGCGGCCTTCGGAGCCGATGCCGGTGGTTCCGTTTTCGCCGGAGGTGAGGACCGGCACGCCGTCAATGACGTACAGGGCGTTGGAACTCTGTGAGATGCTCTTGTTGCCGCGCATGACGACCTTCGTTTCACCGCCGACGCCGGTGGAGGAAACGTTGATGTTCACGCCGGCGACCTTTCCGCTCAGGGCGTTGACGAAGTTCACGTCCTTCACGGTGGTGATGTCGTCAGCCTTGAACTCCTGGACGCTGTAGTTCAGTGCTTTTGTCGCGCGGCGGATGCCCAGGGCGGTGACCACCGTCTCTTCCAGGAAGGTCGTGGCCTCGTTCAGGACGAAGTTCAGGACGCCCTGTCCGTTCCAGGTGCTCCGCATGGGATCGTAGCCGAGGCACTCCGCCACGAGGACGCAGTTCCTCGTTCCGGCGGGAATGTCCAGTTCCCAGTGGCCGTCCAGCCTCGTGACGGTACCGGTCCGGGTGTTCTCAATCAGGATGGAGGCCCCGGGGATCGGCTCGCCCGCCGCGTCGCGGACGGTTCCCCGGACCTTGACCGGACTGTCCTGGACCGCGGGGCGCTGGGCCGCCTTGGTCAGGGTAATGTTCGAACCGCTGATCCGGTAGGAGATCCCGGTTCCGGCAAAGACTTTCTGGAGCGCCGTTTCGATGCCGGTGGCCTCGAAATGCACGGTGACGCGCTGGGTCAGGTCTATCTTGTCGTTGTACACGAACAGATAGTTGGTCTGGCGCTCGATGGAGGACAGGACGTTCTGCAGGGTCTCCCCGTCGGCCTGGACCGACACGCGGTTTTCCTGCGCCGACGCAGGGGACGGCATGAAAACCAGCAGGAGGAGCAGGACTGCAGAAAGCAGTGTCCTCAGGAATGAATCATTTTTTATTGGCATGGTGTATTGATTGAATGATCATAATTACCAGATATAGATTTCCCGGAGACTATAGTCGATCCGGTAGGAGAAGGCCGTGCCTCCGTCCTGGAGGACCTGCATGGCGTGTCCAATGCCGTCGGAAATACGGATCTTGCCCCGGCAGGATATCTCGGGAACGGTTCCCCCCATGTAGATGACGTGGAACCCGTATGTCCGTTCATACCGCTCCATCAGATGCTCGAATGTAATGTTGTTCAGGCTGATGATTCCATCGGTCCACAGGTAGTCGTCCATGTCCTGGACGGTCGAAATGGCCAGATGGTCGTCCTGCAGGTCCACTTTCCGGCCGGGGTCCAGAATAATCTGCTCACCCAGGACCTTGTTCGTTACGCGGACCCGTCCGTTGAACAGGGAAGAAGAGAACTGGTTCCTGCTTTCGTCGGTCGTGACCGAAAAACGCGTTCCGAGCGCTTCCACCCGGCACAGCGCCGTTTCCACCGTGAAGGGATGGGCGGGGTCGTGGGCGACGTCGAACATGGCTTCTCCTTCCAGCCGGACGTTGCGCTCCGAAAGGGAAAAGAGCGTGGGATACTGCAGACGGGCACCGGCGTTCAGGCAGACTTTCGTCCCGTCCGGGAGCGTAAGGTCAATCTGCTGTCCCATCGGGACGGAAATGCTCATCGTCTCGTCGGCGAGGCGGTCCAGCTGTCGCTTTCCGGCCGTCTGGCCACCCAGGAAAGCGACAAGGGCGATGCAGGCGGCCGCCAGGCTCCACATCAGGATCCGCCTGGCTGTTCTCCTTTTTTTCCGTTCAAGCACAACGGCATCCTCTCCCTCGGGAGCCGCCATCACGGCTGCCTGGAAAGCAAAATCCAAAGCATCGAATTCTTTTTGGTTCTCGGGATTCCTGGCAAGCCAGTCGATAACCTCCCGTTCCTCATCCGGGGTCGTTTCACAGTTCAAGTACCGGGATAGCAATTCCCTGTCAAATTTGTCTGGCATCATGGTTATAGCTGTCGTGGTCTAATAGTAAAGACAGACGGGGGAACCGTCCTTACAGAAAAAACAGATTATTTTTGGGGAAGGTAATCCGACAAGGTTTCCCGGAGACGGGCCAAAGCCTTCTGGATGTCGGCAGCGACTTGCCGCTCCGTCATATTGCAGGCAGAAGCGATTTCCTTATAGGATTTGTTCTGGTAACGGCTCAGCCTGAATACAGTCCGTACGCGCGGTGGAAGGGAAGCGATGGTCCGGATCGTAATGCGTTGCACCTCGGACAGGAAGATGTCGGAGGGCTCGCTGGAACGCAGGGAGTGGATATCGGCCTCCATCCGCCTCCGGCCGTCATCCTTGATCCCTTCCTCAATCCGGGTATGGATCTGCATGCTTTCCAGGTAATTCAGACATCGGTTCCGGACAATGGTTGCAATGTAGGCAGGGATGTTCACATTCTGGGATACCCGGTCCCGGGCGTCCCAGAACGCAAGGAAACTGTCCGCCACAATATCCTCAGCCGTCCCCCTGTCACGCACGTATCGCAGGGCGACTTTGAGAAAACGCGGATAATACTGTATATAAAACGTCGAGAGTCCTTTCTCCAAAAGAAAGCTCTCTTCCTTTTCCAGTCCCATTTATATTATAAACAGACGAGGAAACCGGTTATACAAATTTATTTTAAACCAAGAAGCAGTCGGCTGAAAAGCCCGGTATTCAAAGGATCTTTCCGTAGAAATACTTCCAGAGCGGAGCGGCCATGAGGGCCTGGAGGATCTGGTTGTCCATCAGGAGGTCCCGGACGAATGCGGGACTCTCCAGGCGCACTTCGATGTCCTCCGTCGGGTCCAGGTGCTGGCCGGAGACCTTCTGCACGCCCGTCGCCAGGAAACTGTGCGCCAGATTCGTACAGGTGGCCGGGTTGGGCGACAGCGTCATCCACGGCGTCCAGGTTCCACCCGCATAGCCCGTTTCCTCCAGAAGCTCGCGCCTGGCGGCCTCCAGCGGGGTTTCACCGGCCTCGATGACGCCGCAGGGAAGCTCGTAGCAAGTATTTCCCAGGGCATGGCGGTACTGCCGTTCCATCACCATCTGCCCATCCTCGGTCACGGCGATGATGTTCACCCAGTCCGGGTATTCCAGGACATAGTATTCGTCATTGACCCGGCCGTCGGGCAGCTCGGCCACATCGCGCCGGGCGGTGAGCCAGGGCCGGCGCACCAGGTATTCGCTGGAGAGGATCTTCCACTGTCCGTCCTTGTTGATGGTATTTTTCATAGGCGATTCACGGAACAAGGGCGCAAAGATACGGTTTTTTTGCCTATCTTTGTTCGATATGGACAAACTGTTTCTCATTGACGGGCATGCCCTCATCTTCAAGATGTACTACGCCTTCCTGCGAAGGCCGATGGTCAACTCGAAGGGAGCGGACATGTCCATCCTCTACGGGTTCACCAAATACCTGCTGGAGATGGTGGAGCGGGAGAAGCCAACGCACCTTGCGGTGGCCTTCGACCCGCCGGGCGGAACCTTCCGGAACGAGCTGTACCCTGCCTACAAGGGCACGCGCCCGCCCACCCCGCAGCTCATCATCGACGCGCTGGAGCCCCTCACGGAACTGGTGCAGGCGATGAACATTCCCGTGCTGATGGTGAAGGGGTTCGAGGCCGACGACGTCATCGGCTCGATGGCCCTCCGCAGCGCCCGGGAAGGGATGGACGTGTATATGGTCACGCCCGACAAGGACTACGGCCAGCTCATTTCCGAGCACATCTTCCAGTACAAGCCCGGGAAGGCCGGCGGGGATGAAGAGGTC
>Ga0310697_10002345_pt1 | contig 20279 bp, 18 predicted proteins | sample 172DNAGHGlowgp2_FD_203883 | JGI IMG/M metagenome (GOLD analysis project Ga0310697, IMG submission 203883) | Sheep rumen microbial communities from Palmerston North, Manawatu-Wanganui, New Zealand - 1728 DNA GHGlow gp2 (v2) (version 2) | ecosystem: Host-associated > Mammals > Digestive system >... | reverse complement strand
TGTAGCCAAGGAATTCCGCGACTCCATCTGGGAGCGTTTCAAGGCTGCCACTGCTGTCATCAATAAGAAATACCAAGCCTATTTCGAGGGCCAGAAAGAGAAGCAGCAGGAGAACCTTGTTGAGAAGGAGAAGCTTTGCGAGCAAGTTGAGGCCATCGCTGAGAAGGAGGTCAAGTCTTCCAACGAGTGGAACCAGCTGACAAGTGAGATCGAGGAAATCCAGAAAAAGTGGAGAACCATTGGATTCGCTACCAAGAAGGAGAACCAGAAGATTTACGACCGCTTCCGCGCAGCATGCGACAAGTTCTTCTCCCGCAAGCGCGACTACTATTCCCAGTTCAAGGATTCCATGAACGAGAATATGGAGAAAAAGATATCCCTCATCGAGCAGGCCGAGGCTCTCAAGGACAGCAAGGAGTGGAAGAAGACCACCGAGGCTCTCATCGCCCTCCAGAAGCAGTGGAAGGAGATCGGTGCTGTACCTCGCAAGAAGTCAGAGATGCTCTGGAAGCGTTTCCGTGCAGCTTGCGATGCTTTCTTCGATGAGCGCGACAAGAATGCGAAGCCGGAGAACGACTATTACGGCAACCTGAAGGCCAAGAGGGCTTTGATCGAGGAGATCAATGCATATGAATCCAAGGACGATGCTGCCGACCAGGCTGCGGCCCAGGAATTCAATGAGAAATGGCGTGCTATCGGTTTCGTGCCGTACAAGGAGAAGGAAAGTATCCAGAAGGCATATTCCGAAGCTATGCAGGCCAAGTTCCCTGGCTTCTCTCCAAGGGCTGCCAGAGGCGCAGGCAACCGCAATGCAGGCCCGTCCAGAAGGCCTCTGAGCGAAAAGGACCGTCTCGTACAGCAGTATAACAAGCTCCAGCAGGACATCGATACCTACGAGAACAATATCGGGTTCTTCTCGGCTTCCAAGAATTCCGCTCCGCTGATCCAGCAGATGCAGGAGCGCATCGAGGCCGCCAAGCAGGAGCTCAAGGACCTCGAAGACAAGATCCGCAAGGTTGAGGAGAGCGAGGAGGAGAAATAAAGGATGGATAGGAATACACTGATCGGGTTGATCCTGATGGGAGTTCTCCTCTTCGGATTTACCTTCTTCCAGAACAAGCAGTACCAGAAACAGGCTGAATTCCAGGCACAGCTCGACTCCATTGCGGCTGTCGAGCGTTTCCGCGCCGATTCCATCGCTGCCGCGGAGGCCGCTCTCAGGGACACTGTCCTTGCCGACACCCTTGCTGCAGCCCCTGTCCCTGTTTCAGTTTACAAGGATTCACTTCTTGGTCAGGCACACGATGCCGAAGGTGAAATCATAAAGCTTTCAAACGATAAGTTCGAAGTCGCGTTCACTACCAAGGGTGCCCAGCCATATTCGGTTTTCCTGAAGGAATACAAGAAATACGGAGGTGACGACCTCTATCTTTTCGAACCGGGAGATGCTCATCTGGGAATCCAGGTCTATGCCGGGGAGAACATCAACACCTCCGATTTCAACTTCACGGTTGCCGAAAAGACCGATACTTCCGTCGCGATGCGTCTTCCTTTCACCGGGGGCGGCTACATCGAGCAGAGGTATTCCATCGCCGAAGGCTCATATTCTGTAAACAACACCCTGTCCTTCATCGGGATGGAGACAGTCATCCCGAAGAACGTTTTCTCCTTCGACATCGATTGCATCGTCACCTTGCCGAGAATGGAGAAGGGCTACAAGAATGAAGTCCAGTATTCCAAGATGGACTATTACTTCTCCGGCGAAAAGAAGCCGGAGGAGATGGGCCGGGGAAGGAATGCTTCGAAGAGGGTGGACAACAGGGTTTCGTGGTTCGCTTTCCAGCAGCAGTTCTTCTCATATATCATGAGGGCTCCGAAGGAGTTCTCTTCGGCTGACTTCGACTTGAAGTTCCTGCCGGAGGAGGACGAGAGTCATGACCTGATGACCTGCCAGGCCAGGATGAGGGCCGATTTCCAACCTGGAATGCATGAAACGGTGGTTCCTTTCGAGTTCTATTTCGGACCTAACCACTACCGTACCCTCAAGTCCTACGACAAGAAATACGAGAAGATCATCCCTCTGGGTGGATGGCTTGTCGGCTGGTTCACCAAGTATGTGATTATCCCGATATTCGACCTGCTGCACAGGTTCATTTCGAATTTCGGTCTGATCATCCTGCTGATGACTATCATCATCAAGCTGGTGGTGCTTCCGTTCGCATACAAGTCCTATTCTTCTTCGGCAAAGATGCAGGCGATCAAGCCTGAGATCGACAAGCTGAACGAGAAGTATTCCAAGGAACAGGATGCGATGAAGAAGCAGCAGGCCCAGATGGATCTATACAAGCGGGCCGGAATCAGTCCGATGGGAGGATGTCTCCCGATGCTGCTCCAGTTCCCGATCCTGTGGGCCATGTTCAGGTTCTTCCCTGCATCCATCGAGCTGCGCCAGCAGTCATTCCTTTGGGCGGAAGACCTCAGTGCATATGATTCTATCGTGAATTTTGGCACCAGGATTCCTCTGCTGGGAGACCATATCTCCCTGTTCGCACTCCTGATGGCCATCTCGATGTTCTTCTATTCCAAGCTTACGACGGCTTCTCAGCCGGGCGGCAATGATCCGCAGATGGCTTCGATGCGCTTTATGAGCGTGTGGATGATGCCGATAATGATGTATTTCATCTGCAACAGCCTGTCGTCGGGTCTCAGTTACTACTATCTTCTCTCCAACCTGATTACCATGCTTGAAACCTGGATAATCAAGAAGTGGTTCGTGAATCCTGAAGAGATACAGGCCAAGCTGAAGGCATCGGAGGGCAAGAAGCAACCAAAGAGCAAGTGGCAGCAGCGTCTCGAGGAGGCACAGAGGATGCAGGCTCAGATGCAGAAGGAACAGGCTAAGAAGAATGGTAGAAGATAATCTTAGAAAGATATATGGAGAACTGCCGCCAGGTGTAAAACTGGTGGCAGTTTCCAAATTCCACCCTTCCTCCGTAATCCTGTCCGCCTATCAGGCCGGGCAGAGGTGCTTCGGAGAGAATCGTCCCCAGGAATTCGCAGCCAAGGCAATCGAGCTTCCGGACGACATCGAGTGGCACTTCATCGGGCACCTCCAGACCAACAAGCTGAAACTGGTCCTTCCGTATGCTTCCTTGGTGGAATCAGTGGATTCTCTCCATCTTCTTGAGGCGATCGAGAAATGGGGGAGCCTCAATGGCAGGGTGACAAGCATCCTGCTGGAGCTTCATCTTGGTGCAGAGGAGACCAAGGGCGGATTCATGGAAGATGAGATAACTGCGATCCTTGAGAGGGCTTCCGGTACGTCTGCAGCCAATTCATATCCTCACATAAGGTTTTGCGGTCTGATGGGAATGGCAACCAATACTGATGACGAGGCTCGTGTGGAAGCAGATTTCATGCGTATCAGGGAGTTCAAGGAACGTCTGGATGGCACGTTCCCTGAACTGAAGGATTTCCGTGAGCTTTCCATCGGAATGTCCAACGACTGGAAGATTGCCGTCCGCCATGGTGCGACCATCGTACGCATTGGTACTGCGATATTCGGTCCGCGGGATTATCGGTAGGATAAAAATATCGGTAGGATAAAATGGAAAGAGGATGGCAGTTGCCATCCTCTTTCCATATCAGTGATAGACTCTATTATTCGAGAGTACCGTTTTCAGCCTTCTCGATCATCTTCTCGTTAGCTGAGATGTAGATCTCGACACGGCGGTTCTGAGCCCTGCCTTCCTTGGTCTCGTTGCTGGCGACAGGCATTGAATAGGACTTGCCCTCGGTGGTCATACGTGAAGTAGCGATACCGCAGTTCTTCAGGTAGTTGGCCACTGACTGAGCCCTTTCGTTGGAAAGCCTTTCGTTGACAGCGTCGGATCCGGTGTTGTCGGTGTGGCCGAAGATGGTGATGTCAGTGTCCTGCATGTCCTGCATCTTGGCGGCGAACTGTGAGAGCTCGTTCTTGGAAGCCTGTTTGAGGTCAGACTTGTTGGTGTCGAAGAGGATACCGCTGTTGAAGGTAACCTTGATGGCCTCGAGACCGTTCTGGTCCTCGACCTTCTCGATCTGGGCGTTCTCGAGCTGCTCGAGTTCCTCAGCCTTCTTGTCCATCTTCTTTCCGATGATAGCACCTGCGCCTGCACCTACTGCAGTACCGATGGCTGCACCGATGGCAGCACCCTTCTTGTCACCTACGGCAGCACCGATACCGGCACCGATGACTGCACCTGCACCAGAGCCCAGAAGAGTACCCTTACCTGTCTTGCTCATGTTGGCGCAGCTGGAGAATACCATGGCCACGCAGAGGAATGAAAGAACAATTTTTTTCATAATGTGATAGTTAAAAGGATTGATTAGTCGTTGTACTATCGCAAATATAAAAAACTATTTTGAAATAACGCGCGCCATTTCAAGCACTTTGTTGGAATATCCCCACTCATTGTCGTACCATGCGCAAACCTTCACGAAGGTAGGATCGAGCTGGATACCGGCCTTTACATCGAAGATGGAAGTGCGGGAATCACCACGGAAGTCAGTAGCGACGACAGCCTCGTCAGTGTAACCGAGGATACCCTTGAGTTCGCCCTCGGAAGCTTCCTTCATCGCAGCGCAGATCTCATCGTAGGTAGCAGGAGTGTTAAGCTCGCAGGTAAGGTCTACGAAGGAAACGTCGGATGTAGGGACGCGCAGTGACATACCGGTGAGCTTGCCGTTCAGTTCAGGAAGAACCTTGCCGACTGCCTTGGCGGCACCGGTGGATGAAGGGATGATGTTCTCGAGGATTCCGCGGCCGCCTCTCCAGTCCTTCTTGGAAGGACCGTCGACTGTCTTCTGGGTAGCAGTGGCTGCGTGTACGGTGGTCATGAGACCCCTCTTGATACCGAACTTGTCATTCAGCACCTTGGAGATAGGGGCGAGGCAGTTGGTGGTGCAGGAAGCGTTGGAGATGATGTCCTGTCCGGCGTAGGTCTTGTGGTTGACACCATAGACGAACATAGGGGTGCTGTCCTTGGAAGGAGCTGACATGATGACCTTCTTGGCACCTGCCTGGATGTGCTTGCGAGCGGTCTCGTCGGTGAGGAAGAAACCGGTTGACTCAACTACGACCTCAGCGCCGACCTCGTTCCACTTGAGGTTGATAGGATCCATTTCAGCGGTCACGCGGATCTTCTTACCGTTTACTACGAGATTACCGTCTTCCACTTTGATTTCACCCTTGAAAGTGCCATGTACTGAATCATACTTGAGCATATAAGCAAGATACTCCGGGTCGAGAAGGTCATTGATACCTACAACCTCGATGTCGTCAGCAAAATTCTCAACTGCTGCACGGAAAACCATACGGCCGATACGACCGAAACCGTTAATACCAAGTTTTACCATTTTGAATGTTTATTAAATTAAAATAAGTTAAAATACAATCTGCTAACAAAACGCTCTGCGTTTACTGCAAAAGCAGTGCAAAAATACCAAAAAAATTGGGGAATTTTATATATTTGCTTAATAAAAATGAATGATATGCCGGCGGACATGAATATATTAATAACTAACGATGACGGATACACTTCCAAAGGTATCAGAACCTTGGTTGAAATAATGCGCCGGTACGGCAAGGTGACTGTCATCGCTCCGAAGACTCACCAGTCAGGGATGTCCGTCGCCCTTACCCTGGGAAGCAAGGCGATAGCATACAAGAAGCTGGGCGAGAAGGACGGAGTATCTTGGGCCTATGTCAACGGAACTCCTGCCAGTTGTGTGAAATTCGCCCTCGACCAGGTCCTCCCGGACCGCAGATGCGACGTGGTAGTCTGCGGAATCAACCACGGAGCCAATTCATCAGTGGCAACGAACTATTCCGGTACCATGGGGGCCGCAGAGGAAGCTGCCATCAACGGGATCCCTGCCATCGGAGTTTCCTTGTGTGAATATGCCGACGATGCTGATTTCTCTTCGGTGGAGAAGTATTTCCCCGGAATATTCGAGCGATTGATGCAGGACTGGCCTGAACGTTTCGGGATATCATACAATGTCAATTTCCCACCTTCCTCCATCCCTGTAAAGGGTGTCCGGATATGTCACCAGGGTGCCGGCCATTGGACCAAGGAACTGGACCCGATGGAGGTCGATGAGTTCGGATTCCGCGGCGGTGACGAAGGGGAAGCGTTCTATGTGATGCGCGGAGAATTCGTGGACGATGCTCCGGATGAAGACCATATGGCTGACCATCACGCAATACGCGACGGATACGTTTCCATCGTTCCCCAGACGTATGACAGGACGGATTATCATGAACTTGCGCGTCTTTCCGGAAGGATGGACATAGATTTCTGATGGCCAAGTATTACATAATAGCCGGAGAAGCCTCGGGAGACCTGCATGGCTCGAACCTGATGCGTGGCTTGTACGCCGAGGATCCGGGTGCCGACATCCGTTTCTGGGGCGGGGAGCTTATGGATTCCGTTTACAAGGAGCACCAGGACGGAACCGGGCTGGTGCGTGACTACAAGGACGGCGCTGTCATGGGCTTCACCCAGATATTCTTGCATTGGCGGGCTTTTGCGAAGCGTTTCTCCGATTGCACAAGGGATATCTCGGAATGGAAGCCGGACGTGGTCATTCTCATAGATTATCCGGGATTCAATTTCAGGGTGGCCGAATTTGCCCACAAGGCCAGTTTCAAGGTTTTCTATTACATAGCTCCTAAGGTCTGGGCTTCCAGGGAGAGGCGTGTCCGGAAGCTGAAAGCATTCGTGGACAAGCTTTTCATCGTATTTCCGTTCGAGATCCCGTATTTCGAGGGGAAAGGCGTGGACTTCGTTTACAAAGGGAACCCTCTCGTTGACGCTATAGACGGTTCACCTGCACTGGAAGAGACCAGGGAGGAGTACCTTCGCAGGACCGGACTTCCTGACAGGCCATCCATAGCCCTTCTGGCCGGTTCCAGGACTGGCGAGATCGGATCGATGATGCCGGTGTTCATGGAGTTCGCCGACCGGATGCATTCGCTGCCGGAATATTCGGAATACCAGTTCGTCGTCGCTGCTGCCCCTTCGAGGACGATGTCCGATTATTCAGGATATGTCGGAGGCAGGGAATATGTCCACGTACTCTTCGGGGAAAGCTATGCAGTCATGCGCAATTCCCTGGCTGCCGTGGTGAACTCGGGTACCGCCTCCCTGGAGTGTGCCCTCATCGGTACACCTCAGGTGGTCGCCTATAGGGGCGGTGCTCTCAACTACATGATAGCCAAGAGTATAATCAAAGTGAAATACATCAGCCTCGGCAACCTCATCCTCGACAGGACCTGCTTCAGGGAATTGTTGCAGGATTACTTTACGACCGATAATGTCCTTGACGAGGTCCGTCGGATACTGTCGGACGCTGATTACCGCAGCCGCATGCAGGAAGGCTATGCCGAGATACGCGGAGCGCTCGGAGGCAGGGGTGCTTCTGCGGCCGTAGCCAAGGCAATGATAGAAGAAATGCAACGAAGATAGACAATGAAAAGAATCATTATCATGGTCCTGGTGCTGTTCACCGGACTGTCAGCCGTCATGGCGCAGACCCCCGAGGTCTATGTAACGGGCGGGCAGAACCATGTCCAGGGAATCGCTTACGACTCCGCGATGGACAGGATGTACCTGTCGTTCACCACCAGTTTCCTGGTCACTGACATGCAGGGGAACGTAATCGCATCGATCGACCGCATCCAGGGGCATCTGGGAGCTATGACCTTCAACCAGGCGGACAGGAAGGTGTATGCCTCCCTCGAATGCAAGGACGATGTTATCGGACAAGGCTTGTCAGATTTCGCCAAGGGGCGTTCCATGTTCTACATAGCGATCATCGACGTGGACAAGGTCACGGAGAAGGGAATGGATTCCGAGGACAATGAAGCGTTCAGGATAGTCTGCGTCAAGGAAGCCACCAGGGATTATCACGTCACCGGTTTCGGCGTCGACGGAAGGGAATATGAGCACCTCTACGGTTGTTCCGGAATCGACGGCGTGACCATAGCGCCGAAGCTAGGGAAAAAAGGAGGCAAGGAATACCTTTATGTCGCATATGGGATATACGGGGATGTCCTTCGTGATGACAACGACTATCAGGTCCTTCTCCGGTACGACATGAAGGAGTTGAACAAGCATGCAGGGACAGTGAAGTTCGGAGGTTTCTATGACAAAGGTCCGAAAAAGCCTCTGGACAAGACTTTCATATTTACCGGAAACACCAACTGGGGTGTGCAGAACCTCGCTTACGACAAAGCATCCGGCAAGATGATCATGGCCGTTTACAAGGGAAAGAAGGAACGCTTTGCCAATTATCCGATGTATATGTTCGATATCTCCCGCAAGCCGGCCAAGCGCCAGCTGGAAGGGGTTGGATACGATGCCTCCAAGCATCAGGTGATCGGCTCCTCTTCCGAACCCGTCCAGGGTGTCGGTTTCAAGTATGGGGCCACCGGGATGTGCCCGCTGGGGAACGGATTGTTCTATTTCTCCGAGAATGGAAAGGATTCCGAAACCGGTTTGCAGTATTCCAGGGTACGCCTCTACAGGTGGACGGGGGATCCTGCCAAACCTTTCGAGAAATACTAGTCGGCTTTCATCACACTCAGGTCGACTCTGCCGGGTACACCTTTGACCACGGCCTTGTCGGTGAACTGCCACCAGGTCCAGTCTTCCAGACCGGGCCTGTCTTTTTCATAGTGTGCTACCCAGATCGGATAGTTGGATGTGATTTCCTTGCAAAGGTTGTCCTTGACGAATGAAGAGCTGGCGTACACCATCGGTTTCTTGCCGTAGCGTTTCTCCACGGCTTTCAGCCACTGCAGCGCCCTTTGGTTGAGCAGTTCCTTCGAGCAACCTATATGTATAGTCTCGATGTCCAGTACGGGTGGCAGGTCCCTGTACTTGAGTTCCCCGACAGTCCGGATGAAATTCCTGGCCTGCACTTCTCCATCCTTGGAACTGCGGAAAAAGTGGTATGCACCGCGGCGGAGGCCCGATTGTCCGGCATCCTTCCAGTTTTTCCTGAAATCTTTGTCCTGGAATCCTGCTCCTTCCGTGGCCTTGATGATCACGAAGCTTACCGGCTTGATCTCCTTCGCCTTGAAAGGGTCCCGGACCGTCCTGCCCCTGGAATCTGTCATCACGTAGAGTGAATCCCAGACTATCTTTCCTTCGTTGTTGTGCGAGATGTCGATGCCGAAGCGCCAGGAGCCTTGTGGGACCTTAGCCCCCGTTTCCGGGTCCGCAGGGCTACCCCAGCGGTGGAAAACGAGTAGAAGACAGACCAGTAGGGCGGCTGCCAGGCCGATTGCGGCCCATGCTCCGAGTTTTATCTTGCGGGGCTTGACCTTCTTTCCTTTTCTCTTTTTTTGCGAAGTAGGCATATTCATTCCTGACAGGTCACAAAAGTAGTTATTTTTAATTATATTTGTAATTCTGGGAAATGAACTAAACAATAATGATATGGAACTAAAAGGATCAAAGACCGAACAGAACCTCCGTACCGCGTTCGCGGGCGAGAGCCAGGCACACACCAAGTATCTCTATTATTCCTCGAAGGCTGCCAAGGATGGTTATGTCCAGATAGGCAAGCTGTTCGAAGAGACTGCCAAGAACGAGAAGGAACACGCGAAGATATGGTTCAAGCTCCTGCACGGCGGAGAGATGCCTTCGACTGAGGAGAATCTCCTGGATGCCGCCAACGGCGAGAACTTCGAGTGGACCGACATGTATGACGGCTTCGCAAAGACTGCCAGGGAAGAAGGATTTGACGAGATTGCATTCCTTTTCGAGGGCGTGGGCGCGATCGAGAAAGCTCATGAAGAGCGTTACAGGAAGCTCCTTGATAATGTAACCGAGGGCGTTGTATTCTCCAGCGAGGAAGATGCGATCTGGGAGTGCTCCAACTGCGGTCACATCGTGATCGGAAAGAAGGCTCCCGAACTCTGCCCTGTATGCAAGCATCCTCAGAAGTATTTCCAGCTCAAGGCGGAGAATTATTGATTTGATTGTTATCTAATTTATTACGGATATGAAAAAGCACATCATCCTTGCGGCATTCGCTGCAATTATCCTTCCTTTTGCCGTTTCGGCTCAGCCGCAGCCGAAACCTGCACAGCCAGAACCTGAATACAAGTTCACCGTAGTCAAGGAGAACCCTGTAACCTCTATCAAGAACCAGTTCCGTTCAGGAACATGCTGGTGTTTCTCCACCCTCAGTTTCCTTGAGTCCGAGGCTATCCGCATCAACAAGATCAAGGATGCTGCCGCATACCCTGATTTCTCCGAAATGTTCGTGATTTCCCACTCTTACAAGGACAGGGCAGACAAGTATATCCGTGTTGACGGCAAGCTTGGCTTCAGTGCCGGATCCGAGGCTGACGATGTCCTGCACGTCATCAAGGATTACGGTCTCGTGCCTCAGTGCGCGATGCCTGGCATCCAGGAACTTCCTAACCACGGAGAGCTGGACGCTGCCACGAAGGGTTACATCGAGGCTATCGCCGGAGTTACCAAGAGGGGTACGCTTTCCAATACCTGGAAGAAGGGATTCGACGGAATCGTGGATACTTTCCTCGGCGAGTGCCCGGAGTCCTTCGAGATCGATGGCAAGACTTATACTCCTGAAACCTACAGGGATGCCATGAAGATCGTCCCTGAGGACTATGTCACCATCACCTCTTTCACCCATCATCCTTTCTACACCAAGTTCGCTGTCGAAGTATCCGACAACTGGAGGTGGGATGAAGCTTACAACCTTCCTATCGATGAGTTCATGGCGGTTCTCTACAATGCCGTCAACAATGGTTTCACCGCAGCCTGGGGTACCGACGTGAGCGAAAAGGGATTCACCAGGAATGGCATCGGAGTCCTTCTCGACGAGTCCAAGAAGCCTCAGGCAGGTTCCGACCAGGAGCACTGGGTAGGAAAGGACCCTGAGAAGAAGGATGCACCTGCAGTGGAACTCCCTAAGGAGTTGGTCCCGACCCAGGAATACCGTCAGGAAGGCTTCGATTCCAAGACTACCACTGACGATCACGGAATGCATATCTTCGGAATCGCCAAGGATCAGAACGGAACCACCTACTTCATGGTCAAGAACTCTTGGGGTGAGACCGGCAAGTATAAGGGCATCTGGTATGTTTCTGACGCTTTCGTACGTGGGAAGTCCCTCGATATCATGGTCCACAAGGATGCTGTTCCGAAGGATATCAAGAAGAAGCTCGGAATCAAGTAATGACCCTAAGGAAGCATATTCCCAACAGTATCACCTCCATGAACCTCCTCTGCGGAGTTCTGGGGGTGATATTCTCCTTGGACGGTAAGCTGGAGACCGCATTCGTGCTGATGCTCCTTGCTGCGGTCTTCGACTTCTGCGACGGCTTGTCTGCCAGGCTTCTGAAGGCATATTCGGATGTGGGGAAGGAATTGGATTCCCTGTCCGACGTGGTCAGTTTCGGAGTCCTGCCTTCGGTGATGCTGTACTGTGTTTTCGGGACACAGTCCCAGGTCCTCAGGCTTTTCCCTTTGCTGATTGCCGCTTTCTCGGCGCTCAGGCTCGCCAAGTTCAACCTGGACGAGAGGCAGCATGATTCTTTCATCGGCCTGCCGACCCCGGCTTGCGCGATGGTATGCGGATCCCTGGCTTGTTTCGCGGCGGAAGTACCGGGCTCTTTCATTTCGCGTTGGTGCGAAGGCCCGTTCTTCATCGTCCTGCTGACGGTCCTCCTATGTGCGCTCCTCGTCTGCGAGGTACCTATGTTCTCCTTCAAGTTCGGAGGAGGAAGGAAGGCCTCCAGGCCAGAGACGGTGAAGAGGATTGTCTTCCTGGCAGTCGCAGTGCTCGGCACTCTGGTCACTGCCATCGGCGGATGGCACTGGTCCCTTGTATTCCTGGTGGCCTTTGCGGGATACATCATCATCAATCTTCTGTCCCTGGCTTTCGTACGGAAGTGATGGCGGACGAAAAGACTATACTGTATGTCCATGGTATGGGCGGGGGAGGCGACAGCCGGATCCCGTCCATCCTGCGTGACAGTCTCGGTAGCGGGTTCAGGGTCGTGATAAGGACCTATGATTTCAATCCTCAGATTGCGCGACGGCAGATCTCGGGGTGGGCTGAAGAGGTGAAGCCTGACCTTGTCATCGGGGAGAGCATGGGAGCGACCCATGCAATAGCGTTGCGGGGATATCCGCATCTTCTCGTTTCACCGTCCCTCAATGCTCCACGCTATTTCAGGATAATGGCCGGACTCGTACGTATTCCCGGCCTGACCGCATTCTTCGACAGGCACTATCACCCTAAGGAAGGAGACCGCCAGGCTCTCCATTTCGACAGGAAGACACTTCTCGAATGGAAACCGGTGCTCGAGGATTCCCTTGGAAACACCCCTTTGAACGGAAGCAATGACTACTTCCATGCCTTTTTCGGAACGAAAGACCATTTCCGCCGGAGCGGAGTGGTTTCAGTCAGGACGTGGAGGAAGTATTTCGGTGAAGGGACGTGGACGATCTACGACGGTACTCATTTCATGGAAGAGGAATATATCCAAAGTCTCCTCATTCCAAAGATCCGTTCAATGCTGAAGTGATGTTCTTCATGGCCGTCTGAGGATCCAGTGCTTCCTCCAGCGGCATGCCTTCCGGAGTGGACTGCAGGACAGCATCGAAACCGGCATCCAGAAGTTCCTGCCTGTCAGATACTTGCCCGGCAAGCAAGACTACCTTGGTGTGGCGGGCACCTCCACATTCGTAATCATATCTCCGAACATATTCCAATACACCTGAAGGGACCTTGCCGTAAAGGGTCTGCCTGTCGGCACTCCCTTCGCCGGTAATCACAAGGTTGCAGGTATCGAGCGCGCGACCGATTTCGGAGGTCTCCAGTATGTGCCATATGCCCGGAGTCATCGACGCTCCGAGCATGGCCCTCAGGGCACCGCCGATGCCTCCTGCCGCTCCGGATCCCGGAGTATTGCGGATCTCCCTTCCGGAAAACCGTGAATATACGTTGCACAACTGGCTCATCCAAAGGTCAAGGGCGTCGACCATCTCTTCTCCGGCTCCTTTCTGCGGAGCGAATACGCGTGCGGAACCTCCGGTCCCGCAGAATGGTACGGATACATCGTAGAATCCTTTTATCCGGCATCTGGAAAGGGCCTTGTGGCGGTGTGCGGAGTCGATTTCGATAATGTTCCCGAGCACGGTATGGCCGTCTTCCAGGATTCCGCCGGGGGTTATGAACCGGTATCCGAGAGCCTGGAGCAATCCTGTTCCTCCGTCGCATGTGGCGCTGCCTCCCAGGCCGAGCCATATCTCCTCGACTCCTTCCTCCAGGGCGTCTGCAATCAGTTCACCGGTTCCGAACGTACTGGCAACCAACGGATTCCGCTCTTCCGGCGAGAGCCGCCACATGCCGCTGGCCTCGGCGGTCTCAATCACGGCAACGAGTCCGTTCCGGACAAGTCCATAAGTTGCTTCCACTTTCCGGCCAAGGGGATCCGAGCACTTTACGGTCTTGTATTCCCCACCGAGCATCCGGGTCATGATCGTGGTGAAGCCTTCCCCTCCGTCAGAGACCGGAATGGCGACAGCTTCTCCTTCCGGGAATGCTTTCAGGGCGGCGGCTCCTGCCTGTTCAGCTGTGAGGCAGCCCTTGAACGAATCCAATGCTATGATGGCTTTCATCCTTTGGCAGTTTGTCTACAGTTTCTATGCTACGTACTTCAAAGATAGTGAAGATTTTTATACCTTTGCAGATATTCCAGACAATTTGATACAGTGAAAAGGTTATTCTCGGCAATATTGTTCCTCGCCATCTTCCTTGCCCCGGCGGGGTGCGGAAGACGTGTGGAGAGTGCTCCGGATACTCTCGGCCTCGTCGAGGATTTGATTTCGGCTTCGTCTTCTTCCTTGCAGAAGATGGCTCGCCTGGCCGGTAAGGATTCCGGTCCCATCGTAATCGTCGGAGATCCTGGACGCAGTCTCCTCCTGAGCGAGGAAATGATGCTTTGCGACTACTTCGACAATGTAGATGCCCGCAGGGTAAGTGACGGACTTCCGGACTTTTCCGGGGAAGTGATAGTATCGATACTGGATTTCTTCAATGCTCCGTACGATTCCATCCCTGATACGGATGAAGGCAGGATCGCCTTGAGGGAAATCGCCGTCAGGAATGCCCTGGCAGCTTTGGATACAACTCTCCGTTGCAAGGTGCTGATCCTATGCTCTCCGCTGCTCGCCGAGAACGGCGGTGACGATGTGAGCGAATTCTTCGAAAGGATAGGCTGCGACGTTCCGGTCCTCTATTCTACCGATACCTCATATTCCTTCACCAAGGCGTGTTTCACCTTGATGAGGGACAGGAAACTTTTCACACACCATATCGCCTATCCTGCGGCCCGCCTCATGATGACCATCCCGGACGTCGACAATTCTTCTTTCATGGCCGTCAGGTTCAGCGACATGCTCGTACCGCCGTCTTTCCCTGACACGGTTGGAGTGATTGCTCCGAATACCTACCTTTCCTATGTACAGAATAAGCATTAGTCCGGAAGAAATAGAACAGCTTTCTCCTGCCGCATTCCCGGGCAGGATCGAAGTCATAGACAGTATCGGACTGGATTTCTTCAGGGCTGTCAGGTACCTGAGGAGGCAGAGCGTGATAGGTTTCGACACCGAATCCAGGCCATGTTTCTCGCCGAACCAGCCCCACTACGGAGTCTCGCTGCTGCAGCTTTCCGGCAAGGAGAGGGCTTTCCTGTTCAGGATCAAGATGATGGGAGATATTCCCAAGGCTTTGAGGAAGATACTCTCCGATGAAAAGATACTGAAGGTCGGGGCGGCAGTCAACGACGATGTCCGCGGTCTGGAGAAGCATCACGATTTCACTCCGAAGTCTTTCGTCGACCTTCAGAAAATAGTCTGGGAATATGGCATCAAGGACAAGAGTGTCAAGAAGATGGCAGCTATCATCCTGGGAATAAGGATATCCAAGACCCAGCAGCTTTCCAACTGGGAAGCCGAGAAACTCTCCGAAGCGCAGCAGTCTTACGCGGCTACCGATGCCTGGGTCTGCCGGGAGATGTACCTCAAGCTGCTTTCGTCCGATAAGAATCCCCTGACTCCGGAACAGATGCTTCCAAACCCTCCGAAAAACGTGACTGATGACAAAGATAATCCTGAAAAGAGGCAGGGATGAATCCCTGCGCAGATTCCATCCGTGGGTGTTCTCCGGCGCGATTTCGCAGATAGTCGGGGAACCTGCCGAAGGTGACATCGTGGGTGTGTTCTCCCAGGAAGGCGAGTTCCTGGCATACGGACACTACCAGGTCGGCTCCATCGCCGTGCGTATCCTCAGTTTCTCCGGCGAGGACGTTCTCGGTCCTGACTATTGGGTGAATATGGTCTCCCGGGCGCTGAACGTGAGGGTTTCCGCCGGCTTGGCAAGTGGGGGAGGATTGACCAATTGCTATCGCCTCGTCCACGGAGAAGGAGACGGTCTGCCAGGCCTTATCATCGACTATTACGACGGGGTTTGCGTGCTTCAGGCCCATTCGGTGGGAATGTTCAGGGCAAAGAGTGCGATCTGCGATGCTCTGAAGAAGGTATATGGGGATTCCCTTAAGGCTGTTTACGACAAGAGTTCCGGAACTGCACCTTTCAAGGCCGGACTGGAACTGGTGGACGGCTATCTGTACAAGGCTCCCGGATTCTCGGATGACGAACAGGTGGTGCTGGAGAATTCCAACAAGTTCTATGTCAACTGGACCGAAGGCCAGAAAACAGGTTTCTTCCTCGACCAGAGGGATAACCGTGCCCTCGTGGGCAAGTATTCCTCCGGGAGGAATGTCCTTAATCTTTTCTGCTATACCGGAGGCTTCTCCGTGTATGCCCTGGCAGCAGGTGCGGTCCACTGCGACTCGGTGGACAGCTCAAAGAAGGCAATAGAGATGGTGGAAAGGAACATAGCCCTGAACGGCTTCGACCCTTTCCTCCATACCGGCTACTGTACGGATGCGATTGATTTCCTCCGTGATGTTCCGGAAGACAAATACGACCTTATAATCGTTGATCCACCGGCATTTGCCAAGCACAGGGGAGTCCTTAACAACGCCCTGCGGGCATATCAGAGGCTGAACGCAGCGGCGATTTCCAAGGTCGCTCCGGGCGGTCTGGTGTTTACGTTCAGTTGTTCCCAGGTTGTTGACAAGGAGGCCTTCGCATTGGCAGTATTCTCCGCCGCGGCCCAGACAGGCCGTTCCGTCCGTATCCTCGACCGCCTCAACCAGCCTGCCGACCACGGCGTAAACATCTACCACCCCGAAGGCGAATACCTCAAAGGACTGCTACTCTATGTCGAATAGTCAGAATCTGGCTTCTTTCAAGTTGATGGTTTGTATATCCGGCGTAGATACGGAGACAAATCCAGTTCCACCAATGACATTGGACGGTAGAACGGCAGGCTCAAGCAACGAAAAACTATCAGATTGACCGCTTTCCATCTGGTCGAGAGCGACCAGGTAGTCGTAAGTTTGCAACGTGATAGTTTCCAGCCGGATTTCTGCTTTATGCCTGATGCTGATTCTGTCATAGAGGTCTCCGACCTTGATAGAATATAGTTTGTTCTCATCTACACTCACGGAAAGAGTACACTCATCTCCAGAGAAAAGCCGGTCTGAGAAAACGGAATATAGGTTAGGCGCAGTGATATCAAAGAATTTCTCGTCAATTGATCCTCCTAATTTGCCATTCTTGAGAATTGGATCCATTTCGTTTGACAAGGCAAGATCCTCGATACCATCTATTTCGGAAATCATGACCATTTCTCCTGAATAATCCCGCTTGTAAACAGAAGCATGGTATTTATGGACGATTCTCAGACGGAAATAATTCCTTTCTTGTGACAAGTCTTTGATGGTAACCTTGAACTGGACCTGGCCGGCTTTCTGGAGAGTATCCACTTTCAATATCTTTCCAGCCTTTTCTGGCACAGTGACTTCCGAATATGCTTTTTCCGACCCTTGCATAAATTCAAGTTTCATCCTGTTTCCAGGCTTTAGACCGGCATGCAATCCATAGCAGGCCTGATCGGACACAATCCTGACTGGGGAGTCTGACAAACTTACTGGCTCCCCATCAACATAACAGCAAATGGTTCCAGCCTCAGCCGGAAGCATTCTGTCCTTGTCGCTGATTCCCGCATAGGCTAAATGCTCTTCTTCCGCATTGTCCCACTGCGCATTGAGAATCAGTCTCCGCTCACCTTGGTCAAGGTCCAGTGGGATTGTCGTCGTACAAGCTGACATCAGCAAGATGAATACTAGGGATATCTTCCTTGTCATATCAGAAACTCAAAGAATACCCGAATGACGGGACAATAGGTAGTAAAGTGGTGATTTTAAGTTTATTGCCCGATATTATATCGACCAGGTCCGGGCTCAAATGGTTATATGCATTATAAACACTGATATTCCATATCCTTTCTCCTCTTCGGATCTGCTTCCTGAAATTGATTCCAAGGTTGAGACGATGGGAGGAAGGAAGCCTGTAGTTTCCGCGTCTTTCAATCAAGTCATATCGTTTGATCCCATTGAACGGAGACAGTGCGACGGTTTTTTGGAGAGGTACCGTAATTACCCCTCCGGTTGCAAGATTCCAAGTAGCCCCTATGTCTATGCTGGAATTGAAACGATGGTTGATCAAGACAGAGATGACATGCCTTCTGTCGTATTTATAAGGAAACCAATCCCCGCGGCTGATACCTGCTTCTTCGAAACGACGCTCTGTTTTAGAAAGTGTATATGCGACCCATCCGGTTGTTGCTCCTATGGTCTTGTTGATCATGCATTCCAATCCACGGGAACGTCCAATACCCATAGTGACCTTGTCTTCCCAGTTTCCGGTGTTGCCGAGGAAAGAGACACCATCCTTGTATTCAAGCACATTCTGGATCATCTTGTAATAGGCTTCCAATGAAAAGGACCAGCCATGAAGTCCATCGAGGAATATCCCGGTGCTTACTTGGTCAGAGACTTCCGGTCTGACATACTCCGTTACCGGAACCCATAGGTCCAAAGGAAGAGTTATCTGGGATGAGCTCAGCAAGTGGACATGCTGCACCATGCGGGAATACCCTGCTTTGACGGATATTCCGTGGCCAATGTCAAGCTCCATAGCCAGACGTGGTTGCAAGTTGATGTATGATTTGGACCTGACATTGAAGAATGAGACATGGATTCCTGGACGGACGGTAAGATGCTGGCCTATTTTCATTTCATCTTCTCCGTAAAGTGCCCCCTCCAAGCCAGAGATCAACACATCGCCTTTATCGTGGCGTGTCGTATCCATCTGGATTGCTCCATCCTCCTCTACTTTAATACTGGCGACATATGCTTCAGGTTTGTAGATATGATATATCATGGAGGCTCCGAAGCGGATTCGGTGTGCATGAGAAGGAATGAAATCAAAATCAGTCCGGGCCTGCCAGTCACGAATGCCGGAGTTGTATTTCATTCTTTGGTTTTCCTGAATGGAAAGAGATGTTTCCGGATAATACCTTAGTTCATCAGATAGGACTTTCGCCCCTATCCTATACTGGTTGTATGAGCAGGAAAAGTCCATGAACATCCTTGGACTGAATACGTGGCCCCAATGAAGGCATGCAACCATATTCTCCCATTTGATGTCTGTACGGCTGTTAAACTCCGGAATTGTATATCCTCCGGTATTGACTTCTTTTTCGGCAGAGTGTTCCTCTCCGAACAGATGGTCCCTGTTATTGAAAACATTGATACCGAATTTGTCTCTGCTTCCTATCTTATGCGTTATCTTGGCATTAATATCATAAAACCAATAATTTGTCATCTCCTCTTTGGAAATCCGGCGGATAACGGGGGTCGTTAGGGCTGTATGCATCAGCCGGCCGCTGATACTGTAGGAGGTATTTCCCTTTGAGATCGGTCCTTCCAGGTGAATATGGCTGCTGAGCAGGCTTATTCCTACGGAGCCAGTATGTCCATACAAGTTGCCGTCGTTAGTCCTGACATCCACGACACTGGAGGACCGCCCTCCGTAGCTGGCAGGGAAATAGCCTTTATAAAGAGTGACTTTCTTGACAGCATCGGGCATGAATATCGAGAACAAACCCAACATATGTTCAGCATTATATAATGAAACTCCATCAAGAAGGAGGAGGTTGTCCGAGGACGCTCCTCCACGGACATATAGACCGGAGAGCCCGCTGATGCCGGACTGGACACCTGGAAGTAGCTGAAGCGTTTTGAGTATGTCCCCTTCACCAAGAAGCATAGGTGTCTTGTAAAACTGTTCGGTAGCTAGTTCATATGCCCCGATGGCTATCGAACGAATTGCAACACTATCCTTTCTGGCAATCTTTCTGGCCGCATCCAGAGTCTGGTTGCTCTTAAGGTGGATATTGATAACGGTGTCACGGATAGCATCGAAGACTAGCTTGACTGTCTCGAAACCAATGTACGATATCTCTAATCCCACTTCCCCGCCTGGCAGGCTTATCGAATAGAATCCTTGTTGGTTACTAGCAGTACCAACCTGTCCCGAGTGAATTGATGCTGAAATCAAAGGCTCACCTGACTGCGCCTCATAGACAAAACCGCTTATTGTAACCTTCTGGGCATTAGATAGTCCGATGAAGGTCACAAGCAATGACAGGATGAGCAGGATTCGTTTCATTCGAATACCACTTTGGTTGAAGCGGCGTAGGAAGATTCTCCCTCGTAAAATGTAATTGTGAGAGTGTGTTCCTTAATGGATGGCAATTCAGTGAAATATAGTTGAAGGGGCCTTGTCTCCAATAATTTCAGGTCTTCAGCAGTCAAGTCCTTGAGGAAACCGTTTACAGGGAATAATTGTGCAATCGTTTTTTCTATGCAGGAAAGGAATAGATCGTCGTTGTACTGATTCCAATCAAAGGTTACTTTGCTCCCGCTGGTAAGCCAGCGATAAGGAGAAAGAGCCAGCAACTTGACGACACCTCCTAGTGATTCTCCTGCCTTTATGCCATTGAAATCTGTATCACTGATTAGATCAACAGCCGTGAAATCATTCCCATAAACTGAATATCCGCCGGGAATTCCAAAATAAGAATTGAAGTGCGTATCATCATACAGTTTCCTCATGGTATTCAAGTCATATCTTTCAGGTCCCTCTGGAGGAAAGTTGATTAGAAGGTCGCAGGTCGCTCCTATTTTCTGGTATATATTGTACTGTAGCCTG
>Ga0310697_10002344_pt1 | contig 20295 bp, 15 predicted proteins | sample 172DNAGHGlowgp2_FD_203883 | JGI IMG/M metagenome (GOLD analysis project Ga0310697, IMG submission 203883) | Sheep rumen microbial communities from Palmerston North, Manawatu-Wanganui, New Zealand - 1728 DNA GHGlow gp2 (v2) (version 2) | ecosystem: Host-associated > Mammals > Digestive system >... | reverse complement strand
AAGATGTGGAATATTTTCTAAAAGAGACCAGCGACAAAGCAGAGATAGATGAGTATATCACGTTAGAAAGGAATCATGGACGTATAGAAAAACGTATTTGTAAAAAAATAAATTTAGGTGATTGGTTACAAGAAAGGCATAATTGGCCGGGCTTAAAAACTGCATTCAGCGTTGAACGGATTATTACAAAAGGCAACAAGACAACAAAAGATATCGGTTACTATATAACGAGTTCAGATAAAAGCGCACAATTTCTTGCGCAGATTGCTAGGGAACATTGGCGTATAGAGAGTATGCATTGGGTGCTCGATGTTTTGTTTTCTGAAGACGATGTCAAATATCACTCTGAGAACGCTCATATATGTTTGAATATATTGAGGAAATACGCATTTCAATTGCACAAAAATTATATTGTAACTAAAGGAAAAAAATGCTCTGTGAAATCACAGCTTTTTGAATGTTTGTTGAATGAAAATCTACTTCTAGACATTATATCATTAGTATGATATATTTACAGAAGGTATATTATTTATCCTATTGACAAGTAGTGTGTTTAGGTTTGCCTTTTTTATGAACTCCATAACCTTGCAATTACTTTGAATTTGTTTAAAATTTTTATGAAACGGCCGTGATCAGAAAAGCCTTCCGCATCACGCAGAAGGCTTGATTTTTCTATGGAGCTAACTAAGAGACTCGAACTCTTGACCTGCGCATTACGAATGCGCTGCTCTACCAACTGAGCTAAGTTAGCAAAAATTTACTCGGTTATTGTATCATATTACATCAACTATAGCAATTATTTTTTTACTTACTGTATAAAGACCTTATCTGCGTGAGTGATTGTTAAATTATCTTTGTTGTATAAAAAATACAATGTTATAAGTCTTTCGGTGCAAAAACCCGCGTAACGATTTTGATAGGCGTCTTTTAAGTTTCCAATTATATTTTCAATTTCAAATACCATTGGAAACATCCATTCGCAGAGTTTATGTAAAATTTCTTGTTTAGCAATTAACATATTGCAAGAATAAAAAGTTTGTTCGCTATAAATTTTTTTGCTTGCGTTATAATATTCGGGCGACATTTTTTTTAAAACTTTAAGCATTGTCGGATAAACTTCCGGGATGTATCTTTCCATATAATCCTTATAAACCGAATAAGGACAAAGCGTAGGAACAGGCAAAACCACGTCTATTAAATCGTTTTGTAAATTTTCCTTAATGAAATCCAAATTTTCCCATAAACGTCTGTAATGACATAATCCAAGATAATCTGAATTAAAATTTTTCCACATCCAATAAAGAGCGGTAGTTTCGGAAAAGCAAAGATTTTTTTCTGAAATATTGTCTCCCGTATTATCCGTAATTTCGGCGATTCTTTTATTGGTAAGAGCCGCTCCTACTTGTATCGGAATTATATGTTTAGAAAGATTTGTAGGATAATTTATTAGCGGTTTATCATAGATACTTTTCGCCATAAATACGGTAAGATTTTTTTCTTTATTTATAATCGAAAATTTTTTACCTTGTTCGGTAAATTTTATTTTAAAAAATATTTTTTTTAATTCGTTGTCCATATCGGAATTATATATTTTTATATTTGTAAAATTTAAATTTGTTAAATGATTAACAGCTTTTTCTTGATATATTGCTCCAAAAGCGACAAATATTTCATAGTTTTTGCTAATTTTTGATAATTTTTTATCATAGAGTGAAAAATCGAAATTATTATTAAGAGGATTATCAGAATTTAAGGGAAACGACATTATTTGTATTTTATCTTGCGGATGAATTTTCTTAATATAACAGAACAATCTCTCCACATAGTCTTCTTGACCAAAAATTATTGACATAACAATCACCATATATTTTAAAATATCATAGGCGGGAAGTTGGGTAAAATTATTTGATTTGATTTTATGGAATTATTTTGTAAATTTTGTAAAACACTTTCTTTAGCTTTACCGGATAATGTTAAAATAAATATGGCATTAGATTTATTTATAATTTCAGAAAAATAATATACGGGGCGTTTCATAAAATAATCGTTTTTAGCTTGTCCATCGCTAACTATATAAGCATCCGGATATATATTAATTTCTTTCATAATTTCTGCAAAATATTGGGCGATTACGCCTATGCCGTAAATATAAACAGATTGATTATTATTATATAATTCCTTTAGTGATTTTTTTAAATTTAAAAATATATAGTCATAATATTTAATACAGTGTTCATAATCTAAAGATACCATATTAAAATCTTCATCGGGCATAATATTTTGAATTGTATCGGCTTGTTTCAACGTATCTTTTAACTCTTGTATATACAATTTTATTTCGGATTTATATTTTTTATAATCGACAAAATACATTTCTAACGTATGACGTAAAAATACCTGAACATAAAAATTTGTCATCTCTTGTTTAACAAGATTTACCGCAGGTTTATCCAATAAAATGCGCTTAAAAACTCGCCATGACGCAATATTTAAATCGCATCTTTTTTGTGTCATTCCATTTAGATTCATAAAATAATGATAAGCGTACTTGTTGTTAAAAATGATTTTGTTTGATTTTTTTGAAATTTGCCAAATCATATCTAAATCTTCAAAAGTTGTTGCATCGATATTTAAATTTAAATTATCAAATAATTTACGCTTATATATTTTTCCCCATATATACCAATGTATTCCGTCTTTATTTACTATTGATTTTAACATTTGTTCCTTATTCATTATGCCGGAAATTCGATTCATAAAAATTACGTTGGATTTTTTTTCATTGCTTCTAACTACTTTACCAACAGCAATATCAATATCGTTATTATTTATTAAATCTTTAACTAAAGCGGGTAAAAGTTCGCTGTCAACCCAATCATCGGGATCTACAAATGTTATATATTCGCCGTTTGTATTTTTTAAAGCCGTATTTCTTGCGCTTACTACGCCCTTATTAGCTTGATGTATAACTTTTATGTTAGAGTATTTTTGTGAAAATTTATCACAAATTCTACCGGAATTATCTGTTGATCCATCATCAACCATAATAATTTCATAATCGGTCATTGGCATAGAAACCAAAGAAGCTATGCAACGTTTTAAGTATGGTTCTACATTATAAACCGGGATTATTATACTTAAAATCATTAGGTATATTCCTTTATAATAATTCGCAATCTTTAAAACTTATTCCATATTCTAAAAAAGCTCCAAAATCAAAAATTTTAATATTTTTATCTAAGGCTCGTATGTCTTTTACTATATCTTTTGATAATAGAGTATTTGTTATTATAATTGCATTTATATTTTTATTACGATTTTCAAAAAATTTCACTGGAATAGGTTCGATTTGATGTTTATTTTTATCTTTGTCATATACTTCAATTAAATGATAATTGCAAATTCTTGACATATTGACAAAAGACTTGCCTTCTAAACCATAACCCCAAATAGCAGTTTTAAAATTCTGGGATAAAAGTTCGTTAAAAAAGTTTTCATATATTTTTTTATTGGCAATTTTAAAATCATCATATTTTATTGAGGATTTTTCTTTAATTAAACGCCATTCATAATAATATCTAGTGCTTAAAAAATCATTTTCATTTAAATTTGTCATTTCTAACGACGGAAAAATCGTTTTTTGACAAAATTCTAAAAATTGATTATGTTTATGGGTTTCTAAAAAAGTAAAAACATAGTGAATTTGATCTATAACATATGCATTAAAACTTTTATAATAAATACTAAATTTATGAGTGTTTTGTAAAGTATTATACAATTTTTTTAACGCATAATAAAAACTATTTGGATTTTTATGTCTGTGACTTCCTATATTTCCTCCCCAGCCGACTCTTTTATGAATAAGCGGTTTTTCTATATATGAAATTTGCTTTGCGTAAATAAGAACAGATGAGCCAAAATAAACATCATTAGAATTTGGCAAATCTTGAAAATATATGTCGTTTTCCAATAGCCATGAACGAAGAATTAGCTTATTAAAAGGCACTACTGCAAAACTAGCAAAAGTTTTAAATAATTCTTTAGAAATATCTTTTGGATTAAATGGATCAGAAAGTTTATTGTTTATAAACTCAGGAAGAAAGTTATAAGATAAATCCATTTTTATATTGTCAATATATTTATAAAGATTACAAATTGTTAAATCTGCATTATTTTTTTCGGCTTGTATAAACATAGTTTGAAGAAAATCAGTTTCAAAAAAATCATCTGCGTCAAGTATCGCTAAATATTTTCCTCTTGCAAGTTGTATGCCAATATTGCGTGTACGCGCCGCTCCTATGTTATAAGGATTTTTAAGCGCAATTATTCTGGAATCTTTTGCGGCATATTCTTTTAAAATTTCGTAAGAATTATCCGTAGAATTATCGTCTATAGCGATAATTTCTATTTCTTTAAAACTTTGATTTAAAATTGTATCTAGGCACTCGTTTAAGTGTTTTGATACATTGTATACAGGTATTATTATTGAAATTGATATTTGCATTTTTTCTCCCAAAACAATTTTCATTTTATATTATATTGATGTTGGCAATTTTTAATCTGCGTTAGGTATTGCGTATAAAACTGTTTCTAATCCATCGCTGGAATATACACGAATAATAAATCTATAGTGATTATATAAATGTAAAATATACGATGGAATTGATACGATATCTTCAGGCTTATGATATATTGATATTGCTAAGCGCGGATGATATTGCATTATGATATGCTTACTTCCTTTAAGGGCTTCTAATTCTGATCCTTCTATATCCATTTTTATAAATGAAACTCTATTATTTGAAAGTATATCATCTAAAGAGACAACTTGAACTTTATTATTTCCGGTATCTGCAATACATGAACCAGAGGCATTTTCAATGAATTGCAAAGTTGTATTTGATGACCATAGGCCTTTTGAAAAAAATTGCGCGTTTTTAAGATTATATCTCGTTAACATTTCACTATAGTATTTATCTGCATTTATCCTTGGATCAAAAGCGTAAATACCATCATAATCATCGTTGGTCCAATTGACAAAAGCTACAGATGTACTGCCATAAGATGCGCCGGCATCTACAAAAATTTCATGACTATTTGGTGCAAAAACATCAAAATATTGTTGTCCTGTCCATGCCCGTATATGACCACTACGGGGACAAATAATATGACTTAATGGTATTGTATAGACATTCATTAATTGAGCATAAATTTCACCTGCATTACGTGAGTTTGTAGCGATAAGAAAAAGTATGTCACTTAAAATATTTATATCTATATCTAAAAAGCTCTTTATTTCACGTCCATACAACTGTTTCCCCTGCTTTTCAGGATCGTTATCAATAAAAAAAGCCACACGACAGTCTAATCCAAATTTCTTTAATAATAAGTATGTTTGCTTACCACAATATCCTGCGCCACATATACATATCGGATTAGATGTCTCCATTATAGCGGTTAAATCATCTTTTTTATCGAATTCCCATTGATGGTTGGTTTCTAATAATGCTTCAGTAAATAGAATAGGTTGATTTAATATTATACTTTCTATTTTTTTTGAAAATAAAAATTTTGACTCATCGTCAGCAATATGAGATAAAATACGTTGTATCATAATAAGGATTCCTTTCTTGAAGACTCACTCTATCATATAGAGACAAGTAAAATCTACTTGGATTTTATCAAACTCGCTGTAAACCCCCGTCCTTTAGATTTGATATTTCATCAAAAACTTCTTTCCATGCAGATTTTGTATCATAAAAAACAAATGGATAAAGACTCCGTTTTGAGTCTATGGACATACGATGTCTTAATTTATCGTCGTTTAAAATTTTGATTATAGCGTTTGCAGCTGCTTTTATATCGCGTTGCGGAACTTCTATAATTCCTCGTAAATCACGCGTCAGCTCTAAATAAGGAAGTTCATACATAACAATTGGAACACCGCGTAATTTACTTTCAGTCATAACCATTGGAAAACCTTCGTATTCTGAAGTCATAAGCATAACGTCGGCTTCTTCATAAAAATTACTTACATCGTTATGATAACCACATAATTTAATATTACTTTCCAAATGTCTTTCTTTTATCATTTTATCTAAATATTCTATTCCATCAGTTTTTCCTACAATGTATAAAATAGCATCAGGAATTTTTTTCTGCACTTCTTCAATAATTGAAATTGTGTCCAAAAAGTGTTTTACAGGTTCTGATGTTCGTCCAATCCAGAGAATTTTCTTCCCATTTCTTTTATTAAAACTTATAGGCAAATTCCAAATTTTTTTTCCATGTTCTATTGGGTTAGGAATATATTTAGCATTACACAATAAAGTTTTCCAAAATATTTGATCAATACGCGATAAAGTAACAATTTTATCCATCATTTGATAAATTTGTCGCAATATCTTCAAAGCAAGCATCTCTGGTAACATAAATCTTAAGAATGTAGTATGAACTTCAGTAATTACGGGAATTTTTAACATTTTAAAATATAATGGTTCATAAAAATAAGTAATATTATTACTAAAACAATTGAAAAAAAACATATCAATACTATATTTTTTTATATAGTAATAATATGATTCCAATCTTTGTTTAAAATCATATGGATGTGAATTTTGTAAAACAATTCTTTGTATATTTTTAGGTAATTTATATTCATTTTCTTCTTTATAATTAGTAAATAAAACAATATTATATCCAAGTTCCAGAAACATTGGAAGTAATATTGAAAGCACGCGTTGCGCGCCGCCATTTTTATAACTTGTGGAATATATTCCTATTGTTTTAATTTTTTTTGTATTTTTATTTGCTGAAATATAATCTTTGTATAATGCTTCTAAAACTTTAATATCGTCGTCTAAAATCATATAAAGTCCGGAAATAATTCCGCTTAAAGGAAAATAATCTGTTAAATCGCTAAGTTGTTTATTTTCATATTCTAATTTTAGCCAATGTTTTAAAATATTTTCAAGAAATAATTCAAGAATTAAATTTTTATCTTCGTTTTCTATATCGCATTGTTCGATTTTTTTATAAATTGCAGAACCGATTGATAAAATATTACCATTTGAATTAAATAAGTTATTTTGTATATCCAAATCTGAAGCGTCTATAATATTGTTATTTATTATTATATTTAAAATTTCATCTGATATCGTATTGCGAAATTTTTTTAAAAATAAATATTGATATTCAAAATCTATATCTTTTTTATATCCTAATTTAGAAAGTTCCGAAAATATATTTTTATTTTTATAAACAGCGACAATAAAAAAAATATTTTCTTCATATTTTTCAATAATTTTTTCTATATTTAAATTATGAAAATACTGTCCGTATTTTTGCGGATTATTATCAACGACATACTCAATATCGTTAAAAGAAGAGTCAACATATTTTCTGACAAATCTTAAATAATGTATCCATTGTATGTAAAAAAATTCCGCATCGTTACCACTACCGCGTAATATTATTTTTTTATTTTTCAGTTCGTTCAGAAAATTATTTGACATGTTTTGCTCCTAATCTATTTTGTTAGTTAAAACTTGTTTAAATAATTTACGCATTTTATAGCGTTCGTTTCTTTTGTTTTCATCAATCCAACTAGCGGCGTAATGATGCACAGTATATGTATTATTAGTTATAAGAGGATCACCTGTATAAATATGTGCGCCACTCAAAACTTCGGTAGGATATATTGTTAAATTTTCAATTATTTGATAATTTCCATTTAATTTTACGCCATATTTATTTAATCCCTTTGTTTCGCAACTTGGACCGGTAATTGTATTTCTTTTATTAATGTCAAATTCCATATTATCATATATATCTCTTAAAATTTTTAGAATAGGCAAATTTTTTTTTGCGCCAAATCCTAAACCAAAATTTATATGATTCCATTCAAAACCACAAAATCCATCCTGATATAATAAATCTTCGAGATTTTTTATTACTTCTACATCAGTATCAAGATAAATACCGCCATATTCATATATAATATCTTTTCTTGCGTAATCCGGAACAAATCCCCATACTTTGGCATCATAGGCTTGTTTCATAAATTTATTTTTTAACACATCGTAATTTGACTCATCCCATTTTACTATCTCAAAATCGGGGCATTTTTCTTTCCAGCCCGCTATATATTTCTGAAATTCTTCGGGTATTGGATTTTTTCCGAACCAACAGTAATGAATAACTTTGGGAATTAACATTTCTTCTGTAAGTTTAAAATTTATGTTTAATTTAGGCAAATTTTCTTTTTTATTTTCAGTTGAATTAATAATAAAATAAGCCCAATAAGTTTCATTATGTTCTAAAACTTTATTCTCTTCTATTATTTTGTAAAATTCTAATCCAGCGTTTATATATGCTGTTATAAGCAAAATATCGTCTGATTTTAATTGCTTTATCGCATTTTCTAAAGATATAATTTTTATATTTTGTCCATCTATATTTATAAAAGTATTCCATAATTTTTCGTTATTGTCTATAATAAAACGAATACGACTTTTTATGTCGCATTGTCTAATAAATTCGTGCAAATAATTGCCTGCTCCGAAGCATACTATATTTTTATTTTGCGCAGTACACTTAAATTGTTTTAAAGAACAATTTTTTAATATCATAATAAAGTTTCCTCAAATTTAAAATTTAGAAATATTCCAAATAATTTTTGTCTTTGATAAAGCAGGAATTTTATTTAAATACTCTATAACATTTTTTGATATTCCTTCATCTTCGATAGCTATAACGAGATAATCATAATCGGTAACATTTTTTAAACATTCAATATTTTTAACATTTATTTCGTTATATTGCAAATAATTTTTATCAACCCATAAAATTTTCTTTGCATAATTAAGAGAAGTAAGTTGATTATAATAAATTTTTCCGTTTATTCCTGCACCGTAAAGAATAATATTTTTATTTGGAGGAACTTCACTAAATGGAAAAATACATGTTTTTATTTTATTAACGCCATTATAGAAATAACTATTCCTAAAATTGACAGCAAAAGCAAAATAAGCGTCTAGTTGTAATATATATTTTGGATCATTACCAAAATATTTTAAAAGATAATCATATAAAATATATAATTTTTGAAAGAAATTTTTATCTTCAAAATAAGGAGGTATTTCTCCAAATCCTCTTTGTCTATGATAATATAGATTTTTATCCGATAAATATAATGTTTTAGCATTTTTTAAAAGAGGATATATTATTGCTCTATCTTCACCATAAGATATATTAATGATTTGAGTAGATTGCAATGCTTCTAACATTAAATCCTTTTTTATTAATTTATTCCATACTGCCGGATCAATTCCACAATCATTCTTTTCAAAAATCCAAATTATATAAGGTAAAATTTCATTTTTATATTCTTCGTTATTATAAAATTTACAAGGAAAATTATGACGAACTATTCGTTGATTATTTTTATTATAATAACGTATAATTTGCCAAGAAATAACATCTATACCCTGTTTTATTTGTTCAGTAAAAGTTTCATAAGTGTTTGGCGCAATAAAATCATCTGAATCGACAAAAGTTAAATAATCGCAATCTAATATTTGTGCTCCATTATATCTTGATGCAAGCATTCCTTGATTATCTTGATGAATAACTGTTATTCTGTTATCATTTTTTGCATATTCATCGCAAATTTTTCCGCAATTGTCGATAGAACCATCGTCTACCAAAGCTATTGCCATATTTTCATATTTTTGCGCCAAAACGCTCTCTATACATTGTCTTAAATATTTTTCCGTATTATAGATAGGAATAACGACTCCGATACGTTTCATATAAATACTCCCTGATATTATGAAGCAATACTCCATATAATTTTCGTTTTTGACAAAGTCGGAATATTAGACAAATATTCAATAATATTTCTAGCTATTTCTTCTTTATATATCGCGACAATAACATAATCATAATCGCTTACTTCATTTAAACATTCTACGCTTTTTACGCCTAAATCTTTATATTTTTCGTAATTTTTATCTACCCACAAAAGTTTATTAGCGTAATTCAGACTGATGAGTTCTTTATAATAATCTCTGCCGACTAAACCTGCTCCATAAAGTATAATATTTTTATTAGCAGGAATTTGATTAAAAGGAAATAAAGATGGATAAACATTAAATTTTTTTATTGGATATTTAATTGACCAATTACGCGAAAATAATAAATGTAGAAACATCCCGTCTAATTGTTTTATAAATATAGGTTCGTCTTTGTAATACTCAAAAAGATAATTATATAATTCATAGAGTTTATGTATAAAATGCTTATCTCTATAATACGGTGGCGCATCGCCAACAGAACGTTGTCTGTGATAATATAAGGCGTCTTTTGCCAAATATATATTGTTTACATATCTAAACATTGTATATATTGTGGCCGTATCGTCTCCGCATGACACGTTAATAACTTGCGCAGATTTTAACGCTTTTAAAACCAAATCTTTTTTCATTAATTTGTTCCAAAGAGCCGGGTCAATTCCAAAATAATCTTTTTCGGCTATCCAAATCATTTGAGGATAAATTGTTTTTTTGAATTGTTCGTTATTATAAAATCCACATGGAAAATTATGAGAGGAGATTATTTGTTTATCTTTACTAAAATAACGTATAATTTGCCACACTATTACATCTATATTTTGTTCCATTTGTTCAGAAAAAGTTTCATAAGTGTTTGGCGCAATAAAATCATCCGAATCGACAAAAGTTAAATAATCGCAATTCAAAATTTTAGCTCCGTTATATCTTGCTAAAATTTTACCGCTATTTTCCTGATGAATAACTTTTATTCTATTGTCTTTTTTTGCGTATTCATCGCAAATTTTACCGCTGTCGTCTGTCGAGCCGTCATCTACTAATGCAATTTCTATATTCTTATACGTTTGATTTATTACGCTTTCTATACATTGTTTTAAATATTTATCTGTGTTATAAATGGGGATTATTACGCCAATTTTTTTCATTAACTGCTCCTTAATTATATTTGCTCAGCTGCATGTATTGGAAATTTAAATCTATCATTTCCATTGCAGTAATTACACATATCAAGATAACCTTTTGAAATATTTCCCATTTCCAAATCAAATATTATTTTTTTGCTTTCATAATCGTTCCCAAGTTTATCTAAATCTAAATAATCGTCTGTGCCGACGTTAAAATGAAGATTATCATTACAAGTTCTGGCTTGCACGCAAAAATATAATTTATTTCCCCGAACTTCACGACAAGGAGTCTTGCAAGCCGAGAATACTTTTTTTAATTCTTCTGTTTTTTCTTGTTTATTTACGTTGTCTTTAAAAAAACCTCTGTCCACGTGATCAAAACCATAATCAGTCCACCATGTATCAGCGTCATTTATATAATAACATATGTCGTATGTTTTAAAAATTTGAGTTAATCTTTCATATTGACTTTTTAATCGTGGCAAAGTATTGGAATAATCAGAAATATAAATCTTCATATTATATTTTTTTATGTTTTCTAAAATTTCTTCTTTAGGAATAATAGTTCCATTGGTAGTTATACAAAAATTTTTTATTTGATTTATATATTTTTCTCCTATATATATAATTGCTTCCGATAAATCAGAATATAAAAACGGTTCGCCTCCTATAAGATCAAATCTTTCAATATAATCAATATGCGAAAAAAAAGCATCTGCGCTCTTTTTTACTTCCGACAAATCCATATCCTTGGTATTATTCGGTACATTATAACAACCGTGAGCGCATTTTTTACATTTTAAAGTACAGCGTTCCGTTACGCATATTTGCGCTAGATTTATATAGAGTTTATTATATTTATTGAATGTATAATACTGTTTAAAATTTAACAAAATTTTGTGTTTAAAATCATTTATATATATAAAATCAACATTTGCTTTTAACCCGGCATTTATCATTTGATTTTCTATTATTTCTTGATTTTCATTGGAACACGCAAGAATTATTTTATATTTTCGATATTCTTTTAAATATTTTTCAAATGAAAACACTGGGTAGTTCATATATGGTGATTTCTGCTTTTCAACATCGTTATCTATAAAACCTAAAATAATATCGTATGTTTGTAAACTATTGCAAAAGTCTGCGCCCATTATTCCCGCGCCAAAAATTATGAATTTTTCTTTGTTAATCCAATCGTTAATGTTTAATTTCATATATATTTCCTCATTCTAATTTGAAATTTCATCAAAAATTTCTTTCCAAGCATTTTGCGTATCGTAGAACACAAAAGAATAAAGGCTGCGTTTAGCGTCTATTGACATACGATGACGTAATTTATCATTGCTCAGTATTTTAACAATAGAGTCAGCCGCCGCTTTTTTATCGTGCTGCGGTACTTCGATAATTCCTCTCATATCGCGAGTAAGCTCTAAATATGACAGTTCGTACATAACGGTTGGCACGCCGTATATTTTACTTTCGGCAAGCACCATAGGAAATCCTTCAAATTCGGAAGTCATAAGCATAAGATCAGATTCTTCATAAAATTTGCCAACATCGCTATGATAACCGTAAAACTCTATATTATTGTCTAATTTTTTTTCTTTTATAGCTTTTTTATAATCTAAAAGGTCTTCTGTTTCTCCTACAATTTTTAATACAAAATTTGGTATTTTTTTTTGAACTTCATACATAATATCTATTGTATCATTCAAATGTTTTTCTTTAGCATTTGCGCGACCTATCCAAAGAATAGTTTTTCCATTTCTTTTTTTAAACATTATGGGCATATTCCATATTATTTTTCCATTTTCTATAGGATTCGGAATGTATTTGGGATTGTTATCGTAAATTTTCCAATATCTTTCATCCGTATGAGAAAGCACGATAGTTTTATCCATCATTCGAAAAATTTGCGCCCATTCGTTTGCTATCTTAATTTTACGGTCTATATAATGCAAAAAGGTATTATGAACTTCGGCAATAACTTGAATTCCTAAAAGTTTAAAAAAAAGTGTTTCATAAAACATCTCGATACCATAATGTAATGAATTATAAAACATAAGATCGATATTATATTGTTTTATATAATTTGGATATTCTAATAGTCTATTTTCTAAATCTTGCCAAGCAAGATTTTTTAAAACTATTCTTTTTACTTCTTTTGGTAGATAATATTCTTCTTTATGCAAATAATCGGTAAATAGTACAATTTTATATCCTAAGTTTATAAACAAAGGTATTATAAGACTTAATACTCGTTCAGATCCTCCTCTGGAATACTGTAAAGCATATATTCCTATAGTTTTTATATATTTTTTATTTTCATATAGTGTAAGCTCATTTTGGTAAATAGGTTCTAAATCTTTTATATTATTTTTAAATTTATTTTTTAAAAAACATATAATGTCTATCAATGGAAAAAAATGTATTAATTTTTGCAAAGAAATATTTGTATTATTATATACTATATAATTTATTATATTTTCTAACAATAATTTTTTTAATACATCTTTATCATAATCAATTAAATCAGAAATATTTATTTTTTCATAAACTTTACCGGCGGAAGATAACATATTATTGTTTGGATAAAATATATTATGAATATCGCTTAATGGTATATCTATTTTTTTGTTATTTGATAAACATATTAAAATACTTTCTAATTCGTTAATCAACGCTAGATAAATTTCTTTTAAAAGAAATTCCGAACATTCAAAGTCTTCATTTTTATGAAGTCCTAAATTTCTAAATTCGGCAACAATTGGCTCGTATTCTGCGATAGATATTATATAAAAATATGTTTTATCATTATATTCGGAAATAGGTCTTTCAATTATAATATCATGAAATAGTTTTCCTTGTTTTTTTTCAGACATATCAAAAATATATTTTATTTTAAGAGATGAACTATTCGTACATCTTTCATAAAAATCTGCGTATTCATTCCACTTAATAAAAAATTTTTCCGCTTCCGCTCCGCTACCTCTTAATGCAATTTTTTTGTTAGTTAAATTTTTAAAAAAATCATTTGACATATTTAAAAATTGCTCCTTTATTATTCAAAAGTTCCAAATAATTTTTGTATTTGATAATGTAGGAATATTTGATAAATAATCTATAACATCGTTTATTGTTTTTTTGTCACTTATTGCAATAATAATATAATCATAATTATTTGCTTCGTTTAAATATTCAATACTTCTTACACCAAGATTTTTATAAATTTTATAATTTTTATCAACCCATAATATTTTATTAAAATATTTGGTATCGCTAAATTCATTATAAATTTTTTTTCCTAACATGCCGGCTCCATAAATAATAATATTTTTATTTTGAGGAATTTGTTCCAACATATTATTGAATTTTTCTGACCATTTTTTTATATTTTCATAAGTTGAAAGATCATATTCTTTTATTATATTTATAACTTTTTCGATTTCATTTTCTACAACTGAATCAGATTTTGGTAATAATAAATATTTTCCTAAAAAAAGGTTATTATTAATTGATAATTTTAATTTATTTTCATAATATTCATTTTCTACTAGATATTTAAATTTTTTACGTCTAAAATAAATATATAAAATACTCCATCTATTACGAATATACATATCGTTTTTGAATTTTGGAGACAAAGATGAACAACTATCTGTTTCCAATATATATAATATGTCTTTTTCTAATTTTGACAGAGATGTAATAATACTTTCACAGATTTGTCTATATGAGTAAATACATTTATCTATATACCAAATATTGCCAAAATTAAGTTGAAATATAACGATACTATTATCGTCATAGTACAAACCATTATTAATATTTTTCATTACCGTCCTGCTGGGCGTTCGTAATACGCAAGCACCGACATGACTGTAATGATTACGTACATAATCGTTACAGTCATGTATGCCTGATTGCATATTTAATTTACACTTTATAATTTTATCAGTATAAAGTTTTTCGTAATTAAACATAACAACAGAAATATTTGAATTATTTTCAAGTATTTCTAAAGCATCTTTTAAAAATTCTTTATCACAATAAAAATCATCGCCGTCAAGTGTCATAAAATATTTTCCACGACTTTCTTGTAAAAGTCGTTTTCTGAGATTGCTTGCGCGAAGAACATTATCTGTAACTCCGTCATCTCGACTTTGTTTAAATATACGTAAACGTTCTTTAAAAATAGCGAGATATTTTAACACTTCATCAAGCGTCCCATCCGCAGAACCGTCATCGCCGATTAAAACTTCATATTCGCATGGGATTTTTAAATTTAATATACTTTCTAAACTATCTTTTACATATTCTTTTTGATTATAATATGTTACTAAAAATGAAATTATGTGGTTAGTTTTCATTGTGTTATTCTACTTTCCTTTTGTTAGTATAATATTACATATTACTTTTTCATTATTCTGTAAATGCAATGTCTTCTAAATCTAAGATATAAGGGGCTTTATCTTGTATCAAAGGATAAACTTCATCAAATATTCCCAATGGCGCAATAATAATGCAATCAATAATTGGAAAATTGTCTGTAGGTTTATAAACTTGAAGAGAAGTTTTTATTTTATTACCTTTTCTGTCAATTATATATTTTACTTTTATGTTAAATTCAGTAAGTTTTTTTAACAATAATTCACCTATATTAGAAAAACCGTATATAGCTATGGTAGGATTTTCTTGTCGTATTTTCTTTTTTAAATTTTTTATAATATTATCACATTTATAATTTAAAATATTTGGAATATTTTTAATATGATTTTCACGATTTATCATAATTTTGAATTTTTGATAATCATTATATATATTATGATCTATATTTTTTAAAAGAGAATCTAAAAATGGAATTAGTTCATTATATCCTCGTTTAGGAAGTGTTATAACGTAATATTTATAATATAATTCCCATACTTTTTGTTGTTCTGTTTTATTTAATAAATGTAAATATTTTTTTTTACATAAATACTCATGTTCCATATTAACTTTGAATTTATTCATATTGTTTATAATATCTTTTGAATTAAAATTTGTGCAAGAATTTTCCGCTTTTCTATATAAGACTACGGGTTCATTAAGAAAATAAAATTTTTCATCATTAGATAAAAGACGAATCCAATATTCATAATCTTCGTATATAAGAGTTTCATCATGGGACCCGTATTTTTTTATAATTTTTGAAGGAATCAATACTGTTGGTCTGCAAATTGTATTTCCGTACATTAATTTTTTAAAAGATATATTTTCTTCGTTAGATACATCTTTGTTTTTGATTAATACTTTTGATAAATCTATATTATCTCCAAGATGAAAATCATCGTCAATATAAAATCCATTTGCGTAAATTAAACAACATTCTTGATGACGAGTAAAACAATTATAAAGTTTGGTTATACTATCAGCAAATATAATATCATCGCCGGAAACTCCGAAAAAAAATTCACCTTTTATATGGCTTTCTATTTCATTATAATTTTTAGGAATATTAGCCGAATTTATCTTATGTTTTATAAATTGTACTCTTTCAAATTTATTGTTAAGTTCAGGCAAATAATTTTCAATTATTTGAACATTATTATCCGTTGACGCATCGTCTAAAATAATTAGTTCCATATATGGATAATCTTGCAATAATATGCTTTTTAAACAATCTTCAATATATTTTTCATGATTGTATGTAATTAAACCCACTGATATTAGAGGAAATTTATTACTTTCCATATTACTTGAACCTTTCCACAAATTTTTTATAGTGAACGACAAAATAAAACTTACTTTATCTAAATACCCGAAGAATTAACAATTTCAAAAAGTTTAAGCTAAAGTCAAAATTTTAATGTCGTTTACTATAATATGATTCTTTTTATTTCTGCATATCATTGACACTCCTCACGCCTAAAGGCGTGAGATTATATGAAAATTTGCCGTTTTAGTTTTCTCTCTTATTGCTAGTATAACTTCATTCCAAAATGTGCTGCTAATTACCTTTATACAGTCGTCTTTAAAATATTTTTTAAAACATATTCCGTATCAAAATCGCCCAAATAATTATAGTCTTGCGTTTCACTATAAAACCAATCAATATCTATATCGTCTGCCGAATGATATATTTGCATGTTATTTTTATTATAATACTTTCTTTTTTTTATATTGTCATCATTTAATAACAACTTTTTATTAAAAATAATTGCTTCAGCATAACGAATAGATGTTTCATCGCCTTCATTACATACTTCCAAAATACACTTAGTTTTATTTATTTCTTTTAAAACTTCATCATAAGCCATTACATCGTCAATATAAAATATTCCTTGAACATTTCGTTCTTTAATTGGAACATTAAGTAAAAAAAATCTACATATTAAATTGCTTTGTGTTAATTTCTTATATATATCATATATTATTTTTGTTCTTTTTTTAGCGAAACCTACAAAAAAAATATCATATTCAATTTGATTTTTATAAATATTTATATCTATATTTGGATAAAACTGAGGATAAAAAATTAAATCATACTTTTTAGCATCCTTTGAATGATATGTATAACAATAATTGAATACTTTTTTTAAATTTTCTATAGTTTTAAATTCTTTAATCAGCTGAGGTACACCATATAGTGGATCATCACAAGGATCAGTAATCCATAAAAATTTTTTTGCATTTGGATAAAAAAATCTTAAATAATCAAAAAAACCATTTTCTAGCAATTTAATAACATCACAACTATAAAAAATAAATAATTTTACCTGATGTGAAATATTATTTATCTTATACAAACTTTTACATTCAAGCAAATTAGCAAAATTGATATATATTGCTTTTTTTTCTTTTATCATTTTGTAAAAAACAAAATAAAAAGAAGAGTCTACATCATCTAATCCAAATATAATAATATTATTTGATTTTATTTGTGGTATCATATAATCTATATTTATATTTCCGGGCAATTTTATTTTATTTTTATGAATATTATATTTATTTAAAAGTAAATCAATAATATCTTCATTTTTTTCAGGCGTAACTAATATTTCATCAAATTCAAAATCTTTAATTGCATCGGGAGGCAATATATTAATTCCTCCCAAAGTATTTCCATATTTATTTTTATCAATTATAGATAAAATATTGATATTTTCTCTAATTGCATAACGCAAAAATTTTTTACAATTATTACCCGCGCCATACAACAAAATCTTTTTCAAAATTATTCCTCCGATATTTTATAAATAATGGCTTCCTTATATCCGTAAAATCTAGTCATAATTTTTTTGGATACATGACAGAATTTTCTTTTTTCTATATATTTTGCACATGTAGGGCATGTATATATGATAAAAATTTCTCTTTTTTTTCTGTAATAACTTTCTTCTATGTTTTGAATTACTTTTTCAAATATTTCACCTTCAAAAGGATCATACATATAAAAATAATTATAATCGTCTATTATATCAAATAATGTTGTTGCATCGCAATTATAAAATCCGACTGTATCTATTTCTAACAAATTCATATTGGAAATTAAAGTATCATATATTTCTTTATCTAATTCAACCCCACCTATTTTTTTAAATCCACATTTAATAAAAATAGGAAAAGTTCCACCTTTACCGCACCCAAAATCAAAAATAGCATCATTTTCCTTTATGACAAAATTATCCAAAATATTTATAAGAGAATAATCAACACTTAACCCATATACATGATTATTAGCGTTTATACTAGAAACGTTATCTACTTCTATTTTAGTAAAATCTACTCCAGGAACATTTATTTCTAAATAATAATTAAATATATTTTGCATAATTTTTTCGTGTGTGTGGGGGGGGGGGGGTATTATATTTTTAAGTAAAAAAACATTTTTATCGACAAAAAAACCTAATGAATTAAGATAGTGTAGAACATTTTGTGCTGCGTTAAATGTTACAATTATAGCCGTAGTAGCCGGATCTAAAGCTCTTATATAATATGAATCCTCTTTATATACGCTAGGATTATCATCAATAATAATATCTATTGTTTTATTTACTCTTTTATAAACGTTTTCTATAAATTGACCGCTATAACCATAGCCATAAATAGCAACGGTTTTGCCACTTGTAAATTCAAAAAGCTGATTTATTTTTGTATCAAATGTATTTAATAAATTTAATAATTTCATAATAACCCTCATATATTTTATTCTTCTTTATTCTTCATTAATAAATCCCAAGGAAGATTACGAATAACCTTTTCGTATAGATATTTTATGGTTAACGTATCAAAACTTGCAAACTGATGTTATAACAAGATTTCATCAACATAACATTTGGGCATATCGTATAATTCGTTCAAATGCTTAATCAAAACTCTATTTGAATCTAATACTGTCACAAGCATATATACATTATTGTCTAAGCTAAAATTATCACCTGTTTTTATTGCTTTTATTTCCGAAATCAATTCTGGATGCTCGTCCATTACAAAAATATTTATGTTAAAATTTTTAAAATATGAATATAACATTCTTCCTATGATTCCAAAACCGTAAATTATCAAAAATTTTATATTATTGCATAAAATAAAATTTTGAATTATCAAGTCTTTATTAGGTAATTTTATCCATTTTTCCATAAAAAGAAGCCTAAGTGTATTATCTTTTTTTAATATATCAATTGTACGTTCAAATTTTACATTTAACACTTCTTCAATTTCTAATTTATAATATTGAGATACATCAACTCTGCGTTCAATTTCCAATTTAGGATATTTAGAAACATCAACGACGGAATCGGATTTTATCAATATACCCATACAATCATTAATTATATCATCCCATTTTGAGTCGGCATATAAGTTAGGAACACCGCCTACAGTAATATTTATAATTTGAAATTTCGCCCATTTCGCCAAGGCAACCAAACCGTCTGCAAAATATCTGTAGCAATCTAACGGATATCTATGTTCAAAAGCAAAATTTGGCGCAATAACACAAGCTATACCATTGCTTTTTAACTTTTTATATATCTGTTCCATAGTTAGCCATGGGAATTCAATATGTTCTAGTGCGTTTGCAGTAATAATAAAATCCTGACTATTATCTTCTATTTCTTTCCAATCGTAAAAATCTGATACCACTACATCAACATTTTTAGCTTTGCAAACATCAAGTCCCACATAATTTATTCCCGGATAATTGAAAAGTTCTCTAAAGCAACCATTTACATCTTGACTACCAATATCAAGAACATTTAAATTTCGGGGGGGGGGGGGGGGGGGGTTTATAATTTTAGACAAACCAATTAATTATATTAAAAAAAATTTTTTGA
>Ga0310697_10002343_pt1 | contig 20301 bp, 13 predicted proteins | sample 172DNAGHGlowgp2_FD_203883 | JGI IMG/M metagenome (GOLD analysis project Ga0310697, IMG submission 203883) | Sheep rumen microbial communities from Palmerston North, Manawatu-Wanganui, New Zealand - 1728 DNA GHGlow gp2 (v2) (version 2) | ecosystem: Host-associated > Mammals > Digestive system >... | reverse complement strand
AGGATCATATTCATACCGAACAGCCTGATCACGCTCCTGTTCCCTCCGCTCCTGCTGGTCTTCGGGTTATGGCAGGCTCTGGCATTCAGGAACAACGCGAGGAAAGTCCCGAAGATCGACAAGTATTTCGCGGTCGCATCCCTTGCGGTCACCATCGTGACATTTGCACTTTCCTTATTCGGTTATGTCCTGATGGCACTGCAGGTCTATATCTGGTGGATTTTCCAGCTGACCATCCTCCAGTTGATCATAGCCGTGAAGGACCTCCTTGTCAAGTACCGTCACAGGAGAATTGACAAGCTTGTGCGGGCATACAAGATGAAGCATTTCACCGACGTGGGCAAGGAGAAGGGCGCGTATATCATGGTGACATGGTTCTACGACCTTGTGGATATGGTCCTGATACCGCTGCTGTTCCTGCTGTCGATTCCGTTGTGCCTGTACATGGCATCAAAGGTGTTCGACCTTACGGAGATATGCATGAACGCATTCTATGCTCCGTTCCTGGACACCCAGTGGATCAAGCTGTCGCTGTACATGGTGATCGTTGCGGTCGCCCTGTTCTTCATATTCCGCTACCTGATCTATGTCGCTAAGTCGCTGTACCGGATATTCAAGATCCGTTCGATGGTCAGCAAGTCCATTACAGGACTTATCCGCGAGAACGAAGTCAACCTGACCCTGGCCAACAACGTCATCGGACTCCTTGGATGGGGCTTGTACGTGGTTGTGACGATAGTCTTGCTGAAGATACCGACTTCTTCGCTGTCAGTGGTCACCGCAGGTCTTGCCGCCGGTCTTGGATTCGCCATGAAGGATGTCCTCAACAACTTCTTCTACGGTGTCCAGCTGATGTCCGGAAGGATGCGCGTCGGCGATACGGTCGAGTGTGACGGGATAAGGGGTACCGTGGACAGCATCAACTACCAGACTACGACCATCAAAGCCATAGACGGCAGCTTGATCGCATTCCCTAACACGACCCTATTCTCGAAGACATTCAAGAACCTGACGAAGAGTGATTCCTACGAATATATCACCATCCCTGTCGGGGTGGCGTACGGGACGGATGTGGACAAGGCCAGGAAGGTGATCACGAAGGCCCTCCAGCCTCTTTGCAAGGAAGACAAGTTCGGCCGGGAGATGGTGAAACCGAGTTACGGCATCCAGGTTGCGCTCACCGGCTTCGGAGACAACAGCGTCAACCTGAGCGTTAAGCAGTACGTGCTCGTGGAACAGCGCTACGCTTATGTCGCCAAGGCCAATGAAAGCATATACAAGGCACTTAATGACAATGGAATAGAGATTCCTTTCCCTCAGCAGGACGTTTACGTCAAGCAGCTGCCTGAGGAGAGGGAGAAAGATTGAAGCGATATGGTCAACATTGCGATTTTCGTTTCCGGAGGAGGAACCAACTGCGAGAATATCATAAAGTATTTCGAGGGCTCGGAAAAGGTCCGTATAGTCCTGGTGGTCAGCAACAAGGCAAATGCCGGTGCCATTGCCAGGGCGCAGCGGCTAGGGGTGCCTTCCGTGGTGGTGCCGAAGGCCAGGTTCAACGACAGGGAAGTGATCCTTCCCCTGCTGGATGAGTATTCAGTCGATTTCATCGTGCTTGCGGGCTTCCTGCTGGTCGTCCCTGGTTTCCTTATCGATGAATATGACCACAGGATGATCAACCTGCATCCGGCCCTGTTGCCGAAATACGGAGGCATGGGTATGTACGGACACCATGTCCACGAAGCCGTAAAGGCGGCGGGTGAGAAAGAAACCGGGATGACGGTGCACTGGGTAAGCCGTGACGTGGACGGGGGAGAGATCATCGCCCAGTTCAGCACACCGATCGGCCCCGAGGACACACCCGACGACATAGCCGCGAAGGAACATGTACTCGAGATGGAGCATTTCCCTCAGGTCATCGAAGGGTTGGTTGACAGTTTATCATCCCATTGATGACGTATTCCGCGGTTTCCCGTGTTTTATCAACGATTGATGCGGTGATATGAAGAGTTTATTCCATTTGTCGTTACTGGCATTGTCCCTGCTGGTTGCGTCCTGTGCGGAGACCATCGAGATGGATCCGATGGAGGAGATGCCTCTTGTCGTCCAATGCGTCCTGACAAGGGACATCGACCGCTATCTTGAGTACGATCTTTACAAAGACATTCACGGAAATGATTTCCCTGGGATGGATTACAAAGTGCTTCCGACTCAGTACCTTGACCTGTACTATTGCCGCATGCCCTCTGAGAGTGGCTACGAGAAGGTTTCGGATGCTGAAGTCAAGATAACCGGCGGTGGCGATGAGTATGTTTTCGCCTGGAACGGTGACAGGTGGGAGTGTGACTTCCTTCCCCGTTACAATACGCAATACAAGCTTGATGTCGTTACCGCAAAGGGGGAAACGCTCAGTGCCCGCACCAGTTTCCCATCCAGCCTGGTCCTGCACGGGTTCAGACCGGCGGTATACAATGAAAGGGAAGGATGGGGGACTGCAGGCAATGTTAAACTCCCCGCAGTCCGTGACAATCTGTTTTTCTCGTTCTTCACATATACCTATTGGTGGAAAGAGGAGCAACCTCGTAATTACTGGCTGCAAACCGGCTTCGATTCCGCACCTGTGAGCGGAGTTTTCTGGATCACCGTTGAAAAGGATGGGAAACAGGTTGCCAGCCTGGGCACCAATCATCCGGACGCGGATGTTTTCAACGTTACCGGGACTCAATGGAAGGAACTGGAATACCCTGCAGGCTTCAGGGAGCATCTTTATACGGCTGCCCAGGACAAGGCTGCTGCCGAGGCCTGGTGGAACACCTATTCCGAGTATTCATCGTCATCGCCTGTGTTCAAGGATTTCATACGGATCAACCAGTCTTCGACAACCAAGACTTCGGTTCCTGCAGGTTTGGTTGATCCTGATTTTACTGGGATATACATATCTGATTCTTGGAAAATCGATCCATCCAGGACTTTCACCCTCTCTCCCGGTACGGAGTATGACTTGGAATATCTCTATAAATTAGTTCTTAAGGTGCGTAACGTTTCTTACGACTATGACAAGTATCTCAGGGATATGGCTGACAGGAACCTCATCCACGGTGATGAATTTGTGAATATTTACAACCCGGACAGGGTTTATACTAATGTCGAGGGCGGTTTCGGAATATTCGGAGCTCAATGCATCCAGACTTATGGCCTGGGAAGCAGTATATGGTATTGATATTATGAAAACTTCATACTTGCCTTTATTCCTGTGCTGCTTCATGGCGTCTTCCATCGAAGCCTTTTCACAGAACAACGACATTATCAGGGACACCCTTCCGGCGGCTGTCAAGGAAGACGTGCGTGGTGGCCAGAAAAACCTCAATGAGAGACTCATCGTTCTCAAGGACTTTTCCGTAATGGCCACTCCAACCGGAGAAGCGGATTTCGTCAAGTTCGTACAGACTCTTCCGGGGGTCGCTTCCGGCTCCGACGGGTCTTCTTCCTACTATGTCAGGGGAGGAAATCTCGGCGGAAACCTCCAGACTCTGGACGGAGTTCCTGTCTATGGAACATCCCATCTGATCGGCCTTACGACCCCATATTCGGCTGAAGTGGTTTCCTCAGCCGACTTCCAGGTAGGAGGCTTCACTTCCGAGGAAGGCAATCTTTCGTCGTCACACATCAGGCTGCATTCCAAGGATGGCTCGTTCAGCGATTTCTCCGCAAAGGCCGAGGTCAGCAACTTCTTGCTTGGCGGACACGTCAATACACCTCTGGTTAAGGACAAACTCTCCCTGATCGCCTCCCTCAGGGTTTCTCCCGCCCAGTTCGAATATTCAGCCATATCCGGCCTCCTGGACAAGGATGTCGTGTATTTTTCGAATGCCAGGGCGACGGTCGGGGACGCTTATGCAAAGCTCAAGTACAGGTCTGGCCAGCGCAGTTCGATCTCCCTTTCGGTGTTGGGAAGCATTGACAGCTACGGATTCAGGGAAGGCGATTCCTCCGAGGACAGCATGTCCTGGAACAACCTGATGGCCATCCTGCAATATAACCAGAGAATAGGCCGGAGGCATTCGCTGCTCGTTTCAGGTTCGTTCAACCACTACGGCAGCGAGCAGGGAATGATGAAGAAGCTGCGGGACACTTCCAATGACTTGCTCATCAGGAGCCAGCTTGATGAGACTATGCTGCACGGGATGTTCAAATCGGAGTTCGGCAAAAGCTGGAAGGCCCAGTACGGTCTCAAGCTACGTAATGCCTGGTTCAATCCCGGGTCAGCCCGTGTGCTTGAATCGACCGGACCGTTCTCCAAGTCAAGTTCGCCTCTGACCGACAACAAGATTTCGAATATGACCGGCACCCTTCACGGCCAGCTCGAGGTAGGTGACTACTCCCGCAGCATGGCCAGGCTGGCCGCCCGGTTCAATTACAATGATGCCACAGGCTTCCTCCCTGAAGTGAGTTTCCTCTTGCGCGTGAGGCTTTTCAAGTTCCTGGGAGTGGAGTTCACTGCCGACAAGCTCGGACAGTATTACCATACGCTCGAGGGCATTCCTCTGGGGTGGTCGCTTGAAATGATAGTCCCGCCTTCCGAAAAGTTCAAGCCTGAGAAGACAGACCAGCTTTACGCCGGAATATACACTGATTTCGGGAGCCATCACGTCTCTCTCGGGGCATATTCCAAGAAGATGAAGAACTTGGTGTATTTCTCCGATGCGACCAAACTGTTCGATTCTGCGCTTGCCGGATGGGAGAACAACATCGATGTGGGACTTGGTGCGTCTAAGGGTGTGGAGTTCCTTTATGAGAATACCGGCGAACCGGTGAACTGGAGGGTGGCATATACCCTGTCGAAGACAGATAGGACATTTGAAGAACTGAATTACGGCATTTCATTCCCGGCCAAGTACGACAGGCGGCATGTCCTGAACGTGTCGGTTGGCACTATCTTGAAGAAAGGGGAGAAGGCGGACATTACTGCTGCAGCTCTGTTTACGTATCAGTCCGGCCACTGGGAGACTGTCCCAGCCGGTTATTTCAAGGAAGAGGATTCGATATTCGGCACCGTAATCGAGCAGTCGTTCTACACCTCACTGAACAACTACCGGATGCCTCCTTACATCAGGCTGGACCTGAGCGCCGCCATCGAATTCAAGAAGACACGCAGGCCTCAGTCCCTTAATGTAGGAATATACAATGTCCTGAACAGGCACAATCCTTTCGCCCTGTCCTACGACCCTGGGACCGACACTTGGAAGAAGCTTTCCCTACTTCCGATCATGCCGAGCCTCAAGTACACCGTTTCCTTCTGATCCTCAGGAGTTTATTTCAATAGTAGGGAGTTGCCTGAAAGGGCCTCGTACAAGGAATCCTGATAGGTTTCACCTATCGGGATCCGGTCTTCGCCGATGATTATCCGGTTCCTTTCGATGGCCTCGATTCTCGGGATGCTGACGATGTATGATTTCTGCACCCGGACGAACTTGTCTTTCGGCAGCTGCTCCTCCATTCTCTTCATCCTCATCAGCGAGAGTACCGGATCGGAACCATCGTCCAGATGGATCTTCACGTAATCCTTCAGGCCTTCTATGAACGTGATCCTGTCGAGTTCTATCTGTTGCAGCTTGTACTCGGTCTTGACGAATATGCTCTTTGGTGAATCGTCCTTCGCTGTTTCCGTGGAAGGCTTTTCTGAGATGACCTTCGCTGCGTGCCGGGCTGCAGTCAGGAAGTCATCGTAAGAGATCGGCTTCAGCAGGTAATCCAGGGCGTGCACCTTGAATCCTTCCACTGCGTACTGGCTGAAGGCGGTCGTGAATATGATCCGGGTCCCTTCCGGAAGCATCTTGGAAAGGTCCATCCCGCTCAGGTTCGGCATCTGGATGTCGCAGAAGAGCAATTCCACCGGATTCTCCTGCAAGAATGCGAAGGCAGACTTGCCGCTGGTGAAACTCCCTTTGAGTTCCAGAAACGGGATCTTTTCGACGTAGGATTCCATCAGCTTGATGGCCAACGGTTCGTCGTCGACGATTATGCAGCTTATCGTATTCATAAAGACTTTATTTTCAGGATACTCTGATAAATGTCGCGGACTTTGCCATATTCGAAGGAATACTTCCCGGGATACAGCATATCCAGGCGTCTGCTCAGATTCTTGAGCCCTATTCCGGAGCCGCTCCGGTCATCGTCATCCTTCGGGAAACAACTGTTCTCCACGCGGCAGACCACGGAGTCTCCGTCTTCATGGAGGTCGATCTTGATGAATGATTGCTCTGTATCGCTGATCCCATGCTTGAACGCGTTCTCCACAAGCGGGATGAACATCATCGGGGCTATCCGGGTGCTTGATTCTTCAGGAAGCGAGACATCTACCTTCACCCTGCCGTCGGTCAGCCTCAGGCTCATCAGCTTGACATAGTCCTTCAGGAAAGCGGACTCTTTCGCCAGCGAGACGGTGGGCTGTTCGCTTTCGTAGAGAAGGTACCGCAGCATCCCGCTCAAGTCATGGACGGCTTCCTGAGCCTGTTCCTGGTCGATCTGGATCAGGGAATAGATGTTGTTGAGGGTATTGAAGAGGAAGTGCGGATTGATCTGGCTCTTCAGGTTGGCGAGTTCGGTCTCGGCCCTGAGCATCTCGGTCTCCTTGCGTTTGTTCTCATCCCTGTACCATCTTCCGGTCATCCTTATCGCTACCGCGACGCAGACTATGCCCAGATAGCTGACGGAATTGCGGACAATCAGGCTTAGATGCCTGATGAATGGCACCGCACGCCTGTGCGGCCTGATGTCGGCTGCGACCGGGAATGCGTACTTGAAAACCAGATGCACCAGGAAACTGACCAAGGCGATCAACAGAAGGTTCCACAGTATGAACTGTCCGAACTTCCTGCTGTAAAGATACTTCTTGATTAGCAGGAAATAATTGACATAGAATACGATGAAGAACGATAACAATACAGGGACGAACCTGGAGTAGTTGACTCCGCCGTGGAGGGGATGACCAAGGCGCGGGGAGAAGAACGGCATTCCGAACAATACCGCCCAGATAGCAATGTGGAGGAGCCATACGTAGCTCCTGCTGCCGTTCCTGACCTCTGTCTGCATAGTACTTACTTGTATATTTTCCGGATTAATCTCAGTTTGTTGGAATACGGTGGCTTGAGGAAATCGAATGTCAGCCAGGAGGACTTGTAGAGGATGGACTTCTTGTGGGAGAAGGTGTCGAATCCCGTGCGGCCGTGATAGGCACCCATACCGGACTCGCCGATACCGCCGAAAGGCATGTTCTCGTTGCCGAGATGCATGATGGTTTCATTCACGCACCCATCGCCGAAGCGTATTCCTTCAAGGATGGTCTTCTTCTCTTTGCACTTGCGTGAGAACACATAGAGCGACAGCGGCCTGGAATCGTGCAATTTCTCTATCACCTCCGACTGCAGGTCGTCGTAGGTCAGTACCGGGAGCACCGGCCCGAAGATCTCTTCCTGCATCGCAGGCTCCTCCCAGGAGCAGTTGTCAATTACTGTCGGGGCTATGTAATTGATTGAAGGATCGGTATTTCCTCCGATAACGACCCGCCCGGTCCCTTCCGTGTCCGCAGGAATGAGTCCGGCAACCCTGTCGAAATGCCTGCGGGTGGCCATGAGTGTCATCCCGGCCGGCCTTGAGGATATATCCCCGAAATAATCATTCACCACCTCCTTCATCGTCTTGATGAAGGCCTCGTGTATGGATTCGTGGACGAGGACATAATCCGGAGCTACGCAAGTCTGGCCTGCGTTGAGGAACTTGCCTTTCGCTATTCGCTCGCAGGCGAGACGGACATCCGCGCTCGGACATACGATCGCAGGGCTCTTTCCGCCAAGTTCCAGGGTCACCGGGGTAAGGTGCTTTGAGGCGGCTTCCATCACTATCTTTCCTACCTTCGGGCTTCCGGTAAAGAATATGTAGTCATATTCCTTTGCGAGGAGTTCTTCGTTCGACACACTGTCGTCCACCACTTCGACCACTTCCGGAGGGAAGGATTCTTCCAGCATCGACTTGATCAGGGCGGAGACATGCGGAGTCTGCCTGGAAGGCTTCACCACAGCGGTGTTGCCGGCCGCGAGCGCAGCTGCGAGGGGAGCGACCGCCAGGTGTAGAGGGTAGTTGAAAGGCCCGATAATCAGCACCTTCCCGTATGGTTCAGACAGGATCCGGCTCTTGGCCGGCCAAAGCACGAACGGAGTCTTGGCAGCGGCTGGCTGCATCCAGTCCCAAAGATGGTTCGCGGTATGCCGGATGCTGTTGTAGAGGTAGCCTGTCTCGGTGGTGTATGTTTCGAATTCGCCTTTCCCGAAATCTTCGTCGAAAGCTTTGAAAAACTGGTCCTCACGGGCCTTTAGACCGTCCAGCAGGGCATATAGCCTGCGGAGCCTGGTCCCAAATTCCGTCTTCTCAAGTTCGTTTCTCAGCTCTGAGGCCAGCGAAAGCGATGCAACCGCCTGTGCCAGGATGTAGGTCAGCATGACCAGGAAGCCCCTCTTCGGGATGGCCAGGTCGGTGAACATTCCGATGGCCAGAAGGGTGTCTGACAGGGCGAAAAAGGCGAAGCCGAGGGCGGCAAGCAGGAACAAAGGCCTCTTGCGGCTGACGGCGGCCATGATGCAGCCATGGATGAGGAAGGCGAATGCACATGCATATACCGTCACTGCGCATCCCATCACACCATTGAGATTGAATTTCCTGGCTGTGCTGATCACGAATACCAGCAGCGCTGCCAGCAGGATGACGGAAATGGCTGTTTCCCAGAACCCTTTCGTCTTCCATGGGGAAGGGAGGGTGCTGAAATAGAATATGTGCCCGATGAGGAAGGCCAGCATTCCTGCGAGGAAAAAGTTCGTGCCGTGGAACATCAGCAGGATGTCTCCGAGAGCACCGAAGAGCAGGGCCAGCACGATCGTGGTCTTCCTGCGGCCGCGAACTCCGCCGGAACTCATGAGCATCCACGCCGTCAGGGCGAGCAGGGGCATGAGCAGCGGCTTGGAAACCTTAGTCAGGACAGGTATGCCGGCAAGCAATCCCGACAGATTGACTATGACTGGGGTACATACCAGCCACATCAGCCAGGAGTATTTCTTTGAAAAAGCTTGGGGATTCATTTTGAAATAATGTTTCTCAAATTTCGCAAATAATTCTGAATTCCGGCTAAAATTACTATTTTTGCAAAGCAAAACGGAGGATTGTCCGAGTGGTTTATGGTGCTTGTCTCGAAAACAAGTCGGCTGAAAGGCCCCACAGGTTCGAATCCTGTATCCTCCGCTCCGTCCCGGGCTGCGGCCCATCCGGTAGTTGGACCTCTCCCCGCCGGAATGGTACATTATGAATACAATTTCCTGAGAATATGAAATCAAAGACTACGCTCATCGCAGTTTTTGCCGTTTTGGCGTCAATTTGCGCTTGCAACAAGGTGGACAAGGAATCTCTTGTAAACCTCGCGCTCAACAAGACCGCAATCGCCTCGTCCAACTATGACTACAACCTTACCGCCCAGCTGGTCACGGACGGTATCATAGAGGATGTGGAACCATCCTGGGTCAAAGTCTCCACAGCAGCGGGCGAGCTCCCGAAAAGGGAGAAGGAGTGGACCCTTGACTACGGTCCTCATTCAGCTGCGCGCCTGGACGGCCCAGAGAACTTCCTGGACTATCAGTGGAGCGGCCGGAAGTTTTCCGCCAACTGTGTACGAATCAAGGGAATGCTGGTCAGCAAGGACAAAGCTAAGGGATATTCCATTGATTGCTACGCCGGCGGGGACAGCCTGGTGAGGGTAGGAGGCTTGCAAGGATATTCATTGCCGGGAATCGCCCACAAGGCTGTAACTATAACCGATCCCAACAAGGAGGGAGAGGAGATAACCGTGAACGCAAGGGACATGGAGCTTATCATCCCGTTGAAGGATGCTGAGGATTTCGACCGGTTCAAGATAGAGTTCAAGCAGGACAGCACCATATTCTGGAGGATCAATTCAGTGGATTTCACCACGGAGAGATGGTTCCGCAAGAGCAAGGACACCGGTCCGTATGCTTCTGCAGAGGCCCGCGGGTTCAGCACCCTTCCTTCAGAGGACTTCTCCAGCGTCTGGATGAGTGCGGATGACCAGCCGCAGTGGATCACCGTGGACCTTGGTGCCCTGAGTGAGTTCAACCTGGTCAATATCCATTGGATACACAAAGCCAAGCTGGCCTTGCTCGAGTCATCCGAAGACGGCGAGAAATGGAAGAAACTGATGCCGGTTCCGGCCATAGATTCCCTTCTCTCTGTCGTTCCGATAAAGAAAGGGAAGGGACGTTACATCAGGCTTTCGATGACAGGAGCTGATTCCACCGGCCATTTCGCAGTGAGCGAGATACAGGTCATCGGTGTCCGGCTGCCTGACAAGAAAGCCCTGTTCAAGAAAGGGCTTGAGGTGGCTGCGGAGACTGCCGGAATAGGCCCCGGTTCATGGCAGCTACAGCGTGCCGGAAGCGTGGAAGGCACCGGAGAGGAAATCTCCGGCACCGGTTACGATGCTTCGTCATGGCTGCCTGCGGTTGTCCCCGGCACTGTCCTGACCAGCTACGTCGAGGCCGGCGTGGTTCCGGATCCTGGAGTTGCAGACAATATCCAGCAGATATCCGAGTCGTTCTTCAACAGTGACTTCTGGTACAGGGGAACGGTTCCGGTCCCGACCGACAGCCTTCGCCCGAGGACCATCCTCAACCTCGATGGAATCAACTGGAAGGCTGAGGTGTTCATGAACGGACACCGACTCGGCGACATGGCCGGAGCCTTCATCCGCGGACGTTTCGACGTAACGGAGCTGCTCGATACGACCGGCAATGCCATCATCGCGATACATGTCATCAAGAATGCCAATTACGGAGCGGTGAAGGAGAAGAATGCCGAAAGTCCTGATTTCAACGGCGGTATCCTGGGAGCCGACAATCCTACGTTCCATGCCACCGTAGGATGGGACTGGATTCCGACCGTCAGAGGGCGTGAAGTAGGAATATGGAATGACGTCCGGTTTACCAACGCCAAGGATGTCGTTCTCGACAATCCGATGGTGCAGAGCCGTATATCGCAGCCTGACACGCTTGCGACGATGACTTTTTCCGTGGATGTCACGAATCTGTCAGATGGACCTGTCAGGGGAACCGTAGCAGGTTCCATGGACAGTCTGATGTTCAGCAAGGCCGTGGCGCTTATGCCTGGAGAGACCAGGACGGTGATTATAGGTCCGTCCGACTGTCCTGACCTGATGAACCGTCAGGTGGCTCTCTGGTGGCCTAACGGCTATGGTAAGCAGGCTCTCCACGACGCCTCTTTCACTTTCGTGGCCGAAGGGGATACGCTCGACACCGCCAACCCTGACCTGTGCTGGAAAGCCGGAATCCGTGAAATCACCTGGAGCGGCGAACGTACGAGCCTGAACTTATATGTCAACGGCCACCGCTTCCTCCCTAAGGGCGGCAACTGGGGCTTCAGCGAATATCTCCTCCGCTATGGTGCCGATGAATACGACAAGGCGGTCTCTTATCATAATGAGATGAATCTCAATATGATACGCAACTGGGTGGGCCAGACGGGCGACGAAGAGTTCTACGACGCATGCGACAAATACGGTATCCTTGTATGGCAGGACTTCTGGCTGGCCAATCCGACCGACGGTCCGGATCCGGACGATGAGGATATGTTCATCGCAAATGCCGAAGACTATGTCAAGCTCATCCGCCGTCATCCAAGCATCGGAATGTATTGCGGCCGCAACGAAGGGTATCCTCCGGCAACCCTGAATGCAAGGCTCGTCCAGACCGTTGGCAAGTATCACCCGGGAATGCTCTATATTCCTTCCTCCGCCGACGACGGAGTGTCAGGACACGGACCTTACAGGGCGGTCGAACCGGATACCTACTTCGCGATGCCTGCCCCGAAGTTCCACACCGAAAGGGGAATGCCTGCGATTATGAATATCGGTAGCCTCACCGCAACCTTGGGAGAAGACCATCTCTGGCCATCCGACGATGTCTGGGGCCAGCATGATTTCACCAGGACCGGAGCCCAGGGCGACACTGCATTCCTCGGGATGGTAGCCCGCCGGTTCGGAGAGGAAGCGCTTGAATCCGCCGAATCCTTCACCGAATATGCCCAGTACATCAACTATGACGGTTACCGGGCAATGTACGAGGCGAACAATGTCGCCCGCAAGGGACTGCTAATCTGGATGTCACACAGCGCATGGCCTAGCCTGGCTTGGCAGACTTACGACTACTATTTCGACAAGACTGCCGCTTTCTACGGGGTGATGAAGGCCTGCGAGCCTCTCCATGTGCAGTTCAACCCTTCGGCGATGACGGTACAGGCTGTCAATTCCACGATCTGCGGCACCGACTCGCTGACTGTGAAGATAGTCCTGACAAACCTCAAGGACGAGGAAGTCTATTCCAAGACTGCCAAGGTCTGTCTCGCCGAGGATACCACGATAGATGCGATCGATGTCGCCGACATTCCGGACGGACCTTGCCTGATGAGGCTTACCCTCACCGGCGAGGATGAGAAGATCGTTTCTGAAAACCTGTACCTGCGCAATTTCGCTTCCGGGAAGGATACCGGAGACTACAGGGAGATTGTGAAGAAAGTCAAGGATATCAACGAATATGTCAACTTATAATCCTGCATCAAGCCACGCCGAAGAGTTCATCTGCGACGAGGAAATATTGGAAACCCTCGAATATGCTGCCAGGAACAAAGGCAACAGGGGATTGATAGAGGAAATCCTGAACAAGGCTGCGTCCTTGAAGGGACTGACCCACAGGGAGGCGGCCGTCCTGCTGGACTGCGACATCGAAGATCTCAACGAGAAGATGTTCCAGCTGGCTAAGGAGATCAAACAGGCCTTGTATGGCAACCGCATCGTGCTGTTCGCTCCGCTTTATCTTTCGAACTATTGCATAAACGGTTGCGTGTACTGCCCTTACCATGGGAAGAACCGCGAGATCCCTCGCAAGAAGCTTTCTCAGGAAGAGATCGCGGCGGAAGTCCGTGCCCTCGAGGACATGGGCCACAAGAGGCTGGCCGTGGAGGCAGGGGAGGACCCTGTACGCAATCCGATCGAATACATCCTGGAGTCGATAAAGACCATCTATGCCACCAAGTCCGGCAACGGATCCATCCGTCGTGTCAACGTCAACATTGCCGCTACCACTGTGGAAAACTACAGGAAGCTGCATGAAGCCGGTATAGGTACGTACATCCTGTTCCAGGAGACCTACGACAAGAAGAATTACGAAGCTTTGCATCCGACCGGGCCGAAGAGCGACTACTGCTATCATACTGAGGCGATGGACAGGGCTCAGGAAGGAGGCTGCGACGATGTCGGTTGCGGAGTGCTCTACGGGTTGAACAACTACCGTTACGAACTGGTCGGGCAGCTCATGCACGCCGAGCATCTGGAGGCCCGTTTCGGGGTCGGGCCGCACACCATCAGCGTGCCTCGCCTTTGTCCTGCGGAAGACATCGACCTCAAGGACTTCCCGAATGTCCTGCCGGACGACATATTCTGCAAGATCGTGGCTATCATCAGGATAGCTGCTCCTTACACCGGAATGATCATTTCCACGAGGGAGTCCCGCAAGGTCCGTGAAAAGGTGCTCGATCTCGGAATATCACAGATTTCAGGTGGTTCCCGTACTTCCGTAGGTGGTTATACGACCCCGGAACGCCACGATGAGACTGCCCAGTTCGATGTCCATGACCTGAGGACCCTCGATGAGGTGATCGAATGGCTCATCGGTATGGAATATATCCCTTCCTTCTGCACGGCATGCTACCGTGAGGGCAGGACCGGAGATCGTTTCATGAAATTGGTCAAGGCCGGCAAGATCCATCATTGCTGCACTCCGAATGCCTTGCTGACCCTCGAGGAATACCTTCTCGACTATGCCCGGCCGGAGACTCGCGAGAAGGGTCAGGCCTTGATCCGGCGTGAGATGGAGAAAGTGCCGGAGCCTGTCCGTACGCGCGCAGGGAAATATCTTGACGAGATATCCTTAGGAAAACGAGATTTCAGGTTCTGATATGGAAACACCAGGCTCTGAGAGGCTCAGCATCGCTTTCGTGGGAAGGCGGAATGCCGGCAAGTCATCATTGGTCAACGCAATCGCAGGCCAGTCAGTATCAATCGTTTCCGATATTCCTGGAACTACTACTGACCCTGTCAGGAAGGCAATCGAATTGCCTCATCTCGGGGCTTGTGTGTTGATTGATACGGCCGGCCTTGGGGACGTGGGCGCCCTCGGCTCATTCAGGGAATCTGCTACGCATCTGCAGATCGAGAAGGCAGACATCGTTGTGCTGGTATGTGTCGCTGACGCTGTTACCGAGTTGGTAGAAGAACCGGTGGTTTCGAATCTGAAGGCCTCCGGTACTCCATTCATTGCGGTCCTCAATAAAGCAGATACCCTGGAAGATCCAGCCCAGGCTGCCGAGCTTCTGGAGATGGACCTGGGCGTGAAACCTCTGATCGTCAGCGCCGCTAGCGGACAGGGAATCCCAGAAATGCTGGATGCCCTCCTGGATAAGGTGCCTGCCGATTTCGGGCAACGGTCCCTATTGGGCGGACTGGTTTCTGAAGGCGACCTGGTCGTGCTCGTCATGCCTCAGGACAGCGAGGCTCCGAAGGGAAGGCTGATTATGCCCCAGGCGCGAGTGATCCGGGAGTTGCTTGACAAGGGCAATGTTTCCATAAACTGTACTCCAGAGTCATTCAAGGCCACCCTTAATTCCCTGTCACGGGATCCTGACCTGGTGATCGTCGATTCTTCGGTGTTTAAGTCTGTAGCACCGGAAGTTCCTCAGGGAACGCGCCTTACATCATTCTCTATCTTGATGGCTGCGTTCAAGGGAGACATATCATATTTTGTGGAGAGCGCCAAGGCGATAGACCTTCTCCGTCCGGGCGACAAGGTTCTCATAGCCGAATCCTGTTCTCACGTACCTGCCGGTGAGGACATCGGCAGGGTCAAGTTGCCGGCGATGCTGCGCAAGACACTGTCAGCCCGGTTCGGGCTGTCGGCCGATACTCCACCGGAAGATATCCTAGATATCGGTACATCGTCGGGAAATGATTTCCCGAGGGATCTTTCGGAGTATTCCCTTATCATCCATTGCGGCGGATGCGTATTCTCCAGCAAGCATCTTCTTTCGCGCGTCGAGGCAGCCAGGCGCCAAGGCATCCCGATGACCAACTACGGGGTGGCGATGGCTTTCCTTACAGGCATCCTCCCGAAGGTTGTAATACCTTCAGAATAAATAACGAAGGCCGGCAGTGAGGCCGGCCTTCGTAGTTTATCGTTCCGCCATCGCGGATCAGTCAGCGAATTCTTCGAGTACCTTGCGGATGTCCTGAGGCTCCATGCGGCCATAGACCTTCTCACCGATCATCATGACCGGAGCAAGTCCGCACGCACCGACGCAGCGCAGGCAGTCCAGGGAGAACTTTCCGTCTGGAGTAGTCTCGCCGACGTCGATTCCGAGGACTCTCTTGATCTCCTCCAGCAGCTTCTCGGAACCACGCACGTAGCATGCCGTACCGAGGCAGACTGAGATAGGATGGCGTCCCTTCGGAGTCATCGTGAAGAATGAATAGAATGTCACGACTCCATAGACCTGGGCTGCAGGGATGCCGAGTTTCCTCGCGATGATCCTCTGCATCGGCTCCGGAAGGTAACCGTGCAGACCCTGGCACTCGTGAAGTATGTTGATCAGTTCGCCCGGCTTGTTTCCGTGCTTTTCGCAAATATCTTCGACTTGCTTGATTACCTCGCAGGCTAGTTTAATCTCTGCCATATCAAAAGTTGTTTTACCGGGTTATTTGATCGATTTGTCACTGTAATGGGTATGGAGCAGTTCTTCGGACCTCTCGCTGAGAGGAGCTCCGAGATACTCCTTGTAAAGGGTTACGATGTCAGGATTCTCATGGCTCTTGCGGATCGGCTTGCTGGCGTCTTCCGCGTAGAGAGCCTTCTGGCGGGCCTGCAGGACCTCGATCCTGCCATGGTGATACGGCTGTCCGCCGCCACCGATACAGCCGCCTGGGCAAGCCATGACCTCGACCACATGGTAGTCGAGCTTGCCTTCACGCAGCTTCTCCATGACCTTGCGGGCATTGCCCAGTGTATGGGCGATGCAGACCTTGAGAGGGAATCCCTTGATGTCGATCGTGGCCTCCCTGATGCCTTCCAGTCCGCGGACCTCGGTGAAGTCGATCTTCGGAAGGGCCTCTCCGGTATAGACTTCATAAACGGTGCGGAGGGCAGCCTCAAGCACGCCTCCGGTTGTTCCGAATATGACGCCTGCTCCGGTGGATTCACCCATAGGGGAGTCGAAGTCGCTTTCAGGAAGCTCCGCGAATCCGATATTCGCCCTCTTGATGATCCTTGCAAGCTCGCGGGTAGAGATCGAATAGTCGACATCCTGGAGTTTCTCATGCTTGAGTTCCTCACGGGTGACCTCGTATTTCTTAGCAAGGCATGGCATGATGGAAACCACTACGAGCTTCTCGCGAGGGATTCCCATCTTCTCGGCCCAGTAGCTCTTCGCGATCGCGCCGAACATAGCCTGAGGGGAACGAGCCGATGAAGGATACTCAAGGAGATCAGGGAACTCGTGCTCGTAGAAATTGACCCAAGCCGGGCAGCAGGAAGTCATGATAGGAAGTTTCACATCCTTGTCTCCGGCGAGGAACTTCTTCAGCCTTTCGAGGATCTCCGCGCCCTCCTCCATGATCGTGAGGTCGGCTGCGAAATCCGTGTCGAACACATAGTCGAAACCGAGCTGCCTGAGGGCGGATGCCAGTTTGCCGGTCACGAGGGTGCCCGGTGCCATTCCGAATTCTTCTCCTAGGGCGGCCCTGACAGCAGGGGCTGGCTGGGCGATGACGATCTTGTCAGGATTGCAGAGGTCATCCATAAGCCTGTCGGTGTCGTCGTGCTCTGTCAATGCGCCGGTAGGGCATACCGCGACGCACTGGCCGCAGTAGGTACAGTTCGTATCCTTCACCATCTTGTCGAAGGTAGGCGCGATGGTCGTGTTGAAACCGCGGCGAACGGCACCGAGGGCGCCCACGGTCTGGACGTTGTTGCAAACGCTCTCGCACCTGCGGCAGAATATGCACTTGTCCATATTCCTCATGATGGAAGGAGTGAGTTCCTTCTTCCTCTGGGACAGTTCACCGCCGCTGAACGGCATTTCGGTGATATTCAGCCTGGTGACAAGGGCCTGGAGTTCGCACTCGCCGCACTTAGGACAGGTGAGGCAATCGTTCGGGTGGTCTGAGAGGATCAGCTCGGCGATTGTCTTGCGAGCCTTGATGACCCTCATCGAATTGGTCCTTACGACCATGTCGGGCATACACTTGGTTGCGCATGCCGGAGCCAGGTTGCGGCGGCCCTGGACTTCGACGACGCAGAGCCTGCAGGATGCAGGACGGTTCTTCACGCACGTCCCCTTTAGGTCCATGTGGCAAAGCGTAGGAATATTGATTCCGATTGATGCGGCCGCATCCAGGATCATCGTGTCCTTAGGCACGGAGACCTGGCGGTTATCTATGGTAAGATTGATGTTTTCCATTATCAGGCAGCTTTTATAATACTGATATAGCACCGAAGTGGCAGCGGGACATGCACATTCCGCAACGGATGCACAGGTAAGGATTGATTACGTGAGGTTTGCGGACGTCTCCCATGATAGCGGAAGCGGGGCAGTCCTTGGCGCATATACCGCAACCGCGGCACTTCTCCGGATTGATGGTGTAGGTCAGCAGAGCCTTGCACTTCTTCGCGCGGCACTTGTGCTTCTTCACGTGCTCCTCATATTCTTCGTAGAAGTTGTTCATCGTGGAGAGGACAGGGTTAGGGGAGGTCTGTCCGAGTCCGCAGAGAGCGGTGTCCTTGATGACCTCGGCGAGGCTCTTGAGCTTCTCCAGGTCCTTCATCTCGCCCTTTCCTTCGGTGATCTTGGTAAGGATTTCGAGCATCCTCTTGTTACCGATGCGGCACGGGGTGCACTTTCCGCAGGATTCGCCGACGATGAACTCGAGGTAGAACTTCGCGATGGCGACCATGCAGTCGTCTTCATCCATCACGATCATACCTCCGGAACCCATCATCGAACCAGCCGCGGTCAGGCTTTCGTAGTCGATAGGAATATCCAGGTGCTTTTCCGTAAGGCAGCCGCCGGAAGGTCCGCCCGTCTGGACGGCCTTGAATTTCTTCCCGTTCTTGACACCTCCACCTATGTCGTAGATGATTTCACGCAGCGTGGTTCCCATCGGAACTTCGATGAGACCTACGTTGTTGATTTTGCCGGCAAGGGCGAACACCTTGGTACCCTTGGACTTCTCGGTACCGATGGAAGCGAACCATTCAGGTCCCTTTGTCAGGATGACCGGGACGTTGGCAAGGGTCTCGACGTTGTTGACGTTCGTCGGTTTACCGAGGTAACCGGACTCTGCAGGGAACGGTGGCTTCAGGGTAGGCTCTCCGCGCTTTCCTTCCATGGAATGGATGAGGGCTGTCTCTTCTCCGCAGACGAATGCTCCAGCACCGTAGCGGATCTCTATGTCGAAGTCGAATCCGGATCCGAGGATATCCTTGCCCAGGAAACCATATTCCCTGGCCTGCTCCAAGGCGACCTGGAGCCTGTGGACGGCGAGTGGATACTCAGCCCTGATATAGATAAGACCGTTGTTCGAGCCGATGCAGTAACCGCAGATGGCCATGGCTTCGAGGATGGAGTGCGGGTCGCCTTCCATGATGGAACGGTCCATGAAAGCTCCCGGGTCTCCTTCGTCGGCGTTGCAGACGACATATTTCGCGTCATCTTGATATGCGCGGCAGAATTCCCATTTCTTTCCGGTAGGGAAGCCTGCGCCTCCGCGACCGCGAAGTCCGGAAGCCTTGATCATTCCGATCACTTCCTCCGGAGTCTTGTGGAAAACCATGTCCGCAAGGGCGGCGTATCCGTCCCTGGCGATATATTCTTCTATGTTTTCAGGGTCGATGAAACCGCAGTTCCTGAGGGCGACTCGAACCTGCTTCCCATAGAAGTTCATGTGCTTGGAATCGCTGATGTGCTTCTGGGTCTCCGGATCTACGTAGAGGAGCCTTTCGACCTTGCGCCCTGCGATGATGTGTTCGGATACTATTTCTTCAGCATCAGAAGGTTTCACCTGGGTGTAGAAAGTGTTGTCTGGAATGATTTTGACGATTGGGCCTTTCTCGCAGAAGCCGAAACAACCGGTAGTGATGACATCGACTTTGTCACTGATGCCGTGCTGTTCGAGGGATGCCTTGAGGTTCTTTACGATCAGAGCGCTTTCGGAAGCCTTGCAGCCGGTACCTCCGCAGCAAAGGATCTGCAGATGTCCGGTACCTTTCTCGATTCCGCAACTTTCCTCAGAGACGAGAGCGTTGCTCTTCTCCCTGAGTTCCAGCGTCTTCTCCGCTCTTTTCTTGATGGCCGCCAAGTCATCGACGGTTAGTGTTTTCATAATGGTAAAATGACATAAATGATTCAGTCGTTAAAGTTAGGTATTATTATTCTATTGACAAAAAATAATTAGGAAAATATCTGAATTAGTCAATAATTGTAAGCGTTTTGGCGCGAGATGCTTCGAAATTGTAGAAATAAGTTTGGAAATGCCGGTGAAATGACTAATTTCGCAGGACAAAAGGAAAAACCATAATAACACTCAAATATGGAAATCAAGAATGCTATGGCCGGAACCCTTGAATCTGGGGATATCCTCATCCAGGTTGAACCGGGGAAAGGCTTGCAGGTTGACCTGCAGAGTTCTGTATCGGCCCAGTTCGGCCGGCAGATCAAGGCGGTGATCACCGATACCCTCAAGGGTTTGGGTGTCGAGAACGCCAGTATTAAGGCCACGGATAAAGGTGCGCTCGACTGCACCATCCGTGCACGTGTAACTGCGGCGGTCGTCCGCGCAACCGGGAAAGACGTATGGAAAGACTGAGAAGAACGATGATGTTCGTTCCGGGAAACAACCCCGGAATGATGGCAGACGCCCACATCTACGGTCCGGATTCCATCATGCTGGACTTGGAAGATTCCGTGACCATGGCGGAGAAGGATGCAGCAAGGCTCCTTGTCTACAATGCACTCAAGTCGATTGATTACGGTGACACCGAAATGGTGGTCAGGATCAATCCGCTGAGCACTCCTTACGGCAAGAAGGATGTCGAGGCTGTCGTAAAGGCAGGTGTCGATGTAATC
>Ga0310697_10002341_pt1 | contig 20315 bp, 14 predicted proteins | sample 172DNAGHGlowgp2_FD_203883 | JGI IMG/M metagenome (GOLD analysis project Ga0310697, IMG submission 203883) | Sheep rumen microbial communities from Palmerston North, Manawatu-Wanganui, New Zealand - 1728 DNA GHGlow gp2 (v2) (version 2) | ecosystem: Host-associated > Mammals > Digestive system >... | reverse complement strand
TATAGAGTGACCTGTATCGGATCAGAAATGACGGTCGCAATTTCTTGCTTCCTGTACTACTTTGTCTTGTTTGTCAATCTTTCAAAGATCTCATGCAGAGCGAGCGTGACTTACAACCCCTACATCGCAGGGGTGTCCCTTTCTCGTTTGCGGCTGCAAAGGTACGGCGATTTTTCCGAACCACCAAACGTTTCAACAACTTTTTTGCAAAAAATCTTTCACGGCCTTGACGCAGGTCAAATGCCTCGCGCGCGTTCCTTTTATATAATAATATTTATGCTATTCCCTTTACTTCACTATAATGCACTTCTTAACGATAACAATAACGAAGTATTGCGCCACCGCAGCCTCACGTCTCGTAACAATGCGTACCACGGCGGGACTTCGTCATTAATATGGGTACGATTGGTGTTATAGTCTGGTGGATTTCGTGATATAAATCCAAAAAATTGGGATATTTCTGCTATTATCTAAAGGAAAATGAGTAATTTTGTCCCCAAATTGAAGGGTTACTTATAAAGAAATGTACAACAGGAATCTTAGCAACGAATAGAAATAGTAATGATGAAGATATCAGTCCTGACAGTGTGGAACTCACTGACGGAGAGTTTCACCAACAACCTGATAGCGGAGGATCGCTACAGGATGATTCTCGACGGCCTGCAGGTGACGCTGCTCATCACGCTCTGCGCCGCAGTCTTAGGTACGCTCTTAGGCGGACTGGTATGCCTTTGCCGCATGAGCCGCCACGGATGGCTGCGGCAGGCGGCACGGGTGTATATCGACCTGATGCGCGGCACGCCCGTGCTGGTACTGCTCATGCTGATGTACTATGTGATCATGGCGCCGTTAGACGCTACGGGCATCGTGGTGGCCGTCATCACCTTCGCCATGAACACCTCGGCCTATATCAGCGAGATGCTGCGCACCGCCATCCAGGGCATCGACCGAGGACAGACGGAGGCAGGTCTGGCTCTGGGCTTCACCCAGCGGCAGACATTTTTCAGGATTGTGCTGCCGCAGGTGGTCAAGGCGGTGATGCCCGTCTATCAGGGCGAGATCATCAGCCTGTTGAAGGGTACGAGCATCGTGGGCTACATTGCCGTAGCCGACATGACACGCGCCTCCGACCTGATACGTTCGCGCACATTTGACGCCTTCTTCCCCCTCATCGTGACGGCCATCATCTATTTCCTCTTGGCATGGCTCATCGGCGTGCTGCTCCAGTCGCTGGTGCAGCGGCAGCGCATGAAAGCCATGGCTGCGGCAGTGGCGCTGGCGCTGTTCGGTTTGGCAGGCTATGTGCCCGCGATGCTGGCAGGTAGCGAGGCTGGCTCGACAACGGCCGAACAGACAGATGTGCCACCCGTCTTCAAGGCGCTTAAAGGCAAGAAGGTCGGCGTCATCATCGGCAGCATACAAGACATTGCCGTCACCGATATGGCTCCCGATGCCGACATCCTGCGCATGACCAATCAAGCCGACGTACTGGCAGCCTTGGAGAATGGCAAGCTGGATGCGGCAGGCAGCGAGAGCCTGACGCTAGACTTCTGCAGGGAGGTGGCCGAGAAGGTGGATTCGGTGGGTGCCGGACTGCCGTCTATTCCCATAGGTGCCATCTTTAAGAAAGACAATACCGCTTTGCAGCAGGACTTCAACCGTTTCCTGGCCGACATCCGGCGCGATGGCACATACCAGCAGATATACGACCGCTGGCAGCAGTCCGAAGACCCCTCGGCCATAGCCATCCCCCAGCAACGCGGCAAGGGGCGCACCCTGCGCGTGGCCACCTATCCGGCCATGCCGCCGTTCAACTTCGTCTGTTCAGGAAAGCTGTCGGGTCTGGAGCCCGCCCTGCTGACGGAGTGGGCCAACCGTCGCAACTGGCAACTGGAGTTCCTCGTGATGGACTTCGCCGCACAGATTCCCGCTGTGCAGACGGGTAAGGCCGACATGGCTATGGGTGCTATCAGCGTCACCGAGGAACGCCAGAAGCAGGTGCTCTTCTCCGACGGCTATGTGGAGTCGCACATCCTATTCATCACGCGCAAAGGCGAAAGCCTCATTCCCCAACAAGAGGCCTCCCCCCGGTCCCTCCCTGCGAGGGAGGGAAGAAGCCTCTGGCCGTGGGCCGTGGTTGGTCTGATACTTATAGCAGGTGGCGGCACATGGCTTCTCATTCGCCGCAAACGCCACGCCGCAATGCATTCCACTCCCCTCCCTCACCGGGAAGGGTCGGAGGCGGCTCTTCATATCACCCATCTGAAGAAGAGCTACGGCGACTTCGACGTACTGCGCGACATCACGGTTGACATCCATCCCGGCGAGGTCATCTCCATCATCGGGCCGTCGGGCACGGGCAAGAGCACCTTCCTGCGCTGCCTGAACCTGCTGGAGCAACCCAGTGGCGGCAGCATCGTCGTCGATGGCGAGGACATCCTCGCCCGGGGCTATCCGATCAACAGGATGCGCCAGAAGATGGGCATGGTGTTCCAGTCGTTCAACCTCTTCGAGCATAAGACCGTGCTGGAGAACGTCATCTTCGCCCCGTGCCTGTTGCGCCATGAGCCCGAAGCGACGGCTCGCGAGGAAGGGCTGGCACTGCTGCGCAAGGTGGGACTGGCAGAGAAGGCCGATGTCTATCCGTCGAGTCTCTCCGGCGGTCAGAAACAGCGTGTGGCCATTGCCCGTGCACTGGCCATGAAACCCGAGGTCATCCTCTTCGACGAACCCACGTCGGCTCTCGACCCGACGATGGTGGGCGAGGTGCTCAGCGTCATCCGCCAGCTGGCCAAGGAGGGCATGACCATGCTCATCGTCACCCACGAGATGAAGTTCGCCCACGACGTCTCAACGCGCATCTTCTTTATGTCGGGCGGTTATATCCATGAGGACGGCTCGCCCCATCAGATCTTTGAGGCACCCGTCCACAGTGCCACCAAGGCCTTCATCCAACGCATCCGCAAGGAGGTGTTCGAGATCAGCGGTCCCGACTTCGACTTCCTGGGCATGCACTCGGCCATCAGCGCCTTCTGCCACAAATACGGCATCAACCAGAAAGAGGATACGGCTCATCGGCTGACGGACATGATGCTCGACGGCGTGATGGCGCAGTACCGCCCCATCACCGTCCGTATCACCCACAGCGAACAGTCGCTCGTCACCGCCCTCGACTTCATGGTGGAGCAGATGACCGCCACGCCGTTGAACGACGCCTGGCGCAGCGAACTCTCCGCGCAATGCCAGCAGGTCGTGGAGGAGCCCACCAAGCGAGGCTTCCGTGTAAAACTAATTATATAAAGGTGATACACATCAGGCATCAAGACCAATCCTGCTTGCATGAAATGCCGGGTCGTGAATAAGAAAGACGAAGTCAATGATAACGAAAGACAGTATAGAGACAGCCTACAGCTTCTTGCATCAGAAGCAGAGGATCTATGTACATTCGACGCTCGAGTGGCAGAAGGACGACATTGAAATCGCCATTGCCTCGTATGCAGATGAAATGAGCCAGGAGCTACTTGAAGCTATTTCCGGCGGCAGAGCTGACTTCCTGAGAGACCACAAAAGGTTTCAAGAGGACATCACTAAGGCTGTTGAGATACTTGGAAATATGCTTTAACATTATCGCAATTATCCACGCCAATAACCACAGCCAGCTGCGAAATGAAACACACATGGCAGTGTGGATTGTTCGGTCCTGACCGAACGATCTGCACGACCATTCGTGTCGGCTGTAGCGAACAGAGGCATTCGAGATAACGAAAAGAAGATAAGGGTGGAAGGAATGGAGGACAAGCGGGGAAGGAATGAAGGGCATGGCAGGGATGAATGAAGGACAAGCGGGGAAGGAATGAAGGACACAGGAAGAAGGAAAAGAGGACATGGGATGGAGGGAAGGAAGGAGGGAGGAGGCTGAAGGAAGTGTCTGTCGTGCGCGCGCACACGAGAGAAGTACGAATTATCGTCACATAGTCACAGAATTTTATTATTAATTTGATTATCAGTCGTTAAAATACGTGACAAATGATGTGACAATAGCGTGACAACGTGACGAAATAGGGAAAATTGGCATATATTTAAAGCTCTTTAACATAAAATACTTGCAAAATCGGCCAAAATCGACTAATTTTGCATCGTGAAACAGAGAATTGCTATGCAACAGCTATGACTATCAGCATCATATCGTTTCATCAACAAAAATATTCTGCCATCTAATGCAAAAGAACAGTCTGTTATTTAAGTAATCAGGGAGGTAATCCCTTAAAGCTAATATCAAATGAAAGAAGCAAATTACACAAAGAAAGGGACACGTAAGGTGTCCGCAAAGCAGGGCGCGGCACTGTTGGTGACGCGTCAGAATCTGTACAAGAACGGCAGCTCTTCGCTGGCACGCATCACGATAGATGCGCTGGCAACGTTATTGCGCACGGGTGGCCGCCACGTGGAGCAGGTAGAGACGCTGCGGCGTGACGTGGCACACTTCCGTGGCCGGGGTATCGACTTCACCTGGGACAAGACCGTGGAGCGCATCTACCCACAGGCGTTGGTGGTGCAACGCGGCGGCAACTGGATCCTGTCGGGCTACGAGGGCATCGTCATGTTGAAAATAGAGAATGTCTTCGGCACAGAAGCCGCCCAGACCGTGAAACGCGCTGCCGCCCAGCTGCCCATGACGCTGATGGCGTTCACGGGTGCCAGCGGGATGAGTGCATATATCCTGGTGCGCGTGCGGACGACAGATGCTGCCACTTTCTCAAGAAAAGACATGGAACAGGTGCGCGCGTTCCATCAGGCGGCCTTCGCGAAAGTGGCACAGGTGTACGAGAGCGTGCTGCCGCAAGCGGTGAGCCGCCAAACGGGCGCCCACCTGACAGACGGCTTCATGCTCAGCCTCGACGCCCAGCTGCTATACAACCCCGACGCCGTAGCGATGCCCGTGGACCTGTCGGCCGAGCTGCCCGAAATGGCACGCCCCAAAGTCGATCCCTACCTGCGCGAGCTGCTGCTGCCCGTGCCCTCGGAAACGCAATATCGCCAATACTACGACAAGCGCTGGAACATGGCGGTGAAAGAGGCCGAAAAGCGTTTCAACGAGCAAGGCCGCGATCGCGGCGTGGAGGAGGGCGAAGGTTTCCTGCCTACGCTCACCGCCGTATGCTTCGAGCTGGGTATTCCCCTGCCTGAAGCCCGTGCCAGGATGCTGGCCAATATGTCCATGAATGCCTCAGAACTGACACACTACGTCAACGAATACTACGCCATGAAAGATCCCCCATCGACCCTCGACGCCAAGAGCGCCAAGGGCATGGCCGGCATGAAAGCATGGCTCAACAAGAACTACGACTTCTACCGCAACACGGTGAACAACGGTGTCTTCTACCGTCCCCGCACGACAACGGGCAAATGGTCCGGCGTGGGCAAGGAAGAGCTCTCGACGCTCTCCGTGGAGGTTCAGAGCGCCGGCTTCAGCGTCAATCGCGGCCATGTGATAGATTACGTTTACTCCAAAGAGATTCCCCATAAGGATCCCGTGGCGATATTCCTTAAACGTGTCGAACAGGTGGGCTGGGACGGCCGCGACCGCATCGAGGCGCTGGCGGCGTCGGTGCCCACGTCGTTCGAGGCCTGGCCCCGGTTGTTTCACGTGTGGTTCTGCGCCATGGTGAAGCAGATGACGGGCGGCGACGGTTTCAACGGCAATGCGCTGATGCCCATGATCATCGGTCCGCAGGGCATCGGCAAGAGCCGCTTCTGTCGCGCACTGCTGCCGCCCAGGCTGCGCTGGGGATGGATGGAGAAGGTGGATTTCTCGAAGGAGGAGAAGCTGATGCGCGCCATGTCGCAGTTCCTGCTCATCAACCTCGACGAGTTCAACCAGACGGCAGCCCGCGTGCAGCGCGGCACGCTGAAGAACCTGTTGCAGTTGCCCGACATACGCCTGCCGCGTCCTTATTCCGCTGCCTTCGAGGTGCTGAAACGGCGTGCCTCGTTCATCGGCACGTGCAACCCCACGGAGGTGCTCACCGACGATTCCGGCTCGCGACGTTACATCTGCGTGCAAGTGCGTCAGGGACAACGCATCGAGTTGCCCGTGGACCTGGATTACGACCAGCTGTATGCGCAGGCTGTGCACGAGTTGAACGAGCGCCGCCTCGCTCCCGAACGTTTTGCAGCAGCAGACCCTCGCGGCCGAACATTTCCCACCCCCGACGAGGAAGCGCAGCTCATGGAGCACAACCGTCAGTTCCAGACGCTCAGCTTCGCCTCGGATGCCTTCGACAGCTGTTTCGAGCCCATGGCCGAACCTCTCAAGAGCGAGGAGCGCGGTCAAGGCACCGTAGAACTGACACGCGCCGAGATCATCGCCCATATAGAGAACGTCACGCGACAGCACTACTCCGACGAGGAGAAGCAGCGCCTGGGCAACCATCTCAATGAACTGGCCACAAGCGGACGCCTGGCCAAATACCACAACCGCAAGGGCACCGTGTACCACCTCCGTCCCTTGGGAAACCTCAAATAAGACAATGATTAAATATACTCTTCATCCCTCACCTGTTGACCGTCATACCAAACCCTATGCTGACGACACAAGATTACCTACTGATGGCTGATGCCGCCCTCCAGGCCACCGAGCAGGAGGGCTGGGCCGAAGACACGTTCCTGAATCACAAGGCTGTAGGCGTGAACGAGGATCGCCCTGTTGAATGGCACCCGCTGATTCCCTTCCTGCCGAAAGCGACGCGCGTGCTATTCCTCGGCTCCTTTCCTCCGCAGCGCAAGCGGTGGTGTATGGACTTTTTCTACCCGAATTACATCAACGACCACTGGCGCCTCGAGGGCGACGTGTTCTACGGCGACGCGCAGCGCTTCGTGGATGCCGAGCGCAAGACATTCCTGTTGAGGGAGATTGTGGCTCACCTGAAAGCGAAGGGCATCGGCTTCTTCGACACCGCCATCGCCGTCCGCCGCCTGGCCGACAACGCCTCGGACAAGTACCTGGAGGTCGTCGTTCCGACGGACATCGAGGCGATGGCAGCCCATCTGCCTCACCTCAGCGCCATCGTGACAACGGGCGAGAAAGCGACAGAGACCATAGCGAATGCGCTGGGGATCAAGGACAAACGGGGAAGGGTGCAGCTGCCCTCGGTGGGCACGGCACTCCCCTCGCCTATCGACGGCATCGAGCTCTATCGCCTGCCCAGCTCATCGAGAGCCTACCCGATGGCCCTCGCGAAGAAGGCCGAGGCTTACAAGGCGATGTTCGACCGCTATGTAGGTTGAAAGATGTAAAAAATGAGTTTGGAGGTGCTAAGATAAGCAAAAAAATGCTTTTCGACTATCTATGTCCCATTTTTTATGTATCTTTGCGGCAAATTATCGAAACATTATGCAGATACGTATTCTTTCATCCATACGCGCAAGGCTCGGTTTGATACTTCTTGCCTTGGTGTCGATCACAGGCAGTCTGCCCTGCCATGCCCAGACCTGCTCGCCGACAGCCACGTTCAGCTACACGGACTCCGAAGGCAATCCTGTTGAGGAGGATGCCGACAGCTACACGGGCTCCGCTCCGTTGAAAGCGGTGTTCCATGCCAACCCACAGGACGTTGGAGACTACTTTGACCGTTATACTTGGTATTTCATCGATACAGCCAACCAAGACACTTTATTTACCCGTCAGATGGAAGAAACGGAATTCACATTCCAAAATAGCGGCTCATTCATGGTTTATCTAGAAGCCACCTTTGTCCTTGGGACCGATACCATTCGATATCCCGAGGAAGGTGAAGAAGGAACGCGGTTCAGCGTGTCCATCGCCGAGTCGCATCTGGAGATGCCCAACGCCTTCTCGCCTGGCGACGACGATGATTTCAACAAGATCTACAAGGCCAAGGACAACCACCAGAGCATCGTCGAGTTCAAGGCCACCATCTTCAACCGCTGGGGCCAGAAGCTGTACTCGTGGAACGACATCAATGGCGGCTGGGACGGCAAGGTGAACGGTCGCGTGGTCAAGAACGGCGTCTATTTCGTCAACGTGGTCGCCAAAGGTGCCGACGGACGCGTCTATCATATCCGCAAGGACGTGAACGTGCTGACGAGATACAATAACGAAACTGGCACTTCAGGCGGTACGGAACAATGAGCGATCAGCCCAAGATTGAGATATTAGGCGCGCGCGTCCACAACCTGAAGAACGTGGATGCGGAGATACCGCGCGGCAGCCTGACGGTCATCACCGGCCTGTCCGGCTCCGGCAAGTCGTCGTTGGCCTTCGACACCATCTATGCCGAAGGTCAGCGTCGTTACATCGAGACCTTCTCGGCCTACGCCCGCAACTTCCTCGGCGGCATGGAACGTCCCGACGTGGACAAGATCTCAGGTCTCTCGCCCGTCATCAGCATCGAGCAGAAGACGACGAACAAGAACCCGCGGTCCACGGTAGGCACGACCACCGAGATCTACGATTTCCTGCGTTTGCTCTATGCCCGTGCCGGAGATGCCTTCTCGTGGCAGACGGGCGAGCCGATGGTGAAATATACCGAGGAACAGATCGTTGACCGCATCGCGAGCGACTACGCCGGCCACAAGATTCAGCTCTTAGCGCCCTTGGTGAAGAACCGCAAGGGTCACTACCGCGAGCTCTTCGACAGCACGCGCCGCAAGGGCTTCGTCTGGGTGCGCGTCGATGGCGAGATGATGGAGCTTACGCCCGGCATGAAGGTCGATCGCTACAGCAACCATAGCATCGAAGTCGTCGTGGACCGCATGAAAATTGGACAATTGGACAATTTACAAATGGACACTACGGCGCAAGGATTTGAACAATTGTCAAATGGTCAATCGTCAAATGGTCAAATAACGAGCCGCCTCAAGAAGAGCGTGGAGCTGTGCCTGAAGATGGGCGAGGGACTGATGATGGTGCTCGACATGGACTCCGGCAACGTCAAGCACTACTCCCGCCGCCTCATGTGTCCGACAACGGGCATGAGCTACGCCGATCCAGCGCCCCACAACTTCTCGTTCAACTCGCCGATGGGCTGGTGTCCGCGCTGCAAGGGCCTGGGCTATGTCAACCTCATCGATGTGAACAAAGTCATCCCCGACCGCTCGCTGTCCGTCCGCGAGGGTGGCATCGCGCCGTTGGGCAAAGCCAAGAACCAGATGATCTTCTGGCAGATGCAGGCTATCCTGGAACGCTACGACGTCACCCTCGACACGCCGCTGACGGCTGTTCCCGAGGAGGCCATCGACGAGATACTCAACGGTTGCCCAGAGCGACTGCGCATCCCCGCCGCCACGGCTCACACGCAAAACGATTACTATATCTCCTACGACGGCCTCGTCAAATATATCGAGATGATGCAGGACAGCGATGCCAGCGCCACGGCGCAGAAATGGGCGGAGCAGTTCTCCAAGACCGCCACCTGTCCCGACTGCCACGGCGCGCGCCTCAACCGCGAAGCCCTGCATTTCCGCATTGCGGGCAAGAACATCGCCGAGCTCACCGACATGGATATCAAGGACCTGCATCAATGGATTACCTCTCTACATGAGCAATGCGACAAAGGCGTCCTTAACCCAGAACCCTCAACCCTTAACCCTAAACCCTCCCCCCTCCTCTCCGCCCGTCAGCGTCAGATCGCTCCCGAGATTCTCAAGGAGATCCGTTCGCGCCTGCAGTTCCTGGTCGATGTGGGTCTTGACTACCTCAGCCTCTCCCGCACCAGCATGAGCCTCAGCGGCGGCGAGAGCCAGCGCATACGCCTGGCCACACAGATCGGCTCGAAGCTGGTCAACGTGCTGTATATCCTCGACGAGCCGAGCATAGGCCTGCATCAACGCGACAACCGCCGCCTCATCCATTCCCTCAAGGAACTGCGCGACACGGGCAACACCGTCATCGTCGTCGAGCACGACGAGGAAATGATGCGCGAGGCCGACTACATCATCGATATGGGACCGGCAGCCGGACGCAAAGGAGGCGAAGTGGTGTTCCAGGGGACGTATGAGGAGCTGGTAAGCCCGCTACCCAACAGGCCCACCCCCAGCCCCTCGGGGGGGCTGGGCGACTCCCTTACCCGCCTCTACCTCACCGGCCAGCGTTCCATTGAGATTCCGGTTACGCGGCGCGAGGGCAATGGCAAGGCTTTGGTGCTCAAGGGAGCGCATGGAAACAACCTCAAGAACGTCGATGTCCGTTTCCCCTTAGGCACTTTCATCTGCGTGACCGGCGTCTCGGGTTCAGGCAAATCAACCCTCATCAACGACACGCTGCAGCCCATCCTCTCGCAGCATTTCTACCGCTCGCTGCGCGATCCCCTGCCCTACGACAGCATCGAAGGTCTCGAGCATATCGACAAGGTCGTCAACGTCGATCAGAGTCCTATCGGCCGCACGCCACGCTCCAATCCCGCCACCTACACGGGTGTCTTCTCCGACATCCGCGACCTGTTCGTCTCGCTGCCCGAGGCCCGCATCCGCGGCTACAAGCCCGGTCGCTTCTCGTTCAACGTGAAGGGCGGTCGTTGCGAGACATGCGGCGGCAACGGCTACAAGACCATCGAGATGAACTTCCTGCCCGACGTGATGGTGCCCTGCGAGGAGTGTCACGGCAAGCGCTACAACCGCGAGACGCTCGAGGTGCGCTTCAAGGGCAAGAGCATCGCCGACGTGCTCGACATGACCATCAACCGTGCCGTGGAGTTCTTCGAGAACCAGCCCGCCATACTCCAGAAGATCAAGACGCTGCAGGACGTAGGTCTCGGCTACATCAAGCTCGGCCAGTCCTCCACTACCCTCTCCGGCGGCGAGAGCCAGCGTGTGAAACTCGCCACCGAGCTCGCCAAGCGCGACACCGGCCGCACGCTCTACATCCTCGACGAGCCCACCACGGGCCTGCACTTCGAGGACATCCGCGTCCTTCTCGGCGTGTTGCAGCGCCTGGTCGATAAGGGCAACACCGTCATCGTCATCGAGCACAACCTCGACGTTATCAAGAGCGCCGACTACCTCATCGACCTCGGTCCCGACGGCGGCCGCGGCGGCGGACTCATCCTTGCCACAGGCACCCCCGAGCAGGTAGCGAAGTCGAAGAAAGGCTACACCCCCCAGTTCCTCAGAGAACTCTTTAACAAGCGCTGAGCCCAGTTTTCCATAGGACATGTTTTTTATGTTTTGTCCTCCGATGATGTCTGCGCTTTTCGTTTACACCGAACTTTACACCGAACTCCTTCCCGAACTTTGCACCGAACTCTTCATCCATATCTTTAGCGTTCATGCTTCGTCGTTTGTTTCAGCTTGTTCATCAGAATTCGGCAACAGATAATCACTGGCCTTATCAGAGGATATCACGCTGCGTCCCAGTTTACCTTCCAACTGCTTACGGGCAGCCATTGCTACGCTGCCACCATCCTTGGCCACACGCTTCTGAGCCCTATAGCCCCGTGGGTCGCGTTGCTTGGAAAGTTCTGCCGCAGAAGCTTCGGCTAAGGTGTTCAAAGCAATCTCAACATTTGTCATGTTGTCACGCAGATTTTCCTTCCTCAACCCTTTGTAACGCTTATATTGCTGGGTGGTAAAGCTGCTCTGTATCAGCGACATCCGTCAAGCGCATCTTACCGTCTGCTGCACGAAGTTTCAACCGGTTACAATTTGTAACCGTTTCATTTCCTTCTTTTCTCAGTCGGTGTTTCAGCACCTTCCAATAATTCCTGACATGTTCGGTGTCGGGCTGTTCTGTTAGAATCTCGCATACATCCACTATCGAGAAGTACCACTTCTCCTGCTCATCGTCCCACACAGTCCGAACTTTCTTTGCTTCAAACAGTTGAATTGTGAGTTTCTTGGTCATATCTGCTTTTTTTGCGTGAATCAAATCATCTGTAATTCTAATTGTTTTTGTATTTCAGCCAGCGTCTGCATATCGCGTCCTCTAATTCGCCACAAAGGTACATTTCTTCCACGTTCCCTCCAATTTTTTCGGATAGAAAATGAAAGGTCAGCACCCATTGACAGCGAAAGAGCCTTGTTAGGCAACGGCAAGAAAGAGCACGGTGAGAGTTGTGAGGCTCTCTGCTACCATTGTGTCCTAAGAGTCGTGGTCATCACTCAGCTTGTGCTCGATAACATAGTCACGCAACCGGTGGCGCATGGCATAGTGTTGAAGCAGAACCCAGAGGTCATGGTCAAAATACCCAAATTGCACATAATCCTTTAGCCATCGACTTGATGGCGTATTCGTCATGGGCTGTTGTTTAACGAGATAATGAAGATGCCAGAACCCATCGTTCTGCAAGTGCCAAAATGGTTTATCTATCCCCGTTATTGCACCAGAAACAGAATCACTTGAATATAAACGAGTCAATATCTCATACCGTTTTTCCAACCAATCATTCAATAAGAACCTATTGTTAGAGAAAACACCTTCATCAATACCTTCTATGAACGCCAATAACAAGACAGGCTTGGCAATATTCACCTTGCCATTAATCTTTGATTGCCGTATATTCATGATCTGACGACAATATTTCTCGAAAATGAGATCGTCTGCAAAAACCCCTTGATAAGATTTCTTTTTCTCAACTGTCCGTTCTTCACTTTTCTCTTTTTTCAGCAAATCTACGATCTTGAACCAAATGTCAAGCGTAAATTGGGTGAATCGAGATGACTCTCGAGTTAGACTATGCTTCTCTATCATTCCTTTCACATCACCGATGGTTCTCAGCCCTTTATGATGACAATGCTTACATTCCTTTTTCGTCAATATCTTCAATTCGACCAATTGATGTAATGGTGTGGAAAGTCTAAAGGGTGACGGAGCATCTTGTGAGGTAGCTTTTCCTTTAGAGCCAATCGGCTGTGCTGACGCTAGTCGTTTCTCCTCTTGCCGTTTTTGTGGTTCCTTTTTGCGTGCGCCTCTCAATTCATATGTTCCCTTAATAAATACCACATTAAGCATTCCACGTAGCACATGTGCCACTAATTCTGGTCTGGCATTCACTTTTGTGGAGATCTCGAAATTCGTCATCGGATGTGGATTCAGCTGCATGACTTGAAGAATCCGACTTTTTAGCTCGGATTCATTTTCAGTTCCAGATGGGAAAGAGGATGTCGGTTGAGGAACAGCACCATTCTTCTTTCGTAAAACATACCTTCTACCTTGTAGTATTTCTACGTCTTTCATCGAAAACAATAATGATTCTACTTCTGATGAGGTAAATAGAACATCAGAAGGTAAATAAGTCCTTACGACTATTGCTATTTCATTGGGAGTTGCTGGCGCATTGAATTCGTTTAAAGCCCTTCTTATAGACTTCTCCAATTTTAATCGTCCTATTTTTCTTGATTCTACTACAATTACGTTTGTCTGTTCTTCTTCTCCTTTTTGCGTAACTTGTAGTTTTGGCTTTGTTTCCTGCCTATTAACCTGTAATGGATGATATAAATCTTTAAGAAAGAAACTGCCATCGGTTAAGCGACCGACATCCGTCATCTTCGTTAACAAATCCTCAATTCTTTCTTGCGGAACTATTTCATTTGGAGTATATTGTCGGATTTGACTGGCAATACTCTTCGCGGTCATAGCGTACCAATTCGTTTTCATAACTCGATGGATGAGTGTTTTAAGCTCATCTTGTGAGATGATTCGAATAGGTTTAGACTGTGATCGTTCAGTAATTACCCTTGAACCAAGTTGAACATTACCTTTGAGTTTAATCTCTATATTAGAATTGAAAGCATTGAATTGATTTCCATGCATTCTACTCAACACGCCACTGTGCACTATCAATGTGCGATCTTCTTTAGCCATGACGGCATGTGCTAATTTCTTAAGATTCCGCTTTGCACTCTCTATAATCTGTCTAGCTCTTTCGCGTGTTAAGTTATGCTTTTCGGCAATTGCCCCTAACGTTTGTTCAGGACTCCCATCTAATCCATAATACTCAATTACAAAAGTACTCATTTTCACGGGTAAGGCATTTACGAGTCTCCGCAAATCATATATCTCCGAATCGAGAATCAACTGTTTGTCTGCAAGGCACGAAGGGTCCTCCACATCATCCCAATCATTCTTCTGCACCATGATGTTGTGCAAATCAGGAGGCAAATTGTAGATCGGCTTAAGGTAACCAGGCGACATCTCTTCCTTTATCTCAACAAACTCAAAAGGAGGCTCCATTTCCTCTCTCTGTACGTAATTATCACAGAACTTTCGAATGAGACGATGATAACAAATATGAGACGATGGAATCACAACAGCACATTGAATATCATTGAAAACTTGTTTTATGGAACGATAAATGCCCATTTTTACGTATGGTAGAAAGTCCCTATTGTAATATGGATTGAATCTCTTTATAGCTGTTATTAATCCTATCGTTCCCTCTTGAATAAGATCTTCGAGAGGGACTCCTCTATTCATAAAGGATCGTGCAATAGGAACAATGATTCTCAAATTACTCTTAACAAGCAAATCTAAGGCCTTTTTATTTCCCTTCCGATAACGTTTAAGTAACGATAATGTCTGCTCAACTGAAAACACTTGGTATTGTGAAATCTCAGCAAAATAGATTCTTAGAATGCAGTTTCCTTCAATGTTAAAATCGTCAATCTTAAGTGGTTCCGTAGGTAAAGAAGATTCTAATAGGTCGGTGTCGTCATCTTCTTCTAGATCCTCCTCCTCTTCGTGTATTTCGCCATTATCTTCAACCATTTCATTATCTGGTTGCGGCTCTGCCGCTTTTGTGGAAATGGTATGAAATAAGTCATATATTACCGGCTTATGCGTTTCACTATCATCACTTCGAATGAGTTTGTGCATTCTGATCCCTTCCATTCGACACTCATTCAAACAAATGTCAATAAGGCGGCAGACGCTACCTTCACGACGTAATTGCGTTGCTCTCGAAAGCGCACTCATGTATCTGGTTGCCTCTATGTTCTTATTGCAGAGATCAACCATCATTCTATAGTACAGTGGGGTTCTAATAATTGTTCTTGCAAGTAACTTTGCTCTTTCGTCCTCCGAAAGACGAGGGTAGATATACCCCAGACAAGAAAGATACCAATATTTATAATATTCATAGACCAATCCTAAATGGGCGGAAGTTTTGATTTGGTTTTCTCCGTATTTACGGAGAGCCGCATCATTTGGATGTGCAACGTATTGTGGAAACAACTGTCCAATTTCCAGATAGTTGAGGCCTGGATTATCCACCGAAAGCAAAGCATTACACATCTCTATCTCGCACGCAGCAAAAGAGCTACTTTGAGTAACATCTTTAGTCTCGATGTTATCCTTTAGCGGGTGGGAGCATATATAGTTGACAAACTCGATATAAGGAATGGAGATAATGTTATTGACATAATTCTGCAGCTTCTCAAACGGAATGACGTAATCCCGATCATCCCGTATGAGCTTATCAATGTCTTTTTCGTATGACTTTGAAAAAAACAAATCTATGTACTCTTCAGCCTGCATTTAGATTAATATTTCACCAAGTCTGATAATGAGTTCTGAATCTGTTTTAGACTTAAACTAAGGTCAGAATCGGCCTTCATCAACTGCTTGATAAAATCGAAATCCTCATTAAGGGTCTTCTTAAAAGTATTAATAGTCTTTTTTATCGAAGCCTCTTTGTTAAGGTCGCTTGTCAATTCTACGGCATCTTCCAATGGAATGTCACCATCAAGATATTCTGTTAGTATTTCTAATGCATCATCATGTTGAGATTTAACGACTTTAGAGATGTTTCTGATATCCTGATGGGCGTCTTCGAGTTCATCATTCTTTATCTTCTCTACGATTTGTTCTATGATTGCTAACTCCGGATTGACCTTGTCTGCTTTTTTGATGGCCGGATCCTTGTAGAGTTCATAATAAAAGCTCCATTTTGTGGGTCTTATATCTTCCGCGTCTATCATTGCCTGGTAAACGTTAATCAATAATTGCACTTCACTAACCTTCATGCCAAGCTCACCAGCAATCACTTCTACACGTTTACGTGAACGTTCTTTCGTTCTATACAACTGACCTGCTTTTTCAAATGGACTCCAAGGTGTCTGACCAATAATATGATAGTTACAAAGGAGGTAATCGGTCATCTCCTGACTGAAATCATCAGGAAGGATAGAGCAGCGAATTTTGACCCATTTCTGAGGGTCTTCTCTCGCTAGTCGTCGATAAGCAGCCAAACGACTATTGCCTTCAATAACTACATTACCTTTGACAATAATTGGCACCATAAGTCCCCCATGCGCCTTGATGCTTGCTTGCAACGTTTTGACATGATCGCGACTCATCATAATCTCCTGGATTTTTTCTTGAGTTCGAGTGTGCTCGTCTAAAGACTGAATTGCGGTAAAGACTCTGGGATTCTCGGGATAGAACTCCAGGTCTCTTTGGTCGCGCTCTGTTTCAATGACCGTTATGTTTCTTTTGCCGATGGTCATGATTCTTTTGTTTTCTTCCATAATTCTATGTATTTAATATTTTATGAACAATTTCAGCAAAGCTATAATCTGCCGTTTCTTTATACGCAGAGAGGCTTATATCTCCTTGGGCTAAGAATGCAGCCCTCTGCTTGGCTTTCAGAAGCACATCTATCCATTCGTCTATACTATTCTCAATCATTAGATTATAAATGTTACATTCTTTCTTTTGAGATATACGATGGATTCTGTCCTGCGCCTGAAGGTAATCATCGAGATTGAAACCCCGATCATAGAAGACCGCATTTCTGGCTACAGTCAACGTTAAGCCTTCTTTTGCAGATTGAGGTGTAGCAAACAACAGTTGGGCGTTACCATTCTTAAACGCGTCTACTGACTTCTGCCTATCCTCTACACACATCTTCCCTGTTATTTTGACTGCTTGATATGCCTTATATTTACGAGTAAAATAATCTATATTGTCTGTAAAGATACTCCATACAATAACCTTTTCTCCTTTGGAAAATAACGGCGACAAGACATAGTCAAGAAGAGCTTCTTTGCCAGATGTGCCACTATATGAATCATCAAGCAGCTTGGGATTTGAGGTTATCTGAACTAACCTCAATAAACGCTTGATAACATCTTGTGATTCGTCTAAGATTGTCTGTTCGCCGCGCTTTAGCATCAATTGCATTTCCGTTCGGACTTGTTCGTACATCTCTTTCTGCTTATACTCAAATCCTACTTTTACATCATGATATATTTTTTCTGGCAATGAAATTATTCCGCTATTCTTAGTCTCGCGAACACTAAAATCGCGTATCTTGTCAAACAAGAGCGACAAATGACTCTCAAACGCTTCTTGATGACTAATATTATTGGCCAATTCGTTGGAAAGGTCATAATCCTGCTTAAATGAAGAGAAGTCTGTACCAAGACTGTTACCTTGATCTAAGAAATATATTTGTGACCAGATATCGTATGGTCGATTCGCAATGGGCGTTCCCGTCATTATCACCCTGATTTTAAACAATTCAGACAGCTCAAAGAAGTCCATACTAAGCTTAGATTCTGGGTTCTTTATCTTTGTGGATTCGTCTATGATAATTGCTACGTTACGAGTTTTCAGGAAGAGCTTCATACGCTCCTTTTCTCCTGAAACCGTTTCAAAATTCGTAATGATAACTCTCGAGGGACTATTTAAAACATAAAAATTGTTCCCATGATGACTATCCAATGTTTTGGGGTGAATATTTGTATGTACTGCAAATTCTGAGCACCAGTTCCTTACCAGCGTCTTCTTCGTAACAATGAGAACTGTATCTATATCTTTCTTTTGAAGCCAATAAAGCAATAAGTCAATAGCTATCTTCGTTTTACCAAGGCCTTGTTCATGGAAAATGGCCGCATAGGGTTTATCCTTAATCGCCATGAATGCTTCGTGCTGATATGGGAAAGCATCCAGTTTGGCGGTTAAGTCGATTAGTGTATGGTACTTAATATTGCTCATAATGTAGCCACTCGATTGAAGTTGTCTATGATGTGGAAATGGATTTCTGTCAGAGATTTATGTTGTTTAAGACGTTTGATTTTGTTTTTAACTTTAATAAACGACAAGAATGGAACACAATAGACGATATGCTTTTGATACTGGTATGTGTTGATTTCTTCTATGTATGCTTCAAGTTGCGATTCCGTGTGCTCATTATCTATATCATATTGTGTCTTGGCTTCTCCTATGACCATTACCTCACGATCCATATAACGGACATCTGGGTAATAGCCATGAATGACCCGTGGGGTTCTTCCATACTCAGGCAGATCTGCGTCAAGCAATTGTGCAGAAAACGAAGGAGTGATTGTCGCTATATAATTAACAATCGTCCTTACCAAGTCCATATGAAGCAATGACTCTGCCATTATAAGTTCTGTTCGCGATTAATAATCTCTTTGATGACAAAATCTAATTTGTTCTTAAGGCTTTCAAGGCTTTCTCTCTTGTCAATGAAAACATCAGTTGTATCTAATGCCAAACTTACGATTTCTTCATGAGCCAGTTCGCCTAATTTCTTTCTTAATGCATTAGCAAGAGTTTGATATGGATATTTACTTAAATCTTCATTCTCAACCTTTTTCGAATCGACAATCCGTTTTGCTGCTTTCAAGTTCTCTTTCAGGAATACTTTAAGAGCTTCGTCATCTGCAAAAATAGCAGGAATATCACGAACTCCTTGAGCTGTGTCTATATTGCCATCTACTACCCATTTGGCAAACGAATTGGCTTCAAATCCTTTTCGTGCTATGACAGTTTTAATTCTAGCATTTTCATGTTCCCTAAACTTAGAATAATCTTGAACATCAAAATCATAGTCTTTCGATTCTGCGTATGGAGCATAATACAAACGCATATATTTGTACGCTTCTATCGATTTCTCGATTTCCGTTTTCCCGCCGCCACACATAGATATTATTGTATTCATCGGAAGGGATTCTTCCTCACTAAGATGATAAAGGTACTTAGCTTTTGAATACGGATCCCACTCGCGAGGGCCTACAAGGTGAGATTGCAAACGAATTTCATGCTTCTCGTTTTCAGATAATTGTTCATAAACTAGGGCTATTATGGAAGTCCAATTGCCTTGTGTCCCCTGCTGTTCGAAGTCTCTATATATTTGAAGGCGAGTATTACCTTCAATGACTACATACGACCCATCACCTTCATGATTAACAATGATAGGGTGGATTATACCTCCACTTGTTTTTATTGAATCCCGCAAGGCTCGGAATGTTGTACTAGAATCACTATTACTACTATCAGAAAGAGCCATTGCAATGACCTCTGCAGTCACTTCCTGATAATATTCAATGTATTGTTTGATACGTGGATTCTCTTGATCTAACCGAATTTGTGCAGTTGGGAGTATTTTCAGAACGGCTTGCTTCATCGTTTACCAAGTTTATAAGGATTAATATTTTCAAATCTTAAATCGAAGTATCGTTGTGCGATGGATGGATATTCTGATTCAAAGTCAAGCATCGCTCGATAACAGGCACAGAAGGTTTCTTTGGGTTTGAATTTCTTTGGGAACTTTATTCTTGTTGAATAACGTCCATTCTTTATTGCCTTCTGAATACCCTGATGATATTCCTCATTTCGAACACAGTACTGTCGGAAGCTCATTTTCTTAAAAAAGCTTGGTTGGTTGCACCAACGTGCTAATTGGGTGTATAATATTCTAAAACGAGACTGTTTGTAATCTTCAAAGCGCATGATGTATGGCAGACAGCCAAATTCCATCAGCTTATGAATACGATAAAAAGCACCTTCTATATCATCAACATCTAAGCCGTCATAAGCCACCAAAACATAAAGTTTCGTTGATTTCTTGCAATGCCTGCGCCAGATTTCCAAACCACGAAGAGTTTGTTCAACTTGTTTGCGCTCATGCGGAATGTCCATTCGATAATGGTCAAAAGCGAAAATATAATCACCATGATATTTTACTTTTGCAAGTAACTCTGCTTTCGCATCGGTCATCAAACGAATGTCCATTCCTTGGCGGAACTGAAATGGCAGACCGGTGGCTTGTAGCGCTTCCATAACTTTTTTGAAAACGCGAGGAGGTGCAGCCATGATATTGTCATCCCAAAGGTAAATGCCCCTTCGGCTTTCATCTAAGAATTCCTGAACTGGCGACCAAGGAATAACTCGATTTAGCAACCGATTCACGCAGAAACCGCAATGACGAATGCAACCTCTTGTTGTAAAACCTATAGAATAGCTTAAATAGTCATCCCATTTAGCTTTCTTCTTTTGGGCATCTCCATTAGTTCGCTGCTCAATAAGTTCATCATAAAGATGATAATCAGGC
>Ga0310697_10002336_pt1 | contig 20379 bp, 17 predicted proteins | sample 172DNAGHGlowgp2_FD_203883 | JGI IMG/M metagenome (GOLD analysis project Ga0310697, IMG submission 203883) | Sheep rumen microbial communities from Palmerston North, Manawatu-Wanganui, New Zealand - 1728 DNA GHGlow gp2 (v2) (version 2) | ecosystem: Host-associated > Mammals > Digestive system >... | reverse complement strand
CACGGGATAGAGCGTGCCGTCTTCGTCTTTGTACACGCCCAGTTTCTCCCCCTCCAGGAACACGACGCCGCCGTGTCCCGGGGCAAGCTGTCCGGCCGTCTCTGCGGGAATCTGGAACACCCGCTTTGCAAGTCCCTTCACCGCCTGTCCGCTCTCCGCCAGCACGCCGGGGAGCGTTTCCCCGTCGAAGCGGCCGGGGTCAAAGACCTGGGCGCAGGGGTTTTCCCGGCCGCAGATCAGGTCCCGCAGCAGCATGGCGGAGACCATGGAGCCGGTCATGCCCCACTTCTGGAAGCCCGTCGCCACATACCAGTCCGGGCGGCTGGCGGCATATCGCCCGATGTAGGGCACACCATCCGGCGTGACGCAGTCCTGGGCCGACCAGTGGGCCGCCTCCCGGCTCTGGGGAAACCACGCCCGCGCCTGGCGGCGCAGCGCGTCATATCTTCCGCCCGCGCTGTTTTCCCCGCAGCGGTGCCCGCCTCCCCCCAGAAGCAGAAGACGGCGCCATGTGCGGAAGGAATACGCCTTTGCCGCGCCGTCGGCGAAGATCCACATCCCGTCCATGGCCGGCGCGTGTTCCAGCGCCAGGACATAGGAGCGCTCCTGATGCATCCGGGCAAAGTACAGCCCGGGGAAGTTCACGAAGGGATAGTGACAGGCAAAGACGATCTTCTCCGCCGTGACCGTGCCGTGCTCCGTGACCAGCCGGTGTTCTTCCGCCTCCTGCACCCGGGTGTACTCCAGGATGGACAGAGGCTCCGCCATGGCCTTGAGGAATTTCAGCGGGTGGAATTGCGCCTGACGCGCAAAGCGCACCGCTCCGGCGGCGGGGAAGGGAAGCGCCGTCTGCTCCGCAAACGACGCGGGGAGACCCAGTGCCGATGCGCATTCCGCCTCGTCCCGCAGTTCCTCCGCGTCGTCGCCGTAGACAAAGGCGTCCTGCGTCTGGAGATCGCAGTCGATCTCCCGCCGGGCGATCACGCGCCGGAACTCGGCCAGCGCCGCCTCGTTGGCCATGGCATACTGCCGCGCCCGGGCTTCGCCCAGCGTTTTCCACAGCTTTCGGTAGATCATTCCGTGCTGGGACGTGAGCTTTGCCGTGGTGTTCCGCGTCTGTCCTCCGGCGATCCGTTCCGCCTCCAGCACGACGACCTGTTTGCCCGCCTCCTGCAGGGCTGAGGCGATCAGCACGCCGGCCATACCCGCCCCGATGACGGCTACCTCTGTCTCCAGATCGCCGGACAGGGCTTTGCGCGCTTCGATCTGACAGGTCTGGGACCAAATCGAGTCCATCGTATTCCCTCCGTTCCAATTCACTGGCAGGAACAGTCGTTCTGGCTGAATATGCCGGACTCCATCTGCCGTTCCACGCGGTGAGCACCTTGTCGTGATCGTATCGCAATGCAGTATGCCCTGTTTGGGGGCCGTGATTCGTGGGCCGTCCATTTCGATTGAAAAACAAGGAAAAGCGCCGCAATGGATGAAAATTACGGCGCTTTCTGGCGTCCTGGAAGGGACTCGAACCCCCGGCCTGCCGCTTAGGAGGCGGCCGCTCTCTCCAACTGAGCTACCAGGACAGATATGAACTTGTGTGGGGGTGGCGGATTGCAAAGGGAAGCTGTGCCGTTCGGAGGCGCTTGCGTGTGCCGCGCCGGGGCGAACCGCGCACTTATCTTACCGCAAGCGGGGAGGATTTGCAAGGCTTTTCCGCAGCGCAGGGCGGGATTTCGTGCGCGCTATGCAAAAAATCCCAGGACCCGGGTATCTTTTTGGGGGGAGCCTGAGGGGGCAGGAGTGTGTTGAAAAGAACACCCATGCCGCAAAGCCGCGCACGAATGGCACGAAGAGCAGGAGGGGCGTCCATAATTTGAGGACATTTGTTGTTACGTTTGCTGTCTCCATCGAAGCATGAAAGCAGCGCCTTGTAGGGAACGGCGTCCAGCCCGTGGCCGGTTCCGCAGCAGCACCGAAGGTGAGCCGCCACGTCCGGGGAATCCGCAGCAGAAATTTGTAGGGAACGTCGTCCTCGACATTCCGCAGCAGGGTCTTCCCACATGAAAGCGTTCGGGCGAATCCGCGTCAGTTCATTGTAGGGCGCGCCGACCCGGCGCGCCGCGCAGCAGCACCAAAGCCAAGCACCACCCCCGGCGAATTCGCAGCCGCCCTTTCCTGCCCCCAGCGGGGGAAGGTGGCATCCGCCGATCCCCCGCGAGGCGGATGACGGAAGAGGGAGAACGTGACCGCTTGCAAACGGTAAAAATCGTTGCATACCTCCACGGCTGCGGTCATTTTCACATTGCGGTCCCGCCGCGTTCTCCCTCTCCGGTCGCCCTTGTGGGCGGCACCCTCCCCCGCTGGGGGAGGGAAGGGGTGAGGGCGCTTTGGATGACCGCCGCATCCGGGGAATCCGCAGCCGTCTATTGTAGGGGGCGGCGTCCTCGACGCCCCGCAGCAACACCAAAGACAAGCTGCTACATCCGGCGAATTCGCAACCGCCCTATTGTTGGGAAAGGGCTTGCCCTTTCCGCGCAGCACATGGCCCGACACGGGAATGCGCTTCACGTTTGCGGATTCGCCAGGGGTCGGCGGACATCCGGGCAGTCCCTGCCGGAAGGGGCAAGCCCCTTCCCTACGGGGAGGCGTTTGCGGATTCGCCCAAGGTTGCGGAAAACGCGGGTGTTGCTGCGCGGCGCGCCGGGGTCGGCGCGCCCTACAACGTGGGTGGATTCGCCCTACGGGGTGTCTGCGGATTCGCCGGACGGGCTGCTTTGGTTCCGTGCTGCTGCGCGAAACGCCGGGGACGGCGTTCCCTACCGGGCGTGTGCGGATTCGCCGAAGGTGGAACCAAACCGTACCCGTGTGCTGCGCGGGCCAGGCCATGGGCTGACGCTGGCCCCTACATGAGCCGCTGCTTTCTCTTTCTCCTGTCTGCAAAACGCAGAAGAATGAGTCAAAAAGAACCGTCCCTTTTGACTCATTTCAGCTTTTTTGTTTACGAAATCCCCATTCTGTGGTATGATTGCCGCATCAAACAGAAGGAGGACGGGGCTTATGGAACGATATCTTGGGGAAAGCCTCCCGAAGCTGGGCTTTGGGCTGATGCGGCTGCCCATGCTGGGGGACGCGGTGGATCTCCGGCAGACGATGGAGATGACGGACCGCTTTCTGGAGGCGGGCTTTCGCTATTTTGACACGGCCTGGGGCTACTTAAACGGCAAGAGCGAGGCGGCGGCCAGGGCGGCGCTGGTGGAGCGCTATCCCCGGGAGGACTTCCTGCTGGCCACCAAGCTGCCCGCCTGGGCCGGGGCGAAGACGAAGGAGGACGCGGAGCGGATGTTCTACACCTCCCTGGCGCGCACCGGCGCGGGCTATTTCGACTTCTATCTGCTGCACAACTTAGGGCCGGGGCGCACGGAGAAATTTGAAGAATACCGCATCTGGGACTTTCTGGCCCAGCGCAAGCGGGAGGGCCTGATCCGGCACCTGGGCTTCTCCATCCACGACAGCGCCGAGGCCCTGGACCGGGTGCTGAACGCCCACCCGGAGGCGGAGTTCGTGCAGCTGCAAATCAACTACGCGGACTGGGACAGCCCCACCATCCAGTCCCGCCGCTGCTACGAGACCGCCCGGGCCCACGGCAAGCCGGTGATTGTCATGGAGCCGGTGAAGGGCGGCACCCTCAGCGTCCTGCCGCCCAGGGCCGCCGCCCCGCTGCGGGCGCTGCGGCCGGACGACAGCGTCTCCTCCTGGGCCCTGCGCTACGCCGCCACCCTGGAGGGCGTGATCACCGTCCTCAGCGGCATGAGCGATCTTTCGCAGATGGAGGACAACCTGAAAACGATGCGGGACTTTGCGCCGCTGAGCCGGGAGGAATACGCGGCCCTGGACGAGACCATGGCCGTCATCCGCGCCACCCCCACCATCCCCTGCACCGGCTGCGACTACTGCGCCAAGGACTGTCCGATGCACGTGGGCATTTCCGACCACTTCCGGGCCATGAACCTCTGGAAGGTCTACGGCAATCTGCTGGCGGCGAAGCGGAACTATGAGATGGAGATCCGGGTCTGCGGCCACGCCCCGGCCAGCGCCTGCGTGGGCTGCGGCCGCTGCGAGGCGGTGTGCCCCCAGAGCATCCCCATCATCGAGGAGCTGCGGGGCGTGGCCGCCGCGCTGGAGGGCTGAGGCGTGCTCAGCTTTGTCAACGACTATTCCGAGGGCTGCCACCCCCGCATCCTGGCGCGGCTGGCGGAGACGAATTTGCAGCCCCAGCCCGGTTACGGGGAGGACGATTTTTGCCTGCGGGCGAAAGACCGCATCCGGGCGCTCTGCGAAAGCCCGGCGGCGGAGGTCTGCTTCCTCTCCGGCGGCACCCAGACCAACCGCATCGCCCTGAGCGCCCTGCTGCGCCCCTGGGAAGGGGTGCTGGCGGCGGAGACCGGGCACATCGCCGTCCACGAGGCCGGGGCGATCGAGGCCGGGGGGCACAAGGTCCTGACGCTCCCGGCCCACGCGGGGAAGCTGGACCCGGCGGAGGCGGCGCGGGCGCTGGAGACCTTTCACGCCGACGCCAACCGGGCCCACATGGTTCAGCCGGGGCTGCTCTACCTCTCCTTCCCCACGGAGCTGGGGACGCTGTACACGAAGGCGGAGCTGCAAGCGCTGCGGGCGCTCTGCGACCGCTATCACATGAAACTGTACCTGGACGGGGCGCGCCTGGGCTGCGGCCTGGTGAGCCCGGACTGTGACCTGACGCTGCCGGAGCTGGCGGCGCTGTGCGACGCCTTCTATCTGGGCGGCACCAAGCAGGGGGCCCTGCTGGGGGAGGCGCTGGTGTTCCCCAAGGGCGCGCCGGGGCACTTCGTCACCCTGGTGAAGCAGCACGGCGGCCTGCTGGCCAAGGCACGGCTGCTGGGGCTGCAATTCGACGCGCTGCTGGAGGACGGGCTGTACTTCGATCTGGCCCGCAATGCCCTGGAGCGGGCCGGGGAGCTGCGGGCGGTCTTCCGGGAGAAGGGCTATCGCTTTTACCTGGAAAGCCCCACCAACCAGCAGTTTTTGATCTTGGACCGGGAGACCCAGGCGAAGCTGGCCGGGAACGTGGCGTTCAGCTTTTGGGAGCGCTATGACGCGAAGCGCGACGTGGTGCGCTTTTGCACAAGCTGGGCCACCACCCCAGAGCAGATCGCGGCGCTGCGCGCCCTGCTGCCGGAGCAGGGGAGGGCGTGAAACGAACACGGCGCGCCGTTTCCCGGCGCGCCGTGCGGTTTTTGTGCGGCAGGGCGGGGGAGGTGCCCCGGCCCCTGCCGCGTCTGTATCCGGTTTATTTCGCCTGCTTTCCGTTCCCGTCGGCGTCCGTCGGCGGCTGCTGCGCCGCGCTGTGCTTTTTCCCGTGCCGCCGCAGGAGCAGCACCGCCGCCACGGCCAGGAGCGCCAGGCACAGCAGTCCGGCCCAGACCCCGGCCAGGGCCACCAGCACGTCCTCCAGGCCGCTGACAAAGCCTGTCGCGCCGCTGCGCAGGGCGTCGGCCAGCCGTGCGCCGAAGCCGATGGGGGCGGTCTCCGTCTCCGTCTCCCGGCTGACCTCCTGGAGCCGGACCCGGACGGTGGCGTAGCCCACCAGGGAGTCATAGTGCCGCAGAGATCCGGTCAGGTTCTCGATGACCAGTTCCGTCTCGGCGATGGCGGACTCCAGGGCGATGATGTCCTCCATCGCCTCGGCCCGCTCCAGCAGGGCCTGGAGCCGCTCCAGCTTCGTGCGCTGGGTGCTCAGCCGGGCCTCCTGGTCGTAGTAGCGCTCGCTCACGTCCTCGGCGCTGCGGGAGAGGCTGCGCAGGGCGGCGGCCTCGCCCACCCGGGCGCAGAAGCCGGAGAACTGCTCGGCGGGGACGCGGACGGTGTAGGAGGCGCTGCGGTAGCGGCTCCGGTTGTTCAGCTGGCTGCTCTCATACCAGCCGCCCAGCTCCGCCGTCAGCGCCGCCAGGGCGTTGGCCGCCGCGTCGAAGTCCACGCTCTCCAGTTCCACGTCGGCGGTGTAGATCATCTTGACGTTTCCCGGCGCCCGGTCCGGCACGGCCTCCGCCGGCGCCTCCGCCTCGTAGTAGCCCCAACTCTCCGCCCCGTCCGACGTGGCGTAGGACCAGGAATCCTCCGCCGCCTGGTTGGACGGCATGGCAGACGCGCCGCAGCCGCTCAGCAGCAGCGCGGCGGCCAGCAGCAGCGCAGCGACGCGCAGACCCATCCGTTTCATGCTCTCGCCCTCCTTGTTTTTGTATGGATTTGTGGGTTTTCCCGCTTAGACGGCCCGGCGCGGAAAAAGTTCCCGGGAAAAAGTCCCCCGGCGCGAAAAAGCGAGGTTGACAGCGCCGACGCGGGTGTGGTATCGTAGCAATGCGAAGCGCTCTCTTGTCTGGAGATGTACCCAAGCGGCTGAAGGGTCCGGATTCGAAATCCGGTAGGTCGGCTCCGCCGACGCGGGGGTTCAAATCCCTCCATCTCCGCCACAGCGAAAACCCCGCCGAGATTTGTCGGCGGGGTTTTCGCTGTATCGTTTGGTTTCCGGTTTCCGCCGCCCATGCCTCAGGCTTCGGGCGCCGCTTCCGCTCCGCCCCGCTGCCCGATGGGCACATAGGGGGCGTAGTGCATGGAGGAGCGGTAGGCCGGACGGATGATGCGGTTGCAGGTGTAAAGCTCCTCCAGCCGGTGGGCGCACCAGCCGGCGATGCGGGCGATGGCGAAGAGCGGGGTGTAGAGGTCCGCAGGGATGCCCAGCATCTCGTAGACCAGGCCGGAGTAGAGGTCCACGTTGGCGCACATGGGGATATCCTGGTCCTTTTCCTCCATCAGCAGCGGGACGCCCACCCGCTCCACCGCCTCCAGCAGCGCAAAGCGGCGGCCATAGCCCTGGCGCTCGGCCATGCCCCGGGCGTATTTCTTGATGGCCTCGGCCCGGGGGTCGCTCACGGTGTAGATGGCGTGGCCCAGGCCGTAGATCTTGCCGGAGCCGTCCCCGGCCTGGCCCCGCAGAATCTTCGCCAGATAGTCCCGCATGGCGTCGTCGTTCAGGTCGGCCACATGGGCGTCGATGTCGTTCAGCATCTCCATCACCTTGGCGTTGGCCCCGCCGTGGAGCGGCCCCTTGAGGGCCCCCACCGCCGCGGCCACGGCGCTGTAGGTGTCCGTGCCCGTGGAGGACAGGGTGCGGCAGGAGAAGGTGGAGTTGTTGCCGCCGCCGTGCTCCGCGTGGAGAATCAGCATCAGGTCCAGCAGCCGGGCCTCCTCCTCCGTGAAGACCTTGTCCTTGCGGATCATGCGGATGAAGTTCTCCGAGAGGGACAGGCGCTCCGAGGGGTTGTGGATGTAGAGGCTCTTGCCGTCGAAGTAGTGCCGCTTGACCGCGTAGGCGTCCGCCACGATGGTGGGGAAGCGGCCGATCAGCTCGATGGACTGGCGCATGACGTTCTCCATCGTGGTGTCGTCCGGGTTCTCGTCGTAGGAGTAGAGCACCAGCACGCTGCGCTCCAGCTTGTTCATGATGTTCCGGGAGGGGGCCTTGAGGATCATGTCCTCAAAGAAGCCGTCGGGCAGGCGGCGGGCGCTGGAGAGAATGGCGTTGAACTGCCGCAGCTGCTCAGCCGTGGGCAGACTGCCAAAAAGCAGCAGATAGGCCACCTCTTCATAGCCGAAGGTGCCGTTGCGCCCGTGGCTTTCCACAATCTCCGTGACGTTGATGCCCCGGTAGTACAGTTCGCCGGGCATAGGCACCTTTTCATAGTCCCGCAGATAGTAACCCTGGACGCTGCCGATGCAGGTCACCCCCGCCATCACGCCGGTGCCGTCGGCGTTGCGCAGGCCGCGCTTCACCGCGCCGCCCCGGTAGTAGCGCTCCGGGATGCTGTACTGGTCGGTCACGGTCGCGCAGAGCTGGGCGATGTAAGAATTCAGTTCGGAGGGGTCTTTTTGCATCGTGTGTCATCCTTTCCGGTCAGATAGTAAGCAACAGGATACCATCTCGCCCCCAAAATTGCAAGAATGAATCTTTGGAATTTCAACATTTGGCATTCTCACCAAGGGAATCCCCCAGAAGCCCCGGTTTTTTTGAATGGTATGTAGTTTCTTTTTGCATCGCTTGCGAAACGGCGCGTCATTTGCTATACTGAAGCGCATCAAACTGAGAATTCTGAACGAAACGAGGCGACACAGTATGCTCCAACTGCACGCCGGTCCGGTCCGCCTTTCGGCTGGCCGTCCCGTTCCGCTGGAGGCCGCCGGAGGCGTGGACCGCAGCGGCACCATAGCCTACGGCATCCTCTCCGCCCACGACCGGAGCGCCGAAAAAGGCAAGCTCTCCATCCGCTTTGACAGTCTCATCAGCCACGACATCACCTATGTGGGCATCATCCAGACCGCTTCGGCCAGCGGCCTGACGCGCTTTCCCGTGCCCTATGTGCTGACCAACTGCCACAACTCCCTCTGCGCCGTGGGCGGGACCATCAACGCCGACGACCACGCCTTCGGCCTCTCCGCCGCCCGGCGCTACGGCGGCGTCTACGTCCCGGCCAACATGGCCGTCATCCACCAGTACGCCCGGGAGGAGCTGGCCGGCTGCGGCCGCATGGTGCTGGGCTCGGACAGCCACACCCGCTACGGCGCACTGGGCACCATGGGCGTGGGCGAGGGCGGCCCGGAGCTGGTGAAGCAGCTGCTGGGCGACGGCTGGGAGAGCGCCCCGCCCCAGGTGGTGCTGGTCTGGCTCACCGGCACGCCAAGGCAGGGGGTCGGTCCCCACGACGTGGCCATCGCCCTGTGTACCGCCGTGTACAAAAACAACTTCGTGAAGAACAAGGTGCTGGAGTTCGCCGGGCCGGGCGTGGCCGGGCTGCCCATGGACTACCGCATCGGCGTCGACGTGATGACCACCGAGACGGCCTGCCTCAGCTCCGTCTGGCAGACCGACGGCGTGGTGGAGGAATACTACGCCATCCATGGCCGCCCGGAGGACTACCGGGAGCTGCGCCCCGCCGAGGGGGCGGAGTATGACGCCATGGTGGAGATCGACCTGTCCGCCATCGAACCCATGGCGGCCCTGCCTTTCCACCCCTCCGAAGGCGTGAGCATCCACGAGCTCCAGGCCAACGCCGGGGACTGGCTGCGGGAGATCGAGCGCCGGGCCGAGGCCCAGTTCGGCGGCAAGGTGCGGCCCAGCCTGACGGACAAGCTGGTGAACGGGCGTCTGCGCGTGGAACAGGGCGTCATCGCCGGCTGCTCCGGCGGCATGTTCGACAACCTGGCGGAGGCCGCGGCGATTCTGGACGGCCACGGGCTGGATAGCGGCGGCTTTGAGCTGACGCTCTATCCCCCCAGCATCCCGGTGGAGCTGGAGATGCTGCGCTCCGGCCTCACCGAAAAGCTGACGGCGGCGGGGGCGCTTTTGAAGCCCTGCTTCTGCGGCCCCTGCTTCGGCGCGGGGGACGTGCCCTCCCACAACGCCCTGTCCGTCCGCCACACCACCCGCAACTTCCCCAACCGGGAGGGTTCCCGCCCCGGCGACGGGCAGTTCTCCGGCGTGCTGCTGATGGACGCCCGCTCCATCGCCGCCACCGCCCGCTGCGGCGGCGTCCTGACGGCGGCCACGGACCTGGACTACGCGCCCCCCGCCCCGGTGCAGCGGCGCTATGACCGGGGGCCGTATGAAAAGCGCGTCTACTTCGGCTACGGCAAGGCCCAGCTGGAAGCCCCCTTGCAGTTCGGCCCCAACATCGTGGCCTGGCCCCCCATCCCGGCCCTGCCGGAACACCTGCTGCTGTCCCTGGCCAGCGTGCTGCATGACCCGGTCACCACCACGGACGAGCTGATCCCCTCCGGGGAGACCAGCAGCTACCGCTCCAACCCCCTCAAGCTGGCCTCCTTCGCCCTTTCTCGCCGGGACCCGGCCTATGTGGGCCGCACGGCGGCGGTGCAGAAGCTGGAGGCCGACCGGGCGGAGGGCCATTACGCCCCGGAGCTGCGCACGGCCATGGGGGCCTGGGGCCTGGACCCTGCCATGTTGGAAAAGACCGGCATCGGCTCGGCGCTCTTCGCGGAGAAGCCCGGCGACGGTTCGGCCCGGGAACAGGCCGCCTCCTGCCAGCGGGTGCTGGGCGGCGCGGCCAACATCTGCCGGGAGTACGCCACCAAGCGCTATCGCTCCAACTGCATCAACTGGGGGATGCTCCCCTTCACCATCGCCCCGGAGACGCCCTTCGACTACGAGCCCGGCGACCTGATTTTCGTCCCGGACGTGCGGAAAGCGGTGACCTCTGGCGCGGACCGGGTCACGGCCAAGGTCTGGCGGCAGGACGGGCGGACCGGTGAAATCGCGCTGCTGCTGCCGAACTTCACCCCGGAGGAGCGGGAGATTGTTCTAAAGGGCTGTCTGATGAACTGGTACAAAGGCAGAAAGGACGGGAACTGAGATGGATAAGATTCGGATGCAGACGCCCATCGTGGAGATGGACGGCGACGAGATGACGCGGGTGCTCTGGGCGCTCATCAAGCGGGAGCTGCTGGAGCCCTTTGTGGAGCTGAACACGGAATACTATGACCTCCATTTGAACCACCGGGACGCCACCGACGACCGGGTGACCGTAGAGGCGGCGGAGGCCATTCGGCGGCTGCGGGTGGGCGTCAAGTGCGCCACCATCACCCCCAACGAGCAGCGCATGAGCGAATACAGCCTCAAGCAGATGTGGCGCAGCCCCAACGGCACCATCCGCGCCATCCTGGACGGCACCGTGTTCCGCACGCCCATCCCCTGTCCCGGCCTGCGGCCCTTCATCCCCGGCTGGACCGAGCCCATCACCGTGGCCCGGCACAGCTATGGCGACCTCTACAAGGACACGGAGCTGCGCGTCACCGGTCCGGGCAAGGCCGAGCTGCTGTTCACCGGCGCGGACGGCAGCACCATGCGGGAGACGGTCTACGACTTCGAGGGGCCGGGCGTGCTCCAGGGCTGCTTCAACAAGGACAGTTCCATCGAGAACTTCGCCCGCTCCTGCTTTGAGTACGCCCTGAGCGAGCGCCGGGACCTCTGGTTTTCCGCCAAGGACACCATCATGAAGCAGTACGACGGCCTTTTTAAGCAGACCTTCCAGCGCCTCTACGACGAGGAGTACCGGGAGCGCTTCCAGGCCGCCGGGATCACCTATTTCTATACCCTGATCGACGACGCCGTGGCCCGCATCGTCCGCTCCAACGGCGGCATGATCTGGGCGCTGAAAAACTACGACGGCGACGTGATGAGCGATATGATCTCCACCGCCTTCGGCTCCCTGGCCATGATGACCAGCGTGCTGGTGAACGCCGAGGGCTGCTACGAGTACGAGGCCGCCCACGGCACCGTCACCCAGCACTATTACCGCTGGCTCCGGGGCGAGCACACCTCCACCAACCCGGTGGCGACGATCTACGCCTGGACCGGGGCCCTGCGCAAGCGGGGCGAGCTGGACGGGAACGAGGCGCTTTGCAGCTTCGCCGACAAGCTGGAGCGCTCCGTGCTGGACACCATCGCGGACGGCACCGTGACCGGCGACCTGGCCGTGCTGATGGATTCCCACCCGGCCCCCGTGGACAGCGAGACCTTCATCGGCGCGATCCGGGAGAAACTGGAAGCCAGCCTCTGAGCTGCATTCCGGCGCGTCCGCCCGACTTTCGGGGCGGACGCGCCGGAAAAAAGGCAAAAGAATTTCAAAAAGCGCTTGACTTTTGCCGGAGAACGTGTATACTATCATTTGCTTACCGGGATTGTGTAAAGGTAGCACGCCGGACTCTGACTCCGTCTGTGAGGGTTCGAATCCTTCTCCCGGTGCCAGGCAAAGGCCGATTTCTCAAAGGGAATCGGCCTTTGCTATATACTTCTTGAACGAAAGGAAGTCATCATGGAACGCAACAAAATCACCATCATTGGAGGCGGTGTCCTGGGCACCCAGATCGGCCTGATGTGCGCGTATGTCGGAAAGGATGTCACGTTCTGGCTGCGTTCCCCCGGCTCTGTGGAGCGGACCATGCCCAAAATCCAGCGTTACGCGGAGCTGATGCGCGCCGATCTGCTGAAGGCCAAGACCCTGATCGGCAGTCCCATGGGCAAATTCGTCTATCCCCGGGGCCTGATCCGCGACTGGGACAGCGTGACCGCAGAGGAGATCGACGCCCTGGCCGCCCAGGCGGAGGCCCGCTTCGCCGATTCCATCCATGTGGAACTGGATCTGGCCGCCGCGCTGGCCGACGCCGACCTGGTGATCGAGGCCATGGCGGAGGAACCCCAGGCCAAAATCGCCATGTACACCGCCATGAAGGATCTGATGCCGGAAAAGACGGTGCTGCTGACCAATTCCTCCACTCTGCTTCCCAGCACCTTCGCGCCCTACACCGGAAGACCGGAAAAGTTCCTGGCGCTGCACTTCGCCAACACCATCTGGAAGAACAACACCGCCGAGGTCATGGGCCACCCCGACACCGACCCCGAGATCTATCAGGAGGTCGTGCGCTTCGCCGATGAGATCAACATGATCCCCCTCCAGCTCCACAAGGAGCAGCCGGGCTATATCCTGAACTCCATGCTCGTCCCCTTCCTCTCCGCGGCCCAGGCGCTGCTGGCCACCGGCGTGTCCGATCACGAGACCATCGACCGCACCTGGGAGTTGGCCACCGGCGCGCCCGCCGGACCCTTCAAGATCCTGGACATCGTGGGTCTGGAGACCGCCTATAACATCAATCAGATGAAGCCGGACGCCCAGGTGGAGGGCTCTGTGAGCAACCGGATCGGCAAGCTGCTGAAGGAAAAGCTGGACCGGGGCGAGACCGGCGTCAACGCGGGCGTGGGCTTCTATCGCTACAAATAAGCTGCCTGCGCAGAAAACCCTGGAGATTCCGTGGCAAAGAGATGTTGGGTGCAGCCTGGCCGTTTGACTTCGCTGCCCCAACATTTGTTTCAGAACGGAAAAAACCCTGAAATCTCCTGTGAGATTCAAGGTTTTTTCCGTTCAATCCCAATTGATTGCGCTGTGTGAGAGTGTTTCCCCGGCTTCGTATTCGCTGCGTGCCGCTTCAATCGCCGCCAGGTCGTCAGGCGTGGCCAGGTCATCGGGGACGAATCGACGGGCGATCTCCAGGAGAAGCAGAAGTTCCTCTTCCGGGAGACAGTCGATCAGGTCTACAAGTTGATTTTTGACAGGTGACATCATATCATCCTCCCTTATAAACCTCTCCCCGGGGGCCGATCTTTTCGATCAGGATCGTATCATCTGCTGGATATGAGAAGAGGATGCGGCGATCTCCGACCCGGAGGCGATAAGTCCCTTTGCTCCCCCGCAAAGGGTTTACGTCCCCATCCGGCAGCTTTTCAATTGCCGTTTTGATTCGCTGCTTGGCTGGGCGGTCCATTTCTCCGATGGCCTTTCCCGCTGCTTTGGAATACCGTATCTCCATTGACCCCTCCAGCGCGTCTCGTTCCATGTTCCATCAGTGTACCACAAGGAGCGGGGGCTGTAAAGATGCATGCGTTCTATGGATGCACAAAGATTTTCATGGATTCTGTCATATGGACGGAGAGAGTCTCTTGCTGCAGCTCGAATGGAAGACGGGTGTGCAGAGGAGCAAACAGAGAAGCGAACAGTCACGGTTCGGGAGGTGCTTATGAACGATTTGATTGCATTCTGCGGTCTGGACTGCGAGACCTGCCAGGCGCGCCTGGCGACGGCGCAGCACGACGAGGCGCTGCGCCGGAAGGTGGCGCGGGACTGGTCGGCGCTGAACGGCGTGGAGATCACGCCGGAGATGCTCTACTGTACCGGCTGCCGGGTCCCCGGCGCGAAGACCCCTTATTGCGCGTCCCTGTGTCCCATCCGGCAGTGCGCCCTGGGCAGGGGATTTGAGACCTGCGGGGACTGCCCGGACATGGGCGGCTGTGAGAAGCTGGGCGCGATCATCGGGCGCAACCCGGAGGCGCGGCGGAGATTGGAGCGGGCCTGAGGGAAGGGCAAACTGCGCGCCCGCGCCGCCGGGATCTGGGCGGCGCGGCCATGTGCTGCATGACGCGGGAGGGCTGGCTGTCCGGTCCAAGCGGAACCGGCCCGGAACTGCCTGTTTTTCCCGCCGACATCGAAAAGCCGGGCCATTTGCCCCGCTTTTTATGACAATCTGTCAATTGCGCAAGCCCCCCGGACACAGTATAATAGACCCATATTCACAAAACGATACAGGGGGAGCTTATGGAATCCAAAGTTTTTGACTTCATCGCCAGGGAGCGCGCACGCCAGGAGCGGAACATCGAGCTGATCGCCAGCGAGAACTTTGTCAGCGAGAACGTGCTGCGGGCCGTGGGCTCCGTGCTGACCAACAAATACAGCGAGGGCTACCCCGTGGAGCGCGCCAGCGGCAACCGGGGCCGCTACTACGGCGGCTGCGAGGTCATCAACGAGCTGGAGGAATACTGCTGCCAGCAGTGGAAGCAGGTCTTCTCTACCGATTACCACGTCAACGTCCAGCCCCACAGCGGGTCCCAGGCCAACATGGCGGCTTTCCTCAGCGTTCTGACGCCGGGGGACCGCATCCTCTCCATGCGCCTGGACAACGGCGGCCACCTGACCCACGGCTCCCCGGTCAATTTTAGCGGCAAGCTCTTCGACATGTGCTTCTACGGCATCAATGACGAGGGCTTCATTGACATGGCGGACGTGCGCGCCAAGGCGCTGGAGCAGCGCCCCAAGCTGATTCTGGCCGGGGCCAGCGCCTACAGCCGGGTCATCGACTTCGCCGCCTTTGCGGAGATCGCAAAAGAGGTGGGGGCTTACTTCATGGTGGACATGGCCCACATCGCCGGTCTGGTGGCGGCGGGGGACCACCCCTCTCCCTTCGGCTACGCCGACCTCATCACCACCACCACCCACAAGACCCTGCGCGGGGCGCGGGGCGGCCTGATCTTCTGCCGCCCGGAGTTGGCCCGCAAGGTGGACTCCGCCGTCTTCCCCGGCACCCAGGGCGGCCCGCTCCAGCACGTCATCGCGGGCAAGGCCGTGGCCGCCGAGGAGGCCCAGACCGAGGACTTCCGCAACTATATCCATCAGGTGGTCAAAAACTGCCGCGCCATGGCCGAGGAGTTTTCACGCATGGGCTACAAGGTGGTCACCGGCGGCACGGACAACCACCTCTTCCTGTTGGATCTGACCGACAGCGGCCTCACCGGCAAAGCCGTTCAGGACGAGTTGGACCGCCACGGCATCACCCTGAACAAGAACGCCGTCCCCGGCGAAACCCGCTCCCCCCAGCAGTGCAGCGGCGTGCGCATCGGCACCGCCGCCATGACCACCAGGGGCTACCAGGAGGCGGACTTCATCGCCGTGGCCCGCAAGATCGACCAGGTCATCCGGGCCATGCAGGCGGAGAACCGGCAGTAAGACACCATATTTCATATGTTTGAACCAAACGGCGCACGCCCTTTCTTTTCCGGGCGTGCGCCGTTGAACGGAGGCAGCACATGAACGCCAAGGAGACCATCCTCTATTCCGACCTGGACGGGACGCTGTTCGACTCCCGCAACCGCATCAGCCCCGAAAATCTGGCGGCCATCGAGACCTACATCGACGCCGGGGGCCGTTTCGCCATCGCCACCGGGCGGGCCCCGCAGAATGCCCTGGGCTTCCTGACGGGACTGCGCCAGAACGCCCCGGCCATCGTGATGAACGGCGCGGGGGCCTACGACTTCCGGCAGGGGCGCTATCTCTTCTGCGCCCACATGGACCGGCAAAGCCTGGACCCCCTGCTGGAAACGCTGCTGGCGGACATCCCGGAACTGGAATTGCAGGTCTACACCGAGGAGGAGATTTTGTACTGCCTCCCGGAGGAGCGCTGTCAGCCCACTCTCCTGCGCCTCCACCGCCCCTGCCACTTTGTGGACTTCCGGGACACCCTGGGCCAGCCGCTGGTGAAGTGCCTGCTCTACGCCGCGCCGGAGTATGACGCCGCGCTGGGCCAGGCGCTGACCGCCGCCGCGCCGGGCCGTTTCGCCCTGGCCCCGGCGCTGATCCGCGTGGCGGGGGAGACCTTGCACTTCTACGAGATCATGCCCCTGGGCGTCAGCAAGGCCCAGGCCCTGGAGAAGTTGCGGGAGACCCCGGCGCTGGCCGGGCGCACGGTCTTCGCCGTGGGGGACAACTGGAACGACCTGGAACTGCTCCGCGCCGCCGACGTGGCGGTGACTCCCGCCAACGCGGTGGCGGAGGCGAAAGCGCTCAGCCGCTTTACCACGGTGTCCAACGAGGAACACGCGATTGCAAGGCTGCTGGGGGAGATTTTGCCGGGGGTGTGAGGAAAAGACGTTGCCGCAAGGGGATTCCAGACGCTCTGTCGATTCCGCGAAAACGGTTTGCTTTTTTCCCCTGATATGCTATACTGGCCCCGGAGGCGATTGCCATGATGGAAACCAAAGCGATTGTAACAGATGCGCAGGCCAGGCAGGACTTCTCCCGCGTGGCACAGATTGCCGCAGAACGGGGCAGGGTCTATGTCCTTCAAAATGACCGCCCGAAGCTCCTGGTCATCGACCTGGATATCGAACCGCAGATCGAACTGTCGGAGGAGGAAAAGTTTCAGCTTGTGACCCAGCGGATTTTGAGAGAGCACAGGGCCGCATTTGAGGAACTGGCAAAATGATTCGGTTTTCAAAAGATAAGATTCTGCTTCTCCACAAGCTCCTGGCCGAAGCGACCGGGGGCAGCGTGGGAGTGCGGGATGACGCGCTGTTGGATTCCGCGCTGGCAAGTGCCTTTTCCGGTTTTGGAGACAGGGAATTCTATCCAAGCAAGGAAGAGAAGGGCGCCCGTCTCGGCTATGCACTGATTACCAATCACGCATTTGTGGACGGAAACAAGCGCATCGGGATTTATGTCATGCTGTCCTTTCTGGAGATGAATGGAATCCCGATCCGATGCACGGACCAGGATTTGATTCAGGTCGGTTTGTCCGTTGCGGACGGCAGCATGGGGTATGAAGCTTTGCTGCAATGGCTGTTGGAGCATAAAACTTGTTTTTAAAAATGAATCATTTTGCAAAAGGACCCGCGCCGTCGCATGGACAGCGCGGGTCCGCGTTTCACCGGAAACGCGTTCCGGCGGGGCTTACTTCAGGCCGTTCTCGTAGGCTTCGATCATCTTGCGCACCATCTGGCCGCCGATGCTGCCCGCCTCGCGGCTGGTCAGATCGCCGTTGTAGCCGTTTTTCAGGTTGACGCCCACCTGGGAGGCGGCTTCCATCTTGAAGCGGTCCATCGCGTCCCGTGCGTTGGGGTTCACCAGCGTGTTGGAACTCTTAGCCATTCTCGTTTACAACTCCTTTGAAAAAGTTCTGGGGGCCGTTCGCTCCCGACCATAGCTTTTGCATTGCCGGAACGGCTATTCAAAAAAGCGCTGGTAACTTGCGCCACAGGACTGTACAGAATTGGAAAAGTGTGGTAAAATGACTTTGTTTACGAAGATGGCTCAAATCTGAATCAATAGTATGTCTGATTTTCTGTTTGTTTGTCGAGTTTGCCGGGCGCGGAAAGGGAGCGGAGCATGGACACACCGATTTTAAGAAACAAGCTGTACCTCTACCTGACGGAGTTTTTCGCCGGGGTCTCCGTCATGGCGGTGGAGCTGGGGGCCAGCCGGCTGCTGGCGCCCTATTTCAGCTCCAGCCAGATCGTCTGGACCATCATCATCGGGACCATCATGGTGGCCATGGCCCTGGGCAATCTCTACGGCGGGCGGGCGGCGGACCGGAATCCGGACCCGGATCGGCTCTACCTGCGGCTGCTCCTGGCCGCGCTCTGGATCGCCGGAATTCCCTTTTTGGGGAAATACGTCATCCTGCTGATCTCCGCCCTGCTGGTGAACACGGTCAACAGCGGCTTTCTGATCTGGGCGGGGCTGCTGAGCTGCGTTGTGATCTTCGTGTTTCCGCTCTTCCTGCTGGGGACCACCACGCCCTCCCTGGCCCGCTTCACCGTACAATCCCTGGACGACAGCGGCCGGACCGTGGGCCGCCTGAACGCCGCCAACACCCTGGGCAGCATCCTCGGCACCTTCCTGCCCACCTTCGTCACCATCCCCGCCCTGGGCACCGCCGTCAGCTTCCTGATCTTTTCCGGCGTGCTGCTGCTCATCGCCCTGGCCTATTTCCTCAGCGCCCGGCGGCACGCTGTCCGCTGCGCCCTGACGCTGGTGGTCTTTCTGGCCTTCTCCCTTCTGGGGGCGCAGAGTTCCTTCGCCTTCTGGCAAAAAGACCTGGTCTATGAGGGGGAAAGCGTCTACAACTACCTCCAGGTTCGGGACGAGCCGAAGCAGGTGGTGCTGTCCACCAATGTGCTGTTCGGCGTCCAGTCCGTGCTGCCAAAGGACGGCGGCCTCACGGGGCTTTACTACGACTACGCCCTGGCCGCGCCGGTGCTGGCCGGGGTGCCGAAGGCCGGCGCGCCCAAGCAGCTCATCCTGGGCATGGGCACCGGGACCTACGCCAGCCAATGCCGCACGATTTTTCCCGGTCTGCGCAGCACGGGGGTGGAGATCGACGAGAAGATCACCGACCTTGCCCGGAACTATTTCGGCCTGGACCCGGAGATCCCCGTGGAGACCTATGACGGCCGGACCTACCTGAGCGTCTGCGGGGAGCGCTTCGACGTGATCCTGGTGGACGCCTATCAGGACATCACCATCCCCTTTCAGATGTCCTCCGTGGAGTTCTTCACCCTGGTGCGCGAGCATCTGAAACCCGGCGGCGTGCTGGTGGTCAATCTGAACATGCGCTCCGACGCCCCCGACAGCATCAACGCCTGGCTGGGGGACACCGTTGCCGCCGTGTTCCCCTGGGTGGCCACGGTGGACGTGCCGGGCACCACCAACCGGGAGCTGTTCGCGGCGGAGACGAACCTGTTTTCCGGCTTCGCGGAGCGGGCCGCAGCGCTGGAGTCCCCGGAGCTGCGGGCGCTGATGATCCGCATCGCCCGGGAGCTGCATCCCCACGAATCTGCCGGGCACGTCCTGACCGACGACTGCGCCCCGGTGGAGAAGCTGGGCATGGAGCAGCTGGACAGCCTGATCCGCGGGGAGCTGGCCGGTTACCGGGTGCTGCTGCGGGAGCAGGGGCTGAGCGCGCTGCTGGCGGGCTGAGAGGACAGTACTGAAGACTGAAGACTGAAGAATGAAGAATGGGTGCCGGGCGTGGGGATGCGCGGAGATTGCGCCGGGGTGCAAAGCTGTTTTCCAGATTCCTGTGATTTTCTCCTTTCCTTCCGCTTTGCAATCTGCTATAATCTTACCCACACAAACTGACACGGGGAGGTCGAATGCTGATGGCTTCTGAGGCTTTGTATGCGCTTGCGTTCCGCTTTCGGAAGGCGAAACTCTGGAACAGGCTGTTGGACGACGAACTCTTTGCCGTCCAACTTTCGGACGGGGAGATCGGATATTGCTGCGTGATGGGGCAGCTGGGGGAACATCTGTCCCTGGCGCTCTATGTGGGGGAGACGGGCTTGCAGAGCTATCTGCGCCTGGCCGCCGCCGCGGCGCGGCAGGAGGTGGAGCAGGAACTGGTCTGGAGCCAGGACTGTCTGCAATGCTCCTTTGAGGACGCGGAGGAACTGAACCCGGCGGACGCCAAAGACGCACGCTCTTTCGCCCTGGCCCAGGGCGTCAGTCTGCGGGGCCGTTTTGCCTATCCGCTCTTTTCCAAATACAGCCCCTACCGCATCCCCTGCGCCATGTCCGACGCGCTGGACTTTCAGCGCATGGGCGAGGCGCTGGAGGGGGCCCTGGTGCTGTCCGAGCTGCTGAAAAGCCGCGGCAAGGAGCAGTTGGGCTTCCGCCGTCTGCGCAAGGAGCCGGATTCCCTGCCCCTGGTGGTCCGGGAGGACGGGAAGCTGACCCTCCGCACCGCGCCCATGCCGCCGGTGGAGGAGCCGGACTGGCCCGCCCCGGCGCTGGAAAACGACGTGACGGTGGAAAAGCTGCGGCGCGGCAAGCGCGTCCGGGCCATGGAGTGCCAGGTGGTCATGTTGCCCAGCCCGGTGGAGGACCCCCAGGGCGGCCCGCCCCGTTTCCCCTTCATGCTGCTCAGCGCCCTGGTGGACGAGGCGGAGCTGCTGAATCTGCCGGTGGTGGACGACTACGCCGCCAGCGCCGCCGACCTGCTGGGCTATTTCGCCGAGGCCGTGGCCAAGGACGGCCGGGTCCCCGCCAGCATTTTGGTTCCGGATGCGCGCACCGAGGCTTTGTTCCACGGCTTCTGCGCCCGGGTGGGCGTGGAGCTGCGCCGGGTGGAGGACCTGACGATCCTGGACGAGGTCCGGGACAATATGCTCTCTCAGCTGGG
>Ga0310697_10002335_pt1 | contig 20383 bp, 16 predicted proteins | sample 172DNAGHGlowgp2_FD_203883 | JGI IMG/M metagenome (GOLD analysis project Ga0310697, IMG submission 203883) | Sheep rumen microbial communities from Palmerston North, Manawatu-Wanganui, New Zealand - 1728 DNA GHGlow gp2 (v2) (version 2) | ecosystem: Host-associated > Mammals > Digestive system >... | reverse complement strand
GGCGAAAATGTCCGCCGGCAGCTCCACGCGCACGCCGATGTCCACGCGGTTGGAGAGGGTGGGGATGTTCAGACTCTCGCAGACGCCCTCCATCCACTTGCTGCCGCTGCGGCCCACGGAGACCACGCATTTTGCGCAGGAAAAATCGCCCTTCGCGGTGTGGACGATGAAGCCCTCGTCGGCCTTCTCGATGCTCTCGACGGCGGTGTTGAAGTGGAAATCCACCTGCTCCTTCAGCTCGTTGTAGATGTTCTCCAGCACCACATAGTTGATGTCGGTACCAAGGTGGCGCACCTGCGCGTCCAGCAGGTGCAGGCCATTTTCCAGGCACATGCGCTTGATCTTGGTGTTGGCGGTGGAGTAGAGCTTGGTGCCCTCGCCGCCGTGGGAGAGGTTGATGGCGTCCACATACTGCATGAGCTCGATGGCCTTCTGCTTGCCCACGTACTCATAGAGCGTGCCGCCGAACTGGTTGGTGATGTTGTACTTGCCGTCGGAAAAGGCGCCTGCGCCGCCGAAGCCGCTCATGATGCTGCACACGGGGCACTTGACGCAGCTCTTGATCTTCTCGCCGTCGATGGGGCACTTGCGGCGGCTCAGCTCCCGCCCCAGCTCAAACACGGCGACAGACTTCTCCGGCGCGTTCTTTTTCAGCTCATAGGCGGTGAAGATGCCGCCGGGGCCGGCGCCGACAATGATAACGTCGTAAAACATGGTGATTCCTCCAAAAAAATCGAAGGGCTGTGGGATCCCACAGCCCTCCGGCTTACAAATATCCTTGATTTACTTTACCATTCGGGGCAGGGAATGTCAAGTGCCGAGGGGCGGAGAGAGCCGTGGTTTTTCATATCACGCGGCAGGGTTCAATTCTTTGCCTGTTTTCGGATCTCCTCCAGGCAGCGCTCGGCGGTCTGCACGTCCTCATCGGCGATGGAGCCGCCGTAGCGGGCGGCGATGTAGATGCGGCGCAGGGTGGCATCCGCCTCCTCGCCGGCGGTCTGCGACAGCACGTCCTGGGAGGTGCTGTCCCTGCGGATCTCGCTGCCGCGCCTGCGCTGCAGACCCAGATACTCCCGGTAAAGCCTGCGCACCCGGCGGGCGTTGCTGCGCTCCCCGGCGCTGCGGCGGCGCAGGAGCCTGCGCGGCGCGCCCAGAAGATCGGTGTCCTCATAGTAGAGATCCGCGTTCTTCTGCCTGCCGACCGCCCGCCGCAGCAGCTTCCAGATCAGCCAGAGCGCGGCGAAAAGCAGCAGGGCGGACAGAATGTACGCCAGCGGCGTCAGCACGTCCTCGGTGAAGATGCGTGGCAGGATGCCGGTCCCCTCCATCCCCCGCTCCTCCAGGTTGCCGTTGGTGAAGCCCTGTTCTACCATGTTGGGCCGGGAGGGCGGCGTGGCGCTGGGGGCGGGCGTCGCCGTCGGCGACGGATCCTCCGGATGGACGAAGAGCACCAGCCAGACGATCGCGTTCGCGATCGGGGTGAGAATGGCCTTCCAGAGCGGAATGCTGAGCTTCAGAAGCTCATAGAGCAGCAGGGAGAGGCCGATGGCGAGCAGAGGCACGACGAACACTGTCACCGCGTTCGATAGCCGCCACTTCCGATCCATGACGACGCCCATCTGCATCTGCCGCAGGGCGATGACGCCCAGGGTCATGAAGAGAAACAGGAAAATGAGCCCCGCGGGAGAGAGCATGCGGCCGCGGTAGATGGCGATGTTGGCCAGGTTTGCCGCCACGAAGAAGAGCCCCAGGATCAGCATGATGCGGTAGCGGCCCCGGTACTCGTAGAGCCCCTCGTGAAAGCCGCCCAGGGTGACGATCAGGAAGAAGTAGAGCCAGGCGAGTCCGGGCAGAAACAGCAGCTGCGTCATGGGCGCGAGCAGGAAAGCGGCACCGGGCAGCAGCCCCAGCAGCAGACGCAGCGGCAGGATCTCGGTGTGCGCGGCCAGAGAGGCCGCGAAGAAGGCCGCCGCGGTAAAGACGGCCATGGCCGTCTGACAGGGCAGGAGCTTGTCAATCAGGCTGAGGATCGAATAGTAAAAACAGATATCGGCCGTGATGCGGGCGCTGGCGGTGCGTTTCATGAGTTGAACCTCCGATCTCCGTACAGAACACAGATTTCCTGATCACTGCAGGCCTGAAGCCGCTTGAGAGCGGCAAGGCCCCGCTCGCTGAGCGCGGGCGTGATGACGATGTAGCTGCAGCCGACGCGGGGCCGCCGGGCGCAGCGCTCCACCAAATCAGCAAAACCGGTGTAGCCTGTGAGCCGCGAAAGACCGATGCGGTGCAGAATGAAGTGCAGATGGCTCTGCCCCAGGCCCTCGCCCAGGGAGCGCAGGTCGCCGTTGGACTCCATGGCGTAGGGGATCTTGGCGTTCTCCAGCTGCTCGCAGACACTGCGCGTGAGAGACAGGCAGCGCTCGGAGATGTGGGGCTGGCTTGCCTCCATATTGACCAGCACCGTCACGTTCCGGTCCACGGTGTAGTCCTGCTGCCGGACCATCAGGTGCCCGGTTTTGGCGCTCTGCATCCAGGAGATCTGCTTCATGGGCTCCCGCCCGCTGTACTCCCGGTAGCCGATGAGCATCATCGGGTCCTCGTGCAGGAAGCGGCGCACGGACACGTCGCCCAGATAGCCGCCCAGGGTCTGCAGCTCCTGCTCCGGGGCGCGCTGGGCCGTGCAGACTACGCGCACGCCAAGCTCCCCGCTGCGGATCTCCGGGTCCAGGCCCAGCAGATCGCCGACCTGCAGGTAGTACTGCCCCAGCTCGAAGATGCCGCGCTTTTTCAGCGTGAGACGGACCTTCCCCTTGAAGCGGCGGTAGGGCAGCAGATAGAAGTGGTGGTCGATGCGCTGCCCGCCGAAATCCCGGGTCACATGGCGGCGGCACCAGTCCTCATCCTCCAGCAGCTGTACGGATTCGTCAAAACGAACGGCAAGCCCGGAGGAGAGGATCGGGAAGGGGCTGGTGTTATAGACTTCATAGCGCAGCGTGACGCATTCGCCGGGTTCACACAGCGGCATGTCCGCGCGAAACGTCAGATGCACATGACGGAAGCGATCCTGCCGGCTGGCCCATTCCACGGCTCCCAGCATCACGATCGCGGCGAGAATGACAAAAGCAATCATAGCTTCTCCAGCGGAACCTCAATGTCCTCCAGCATATTCTCCACAAAGCGCTCGGCGCTCAGATGGCTGCTGCCGGCGAGCACCAGGCGGTGGGGCAGCACGGCGGCGGCCTCCTTCTTCACATCCTCGGGGATGACGAAATCGCGCCCGTCCATGGCGGCGCAGATCTGGCTGGCCCGGTAGAGGGCGAGGGAGCCGCGGGTGGAGACGCCGGTTGCGAGCAGGGGAGAGGAGCGGGTATATTCCACGATGTCCATCAGGTAGCCCGCAATGTCGTCGCTGACGGCCACCTGGGCGTAGCTGCGGCGCAGGGCCAGCAGCTCCTCCGGGGAGACGATCTGCGGCAGCTCCGCCAGCAGCTCCATCGAATCGGCCCGGCGCAGCACGGAGATCTCCTGCTCGCGGGTCATATAGCCCAGGGAGAGACGCATGAAGAAGCGGTCCAGCTGGGCCTCCGGCAGGGGGAAGGTGCCGAAGGACTCGATGGGGTTCTGGGTCGCCATGACGAGATAGGGCTCTTCCATCGGATAGCTCACGCCGTCCACGGAGATCTGCTTTTCCTCCATCACCTCCAGCAGCGCGGACTGGCTGCGGGGCGTGGCCCGGTTGATCTCATCGGCCAGAATGATGTTGGCAAAGAGCGGGCCGGGACGGAACTCAAATTCGCCTTTCTTCTGGTTGTAGAAGTTGATGCCCGTCAGGTCCGAGGGCAGCAGATCAGGCGTAAACTGGATGCGGCGGAATTTCCCGCCCAGGCTCTGGGCCACGGCGCGCAGCAGCATGGTCTTGCCGGTGCCGGGCAGGTCCTCCAGCAGGATGTGGCCGGAGGCCACGAGGCAGATCGCCAGCTGCTCGATCACGGCTTCCTTGCCCACGATGATGCGCGAGCAGTTTTCGGTGATTTTGTTCTTGAAAGCCACAAAGGCTTTGGTATCCATGTGTTGTTCCTCCCGGCAGCTTGTTGATTTGCTGCGCCGCAACGCGGCGAGACGAAAAGCTTTTTGGTCTTCAGCATCTTATAATCATTATAGCACAGCGCGGCACGGATCGCCAGAAAAAGGAGCCCGTTTCAGTGAGGCACGTCGTGCGCGAGGGCCTTCTGCATGTCGATGACCAACAGGATCACGGCTTTTCAGTATGTCTACCTCATTATACCTTGATAGGAAAAGGACTTCAAGACATCGAAGATTCGGGTGTCGACCGATCCTTCAGTCGTCAAGGATGCTGAAATAGCCCTTGTATCGCAGCCTCTCGATCATGGCATGGAACTCCTCCGCCTCAAAGCCCTCACCCTCGTTGAGCCACCACTGAAAGAGGGCGACCAGGCCGACGGAATAGATCTTGATGAACAGGTCGTATCGTTTCTGCCTGTTTGTCTCCTTTGCCTGCAGGACCTTCTGCCTGCGCATGTTGTTTTCCAGTTCAGCCGCGAAGAGCAGGAAGCCGTCCGAAGCCTCCGTCCGCACGCTTACCGCCCGCCTGAGAGCCGGCGCCCATTCCCGCAGCCATCGGATCAGCTCGTAGAACAGTTCTCGTTCCCTTCCTTCCTCGTTGGAGATGTTCAGATCGAAAAAGGGCTGGAACCATTTGCCGATGATCGATTCGCACAGCGCAACGAAAAGCGCCTCCTTGGATTCGAAGAAGAGGTAAAAGGAGGTGCGGCTGATCCCGGCCAGCCTTGACAGCTCGGTGATCGTGATATCGGCGTAGTCTTTTTCGTTCAGGCAGGTGAGGAGGGCCTGCTTCAGCTTTTCAGCGGTATAGGCGGAATCTGCAAGTCTTCGGATCATGAGGAGCGCTCCTTACGTTTTCTCTCTTTTCGGAAAAGACAGCCCAAAGCAGAAGCTTTGGGCTGTCAGAGTTCATATGGGAGACGATCAGGCGCCGGGCTTGCCCAGCATGCGGAACATGTTCTTCTTGTAGGCCTCCACGCCGGGCTGGTCAAAGGGATTGACGCCGGACATGTAGCCGGAGATGGCGCAGGCCAGCTCGAAGAAGCAGACCAGCGCGGCAAAGCCCTCCTCGTCCCGCTTGGGAACGGAGATGACCATGTTGGGCACACCGCCGGAGATGTGGGCCGCCTTGACGGCGTCGGCCGCGATGTTGGACACCTCGGCCATGTCGCGACCGGCGATGTAGTTGAGGCCGTCGGCATTGGCTTCCTCAAAGGGGAAGGGGTAGGCGCTGCGGCTCTTTTCAAAGCGGACGATGGACTCCATCAGCGTGCGGGGACCCTGCTGGATGAACTGACCCATGGAGTGCAGGTCGGCGGTGAACTCGACGGAGGCGGGGAAGATGCCCTTGCCGTCCTTGCCCTCACTCTCGCCGTAGAGCTGCTTCCACCACTCGGCCATGAAACGGAAGCTGGGCTCGTAGCAGCCGAGAATTTCAATGCCGTAGCCCTTGTTGTACAGGTTCTGGCGGGCGGCGGCGTACTGCCAGGCGGGGTTCTCGGGGCTTCTGAGATCCAGGGCCTTGAACTCCTCGATGGCGGCGTCGATGACACGCTGAACGTCGATGCCGGCCACGGCCATGGGCAGCAGACCCACGGCGGAGAGAACGCTGAAGCGGCCGCCCACGTCGTCGGGCACGACGAAGCTGGGCCAGCCGTGGGCGTCGGCCAGGCTCTTGAGAACGCCGCGGCGGGCGTCGGTGGTGGCGAAGATGTGCTCGTCGGCCTTGTCGCCATATTTCTTCGCGAGCAGCTCCCGGAAGATGCGGAAGGCGGCGGCGGGCTCCAGCGTGGTGCCGGACTTGGAGATGACGTTCACGTCAAAGTCCTTGTCGCCGATGAGCTCGATGGTGTCGCACAGCGCGTCAGCGGAGAGGCCGTTGCCCACGAAGAAAACCTTGGGATCGTCCTTGCCGGGGATGGGCTTAAGAAGCTCAATGGCGCCGCGGGCGCCCAGGTAGGAGCCGCCGATGCCGATGACCACCAGGGCCTGGGAGCGGCTGCGGATCAGCTTCGCCGCCTCGAGAATGGCGGGGAGCTCCGTCTCCTTCATGCGCTGGGGCAGGCCCAGCCAGCCGATGAAGTCATTGCCCAGACCCGTGCCCTCGGAGAGCACCTTGTGGGCGCGCTCGGCCGCCGCAAAGTCAGGGCCGGCGCCGGTGAAGAACGAAGAAGCGCCGGAGAGATCTACTTTAACCATAGAGATTTCCTCCTGTTTTTCATTTGTAACAATACTATTATAGACGATCACGGAGAAAATTCAAGCTTCTTTTCAGGCTCTTGCGCTCACAGTCCGGCCAGGCTCCCCAGCAGGCGGAGAAAGAGCGGCATGACGCCGATCTTCGGCACATCTGCCGCCGCGAGCACGGGCAGCTCCGCCAGCGTCTCCCCGCCGAGGGTCACGGTGAGGGTGCCGACCGCATCCCCCTCCGCCACCGGGGCGGTGACGCGCGCGGGAAGCTCGAGCCGGTAGTCCGGCGCGGCGCTCCCCTTGGGGATCAGTACCGCTTGCTCCCCCGAAACGGAGAGCGGGACGCTGCCCGCGGCACCCAGTTCCACCGGCAGATCGGGCAGGGGCGCCTCCGGCAGCAGGGGACAGAGGGCGTAGCGGGAGAAACCGTAGTTTAAAAGCGCCGTGGCGTCGGCGTTGCGGCTGTCGCTGCTCTCGGCGTGCATGATGACGGCGATGTACTCGGTCCCGTCCCGCTCCGCCGTGGCGGAGAGGCAGTACATGGCTCCGCTGGTGAAGCCGGTTTTGAGCCCCGTGCAGCCCTCGTACCAGTAGACCAGCTTGTTGGTGTTGGTGAGGCCGAAGCTCCCGTCCCGGATGCTGTCCATCCAGATGGTGCTGTAGTCCTTGATGAGCGGGTGGGAGATGAGTTCCCGGGACATGAGGGCGATATCCCGCGCCGAGCTGTAGTGCTCCGCATCCTCAAAAAGCCCGGTGCAGTTGGTGAAATGGGTGTTTTTGAGGCCCAGCTCCGCTGCGCGTTCGTTCATGCGCTCCACGAAGAGGGCCTCCGTGCCGGCAAGGTGCTCCGCCATGGCCACGGCGCAGTCGTTTGCCGAGGCCACGGTGATGCATTTGAGCATCTCGTGCACGCTCATCTGCTCGCCCTCCTCCAGATAGACGCAGCTGCCGCCGAAGGAGGCGGCCCGGGCGCTGGCGGTGACGATGTCGTCTGGTGAGAGCTTTCCCGCCTCGATGTCCTCCACGATCAGCAGCAGCGTCATGACCTTGGTGACGCTCGCGGGCAGGAGCCGCTCGTCGGCGTTTTTCTCATAGAGCACCTGACCGGTGACCTTCTCCATCAAAATGGCCGAGGGGGCGGCGATGCCGATCTCCCCGTCCCGCAGGGGCTCCAGCGCGAAGGCCCGGCAGGGCAGCAGCAGTACGGGCAGAGTCAGAAGTGTACACAGCAGCAGACGAAGCGTTTTCATGGGCGTCCTCCCCTTCAGTTTCTGCTGCCAGCCTATGCAAAAGGGGCGGGGGACATGCGTCGGTTGACGGAATTATGCATATTCCGACAAAAGCCGACGTGAAACTGCACAGAGATCATTCGGGCAAAGCGGTGGAAATCCGTGAGTTTTTAACATTTTCAACAGGCTTTTCCACATAAATGCCGATGCATAGGCGGTGAAAAAACGCATATGAAGTTAACATAACGCCATTATTTCGGCGACAGAAGCTTCCCGAAAATAGCAGTTGACGGGAAATTGTCCGGATAGTAAAATATAACAGTTAAGAGAACACAGGCCCATGCCTTTCACGGGCCGGGAAATCGGCCCTGTATAGCGGGAGGAATCTGCAATGCGTCGTCATTTCCGTTGGGATAAGAAATATTTATACTGGGGCATCACGGCCTTCCTGGTGCTCGCGGCGGTGATCGTCTTCTATCTGGCGATCAGCTATCTGCCGGAGCTGGGCAAGTGGCTGGGCCGTCTGATGACCATTCTGGGGCCCTTCGTCTGGGGCCTTGTGATTACCTATCTGCTGCATCCGATGATGCTGGGCCTGGAAAAGCACCTTTTCGGCCCCTTGGCAGTGAAGCTCTATAAAGGGAAAAAGCCGGAGAAGGCGCGCCGCTTCGGGCGTACGCTCGCGGTCATCGTTTCCGAGATCGTGCTGCTGGCCATCATTGTCGCCCTGTTTTATCTGATCCTGCCGCAGTTATACAGCAGCATCGTCATGATCGTGGACAACAGCCCCGCCTATATCGCAAACCTCACCAAGTGGGTGGAGCAGACTCTGCATGACTTCCCGGAGCTGGAGGCCTACATCTCCGACGCCCTGACCGATGTGAATACCAACGTGTTCGACTGGGTGCGCAGCACGCTGCTGCCCGGCCTCGGCAGCGTGGTCAGCAATGTGACCAACGGCGTCGCCGTCGCGGTCAAGGCGATCTACAACCTGATCATCGGCATCATCGTCTCCGTCTACATCCTCAGCGACCTGGAGCGCTATACCGCCGGGGCGCGCCGCCTGGGCTACAGCCTCTTCGGCATTGAAGGGGCGGAGCGGCTGCGGGACGCGCTGGCCTTTACCGACAAGACCTTCATGGGCTTCATCAACGGCAAGCTCCTGGACTCCGCTATCATCGGCCTGATCTGCTACATCGTCTGCGCGATTTTGAATATGCCTTACGCATTGCTGGTCAGCGTGATCGTGGGCGTGACCAACATCATCCCCTTCTTCGGCCCGCTGATCGGCGCGGTCCCCTCGGCCATCATCATCCTGATGGTTGACCCGATGAAGGCGCTTATCTTCGTCATCTTCATTATCATCCTCCAGCAGATCGACGGCAACTTCATCGGCCCGAAGATCCTGGGCAGCTCCATCGGCATCAGCGGCTTCTGGGTCATGTTCGCCATCATCGTGGGCGCGGGGCTCTTCAGCTTCTGGGGCATGCTGCTGGGTGTGCCGGTCTTTGTGCTGATCTACACGGCGATTGAGAACGCCGTGGCCAAAAAGCTAAAAAAAAGCGACCTCCCGGTGGAGGCCGCAGAATATGTGGAGCTGGAGAGCATCGACCCCGTGACCCGGGAAGCGATCAAAAAGCCCGGCACGGAGGAAGAATAGTTTTAAGTGTTGAGCATTGAGTTTTGAGGAGAAAACGAGAAAAAGCGCTTCTCAATACTCAAAACTCACAGCTCAAAACTAACTGTGCCGCAGGGACGCATGGGCGTCGAGGAGACCCTCACAGAGGGCGTCGACGTCCTCCTGCGTTGTGAAGCGGGACAGGCCGATCCGGATCGCCCCGTCGATGGTTTTCGCGTCCAGCCCGATGGCTTCCAGTACATGGCTCCGCCCGCCCTTTTTGCAGGCGGAGCTTTTTGATACGTAGACTTCCCGCGCCTCCAGGAAATTCATCAGCACCTCGCTGCGGTATCCCGGCAGGGAGATGGAGAGGATGTGGGGCGCCGCCGTCTGCACGACGCGCAGCTCCGGGATGGCCTCCGAAAGGCGCTCGACGATCTGAGCCTTGAAGCCCGCCATGCGCGCGGCGTTTTCCGCGAGATGGGCTTTGCCGATCGCGCAGGCCGCGCCGAAGGCCGCGATCTGGGGCATGGCCTCGGTGCCGGCCCGGCGGCCCTCCTCCTGCCCGCCGCCGGCGATGAAGGGCTTCAGGCGCAGACCGTTTCGGATGTACAGCGCGCCGATGCCCTTGGGAGCGTGGATTTTGTGCCCGCTGACGCTGATCATATCGGCGCCAAGGCTCTTGGCCGTGAAGGGCAGCTTGAGGAAGGCCTGCACCGCGTCGCAGTGGAGCAGGGCCGGGCAGCCGGCATCCCGGATCGCCCGGGAGACGCCGGCAATGTCCGTCACGGCGCCGGTCTCGTTGTTTACGAGCATCAGCGTCACCAGAACCGTATCCGGCCGCAGGGCTTCTTTCACCGCCTCCACGGGGATGGCGCCGGTCCCGTCGGGCTTCAGCCGCGTGACTTCAAAGCCGCGGGCCTCCAGCTCGTCCAGGCTTTTGCGCACCGCGTCGTGCTCCACCAGGGAGCTGACGATGTGCTTTCCCCTGCGCTTCATGGCCTCCGCGCCGCCGAGAATGGCCCAGTTGTCGCTCTCGGAGCCACAGGAGGTGAAGACGATCTCCTTCAGCTGACAGCCCAGCGCGTCGGCAAGCTGCTTCCGGCTGGCGTCCAGCAGTTTTTTCGCCTCCCGGCCCAGGGTGTGGGTGGAGCTGGGGTTGCCGTAGACTTCGGTCATGGCGCGCATGGCCGCTTCCGCCGCCTCCGGGCAGACCTTTGTGGTGGCGGAGTTATCCAAGTAATGTTCCATTTCGAATCCTTTCCATTGAAAGGCTCCCCTGGAAGGGGAGCTGTCGCACAGCGACTGAGGGGTAATTTATGAAGTACATTATAACCACTCTCGGCTGCAAGGTCAACCAATACGAAACCCAGGCCATGGAGGCCATGCTCCAGGCGGACGGGCACGAGCCCGCTTCGCCCGGGGAACTGGCCGATGCCGTGATCGTCAACACCTGCGCCGTCACGGCCGAATCGGGGCGCAAGTCCCGCCAGACCATCCGCCGCCTGCGGGACGAAAACCCCGGCGCGGTGGTGGCGGTCTCCGGCTGCTATTCCCAGCTCAGCCCCGAGGAGAGCAGTGATCTCGGCGCGAACGTGATCTTCGGCACCAACGACCGGCAGGGCTTCGTCCGCGCGGTGGAAAAGGCCGCCGCGGAAGGGGAGAACAGCCGGGAGATCGACGCGCCCTTCAAGCGGCGGGACTTTGAAGTGCTGCCCGCCGGAGCCGTCAGCGGCCGCACTCGCGCCATGCTGAAGATCCAGGACGGCTGCGTCAATTTCTGCTCCTACTGCATCATCCCCTACACCCGGGGGCGGCTGCGCAGCCTGCCCCTGGAGGACGCCGCGGCGGAGACCCGGCGCATCCGGGACGAGGGCTACCGCGAGGTGGTGCTTACGGGCATTGAGGTCGCCTCCTACGGCGCGGATCTCGACGGAAAGCCCGGTCTTGCCGATATGATCGAGGTGGTGGCCGCAAACGCGGGGGACATGCGCATCCGCCTGGGGTCCCTGGAACCTACGGTCATCACCGAGGACTTCTGCCGCCGCGTGCAGGCGACGGGGAAGCTCTGCCGCCATTTCCACCTCTCCCTACAGTCCGGCTGCGACCGGACGCTCAAGGCCATGAACCGCAAGTACGACACGGCTTTCTTTTTCGAGGTGTGCGAGCGGCTGCGCCGTTCTTTCCCCGGCTGCGCCCTGACCACCGATCTCATCACTGGCTTTCCCGGCGAGACGGAGGCCGATCAGGCGGAGACCCTGGCTTTCATCGAAAAGTGCGCCTTCGCCGATATGCACATTTTCCCCTATTCCCGCCGCCCGGGCACGCCCGCGGACAAAATGCCGGAGCAGTGCCCCAACGCCCTGAAGGCCCGCCGCGCCCATGAGGCCCAGGCCGTGGCCGCGAAGATGCACCGCGCCTTTCTCGAGACAAGCGTGGGGCAGACCCTGCCTGTCCTCTTCGAGACCGCGGAGGAGGGGAGCGTGGGCCACAGCGACACCTATCTGCTGGTGAAAGTGCCCGAGCACGACCTGCGCGGCGAGCTGCGGAACGTGCGCATCACCGGCGTGGAGCACGACCGGCTGATCGGGGAGATTGTGGAGTAAAGGGGAAAGGCAAGCGCTTTCCTTGGCCGCTTTCAAGACTCTACCTGCGCAATACAAGAACCGTTTCTTTCCTGTTCCCGGAAAGAAACGGTTCTTGTATCAAATGTAGCGGGCCGCCGGGGGCGTCGGCCCCTACAATGAAGGACGGACAAGGAACCGTGTTTCCGTCACATCCGGCCGTAGCGTCGACCATTGGTCGGCGAAAAAGAAACGCCGAGCGATGCTCGGCGCTACGGATCTCCCGCGGACGTGGTTCATCGACGAAGATAGCGGGCCGTTCGTGAACGGCCCCTACAGGCAAAATACACCCGTGTCGAGCCGCCTGTACGGGAGAGGTGCAATTCAGGATTTGCATGCCATAGCGGCAGCGAACACCGAAGCGTACCAGACAGTCCACGATTCGGATGGCGGCGAATATGGTTTTGACCGTAGGCTGTCACCTGCGGCCAGACCAGCGATCTTTTCTTTCTTACACCGGGCGCGGCGCATTCTTTCTTTTCTCAAGAGGAAAAGAAAGAATGGGGGGCGCAATACGCAGGCAAAACGTTTGCCACCACGCGCGCAAAAACGCAGCCTTTTTCTCCCCTCTGCGGCGGGAAAAGATTTGACACATTCAACAAAATGTCATATACTGTTTTGGTAAAAATTCCTGTAACAGGAGGGAGCATTATGGCCAGAGAACAGGTGTTCAATTTCTCCGCCGGGCCGTCCGTACTGCCGCTTTCCGCACTGGAGCGGGCCAAGGCGGATCTGCTGGACTACAAGGGCTGCGGCATGTCCGTGATGGAGATGAGCCATCGAAGTCCCATGTTCCAGGAAATCTTTGATTCCACGAAGGCAAAGCTCAAAGCCGCGCTCTCCGTGCCCGACAGCCATGAGATCCTCTTTCTCCAGGGCGGAGCCACGCTGCAGTTCGCCTCGATCCCGATGAACCTGCTGGAGGGCGGTACGGCCGACTACGCCGTGACCGGCAACTTCTCCGGCAAGGCCGCGAAGGAAGCGCAGAAGTACGGCACGGTGCACATCGCGGCCGATACCTCGGAGACCGGCCATGACCGCATCCCGACCCAGGCGGAGCTGCAGCTTTCCGACGACGCGAAGTACTTCTACTACTGCGCGAACAATACCATCTACGGCACTGAGTGGCAGTATGTGCCCGAAACAAAGGCACCCCTGGTGTGCGACATGTCCTCCGATATCCTCTCCAAGCCCGTGGACGTGAGCCGCTTCGGCCTCATCTACGCCGGGGCGCAGAAGAACATGTCCCCCGCGGGGCTGACGGTGGTGATCCTAGACAAGGCCCTCTGCGGCAGGGAGCTGCCCTATACGCCGGAGATCATGAGCTATGAGACGCTGGTGAAGCATGACTCCATGCTCAACACCCCGCCCTGCTGGTGCATCTACATGCTGGGCCTGGTGCTGGATTGGCTGGAGGAGCAGGGCGGCGTCACCGGCATGGAGCAGATCAAAAAGGCCCGCGCGGCCAGGGTCTATGACTTCCTGGACAACAGCCGCCTCTTTACCGCCCACGCCCTGCCCGGTTCCCGCAGCGATATGAACGTGACCTTCCGCACGCCCAGCAAAGAGCTGGACGCGGAATTTGTCAAAGGCGCCGCGGCCCGGGGCCTTGTGAACGTAAAGGGCCACCGCATTGCCGGCGGCATGCGGGCGAGCCTCTACAACGCCATGCCCATGGAGGGCGTGGACGCGCTGATCGCCTATATGAAAGACTTTGAGGTGGAGCACCATGTTTAAAATAAAAACCATGAACGCCATCGCCCCCGCCGGCATCGAGACGCTGGAGCGCCGCGGCTGCACCGTGGGCGAGGAAGTGGACGCGCCGGAGGGCATTCTGCTGCGCTCGGCCGATCTGCATCAGTACCCCCTGAACCCGGAGCTGCTGGCCATTGCCAGAGCCGGCGCGGGCTACAACAACATCCCCGTCGCCGAGTGCGCGAACCGCGGCATCGTGGTCTTCAACGCCCCCGGCGCCAACGCCGTGGCCGTCAAGGAGCAGGAGATCGCCTCCCTGGTGCTGGCTTCCCGCGACGTGCTGGGCAGCATCGACTACGTCAAATCCATCGCCGACAAGGGCGAGGAGATCCCCAAGCTGGTGGAGAAGGGCAAGTCTGCTTTCACCGGTCCGGAGCTGATGGGCAAGTCCATCGGCGTCATCGGCCTCGGCGCCGTGGGCGCGCTGGTGGCCAACGCCGCCGTCAGCCTTGACATGCAGGTCTGGGGATACGACCCCTTCATGTCCGTGGACGCGGCCTGGCGTCTGAGCCGCGCGGTGCTGCACGCCTCCACGTTGGACGAGATCTACGAAAACTGCGACTATATCAGCATCAACGTCCCCCATACGGAGACCACCCACCACATGCTCAACGACGAGGCCTTCTCCAAGATGCGCGAGGGCGTGCGCATCATCAACGAGAGCCGCGCCGAGGTGGTGGACGATGAGGCCATGACCCGCGCACTTCAGAGCGGCAAGGTGGCAAAGTACGTGACCGACTTCCCCAACGAGGTCATTCTGAAGGCCCCCAACGTGATTGCCCTGCCCCACATCGGCGCCTGCACCCCCGAGAGCGAGGACCGCTGCGCCGTCATGGCGGCCGAAGAGATGTATGACTATCTCTTGAACGGCAACATCCGCAACAGCGTGAACCTGCCCGACGTGGCGCTCAGCCGCATGGGCGTCTGCCGCCTCTGCGTCATCCACCACAACGTGCCCCGCATGATCACCAGCATCCTGGACTTCATCAGCCAGAAGAACATCAACGTGGAGCACATGATCAACAAGCCCCGCGGCGGCTATGCCGTGACGATCGTGGACCTGTCCGAGCCCATCGGGGAGGACGTGGCCGACGCGATCCGCAGAATGAACGATGTAGTGAGGGTCAGAGTGCTGTGAAGAAAATCGGAATGCTGGTCGCCGTGGAGATGGGGGCCGTCCTGTCCCGCTACGGCAAAGCCGTCGCGGAGGAGACGCGCCACGGGTTCCGCGTGCTGACCTATGATATGGGCGCCTATCAGCTCTATGTGATCGGCTCCGGCGCGGGGGAGATCGCCGCCGCGGCCGCCTGCCAGATGCTCATCGACCGCTATGAGGCGGAGCTGGTGGTGAACTTCGGCGTGGTCGGAGGTCTGACCGAGGAGATGGCCCAGACCAAGACCTGCGTGGTGGAGAAGGTCGTGCACTATGACTTTGACACCAGCGCCTATGACGACACCGTGCCCGGCCAGTACTGTGAGTACCCGGACGTATATCTGCCCGCGACGGCTTCCCTGGTGAAGCGCGCCGTGGAGATCGCGCCGGAGCTGAAGGTGGTCACCTGCGCCTCGGCTGACAAGTTTGTCGAGGGTGGAGAGGCCAAGCGCGCCCTGCACGAGCGCTGGGGCGCCGAGATCTGCGAGATGGAGTCCGCCGCCGTGGTGCTGACCTGCAACCGGAGCAATGTGCCCTGCCTGCTGATCAAGACCGTGTCCGACGGGCTGATGCAGGGCGGCGAGGACTTCGGCACTGCCCTGGCGCACACCTCCGCCCTCTGCCTTGAAGTGGCGGACAAGATCATACGGGAACTGTAATAACGGCTCCCCTGCAAGGGGAGCTGCCGGGAAGCGGCTGAGGGGTTGCGGCGATACGCGATGACCCCTCCGGCTTTGCTTCGCTCAGCCACCTCCCCTTTCAGGGGAGGCTTTTTTGTGGAGGACACCATGACCGAGAAACTGTATTACGAAGACGCGTATCTGCACGAGTTTTCCGCCCTGGTCACCGCCTGTGAGGCGGGGAAGGACGGCTTTCTGATTGAGCTGGACCGCACGGCCTTCTTCCCGGAGGGGGGCGGCCAGCCCGCCGACACCGGACGCATCGGCGAGGCCGTGATCCGGGACGTGCACGAGAAAAACGGGCGTATCTGGCATTACGCCGACCGGGCGCTCGAAGTGGGGGAGACGGTCGCCTGCGCCATCGACTTCGAGCAGCGCCGCCGCCGCATGCAGAACCACTCCGGCGAGCATGTGTTCTCCGGCACGATCCACCGGCTCTACGGCCGCAACAACGTGGGCTTTCACATGGGCGCGGACTGCATGACCGTGGACTTTGACGGGGAGCTTACGGAGGAGCAGCTGAAGCGCGCTGAGACCCTCGCCAACGAGGCCGTGCGGGAGAATCTGCCCATCCGCGTCTTTTTCCCGGCGCGGGAGGAGCTCGGCAGACTCAGCTACCGCAGCAAGAAGGAGCTGGAGGGCGCGGTGCGCCTGGTGGAGATCCCGGGCGTGGACCTCTGTGCCTGCTGTGCGCCCCATGTGTGCCAAACCGGTGAGATCGGCCTCATCAAGCTCCTCTCCGCCGAGCGGCACCGGGGCGGCGTGCGTCTGGAGCTTCTCTGCGGACTGGACGCGCTGGAGGACTACCGCCGTCGGCAGGCAGAGAGCGGGGCCGTTTCCCGGCTTTTGAGCGTTCCGAAGGAACAGATCGCCCGGGCGGTGGAGCGGCAGCTGGAAGTGCAGAGCGCGCAGAAGGAGCGCATCGCCGCCCTGAGCCTGGCCCTCGCCGCAAAGATTGCGGACGCGCAGCCCGGGACCGACGGGAACCTGGTGGTCTTTGACGAGCTGCTGGACGAGGTTGCATTGCGGGAGCTCACAAACCTCCTCATGTCAAAATGCCGGATCGCGGCGGTCTTCTCTCCGAGCGGGGACGGGGGCTGGCGCTACATCATCGGCAGCCGCAGCGTGGACCTGCGCGCCGCGGCAAGGGAGATAAACGCCGGCATTTCCGGCCGGGGCGGCGGCAGCCCAGGGATGATCCAGGGCCGCGCATCCGCCGACGCTGCACAGATCCGGACTTTCCTTGAAAAGTACAAAAGTTTAGACACTTCTGAATAAAATGTATAACAATTGGCGGAAAAAGGGAAATCTTTTTCGTCACTATTGCCCAAAACGCAATTGACAATACTCTGACACTCGACTATAATAATTAGCGTGAAAGTGGGCGTATTCTGCCCAAAAACAGGATAGAAATTTGGAGGGTTATCTGTGAGAGATCTCAAACATCTGATCTACTTTGAGAATCTGCTTCAGGAAGCCAACAACGATCTTGTCAAGCAGGCCAAGGCCGACGGCAAGAGAGCGATTGGTTACACCTGCTTCTTCATGCCTGAAGTACTTCTCGACCTGCCCGGCTGCTTCTCCGTCCGTCTGAGAGCGCCGCGCTGCGCTTCTCCCGACATCGCGACCTACTACATGTCTTCCCGCGTCTGCCATTACGCGCGCAGCCTGCTGGAGCGCGCCCTGGAGGGCGGCTTCAACTTCCTCGACGCCCAGATGGCCACCGAGACCTGCACCGCCACCTGCCGCTTCCAGGAGCACCTGGAGCAGAAGCACCTTGACTCCGTCAAGGACATGCGCATCATCGACAACGACGACTTCTTCTGCGAATTCATCGACGTCCCCTTCAAGAAGAGCAAGATCAGCTACGAGCATTATGCCGAGCAGCTGCGCGTCCACGTGCTGGGCAAGCTGCATGAGAACTTCGGCATCGACGTGTCTGACGAAGCCGTCATGAAGGCGATCGAGCAGCAGAACGAGGTCAGCCGCCTCATCAACGAGATCGGCGAGTACCGCAAGCTGGACAACCCCACCATCACCGGTTACGAGTTCCACGTGATCCAGCTGGTGAGCCTGGTATGTCCCAAGTACCTGATCCTGCCCTATCTGCGTGAGACCGCAGAGGAAATGAAGACCCGCGAGCCGGATATGAAGAAGGAATTCCGCTGCAAGGTGGTCCTGGCCGGCTCCGAGAACGACGACCCCGATTTCACCAAGCTGATCGAGAGCTGCGGCGCCCGCGTCGTTTGTGACCGCTACTGCTACGGCGCTGTCGAAAGCCGCAAGATCATCGAGGTCAAAGAGGGCGAAGACCCCGTCATGGCGATCGCCAGACATTACCTGGATGCCTCCAACTGCCCGCGCTTCATGCCGCAGGACGAGATGCGCGCCCGCAAGCAGCATCTGGCCGACCTGTGCAAGGAGTATCACGCCGACGGCCTGATCGTGGCCTCCAACAAGTTCTGCGAATACTGGAGCTACGAGCGCGTCATCGACACCGTGATCATGCGCCGCGACTTCGGCATCCCCGTCTGCTCCATCGAGAAGGAATACATCAACGCCGCCTCCGGCCAGCTGCGCACCCGTTTCCAGGCCTTCATTGAGAGCGTTGAGATCAAGCAGATTCAGGAGGGCAAGTAAATGGCTAAGAAAGATATCAAGAAAGCGCTGAGAGATTTCTGGTACGGCAAGCCCCATACCGCCGAAGAGGGCGGCCGCCGTCTCGGCGAGATCATGGAGGACAAGACCGGCCTCTACAAGCACAGAGAGTGGCGTGGCGTCAAGGACACCATGTACTACTTCTACATGATCTGGCTGTACAACTACATCTTCATGGTGAAGGACGTTATGGTCATGGGCGGCCTCGTCAACTTCGCCAAGGGCGTGTGGCGCTACCGCTGGGTCGGCCAGACCTATCTGCCCGTGCTGCACTGGTTCGACCGCGGCCTGCAGGGCATGCGCGGCGAGGCTCTGAAGGGCTCCGCCTGGCATTACCGCGCCATGGTCAGCAGCACCATCCGTCAGTTCCAGCGCATGTTCGCTTCCGATACCCGCCTGCACGGCGGCAAGCAGAACGAGCTGTACAAGCACAACATCGCCCACAACGAGACCGTCTGGGGCGGCATGTTCTATCCCTGGGACGGTGAGATCACCAACGTGCCTCTGGAGATGATCCCCTACTTCGTCACCTGCCACGTTAACTCTCACGTCGTTCTCAACTACATCGACGCGGTGCAGTCCATCGGCCTGCCCGGCGACCCCTGCCCCATGTGCCAGGCTGAGTCCGGCATCTTCGTCCTGGACGATGTGCCCGACTACGCCCCCGCCGTGGTCACCTGCAACGAGGCCTGCGACGCTTCCGTCTCCACCTCCACTCTGCAGGACTGGTTCTTTGACAAGCCCCTCTTCTCTCTGCCCATGCCCATGATCTTCGACGATCCTCTGGTCAAGAAGTACTGCATGCGCGAGATCGAAGAGCTGTGGAAGTTCATCGAGCAGCAGTATGGCATCCCCTTCAGCTGGGAGAAGCTGGTCAAGAAGCTGGAAAAGCAGAACGAGCTGCAGCGCTTCGAGTGGGAGAAGTGGGAAGTCGACGCGAAGACTCCCTACTACCCCATCAACGGCGTCGCCCAGGCCCTGTACCGCATCTACCAGACCCAGTACGGCGACTGGGAGATCTGGCACAAGGTCGACGGCAAGGTCCGCAAAATCATGGAGAAGTGCGTCACCAAGAAGATCAACACCTTCCCCCAGACCCGCCACCGCGTGATCGCCTGGTCCTGCGCGCCGCTGTATTTCTCCAACTGGTGCACCTGGGCCTACAACTGCTGGGGCTTGAATGTTGTCATCAATATGGACTCTCTGATGTTCGACATGACCATCCGCACCGACTCCTACGAGCATGCGCTCGAGGATATGGCCCAGTACCACATGTGGGCTCCGATGCGCCGCATGGCCGTCGGCGGCATGCGCCACATGTTCGAGCTGTGGGAGTACATGGAGAAGTTCAACTGCGACATGGTCGCCATGTACGACCAGCTGCAGTGCAAGGGCGTTCAGGGTCTGCACGGCCTGTTCGAGGACGAGTTCCGCGACAGAAACATCCCCGCGTTCTGGATTCCTCACGCGCTGCCTGACAGCCGTACCGTCTCCCGTGCGGAGATCCGCCGTCAGATCAACGACTACATGACCACCGTCATGCACGAAGAACCGCTCGACCCGTCCCTGCTGGACTTCGACGATTCCATGACCTGGTAAGAGGAGGATAACAAGATGTGCAAATTTGGTAAGTTTCTGCTGAAGCTCCTGGCCATCGGCCTGGTTCTGAATGTGGGTCTGTTCTGCGTGTTCTTCTTCGACCTGGACGGCAAGCTGCTGTTCAACGTGGTGGAGCCCTTCCTGAAGAAGCACTATGACGATATGGAGCGCAAGGACACCCTGAAGGCTCCTTACGACATGAACAAGTACCCCAAGTACGAGTACGATTCCTAAGCCTCCCCTGAAAGGGGAGGTGCCCCGAAGGGGCGGAGGGGTTGTAAGACCGACACCGCCCCCACGGAGCGCTCAAATAGAATCACATACCCCTCAGGCGCTGCGCGCCAGCTTCCCCTCAAGGGGAAGCATACAATGTATTCATTATTTTTATTTTAGGAGAGATAACCCACTATGAAATATTTTGGCGGTTGTGACGTTGGTTCCACCTACACCAAGGCGGTCATTCTGGACGAGAACGGCAAGATGGTTGCCGATACCACCATTCGCAGCAAGATCAACTCTGAGCAGTCTGCCATCGCGGCGATGGAAGAAGTCTGCAAGCAGGCCGGTCTGAAGGACAGCAAGGAGCTGGAGTACCTGATCGGCACCGGCTACGGCCGCAACAAGGTCCCCTTCGCGGACGAGAACATCTCTGAGATCTCCTGCCATGCCATGGGCGTGCACGTCACCAATCCGGACGTGAAGGCCATCATCGACATCGGCGGCCAGGACGTCAAGGGCATCTCCATCGACACCGACGGCACCGTGAAGAACTTCGCCATGAACGACAAGTGCGC
>Ga0310697_10002334_pt1 | contig 20383 bp, 15 predicted proteins | sample 172DNAGHGlowgp2_FD_203883 | JGI IMG/M metagenome (GOLD analysis project Ga0310697, IMG submission 203883) | Sheep rumen microbial communities from Palmerston North, Manawatu-Wanganui, New Zealand - 1728 DNA GHGlow gp2 (v2) (version 2) | ecosystem: Host-associated > Mammals > Digestive system >... | reverse complement strand
GACAAGGTGAACCGCAACACTGCCAACGTGAATGCCCTGGAGCACGCCTTTGCATCCGAGAACGTGCTGCTTTACTTCCCTGCAGGCCTGTGTTCGCGCAAGCAGAAGGGCGGCCAAATCCGCGACCTTGAGTGGAAGCCCACCTTCATCAAGAAGGCAGTACGATACAAGCGCGACGTGGTGCCGTTCTTTTTTGACGCCCACAACCGCAAACGGTTTTACAACCTGGCCAAGCTGCGCGAGCGGTTGGGCATAAAATTCAATTTTGAGATGGCTTTGCTGCCTGCCGAGATGTTCGCACAGCGGGGCAAGACCATGCGCTTCACCTTTGGCAAGCCCATTCCATACACGGTTTTCGACAGCCGCCACACGGCCAAGGAGTGGGCCCAACTGCTGAAAGAATACTGCTACCGGCTGAAAGACGACCCGAAAGCAGAATTCCTGGCCAAGTAAGAAAAGAGAGAGATTACCCGCCACATTATTAACAAAATCATCATGGATATCGACACATCATATATCATTCCCCGGGTGCCGCGCGAGCTGTTAAGAGCCGAGCTGAAACACAAGAATTTCCTGCGCAAGACCAACAGCGGCAACAAAGAGATTTACATCACCACCGCACACCTTACGCCCAACATTATGCAGGAGATAGGCCGCCTGCGCGAGCTGAGCTATGCCTTGGACGGTGGGGGGACCGGCAAGCCGTGCGACATCGACGAGTTCGACACCATGCCCGAGCCGCACTGCTTCAAGCAGCTGTTTGTGTGGAGTCCCGAGGACGAGGAGATTGTGGGCGGCTACCGTTTCATACACGGCAGCAACATGCTGCGGCGCGAGGACGGAAGCATCGCATCGCCCACGTCGGAGCTGTTCCAGTATTCCGACGAGTTTGTGAACAATTATCTGCCCTACACGGTGGAGCTGGGCCGAGCCTTTGTGCAGCCCGAATTCCAGCCCGGCAACAACCTGCGCAAAGGCATCTACTCGCTCGACAACCTGTGGGACGGCTTAGGCGCCCTGGCCTTGGAGATACCCGAGACGCTCTACTTTTTCGGCAAGATAACGATGTACCCACAGATGAACCGCCGCGCCAAAGACTTGATACTGTATTTCTACCAGAAACACTTCCCGGACAAGGATGGGCTGGTATGGCCCGCCGAGCCCCTGCAAATAGAGTCGGACTTCAACGAGTTGCACAACCTGTTCAACGGCCGCAACTACAAGGAGGACTTCCAAATACTGGTGCGCAATGTGCGTGCGCTGGGGTCGTCGGTCCCGGCGATGATTAACGCCTATATGAACCTCTCGCCCACCATGCGGTCGTTTGGCACGGCCATCAACCGCGAGTTTGGCAACACCGACGAGACCGGCATACTGGTGTCGCTGCGCGACCTGGTGCCCGAAAAGCGCAAGCGCTACATCGAGTCATACGACACGAAGAACCGCGTGCTCGACCGCCTGCGCCTGTTCCGTATCAACATGAAGGAACAACCCTGGTGGAAACAGATAAAAGAGAGCGAGCGCACAGAACTGAAACGGCTAAAACACCTCAAGGAAGCCTCAGACAAAGCACGCAGAGAGATGGTCGGCAGCCGCCGCCTGAGACGCCACAAGGACTCGGAGTAGAGGCAGCCTCCTTGGCAGAAACACATACCAACAGCATTTACCAACAGACCCCATGGAGATAAAGAAAGCCGCATTCGTTGTTAGCAACAGTGACTACCGCAAGTGTCCCGACACAGGCTTGCCCGAGTATGCCTTTATTGGCCGCAGCAATGTGGGGAAGTCTTCGCTCATCAACATGCTCACCAATAACAAAAGCCTTGCCAAGACCAGCATGAAACCGGGCAAGACGCAACTCATCAACCACTTTTTGATCAATGGGGAGTGGTATCTCGTCGACCTGCCCGGCTATGGCTATGCACGCACCTCCAAAAACGAGCGCGCGAAGTGGCAAAAGATGATAACCGACTATCTGACCAACCGCCAAACACTGATGAACGTATATGTGCTGGTCGACTCACGCATCCCCCCGCAGCAAATAGATGTGGACTTTATCAACTTCTTGGGTCAGGAGGGCATAGCGGTTACCATCGTCTACACCAAAACCGACAAGCAGAAGCAACGCGACATTGCCAACACCGTGAACCAGATGAAGCGCGCCCTGCTGACCACCTGGGAGGAGCTGCCGCAGATTATCATGACCTCGTCGGTCAGCCGGCAAGGGCGCACCCCCCTGCTGAACCACATAGATGCAATCAACAAACAATTGAACAATACCAATCCCCAAGATGACAACCACGCATAGAAAAAGACTCCTGCTCGCAGCAGCCGCACTGCTGCTGTGGCTCGGTGCCAATGCCCAGAATACAGACCGGGTGGACTTTGTGGTGCGCCGTGCGGCGCTGAAGCCCGCCGTGCGACACGCGTCGCTGTCGGTGTGTGTACACAACATCACAAAGGACAGTACCATATACTCGCGCAACGAGGATCTGGCCATGGTGCCGGCCGCCCTCAACAAACTCTTCACCACCGCGGCCGCATTCAGCCGTATGGGACCCAAGTTCTATTTCGAGAACTACCTCTACTATTCGGGCGAGATTGACCGCAGCGGCACCCTCCAGGGCGACATCATCGTGGTGGGCACCGGCGACCCCTTCTTCTGCTCCGACCGTTTTCCCCACACCGATTCCACTTTCCACCGCCTTACCGAAGCCATCAAGAAGAAAGGCATACGCCGCATCAACGGGCATATCTATGCCGACACAAGTATTTTTGAAGGCGACATGATCCACCCTTCGTGGCGGTGGGACGACATCGGGAACTGCAACGGCAGCGGTGCCTGCGGCATAAACTATAACGAAAATGCTGTCGACGTGCACCTGCGTGCCGGGCGCAAAGTGGGCGACCCCGCCGTGGTCACCAGTATTTATCCGGACATACCCATCACCAACTATGCAGTCACCGGCCCGCGCGACACAATATTCGACATCTGTTTCTTCGGTGCTCCCGACCAAGGCGGACGCATCTGTCGCGGTGTCATTCCCCTCGGCACAGCCGACACGCACTTCCGTGCCTCGCTGCCACAGCCTGCCTTCCACATGGCCAACGAGTTCACCCGCTATCTGCGTAGCCACGGCATCGCCGTCAGCGGCGAACCATCAGTCCGCTTCACCATGCCCAAACAATACCGCAAGCTGTGCGTGGACACAGCCTTCAGCCTTTTCATGACAACCGCCCTCACCACGCAAACCAACAATAACATCGCCGCCGAGAGCCTGTTCAAGCTGCTGGGCTACCTGCGCGACGGCCACGGAACCTTCACCTCGGGACAGCGTTTCATGTACGAGTATTTCCGCGAGATGGACCTGGATGTGACCGAGGTAAACATGGTGGACGGAAGTGGCCTCTCGCGCGACAACCGGGTGACAGCCTGGTTTGTGTGCCAATTCCTGGATGCCGTCGCACGGCAGCCCTTCTTCTACGACTTTGCCGGAGCCCTTGGCATCAGCCGCCGCATACCGGAGTATGACATTATACCCACCGTTCCCGAGGACTGCTCGCTGCGCATCAAGAGCGGAGTGGCACCGGGGGTGAGGAACTTCGCAGGCTACTTTACCAACGCCGAGGACGAGATGTTCAGCTTCTCCATCCTGTGCAACAACTACGATTGCGACGATGCCGCCATCGACCGCCTTATAAAGGACATCATAGAGGAAATCATACGTCTATAACAGAGAGATGGGAGCCGACAGCAACTGCCTGCTCCCATCCCCCGAATATCAACTTGCCGGTATTCCTATTTCTTCACAATGCGTTTCACGGTGACCGCATTAGATGTCACAACACGCACAAAGTATGCCCCCGCCGGCAACCGGCCAAGGTCTATGTGCGAAACAGATGAAGACGCAATGCAACGGCCACTCATGTCCATGACATCTACCCGCTGCAGGCCTTGAGCCTGGACATGGAGTGCATCATGAACCGGGTTGGGATAGATTAGCACTGGTGTAGCATCGGTGGCAGGTTCGTCAATGCCCAAGTGGGCGCAGGGCCACTCTATATGGTGGGTTCCGCCGTTGCGGTAGGCATTCTTCACGGTCACCAGAGCCTCGCCGTGGCGGTTGCGCACCGTGTAATTGATATAGCGGTCTGTGCCACCGCCCGAATGCCAAACGGCATACACATCGTGTGGAGCCACGGCAACATCTACAGAGTCTTTGCTCCCCTGTGCCAACTGCACCGTGCCAAAGATATAGCCAGCAGCCGACTGCAATGTCAGGTAGGCGCCGCCCTGCCAGCCATTACCCCGAGTGCTTTCCATCACCACCGTCAGCGGGCACATCTCCTCTTCGCGGTAGGCACACTGCACCACCCGGGCTGTGCACTGGCTGTCGCCCTGCACAAATGTAAGCACCGCCACACGCTCCTGTCCGCTATTATTCTCACTGGCGCGAAAACGCACCCAGCCGGCACGGGCAAAAGAGTCGACCTCGACCGTGAGCCAGTCGGCATCGCACACAAGTCTCCACGGGGCATCCACAGTCTCGTTAATGCCAAACAGCAGCGAATCCTCACCACCGTCGCGTCCAAGCGAAAAGAGTGTGTCGCTCACCCGCATGGCATAGTCGGGCACAAGTCCCAAGAGGGCGCTGTTGCTTTGGTTGAACGTGTAGGTCACATTGCCGCCAACGCCACCCACTCCAGGGCTAATGGAATCGACCGGGTAGAAAGCATCGCCTACTCCGCTCCATCCGAAGTTGAAATGCAGATAGCCGCGGCTGTCGTAGCCGTCGCACACAAAACCGTGGCCACCTTGATCGCCCGAGCCGGTGTAGACCACCGGCCGCGACTGGTCAAGCTCAGCGATAATCATATTGAGCCATTCCTCATTGCTGTAGCCCATAAACTTGTGCACCACCCGCATCGTAGGCTTATAGTAGAAATAATATTTCAAAGAATTGTCAATACTGGCCATCCCCTCAACACCGGCAAGACCAGCGGCAGAGCTGCCGCCCTCGGCCGCAGTTCCGTACATCATCTCAAGACTCACTCCGCAATGGTACATGAGGGTGGCAACCGCCTCCTTCTCCACCATGGGTGTACTGGTAGTGGCCATTGAGGGCATGTGTTCCCAGTCGTAAAGCGTATGGTGGAAATCGGCTGAGAGCACACCATAGCGTACATGCCTGTAGCTGTGGTCTCCCTTGCCAAAGGCTGGGTACTGCCAATAGTTCATCACCTGGGCCTGAGCCGTGGCGGCACATCCGGTAACCGTACCTGCGGGACAGTAGCCGCTATAGGGATAGGTCTGGTCCCAGTAGGTGGTGAGCAGCGGCTCCACTCCTTCGCCCACAGAGTCCTTGGGCACAAAACCTTGCTCCAAGGCATACCACTCCGCATGCTTTGGATAGGTCCTCCCCTTCTGCTCCTGCAACAACTCAATCTCATGCTGGTAACCTTCCAGCCAATGCTGCAAAGCCGGAGGCATGCTTTCGGGGTCTAACCTGCCCGATGGGGAATAGCCCAGGATGGGGCGCACAACATCGTCGGCTGCCACCAGCACAAAGCCACCTTCTGCGGACGTGAACAGGTAGATGCCATCGAACTTCCATTCAGCGGGGGTTGCAGTCAATGTAGCGTTTCCCTTTGCACCGCTCAACGAGGCGTAAAAGTTCTGCGCCACCCTGGCAGCCCGTTTGGGATTAACAGGTGCGGCGACAGCGGTGCCAAGCATCAGCACTGCCGCAGCCAGTAATAATACCTTGTTCGGTTTCATAGAAATACTCTGTTATCAGTTTTTCAAAGCACGGGCGATTTTGCCCACAATGTTACCCCAGCTCGTCTTGCCTTTTGCGGACTTGGCACCGGGGATGATTGTCTTGGCGGACTCGACAGGCACCTGTGTGAACACCACCACTGAGGTTCCCATTATCTCCTCCATGTCGGGGTCGTCGAAATCAAGAGTCAGTGTCTTGGCCACCGTGTCGTAAACCAGTTCGTAGGAATAGTAGGCTGTGTCGCCCAGCTCATCATCGTAATATTGGCATTTCAAAATCACGCTGTCGTTGCTGAAGGTGTAGGTGAACGCTTCTGTCATGTTCTGGTTCTGGGAGGCTGCGGGGTAGTCGGGTACATCGATAACGATATCGTGGAACAGTTCTCCGCTTACCGAGTCGAGGAAGTCGAGCGACAGGTCGTAGGTGACATCCATTTGCAGCATGCCCTGGTAATAATAGGTGTTCTCCATGTGGGCAATCCACGAAGTGCCTTCATAGATGTTCTCGGGAGTTTCCACCTCTGGGGTTTCAGGGGTGACAGGTTCAACCTTTTCTTTCTTGCAACCAGTCATAGTCAGGGTTGCGGCCACACACAGGGTGGCAATCACTTTCATTGTGTTATTCATAGCGATATAATGTTTATTAATGTTTAACTTTACAATAAACGGATAGAGGGGATGGAATCTTACATCCTTCCACCGTTTTTACAACTTTTTAAGTTTATTCTCCAGTTTAAGGCGTAAATCAGCTTCGAGGGGGATAAAGTTATACTGCTGCCAAAAAGCCTCGTCGTAACGCTTGTTGTCAGCCCTACGCTGTCCCACCAACACACTGCCCGGGGCCTGTATTACGTTATGTTTCAGGAACGAGCCTCCCTCCTTATGCTCGCCGGTAAGCACACACTGGCACCGCTTTTCAAGATGCTGAACACCTTTTCCCGTCGGGTAGCTGTCGGAGCAGTACCAGTCCGTTTCCTCATTGCGGGTGTAGGATGTGAGGGTATACTTGCCCTCCACCAAGCCGTAGTTGTACACCACATGCTCACCCATAGCCATCGAGTCCACACCCGCCTCCTTAAAGGCCTTCTTTAGCGGGAAGAATGGCCGCATGGCAAAATAGCTGTGCTCCTCAATGCGGACAAAGGCCAGGCTGCCTTTGGCAATGGTAAAGCTCACCGAGCCGTGGCCCCTGAACGGGCCGCCGCTGCTCTTATAGTGCGACGTAAGGATATAATATGACTTCCCGTCGGCATCCGTCACCTCCCGCATCGTGTAGTTATTCCTCTTCGCGGCCCGCTTCAAAGCCTTCGCCGACAGGCGACTCGTGGTGTTAGGCACCTCCAACGGGTCGTACAGCACCTCGTTCTCGCTGTATTCAAGGTAGCTGCCCCCTGCCCCATTGGTCACGCGGTTGGCGTAGGCCGTGTCATACAGCAGCAGCCGGTCATGCCTTATACTGGTGTAGTTGCTCTCTATGGGACGCTTGTAGTCAATGCGCACGGCGTTGCCCGGGCCATTACTGTTATGGAGCTTCTTCAGCGAGTGGTGCTTGTCGTAGCCCACCCGCAGTGCATCGAACACCATCTCGTCAAACAGGAACATCTCGCCGTTGAGGATTCTCACATCGCGATAGAACCATGTGCCCACCACGCTATCGGTCTGATAGTTCAGCGGTATGCGGCTTACAGCATCCTGCAGCAGCCGGGCCACTGCATTGGGCGAATAGTCTGTCACCGTCACCTCGTTCAGCCAGCGTCCGCCGTCCGAAGCCAGTGCCACGTCGCCCTTGCGCAGTGCCGCCGCCACACTGACGGTGTCGCGACGGTAGCCCATCAGTGCATACACCACCCTGCCGTCCTTACAGTCGGCAGGCACCTTCAGCACATACTCGCCGTCGGTGTTGGTTTGTGTATAGATGGCCTGGCCCTCCACGCAAACCACCACGGCGGGCAGCCCCTCGCGGGTGCCGCTGTCGGTAACGCGTCCGCGAAGGGTTACATAATCCGCCTGCGCCGATACTGAAGTAAGGGAAGAAAATAAAAGCAATGAGAGTATCAGGACATGTGTTTTCATTACCTCTTAGTTCTTAATTCTTAGTTCAGTTGCGGGGTTCCCATGCTCTCGGTGGCACCTTGGCGGGCCTTGCTTTCCAGCTCCATCTTGCCCATGCGCCAGGTGAGGCCGAGGCTGACAAAGCGAGAGTCGTAACGCTGGCTGCCAGTGGTCTGATAGCTGGGAGCCGTGGTGTTGTTACCCCACTGCGCCATGCCGAAGATGTCGCGGACATTGAGGTTCACACTCAGCTTGCGGTTGAAGAAGTCGCTGCTCACGCCGAAGTCCACGCCCTTGTTGGCGACACTCATGCTGTAGAGACCCAGACGGGGGGAGCTGTAATGGGCGTTGGCGAACACTTCCAGCCAGCCCCACAGCTTGGCCCACACATTGAGGCGGGCGCTCCAGCTCACCTTGCTGTCGGAGAAATCCTTGTAGTTGTAGCCATAGTTAAACACCGATGCATTGAGACGCACATTGAGGAAGCCCGTGGGGCGGTAGGTAATGTTCGCCTCCAAGCCCTCGGTGTGGCTGCTACCGATATTCTCCGGCATGGTGTAGTTGACCAGCACCGGACCGAAATACTCGGGTGCATAGCCAGCGTATGCCATGGTGCCGATCTCGTCGGTGTTGGCGCGGTAATAGGCGTTGATGCCGATGTTGCCGAAGCCCATGATGTACTTGTTATAGGCGGCCTCCAGGTTGTGGGTATAGCTGATAAGGAGGTTGGGGTTGCCAGTCTCATAGCTATAGTCGTCGAAGCGGCGGAAGGGGGACAACTGGGTCATGCCGGGCGTTTTGTGACGACGGGTGTAGCTGAGGCTGTAGCTGGTAAAGGTCTTGGTCTGATAGCTCAGGTGCAGGCTGGGCACCAGGCCGAAGAAGGCGGTGTCCACATTGGTGGTGCCGGTGCCGTTCAGGTAGTTCCAGGTGCTGTGCTTCCACTCCTGTTCACCACGCAGACCCACCTTGGCGGTGAAGCCGCCCCAGCGTTTCTGCAATGTTACATAGCCGCTGAATCCTGTGCCACGTTCCACGCCTTCGCGAGAGCGCAACAGCACCTGTTCATAGACGGAGCCATTGAGGGTGTCGAGACATATATACTCTGTGCCACCGCCAAACTCCGTCTCCACACCCACCTGTAACTCGAACTGGTTCTTCAGCGGGTGGGTATAGTCCAGTGACAGGCTGCCCGACGGATTGCTGCTATGGTCATTGGTGCGACGCCTTAGGGTGTCGCGTGCGGGGTCGTAATAAGCAAAGGTCTCGTTGCCAGTGCCGCGGTTGTTCCAGGTGTTGCCATTGAAGCTAAAGGAGAGCTTGCGACCCGTGGTGTCGAAGCGGTGTTCAAGCCAAGCACCTGCATAGCCGCCCCAGCCGAAGCCGTCGCCATTGTCCATTATGTAGTGGTAGCCCAAGTTGCGCATCGTGGGAAAATACTCACGATACTGGAGATCAATGTCGCTGTGGTTGCGCCCCCAATAGGGATACACGCCCATCCAGGTGGAGAGGTTTGTCTTATCCGAGATGTTCCAGTTGAGGTTGAGCCCGGTGTAGCCACCAAGATTGTTAGCCTCGGTCTTCCGGTTGCTGCTTTGGAAGCGGCTGGTGTCGCCATTGGCTGTGAAAAGGGTGTTGGTGCCGTCGCCCTCCATACGGTGGTGCGAGTAGTCGGCATTGATATAGAAGTTGAAATCCACCTTCTCGTTGGCCCACACATACGAAGCCCACGGCGACACGCTGGGCGATGTCCTTGCCCGCACACCCACGCACAGCAACTCGTTGCGCGTCACCTTCTGGTTGGTGACGATATTGATGACACCCCCTGTGGTGGAGTAGCGTGCCGAGGGATTGGTGATGACCTCGATGCGCTCGATGGCGTTGGCAGGCATCTGTTTGATGTACTGTTTCAACGCCTCCTCGTTCATGTGGCTGGGGCGGTCGTTGACCCATATCTCCACACTGCTCACACCCCGCAGGGTGATGTTGCCCTCGGCGTCCACCTCCACACCCGGCGCATTCTGCAGGGCGTCACTGGCGGTACCCGTCTGGATGGAAACATCCTCCTTGGTGTTGTACATGTTCTTCTCGCCGTCCATCACATAGAGGGGCTTTTCGGCCACAATCTTCACCTCGCTGAGCGTAGTGCCTCCCTTTAGCGCAATCTCTAATTTGTCGATATTTCTTAGTACTTCTATTTCCTTCAGATACTTCTCGTAGCCCACGAAGCTGGCTTGCAGCAGGTATTTACCGGGCTTCACGTCCTTGATGTGGAAGGAGCCGTCGAACTCGGTGGCGGCGCCGCGCACAAACACCGTGTCTGCCACGCGCATCAGTCCCACGTTTACCATGGGCAGCACCTCGCCTGTCTTGGCGTCGCGCACCGTGCCTTTGACACTCACGCTCTGCGCCTGAAGAGAGGTAAGAACTAAGAGATAAGAACTAAGAAGTATAAAGCAAGCTATCTTTTTCATGATATTGTGATTACTAATTCTGTTTACTTTCATTAATCAATTCGTCCCACGTAAGGCCTAGCATATTCATCCGCTGCACAAAGTAAGGCAGCTCGTCGTCGATAAAATGCTGGCGGTTCAGCTTAAGGATACGCTCACTCGCCTTGGGGTCCACAAAATAGCCCACACCACGGCGGTTATAAATTATCTCTGCATTCTGCAGATAGTCGTATGTACGCATCACCGTGTTGGGGTTTACGCCAAGCTCGGCTGCCACATCGCGCACCGACGGCACACGCTCATCCACCTGCCACTCCCCTGCCACAATGCGCTCACACAGCGTGTCGGCAATTTGCAGATATATCGGTTTCTGTTTCTTGAAGTCCATATTTTCATGTTTTATTATCTATTATTTCAATATGAGTCAATCATTTGTCCAGTCATACTCAACATCTACCAATTCCACAACTCAGCGCCCCACTCTTTCGGTTCTTCTGTTCTGACCTTAAGGAAACAATGCTTGTTCATAACCAACTTGCAATGGCCGTCGCCTGCAACCCTTGCCTTGCCCTTTCGGGTAACTGGCAAATCGCAGTCGAACTTCTTCACCATACCGTCAACGTCGAACGAAATGCCAGCATCCTTTGGCACATACAACACTGCAGCGCATCCGCTGCTATTCAACTCTATCTTGTCGGGCATCTGTGTGAACCGGGCTTCCACATCCGGACTACAGGCAATGTCAACTTTCATATTTCCCAACTCGCACTCATTGATTTGCACCGAGCTCACGAGGCCTTTCACATCCATTTCTTTGCTCGACACACCATCCAGCTGTACAGTATGGCTTCCTCCGTCAACCACCAATTCATCCATCTTCAACGTGCGTGGTACCCGAACAAATAGATGTTTGGATAGTACCGTACCTTTTTTAATCACAATCCCTGGCTTACAAAATAAAAGACTCAGTTTCCCTTCAGGCGACAGACTGTAGTACATCGAGTTCGAATCATTAAGTTCCTCATCCGAGACCTCGCTGACTACCACATCCGTGCCATCGTATCCTTCGATAGTAACCGTGTCGGTAATCCAATCAATGCTCAAAGCCTTCACCTTATTGCTTCCTATGGTAAGTCCGCCCATCGCCAAACGTGCGCCGTCTCCATTGTCGGGCATCTGGAAATCACCGTCCTCATTCTCGTAACGAGCCTTGACTTCATCCGAATCTTCCATAGGGTTGCCCATACTAAGCTTGCAGCCGCTCAGCATCAGCAGCCCTGTCGCTGTAAAAACCATTGCTAATATTAAAGACTTGCTTTTCATCTTTCAACAACTTTTTATTAGTTACTCTTTTTGTTTTTTATTTTCAGGTCGCCGCTAAGCGAGTTGCACTCTATATTGCAGGCGCCGTTGCCTATCACTTTCTTGCCGCCTTTTTTCCCGACGGGCAGTTCGCTGTAGAAGTCGTCGTTTACACCAGCCATTTCCACAGTCATGCCGGCATCTTTTGGCACATATAGCACCGTTTTGCCACTGACATTGTTGAGCTCAATATCCTCCGGCATACGGCTGAAAGTGGCTTCCACATCGGAACTCACCGAATTCACCTCAATCTCCTTCACCTCACACTCGTTCAAGACGATCTGGTTCGCCACATTGTTCAGTTCAAGATGCTCGCATGGCACGCTGTCCATCCTGAAGGTATGGCCAACACCATTTATGACAATCTCATCCAGTTTGTACGTACGCGGCACACGGACAATGAGGCGCTTGTGAGGCAGATCCTTTTTCTCCAGCTTTATGCCAGGCTTGCCAAACGTGATATTCAGTTCACCGTCGCGACCAAAAGAGTAATACATCATGGTGCTGTCGTTAAGGGGTTTGTCAGCAGTCTCGCTAAACTCAACTCCATTCTGGTCGTGGGCAACAATGGTCACTGAATCGTACATCCAATCTATGGTCAACTTCTCCACAGGCCATACACTGGTCTGTCCCGAGCCTATGACATAATTGTTCTCATTGTCTTTATTACCCAGATGCACTTGACCGAATTCCTCCATCAACTCATCGACAGTCTTTCCGGTGCTGAGCTTGCAACCGCTCATGGTCATTGCGCCCATCAGGACCAGACCCAATGCTACTGAAATTCCTATATTTTTCATGATTTCTTTCTTTTCATTTTTCAACATTCTTTTCTCAACTGACTAATATTTCATGCGTTTCAGCCTATAAGCCGTCCACCAGAGGAACACCACGGTCAGCAGGATGCCCCATGCTGTTGCGGCCCAATATGCAATATTGAAACCTCTCACCGGGTCGACGGATTGAAGGATTGCCTCCACCCAGTTGCCGTTGAGCACCATGGCACCCATGATGGGAGTGCAGACAAGATTAATTGCGAAACTGATAAGCCATGTCCACAACAGGGTTTGCAACACCTTATGCTTCTTGAAGATTGTGTTGGTGAACAAGAACAGTGCCACCGTGCTCAGGTACGACACCAAACCATAAAGCACTCCCTTGCCCGGAGTAACCACCTCGGTAAGCACCCTTATTTCATCTGAATCCACATTGGGGACATCTCCCGACACCAGCAATCTGTAGTAATCCAATCCGCTGGCCAGATAGTCGGTCTGCCACAGCCATCTTCTGTACGGGCCGAAAGGCAGTAGCGTCAGGAAATAGTCGAGCACCATGCTCCCGAGGAAGCAAATCAACGGGCATATCACCACCGAGAAGAGCAACATGCTCAAATACTTCTCCAGTTTCGACGCGGGCAACATCGCAAAGTATATACCCTCCTTCTGCAGGTTGCACGTACGGTACATACGCGACGGTGTCACCATCATGGACAGATATATCACACCAGCGATGAAAATCCAGCGCACCTCCGGCACTATTGCCGGCAAGTCCTTCACTCCACTGAGTGCCCACCAAAACAGCCATGCACCCAATGGCAACAGCATTATAATCAAAAGCGACGTTCCGGCATTCTGCCAGATATTGCTGAAATCCTTGCGGACCACCTTGCAAAAGCGTGTCCAGTCAAATGTCTTGTTCATAGTTTATAGTATTTTTCTGATTATTCAGAATATTCCGAATACTCCGAATACTCTGATTCAAATATTATTTAAACAACTCTTTTATCACATTCTTGTTGCGCAGCACGGCGTTGAAAAGGCCCTCGATATTCACCTGGCTTTCCATGCCCTCCCTGTTCACGCATACATTCAGGCATCCGCCGGGCAGCTGCTCGGTATAGAGCGCGTCGGGCGCCGCCGTTGCATCGTAGGTAAAACTGAGCTTGCGCGTAATCGACTCCACATCGGCGTTGAGCAACACATCATCGTGCGTCAGGATAATAATGGGGTCAATCAGGTTCTCCACATCCTTCACCTGGTGGGTGGAAATGATGATGGTAGTCCCCTCGGTGGCGCGCTTTGACAGCAGCGTGCGGAAATCGGCCTTGCTGGGAATGTCCAGCCCGTTGGTTGGCTCGTCGAGCAGCACATAGTCCGTACCCAGCGACAGGGTGCAGGCTATCAGCGACTTCTTCTGCTGTCCGTACGACATCTCACGAAACCTCCTTCCGGGCTCCACCCCCATCTCCTGCATCAAATGCAGGAAAGTGCCATAGGCATAATTGGGGTAAAACGGTGCCAGGCGCTGCACATAGCGCGTCGGGGTCTCGTCCTCGGGCATCGTCACCTCGTCGGGCAGAAACACAATGTTCTGCAGCAGCGCCGGGTCGCGGTCAAAACTCACAAACCCGTCAACCATGCAACTGCCACGCTGGGGCTTTTGCAATCCGCTAATCAGTTTCAAAAGGGTGGTCTTGCCCACTCCGTTCTCGCCCAGCAAACCGTAGATGCAGCCCGGCTTAAACTCAAGACTGATGTTGTGAAACACCTCAGTCTGCTTGTACGAGAAATCCAATCCTTTAATCTCAATCATAGTTTTATCGTTTTTTGTTTATTCTTTTCTACTTGTTACTTTCATTTATTGCTTTATAAATCAATTCGTTTTGTTGATTATTGTATCAGTGTACTACCTTACTAATACACTGCAAAGGTACAACACATTTTCAAATTAGCAAGAAAAAAATCAAAAAAAATCTCATCCCGCATTCGCGAACACGGGATAAAAAGCTTTTTATCAAGCACATAAACACAATAAAAAAATTCAAGGGAGCGCCAGTCGCCCCTCGCGGCCCACCCCAGCGCCGCTGCCGACCCGCCGCCGGTCCGTTCCTTCTTCCCCATTTCCTCTACAGTTATAGGGCAGTTATTCGATGCCAATTAGAAGAACTGGCGAACAAATGCGGAAAAAGTGTTGGGGAAATATGGGCGCAGGGACGGCCGACGAGGGGCGGAGGGGCCGGGCAATTGCGAGTCTTTTTTCGGAATAATACAATATAAATGCACCGCTGGCGTTATAATATAGCTTTCCGGACTTGGGTTCCGGGGGTTTTATATTATTAATCAATACTTACGCTATGCCTGAAAAAACATTCGGTAACGATTATGACCACCGCGCCACGATACAATTCTTCAGCCGTTGGTGGCGACTGCTGGTATGGGTGGCAGTTATTGCCTTGGTAGCCTCGGTCGTTGTGTCGCTGCTCATCACCCCGCGCTACAAAGCCACCGCCACGCTGTTTCCCACCAACTCCAACCGCCTGAGCAAGGCCGTGATGGACTACCACTACAGCCTCGACTTTATGGACTATGGCATAGAGCGCGACTGCGAATACTGCATCCAGATACTCTCGTCGGAGAGCATGGAGCGCGACGTGTGCCGCCGTTTCAACCTCATGGAGCATTACGGCATTCCGGCCGACGACCCGCACAAGATGTTTAAACTGCACGACCAGTACCGGGGCAATGTGAATGTGCGCCGCACGGAATTCCTCGGGGTGGAGGTGTCGGTGCTGGATGTCGACCCGCAGTGGGCGGCCGACATGGCCAACTTCATCGCAGCCAACTACGACACGGTATGCCACCGCATCCACCATGCGCGCGCGGTTAATGCCGCCGACCTGGTGCAACAGGTGTGCGACCGCGTGGGACAGGAGATCCGAGACCTGCAGGACAGCCTGCGACGCAACCCGCAATACCAGCAAGGCCTTTCGCAGCTCATTGCCGAGAAGTGCCACGAGCTGGCCGACTTGCAAACGCGCGCCGCGCAGACCCAGGTGGACGCCAACGAGAATGTGAGCTACAAATTCCTGCTCGACGAGGCCGTGGCCCCGGACAAGAAGGCCTATCCCAAACGCGCCATCATCGTGCTGCTTGGCACCTTCGGCGCCGTGGTGATGTGCATCCTGGTGCTGCTCATCGTGGGACGGGTGAAAAAAGAAGAAACAATCTGAAGAATCAGACTATTCTGAATAATCGGAATATTCAGAATATTCAGAATAATCAGAAAAAGTCTTTCAACCTTGCAGAACTCCTGGCTCAAAGAAAACAAGGCAGCCGTCATAGCCGTGACGGTCACACTGCTGTTTGCGGTGGCCAACGGGGTGCTGCTGCTTAAGGATTTCTACTACCTTTCGCTCATTCCGGTGGCGGGGTTGGTGCTGCTGCTGTTTGTAACCCGGTTTGAGACGGGCCTGCTGTGCATGGCGCTGCTCACTCCGTTTGCCCTCAACATGGCCCTGATGCCCAAGATGGAGCTTTCCATGCCGGTGGAGCCGATGATGATACTCTTCACTCTGATGTTCTTTTTCAGGGTGTTGGTGTCGCACAACTACGACCGCCGACTGTTGCGGCACCCGGTGAGCATACTGCTCATGGTGTCGATGGGCTGGATGCTGATCACCACCTTCACCTCGTCGATGCCGTTTGTGTCGTTCAAATACTGGCTGGCCCGGCTGTGGTTTGTGGCGCCCTTTTTCTTTGCCGCTGCGCAGATTTTCCGCAACAGGACACGTATCCGCCAGTTTTTCTGGTGCTATGCCATAGGGCTTATAGCCGTTATTTGCCTTGCCACCGCCAAGACGGTGGGCAATTTCAGCGACCTGCAAACCCTGCACCGCGTTATGCGGCCCTTCTACAACGACCATACGGCCTACGGGTGCGTGATTGCACTGATGATGCCGACGGCGTTCTACTTCCTCTTCAGCCGGGCCGGCAAAGGGTGGTCGCGGCTGCTTTCGTTTGCCATCATGGCGCTGCTGGTGGTGGGCCTGTTTTTCTCCTACTGCCGGGCCGCCTGGCTGAGTGTGCTGGGCGCCATAGGGGTGTATGTGTTGATACGCTTGGGCATGAAGGTGAAATGGATGGTATTGCTGTTCGGTCTCGGAGTGGGTGTGTTTTTCATTTACCAGAGCGATGTGCTCTACAAGCTGGGAAAGAACCACCAGGACAGCTCATACGATTTGGCGGGGCAAATCAAGAGCATCTCGAACATATCCACCGACGCGAGCAACCTGGAGCGGCTGAACCGCTGGGCCTCGGCCCTGCGCATGTGGAAGGAGCGCCCCGTGATGGGCTGCGGCCCCGGCACCTACCAGTTCCGCTATGCCAGCTATCAGCGCAGCTACCAGCTTTCAGTTATCAGCACCAATGCAGGCAACCTGGGCAATGCCCACAGCGAATATATAGGTCCGCTCACCGAGCAGGGCGTCCCGGGGGTGGCGCTGGTGGTATGCCTGTTTATGGCAACCTTTGCGACAGGGGTGCGCGTGTACCGCACAGCCAAGGACCGGCAGGTGGCCAACATGGCACTGGCATTTACGCTGAGCCTGCTAACCTACTACATACACGGGGTGTTCAATAATTTTCTCGACACGGACAAGCTGTCGGTGCCTTTTTGGGCATTCACCGCCGTGGTGGTGGCATTGGATGTCTACAGCGAGAAGGTAACCGACCCCGAGAGCACAACCCCTGCCGAAACAACACCCAAGGAAGAATGAAAAGGGGTTTGGCCATTGTCGCAGCGCTTTGCCTGGCCGGGCAGCTGTGGGCACAACAAGCAATGCCGGGCAGGCATCCATGGAACAACCATGCGTGGAGCGTGAGCGAGGCCACCGTACCCCTGCTGCGCAATGTGGTGGAGCAGTTCAACAATCTGCCCGACAGCGCCGACCGTATAGTCGAGGAGGCACGCAGGCACTTGGGCAAACCCTACCACTATGGGGGGAAGGGTCCCAGGGCATTCGACTGTGCCGGGTTTGCCCGCTTTGTATATCAGCAGTTCGGATTTACACTTCCAGGCGGCAGCGCACCCCAATACCGACTGGGGCGGCACATTGCCGACACCCGCAAACTGCAGCGCGGCGACCTGGTTTTTTGGCAGGGACGGTCGGCCAAAGGAGGCGTGGGCCATACGGGCATCGTTACGGAGGTGGACACAACGACAGGCGTTTTCCGCTTTATCCATGCCGCCACCAGCACCGGGGTGATACACTCCTACTCGAACGAGCCCTACTATTCGCGCCGCTATATCGGCGCCACACGCCTGCTTGGCAACCGAAACAAGGCTGAAGAGCCACTGCCACAAAGGCGTAAACGATAAAGAGCGACCGGGGTGTCCGGCCGCTCTTTGTCGTTTTATAGTCTCTGAACAACGGTTGTCCTAATGCACCACCACCACTTTCTGCACAGGCAGTGGTCCCACTTTTACAAAGTAGACACCCGCATGGGGTATGGGGTAGCGGCACTGCCGTGCACTGCGGCTTGCCACAAGGCGGCCGGATATGTCGAATATTTGGACTGTGTGTCGCTCATCAGCTCCCTCAACCACGATACATCCATTCGAGGCATAGGCAATCACTGGCTTTTCGTCCGTTCCACCTATGCCCACGTTGGCTGCGAAATAGGCGGTATAGGTGACATCCCCATAAACCGTTACCACTCGGACGCTATCGGTCGACTGGTCGTTCCACTGCACAAAATGGTAGCCTGGGTTTGCAATCGCGCGTATAGTGACCGTGTCGCCTTCCGCCACCATGCCCCCACCGCTCACTCTGCCCATATTCGGATTGTCGGAGACAACGGTGACAGTATATAGTTCGGGCAACTCCTCATAAATAGAGAACTCGTCAAGCAGTAACCCGACTTTGCCCGTAGCACGGTGACGAACTGCAAGGTGGACGGTCTGTCCACGGTAGTCGTTGAGCGATACCGTGTAGGCGCTAAATCCCAGCGAGTCGGTTGTCTGCATGGGCATCAGTACATCGAAATCGGCCAGACGGGGTTGATCGCCCAGGGGCAGGGTGGTGGCCAGCACCTCGAAGGAATCGAGCCCGTCACTAAGATTGGGGAAGAAAGCATTGAAGCGGGTCACGGCACTGGCCGCCTGGAACTGGAAACGCCATTCACCGCTGTCGGGCAGTGTGATGGCTGGCGAGAGCAGAAGGTTGTCCGCATCCAGTGCCACACCATCCCCCACGAGGGCGAAAGACAATAAATTGGTTGTGGGTCTTGTAGACCAAGAGACCAGCGCATTGCCTACAGAGCCGTAAGTCATGGCACCGGCATAGATAAAGTCTGTTGCCGAGCCGCCCAAGGCCATCTCGAAACCATAGCCGTCTCCGTCAAGGTCAAACGACTGCCAGCATCCCCGGTCTATATCGAAATGCTCAACATAGGGCAGTGTGTCTATGCCGGAACACTCAATAATCGTAATCTGGGCAGTGTCGTAATAATTGCCGTATAGAGGCGATGTGACTGTAAGCACAATGTCGTAGGTGCCTGTCAGGTCCCACTGCGCCGTGACAGAGGGGGTAACGGCCGAAGGAGGATTGGCTCCGGAGAGGGACCAATAATAATCCACCTCTTCGCTGCTCACCACCGAGGCGGTAATGCTCACCGGCTCGCCCACGCGGGCACGTGCCGGGAGATTGATGCTCAAAACGGGTTCGCCCACTTGGGTCACCTCTACCTCGGCCAGTTGCAGGGCATAGCCACTGGGCGAGTTGAAATGGTGGAATGCAATCTGTATCGTATCACCAGCGTAGGCACCAAGGTACAGGCGTCCGCGCTGTAGGTCGTTGGTACCAACTGCGCCGCGGTAAATGGTGTCGGCCGTACCGCTGTGACGTACAATTACGTTGAAGCGGTCGTTGGCATAGTCGGAGAAGAATGTCGGTGCCTCAGTGACAATATAGCGCAGCTCGTAGCCACTGTCGGGAATCAGTAAATAGGGTGAGGCTATCAGGTTGTCGGGCTGCAGGTCATCGCCAAACTCGTTGTGCGAGAAGCTCACCGCTGCCGCAGTAGGCACCCCGTCAACGTTGATGGAGTCGTTCACATACCAACCCTCGCCGATGCGCCAGCAATCCTCGTCGGTACCGTCAAAGGAGTGGTGGTAGGGCAGCGTGACGACAGTCTCGCACACGTGCAGATGCACCAGAGCCGAGTCGGTCGTGGTACCCTCATTGTTTGTCACATCGGCATAGACCCAGTAGTCGCCCATTAGCGTGGAGGCTGGCCAAGCATAGGCAAGGGTTGCCGATGCGTTGAGCGTGTCATAGCTGCCTGCCGAATCGGTTTGCACACGCCACATAATGCTCTGTATGGGCGAGACCGAGAAGGTGTCGAGACGGAAGAAGGCCGTGTCGCCTGCTATGACACGAGCCGGAGCATGGAGGGCGATGATGGGCGCACCGGCAGTCTCCACCCGCACAGCGGTGAGCTGTAAGGCCTCCTGGTCGTCGGTGAGGTGATGACGGAAAGCGATGCGTACAGTATCGCCATAGTAATCGGCCAGCGGCAGGTAGCGAGTCTGCCATGCCGTATCGGGCGTGAGCGTCTCGTCAAACAACAGCGTGTAGGCAGACAAGTCGTACACATCGCTGCCCGTGCCAACATAGACCGAGTAATGCTCGCTGGGATAATCCGTATTCTTGGGACGTACCTGCCACAGCAGCTGGGCCAAGTTCTCGCCCAGGGCAATCGGTGGTGAGATAAGCCAGTTATCCGCCATCGGGATAATGCCGAAGAATGTGATGGAGTTCGATTCAGCCCAGCCGTTGGACAGCGTCCAAGCAGTGCCGTTCCCGTCGCCATCAACCATCTTCCAGCAGGAGCGGGTAAGGCTCGTGTCGGCAAACGACTCGACAAAAGGCAGCGCGTCGATAGTACCGCAATTGCTC
>Ga0310697_10002333_pt1 | contig 20384 bp, 14 predicted proteins | sample 172DNAGHGlowgp2_FD_203883 | JGI IMG/M metagenome (GOLD analysis project Ga0310697, IMG submission 203883) | Sheep rumen microbial communities from Palmerston North, Manawatu-Wanganui, New Zealand - 1728 DNA GHGlow gp2 (v2) (version 2) | ecosystem: Host-associated > Mammals > Digestive system >... | reverse complement strand
ATCCTTAAACGTTTAAGCAATTATGGCAAAATATGAAGAAAGCCAGTGGCTTTCGATAACGGCCCTTTAGGGTGACGAGCGGAAACGAAGTCAAGTGGAGAACAGATTAGTTTATGACTTGTGACGGTAACGGAAAGGATTGTTAATTGTTTGATAGAGAGGAAAGAGAGAGGGGAGAGAGGGGGCGGCGCCAGCCGCCCACGAGAGCGCGGGGGAGAGAGGCGGCGCAGCCGCCGAAGAAGCGGAAGAGAAGCGGAAGGGGTAGGGCGGCGCAGCCGCCCGTAAGAAGCGCGAGAGGAGAAGCAAAGAGGAGGGGCGGCGCAGCCGCCCACAAGAGGAGAGAGAAGCGCGGAGAGGGCAAGAAAAGGAGGCGGCGCAGCCGCCGAAGGAAGAGAGAAAAGAAGCGAGAGAGGAGGGGCGGCGCAGCCGCCCGTAAGCAAGCGGAGCCGCAAGCAGCGGTTTCTCTTTTTTTGTTGGGGGCTTTTTTCATAAATCAATCATCGCCATAGGCGATACCTTATTGGGGGCTTTTTCTTTTTTTATATCATCGCTGCAAGCGATACCGCTTTTAAGGCTGCAATGATATTGCAGCATACAGAACCGAAGCTAACGTTTGAGACGACGGAGGAGTTTGATTAGGGGAATGAGAAGGAGGCCGATAATAAAAGCTATTGCTATGGGCTTGATGAGGGATTTGGGGTTGATGGGTTGGATGGGCAAAATGGGGTTAGTCGTGGTGGATTCTTTGGCGGTGGATTGGGTTTCGGTTTGGGTGGTGGCATGAGTTTGGAGGGCGGCGCGGTCGCGAGAGATTATCTTCTCGCGGTCACGGTTGGTAGTGAGGCGTGTGGTGTCGCCGGTCTCGTTGGTTTGGACGAGGATGGTGGTGGTCTCACGGATGGTGTCGTGGAGGGTGAGGGTGACGGTTTCAATCACGGTGTCGTGGACGGTTTCATTGTGGGTCTGCTGCGTGACGGTCCTGGTGCTTCTGCAACTCATTGTAGACAGGGCAAGCGTCGCTATGAGGGCAGTCGTTAATCTTCTGTATCGCATTTCTTAAATGTGTTATCTCGGTTCTTAATTCCCTGACTTCACGCCGCAGGGGATCGGCAATGTTTTCCTTGAACTCGTCGACGTACATCTTAGACAGGTTCATGTCCTTTTGTCGGTTGTCTGCCTTCAGGCTTTCGACCTCCTGCCGGTGACGGCGGCGGTCGAACAGCCAGCCGCCACCGGCGACGAGGGTTAGGACGGATAAGATGATGTTCCAAAGGGTGTTCATGAATTGAAAATTGAGAATTGAAAAATGAAATGGGGACAGTTAGAGGTTATTTTCTTTGAGCCATTGCGGGACGTTGAAGCAGGGGCAGGCACGGTTGGCGTATTCGTTGTGGCCGTGGATGGAGGTGATAGGGTGCTCTTCCATTAGATCACGGACGAGTTGGAGGAGGGCGAGACGTTGGGCTTCGGTGCGGGTGTCGGTAGCGTGGCCGTCGGCATCAACGCCACCGACATATGCGATGCCGATGCTGTTTGCATTATGGCCGGGACAGTGGGCACCGACTTGCTCAATTGGGCGGCCTGAATGGACGCTGCCGTCGGGATAGATGACATAATGATAGCCGATGTCGTGCCAGCCAAGGCTCTTATGGTAGCGGCGGATGCTTTCCACGGTGCAGGTGGCATCGGGTCGGGTAGCGGTGCAATGGATGATGATTTCGGTGATTGGGCGCATTTCTTTGTGGGTTTAATGGGGTGAATGGGCTTAATGGGCGAAATAAAGGGGAGCAAGCCGACTGCCCGCGGTGCGGTCGACTTGCTGGAGTCAGGGTTTAGGCGGCGGTGAGGTAGAGGATGTTGACGGTGTCGCCTTTGGCGTAGTGGGAGGGGTCTTTGAAGGTGAGTTTGTTGTCGGAGAGGGTGTAGTCGGTGGGCGGCTGCATCAGTCCGTTGACGAAGACGGCCACGGCATTGTCGCCATAAGGAGGTTTGGAGAGTGCGATTTCAGCGGTGAAGTCCACGCTGTCGATGATGAGGGCCGGGGGATTGGGGAAGGCGATGCTTTTCTCCGTGGCCACGACCTTGCCGCTGGAGAGGGCGAGGCTGACGATGGCCTTGGTGGTGGTGCCTGTACCGGCGGTGTTGGTGGTGTTGACACCTGTGACAGGGAGGGCTGTTTTGGCGACCTTGACGGCGGTGCCTTCTTTGGTGACGGCAGATACATACTTGCCTGTTTCTGCACTTCCACCAGTGACGGACTGGAGAGTGCCGCCTATGGCGCCGCTGACGGCTTCGGAAATACGTGCGTCGGTGGAGGCTGCTGTGGCCAGGGTGTCGGTCAGGGAAGACCAGTCGTCTTTGGGGTCGGGCGCAACAACGCCGTCGATTTGTTTAAGTTTGAGTTTTTGCATAGTCTTTTACTTTTTTTGATGGGTTTAATGGGCGATATGGGTTTAATGGGTTTTGCTTTTCGTTGCAGTGATATTGCAACATACTTTACAAATCTGTTTTAATGGGTTAATGGGATGGCTTTGAGGATGATTTCGTCGTCGCTTTCGATGCCGAGAAGTTCGAAGCCATCGGCGGCATTGTCGTTGACCAGCTCCTTGTAGTCCTTGCCGAGGGTGTAGCGGAGGCCGTTGACATAGACCTCGGAAGTGCCTGGGACGAAAGACTTACGGGCGATGAAAAGGCCGTTCATAAAGTCAATACTGGCGGCCCGAATCTGCTGCGGCAGCAAGTCGGAGAGACGGACTTGTGCGGCGTTGCCCTCGTCATCATAGCCCAGGGTGCGGAGCTTGGGGAGGTCGCGACGGTCGGCGACAGGCAGGGTGGTAATCTCTAAGTCTTCCATTGGTTGATGTTCATTTTGATGGGTTTAATGGGTTTAATGGGTCTAATGGGCGGTGGCTGAAGCCATCCACACAGGACAACCCTTGTTACATCTTAACTACTGGTAAGGGTTAGCCGGTGGCCACGGAGGACGAGGGAGCGTCCTCCGTGGAGCAGTCGGCGGAGGGTGGGCAGTCAGGGCGTGACGGGGTCGATGCCGACGACCTCGGGCTGAAGATAGACGGCGGCGGAGTTGATGCCGCCGTAGCTGTTGGCGGCGGCAGTGAAAGCCGTGCGTCCCTGATAGGTGGCAAGGGCAGAGTTCTCGACGAAGAAAAGCTGGGTGCTGACCTTCAGGGCGCCGTCGGCAGTCTCGCGGCTATGCACCCATACGGCGGCGCCGTTGGTGATCTGCTGCGAGGTAGCGAGGCAGTTGTCGGTCACAGAGAAGCCAATCCTATCCACGACATCCCAGAGCTTGGTGTCCTCGGCGGTAGAGAGCACGACCTTGTAGCCACGGATGGTGGCACGGGGAGTGCGGGTCACGGTGTCGATGGACTGGATGCCGTGGAAGAAGGTGAGCTGGTCGCCCTCGTCGAAAGCGTCGTTGTTACCGATGATGGCCTGCGAGAACTGGCCAATGGTGGTGTTGGCGTCGATGGCGAGGGAACCCAGCCGGATGCTGCTCACAAGGATGTTGGAAGCGTTCTTGGCCATGCTGATGCTGGGGAGACTGCCACGTGTAATCTGATAAGGTGCGAGGATGGCGCCGCCGTTGAGCCGGATGGTCTTGGTGATATAGACCTTGACCACGTCGATGTTGGCCTGGATGAAGGCGTTGAAAACGGACATCTGGGGCGGCAAGTTCTCATAGCCACGGCGCAGCATGCTGTCGAACTGCTTGTAGATGGCGGCGAGGTTGCCCCACTGGGTGCGACGGTCCATCTGCCGTGCGCTGCGTCGCGGGATGGCGGGCTTGACGGGCAGCTCGCTAATGACGGTACCCGTGCGGGTCTGGCGGTAGAGAAGCTGGCCTACCTTACCACTGATTTTGGTGTTTGCTCCAAAGATTTTTGCCATTGTGTTTTTCCTTTCTGTTTTAAAGGGTTTGACTTTCGGTTAGTCGTCCTCTCGGCTGTCCGACATGTGCACCTATCTTTTAGCTTTGAAAGACGGCGCAAAAGTACAGGGGTGGCAAAAAACGGGATCGGGCTTTGTCAGCTTCTGGTGGGCGTCGGGGGTGCGTTACGGGTGTGTTCGGGGTGGGATTGTCGCGATACGGAGGTGGGTGGGAAGGGGCAAAAAGGGGAAATGCCGCCCTGGTTTGGGGAAAATCGGGGTGGAATGGGGCAATAAAAAAGCCACGGCAAGCGTGGGGGCTTGCCGTGGACTATTGGTGGGTTTAGCTTTTATTTCTCAGGGGTTATCACTTCCCAGTGGCCTCCTTTATCTGGACCAACTCGACGAATAATACCTTGCTTCTTTAGGTTTCTGATATTATAGTTTATACCGTCGCGACTAAGTCCACAAACAACCGCTAATTCTTCTATAGAAATATTAGGATTGCCTATTATCGCTTCAATTATTTTCTGTGTAGTTTTCTGTGTAGTTTTCTGTGTAGTTTTCTGTGTAGTTTTTTGTACATCATCTTGAGTGCCACCTTGAATGCCACCTTGATGTATTTGATTATCTGTATCTTTAACCCCTTGAGTGCCTTGAGTACCATCTTGAATAGCAACCTTCCTGATAGTAGCACGAAGCATGAAGTCGTATTGTTTGAACTCCGGGGCGGGTTGCCCGACCTCTGCCATCTCCCTGTAGATACGGTCTATTCCTTCGCCGAATTCGCGGACATATTCATACTCGTGAAGCATCTGTGCAATCTTTGGATTGCGGGAGAAATGAGTGGTACGCAAATTGCCAATCCTCACCATGCCGGGAAGAATACCTGGGCTCTCGACAGTGAGACGGTCGGAGAAAATCTTGACCTGTATGTCGGTTCCGAAGATAGAGTAGTCGCGGTGGGCGATGGCATTAACAATAAGCTCAGTCCAACAGAACTCGGGATAGTCGGGGACGGTACGGAAAACAGCCCCCTCGCCTAAAAATGTATGTTCGCGGATTTGGGTTTTTACGAAAGCAAGTGCGTCGCGCGTCATATCGATGATACGTCCTTCAAACATCTCATCCTTCACCACATTCATCTGTGCACCGGTTAACTCTTGTGTTCCGTCATAGCAGACGACACGCACACGCGCTCTCGGAAACCATCGCTGGGGAGCTATGCCGAACAGAAGGATGGCTGCACCACTTACATATTCTTTACCGTCTTTCTCGGTGATAAAGTTTTTGTTGGAACGCAGGTAGGTCAGAGCGTCACGGCCGTAGCCAATCCTCGCACAGTATTCCTCAACACATTTCAGGTCGAGGTCTTCTATTCCTGCTTTGGCGACGGGCTCATCCTCAAAATAGCACACCCCCTTTGCGAACATCAGCTGCATACGTTCCTCGAAGCCCAACTTGTGCGATTTGTCGCCAACACGTATATAGGCTTCGTCGGCAGAGGTGGCATGAAGTCGGTTGCTCTGTTCTACATTGAGAATAAGAATATGGTCGGCATCTCCATTGTTGTTTATACAATCGAGGTATTCAGGATGTACATTGATTCTCGGAACACAATAATCCATCGGAACGCGCAACAAGTCATTGACATTTCCAATATAATGGTCGATTCCGGTTATCGTGCCGTCGTCCTCAATGCCAATAGCCACACGACCACCATCGGCATTGGCCATTGCCACAAGAACAACGGCCAACCCTTTAGGGTCGATGCGGGCACTTTTACGGTCGAAAGTTTGGCCTTCGGAGGTTGTTGCAAATATCTCAATGTCGATTTTTTTAACCATTCACATTATTATTTTCTTTATTGTCCTTTTCTTCGTCATGCACAAAAATAATTTCAGTAAAATGTTGCGGATCATTTTCCAGAATCTCAAATGCATTTGTGTATTGTTCCCACCAATCATTTGAAATCCAATTGTATTTAGAATCTTTTATTTTCCGATTACGATAGAACGTAATGTATTCAAGTATTTGTCCTATAATTATTTTTTGTAGTTCTATATCAAGCTCTGAATGCTCATCTTTTTTTACTGCTAGGGACCACAGATATTTCCTGTATTGTTCAAGGTAATGGATGTGACTTGTAACAACTCTTGTTGCATGCATTGTTCCATTAAAACATAACCCTTCGTCTATAAATTCTTTAATGAAATCTTGACAGGTGGAATTACATTTCCCAGCTCCATATTTACATTTTCTGCAAAAATGTATGTCTGCACTTTCAATTACTTTTTTTGCTGATTCATAAGTAAAAGCCAAACATAATTCAATGTTTTTTTTGTTTTTTTCTGTTCCATCCAATTGAAATAATGGTTTGGGATCGTAATTCATCCCCTTTTTCTCCTTCGCAATATTATCCCATTGAGTGGATATAAGATTAAAATATTCATAATGGATAAATATACGAGAAGCATAGACAATACAAAGAGGGTTTACTTGAATTCTTACCGTTGATAGCCCCGTAGGATTATCCAAATAATCTTGAATGACTTTTGTTGCTAATGATGAAATAGAAAAACTATTACCGAGTATTTTAATGTATTCATTAATTGCACTACCAATTAAAACGATAGGGCATTCGAAACTTCTTGCAGTTGAGCCAATTAAACCATCCAATACAGTGCTGACAAGTCCCATTTTGTCCTCAGGATACCATGACTCAATTATTTGCATAAATGCGTTTAGATAAACCAAACGTGTTTTCTCGTTAAAATCAACCTCATCTTTTAATAATTCTAATAGTTCAATTTTTTTATTATGGGACCACCCACACATATGACTAAGTAATGTAAAGCTCATGCGATAAATATTGCATTGGTCATCAGAGAATTCTTCTTTAACATATGAAGAAAAACGAGACTTATCATCACTTAACATTCCAGCCAAGGCATAAAATAGTAACATTCCCCTTGCTCCTTGGCGTACACATTCTATTTTATCACTTTTTATTAGCGCTTTTGGAATAAATAAAGTACGATTTCGTAGAGCGTTTTTTATCGCAAAATGTGTAAACATCCTATAATCATAGGAGTACAGTGGTTTTATAAGCCGATTAAAGAAACTGTTTTCTGATTCAATCAACAATCGTATTCCATCATACTTGGTTTTTATTAGTTCTTCTTCTCTATCGGATGTATCCTCGGTTTTATTTTTATCATAATAGAGAATACGGGCCTTCAAGATGGTTTCATATGACGCTTGATAATCTTGAGAAAAATCTATTGGGACGCTATGTAATAATTTGTATCTTTCAGAAGCCTCATCACCTTTAAAAAATCTTTCATTCTCTTTTCTAAATGATAGAATAAAGGTGACTTTTTTCACAAATGCATAACGAAGAACCCTTTCACAATATCCCTGAGCAATTGAAAAAGCAGATAAGATTAATTCATAAAAATTAGTATTGAGATATTGCTTATCAAGTTCATCCAAATTATCAAAAACAAAAACTAAAGGTTTCTCACTATCCTTGTTGATAATTACATTCGATATTAAATACAATGATAATAGTTGCATTGTATTGATATCAAATTTTTTTATTTCCTCAATGAAATCCAATTTTGATGAATCTCTGGAGTACAAATAGCAAAAAGACAAAAATCGCTTCAGTTTATTCCCGAGGAAATCAACATCGTAATCTTTAATTATATTTTCCTGTTTCCTGTTTTGAAACGTTTGATAAAATTTGCTGGCAACTTCTTTCGAAAAAATAGAGCCTGTTGTATACGTAATTGAATTACGAACACATTCATCATTATCTATGATAGTGGGTTTCTCTAATAAATTAATAAAATGACATAGGATGTCTTTTTTTTGGATTCTAAAGAAATGCTTTAAAAAGGTTGTTTTCCCAGAACCGCTAGTTCCAGAAAATATAATAGCGTGTATGGTTTCGTCTTTAATGTGCTTAACAAGTTCCAATTTGAGCCCATCACATGCTGGTGGATAATCCACGAATAGTTTATTCTCATAAAATAAGTTTTCTTCCTCCTCTTCGCTATATCGGATTCCAAATGGCGACGGGCATTTGTTATCATAAGGAGTGTATTCAAGCACAGTATCGATTGAGATATTTTCCATAATATTATTAAATAATTATGTTTTGGACGGCAGAGGTGATTTCTTCACAATACTTTCTCCCAACTGAAATAAAGGATTCAATCTGTTCAGGCATTTTATCTAGCTCTGGATTAAAAGCGATGGTTTTAAACGCATCCAAATATGATTCTTCACTGGGTAACTGTATGTTTAATTTGTGATAAATAACAATATAATTGATCTGTTCAATGTATTTTTTTGTTTCTGTATACTTTTCTATATAATAATTAGAATAATCTAAACCATTCTCGCTGTACGAAACAAAATAATCATAATCTGATTCGAGTTTTTGTGATACAGACTCATATGTTTTGTTAACATTTAACAAGCACTCCTCTGCCCTTTTTTTGTCATCTTTTCCCACATAAACAGCTTCAAAATGCTCAACAGATGTTTGAATCTTTTCTGTATAGCCCTTTATTTTATTCCCCATTTTTTCTAACGAATTCAATCTCTCTTCTGATTGGTTTTGTATTGATGCTATTTGATTGTTACTCAAAAGACGTTGCTCTCTAATTTGTTTAGCTGTGTCTATATGTTGTTCCTTAATATGCTTTTCAGTTAATTTTTTTTGTGTGTTAATTTGAGTAACTGTATCCTTATGCTGACTCTTTATTTGTTTTTTTGTAACGCATGTGGTAATAACAAAAACAACTATCATAACGATGATGCTTATAATCGAAAATGTATTGCTTTTATTCTCTTGAGTGTAATCATATATAATATTAGTTAGAGAATCTATAGAAGATTGCATATTATTGATATTCTTGTTCATAGTCTCTCTATCTATACATAATTTATCAATATCTGAACGAATCCTGGTCACATTCTCAAAATGAGACATCGTTATACTATCATGTTTTGTTTTTTGAGAGGGCTGTGCCTGAATAAATGTCGGGCTTATAAAAAATGAGAAAAGCAAACAGACATTAAAAAGAGAATGTAAAAGGTTTTTATTTAACATATATTATTTTTGTTACAAAATAAAACTGTTTCCACTATTACTACAAACTATTAAATATTTTACAAAAATAAGGATTTTCTCCCAATTAGCAAAACTTTCCTTGGAAATTAATCGTAATTAACTGATATGCAGTAATAAAAATCGACAACAAGATAAGAATGTCGCCGATTTTTTTACTGTAGATGTTACTGCATAAAGTGTAATTTAAAGGTTCCAGTTACTGTCTATGGTTCGCCGAGGAAGGAGAAGAGGATTTGGAGTTGGCGGGGGGAGAGGCGTTTTTGGGCGGGGCGGTAGCCGGTGGGGCGGAGGGCGTCGAGGAGGCCGGGGGTGAGGGTGATTTCACGGGCGAGGAGACGGCTCGCGGTTTTCTTGCTACAGCCATCAAAATAGGCCATAGCAAGGTCTTGCTTGAACTTGTACATAATATTGAAAATTTAAATGAAACAATAGGCCCGGAGGCCGGAATTAGAATCAATGAAAGATTCATATTATGCATCGAGTCACCAGCAAGATCGTAAAAAGAAGCCACGGCAAGAAACTGATTTCTTGCCGTGGGTGATTTGTAGAGTTACTTGCTGAGTGCAAGAGACTGGTTTTCTTTCTGTGCTGAACTTAGAATTATAAATTGCAGAAGTGGTTTTGTGTTGATATGAATTATCAAAATTACAGATTACCCATATTAATTAGGTAATCATAATTATCCGATAATTCAGTCCCACAATATCTTGCAATATGGCAATGTCAATAGAAAAACCAACCAACCTCCAATTAGTATTAAGAAACGCAAGTCACGATATTTTGCATGGTATATACCCCAAATTATCATATTTAATAGAAAAATACTTGTTCCCATCTCGAGAAATAAGCCTTGCTGTAGATATAGGGGAATCTGGAAAAAGGAAAGTAATCCTACCATGAGAATGGCCCCATATAACCACTTCTTCGCCCTGAACGTCTCTACTATACAATACAACCAGTAACTTGTCATAATTAAAGCGAACACAGAACAAGTGGTTGTAATAATCGACTTGGCATTTTCGCAATTGAGCGGATTTGAAAATGTCGTGATTATCACAAATGACAATACAAATAATAATGTTGCAACCAACACCACAATTGAAATGCAGTTTTTCATCTACTTGTTCGGTTTATTGTTTGACAAAGGCATCCCGAAGTGCAATCCACCCCGAGTCAGGTGCATTTTTTAATAGCCCCCCAGTTATAATCTGTCCACAAATTCTACTTATTGAGAACGGTAGATGAACTCCTATTGACAATCTTGGAGAATTTTTGTCAAATGTATAGGGAATACACCGATTAGGTCGAATAGTAACCCTTGTATCATCGACAACCTTAAAAACTTCATTCCTTTTCATCTCTGCGGTTTTTACTCCATCAATAGGCATATATATATCCATATGTGGTTCGCATGGGTATGCACTTGCATCAGAAAAGATATTGTGTGATTTATCAGGCTTGTAAAAAACACGTTCGTCGCTCTTGTTTGATAAATATGGTTTTTGCCTGGTTCCTCCGTTTGCCTCAACTTTTTCCCAGTCCTTATCAGAAATCGAAATACTACTGCCATATTCATCCAGATACGTTCCCTTGGATTTGGCTTCCATATGGTCCATACCTTGTTTGAATGAACTCTCCTCCATAACGATAGACCTTCCTTTATACCCCTCATCATCTGTACCCAAAAGTTTGCCCTCTGTGCTAAAGATGGGACTTATTTCGTTTCCATCTGGGTCCACCAATTTCACCGGATTCCACGCACAATAGGCGTATGGTGATATGCTCGGGTACTTGTCCGCCATCGGGTCGACGCTGAGCCACATGGTCATCAGTTCGTGGTCCATATAACGGGCGCCGAAGTAGCCATAGCCAGTTTCCTCGTCGCGTTCTTTCCCGGTGAAAGTGAACCGCTCGCTGTAGCCAAACGGATGCTGGTTGATGTACGGCTCGCCGTAGGGCAGGTACTGGATGTGCTGTACCGCCACACCGCTGAAGTCGGTTATCCAACTGGCACTGCCGAGGTGATCGGAATGGTAGAAATACACCTCTTTCTCCTGGCCGTGATTGATGTCGTCCAACATTGAGTTGACCATGTCTTTGAACTGGTCGTGATTGAGCTCGACTCCAGCCTGCATCTGGTAGGGTATGCCGTCAATCCAATGGCCAAACTCCTCTTTCGCAAAATCATTATGCATTATGCAGTCAAGGTTGTTCTCATAAAGAATACGATTGTTCACCTGCTCGAGGCTTTGTTTAAACAACATATCGGCCTTTACCTGGAGTTCTTCATCGTTACCGATAACATGATATAGAGCGTCCAGTCCACCGCCGCCGAGACGTGCGGCGACGCGCTCCGTGCCGGCATAGTAATGCTTGGTGTACCCCTTGTTGGTCAGCACCATATAGGCCGAGGGATAGAGGGTCGGCTCGTTCAGTATTGTATAGGTGGCCATAAAGTCGGCGTTGACATCCAGCAGCTTGTTGTCGCCTGTCAATTTCAAACGGCGTTCCCCGCTGTGGTCGTAGGCATAGTAGCTGTAGTATCTGTCGTCCACGGCAGCGTGCATACGGTTGTCTTCCGTCCAGAAGAGGAAGCGTCCTGTCTCAAACATTTCGCCCGGCTTGGCAATACTCACCTGTCCGAGGTTTCCAGCTTCATCCCAGCGCATATCATAAAGCATTCCATCATTGTAGTCAAACATACGCTTCACAGCGTGGGGCTGATAGTCATTGCAATAGCCATAAGCCATATCAACTGTAGCCGACAGCGTAACTGAATTATTATCGCGGAATTTCCCTATCAGTCTGCCCGATGGTGAATACTTAAGATAGGTGTTGTAGTTTCCTATGGCACCTCCACCATACGACTCTTCAAGTCTGTGCAGCGCATCGTATTTATAGGTATTTTCGTATACACCTCCAAGCGTGTTCACAACACCGGCATTGTTGACAATGCCCGTAACATTGCTTGCATTGTCAAAGGTGTAGTCGATGTTCTGCATCAGGGCTCCACTATAATCGCGGCTCTTGAGGTTAACAAGTCTGTGCAGTGCATCGTAGGTGTAATGGGCACTTGTGGTATTACCGTAGTCAATATGTTCTTTTTGCCCATACGTATTATAGGATATACCCTTGATGTAGGTTCTGGCATCGCCGTTCTTGATACCATCCATTGCATAGAGGTCTCCGCCCCACTGGTAGGTGTAGGTTATCTCCTCGCCGTCGGGGTAGGTCATTGTGAGCATACGTCCCCAGCTGTCATACTGATAAAGCATCCTGAACTGGTACACCTCGCTGTGTTGTGGCAGGGCAATGGTGCGCGTCTCGTCAGTGACATTGCCAAGGGCATCATATTTGCACTCGTACATTCCGCTGCCATCCACAACGCGGACGGGGCGGCCTGTCTCCGTGCCGCTGGTGCCGTAGGTATATGTCACATCGTTGCCTGTCATGTAATTATAACGTCTATGCATAGGTCTGTAGTATGTATAGTCGTAATTAATTTGTCCGAGAGGATTGATTTCCTCCAGCAAATTACCTGCATTGTCGTAGGTGTATCGGGTTTCTCCCGCATCGGGATGTATGCGTTTTGTCATCCTGCCCAACTGGTCGTAGAAGTAGGTCGTCTTAAACCCTTCGGGGTCGGAGGTAGAATCCAGTTGGCCAAGGTTGTCATAATGCATTCGAGTAATACCTCCGTTAGCATCAGTCATCTGCACTTGATGTCCGTCGTAGTCAGTATATTGTGTGGTGACATTGCTGTTGGGGTCTGTCGTGGTGGTGACGAAACGGCGGTGTCCGCTCAAATCGTTGCCGATACTGTAGGCGGTTTGCGTGGTCACACCAAGGGGCATCGCAACGTTGGTTGTGCGGTCCAGCACATCGTAAGTGGTCGCAGTTAGCGAGTTGGCATCATAGCCGGTATTGTAGCGGCCTCTATGTGTTGAACTGCTTTCCACAACAGGGTCGTACTGTTCAATAGTACGTCCAAAGGCATCCACAACGCTACGTCCTGACACCTGCATCTTGTTGGCACCGCCCACACGCAGACCTTTCTTGGTCTGTATCGCCTGACCGAAGCCATTGGTTAGCACTGCCGTCTCGGTGACAAGGTTGCCGTTGTCGTCATAGTGCTTGCTGACAGTGTATGGATGTCCTGTCGGCGATGCGCTGAAAGTGTATCCCTGCGGGTTGAGACCATTCTGATAGTAATTCATCGGGTGGTATTGGTTCACCAATGACGGTGTGCCGCTCGTGTTCATCGGTGAGTTGACCGAGACAAGGCGACCGGCATAGTCATAGCGATAGGCCATTGTGCTGCCTGTGGGGTCGGTGACTGTCAATGGTTTGCCAAAACGGTAGTCGTAGGTGCTGTTCATCGTCTCGCCGTGCGAGTTGACAATCTTTGTGGGATAGGTGTGTACCACGTTGTCGTAGGTGTAGTGGTATGTCATACGCTCACCGTTGATGTTCTCCGGCTGCATCGCGGTGTCCAGATTGCCGTATGTCGGTTCATAAACGAAGTCGTACACCGAACTGTCGGAGCCGTTGTATAGCACCTGTCGGGTCATTTTGCCGTGAGCAAAGTCGTATTCAAACCTCGCCCTGCGCATTGCTGTCGCCGAGCCACTGGGTGTTACGGTGTAGTCCCGTCTCAATCCAATCAGGTTGTTGGCCAGCCCTGTATAATAGTGGAAGTCTACCACAAGGCCGTCGCTTGCATCGCTGATGTCACCAAGATCGGTATATCTTACCACATTGTGATAGCGGTCGTATTCGGTACGTTCGCCGGTGGTCAGCTGTGGGGTGCTGTGGCCTTCGTAGAAATGGGTGAGCGTGGCCTCCACTGCGGGATAGCATATCTCGGGGCACTCGGTGTCTGCGTTCAGGGTGTCGCCGTTGGTGTAGTCCACGTATGAACAGTTGTGCAGTTTCTCAATATATGGGTTGCCGTTACCGTCGCGGGTCATCTCCCTTTTCATCTTGCTTCGACGCAGCATATTGTTGTTGTAATAGTTGCGTTCCACGGTACGGTACACGCTTGCCGTCGCTGGGCTCACATTGCTTGTAATGACAGTCTCATAACCGTAAGATGTACGCTCGTAGCGGTCATAGTGCGGGTTGGCGTAGGCGTACTCTGTCACCGTTGTTGTGGCTCCGTTGTTACCGTTCAGTGCATCGTTGGTGGTCACCTTGGTCATCAGCCACGAACGCGAAGGCTGGTTGTAGTCGGCTTCGGAGAGGGCATACTCTATCTGGAAGTCGGCATTGTTGAAGTTTGTCACGCTGCGCAGCAGGTTGGTTCTTCCACCTTGGTTATAGCGAACGGTCAACTGGTTCTCATTGTCCGAACTAACCAAGTCGGGCAGGCCGTCGGCATCGACATCCACAAGCTGGATGTAGTCGCGGTTCACACTCCCGCTGTAGGGACTGCCGTCAACGCCAACGGTCACTTTGAATATTCCCCACAATGTAAATCCATAAGTAAGACCGACGTTAAGAGATTCGCTGTAGTTGGTGGAAGCGTGGAATCTCCCAATATTCAACTGCATTGTCTGCGACCAACTGCCATTTCCCTGATTGAATTTAACATTGGTGACGATTACAGTTCCTCCTGCAAGAATACTGTTTATATCGTTCAATGTACGCCATACCCTGTCAGGCAGACCGTCACCGTTCACATCCATCATCATGGCTGTAGTTTGGTTGTAGGAACCGCTGATGCTCGCACCTGCTTGGATGCTTCCCTGCCACACATTGAAGAAGTCGTCGGGCAACGTTCCGTTGGCACTCTCAGATATGGAACCACTGATGCCTGAATGAACTGTGTTATGATGCCAATTATCGTCATACACAAAATTATAACCATAATTCAAATAGACATTGCCTCCATCAATAATGAAGTCGGCAAGACCATCTCCGTTAATATCAGTCCACGAGCCGGAAGCCCTGTCGCGGCCGATGTTGCCACCACCAGAGATGCTGCCGCTGCCTTCGCTGTTCAGCGTGAACAGGGCATCACCTTGCGAACTGCATATTATGCGTTCTTGTGTGATGGGCGATGCACTGTAGCTGATTCCAGAAGATGTTGTTGTGGAATTATTGTTGTCTGCAAAGTCGGTCGGGAAATCACGCATCATGCCGAGACCACCCCATTGCTGGCTATACTGCACACGGTCAAGACCCACATTGTCGGGATAACGGTCTCCGTTCAAGTCCATATAGTCCATCACAACCGTATTCGTCCCTTTGCTGCCTGATCGTCCTAATCCTGCGGCACCGAGTGACCAACTTTGTGACTTCGAGCGGTTCACCTTACGTACAGCCTTGGCGGGTGTGCCGTTCGTTGAGGCCGCGGGCACAGGGTCATCGTATGTGGTTGTCTCCGGCAACTCTATGTCGGTAGTGGCCGCAACTGTGGCAGACGATGAATACCACTCTTCCTGTATCGAGTTGCTGATGCTGTCGCGACCTACATAGTTCTGCCGTCCAAACGACACCCATACCTGATGCTCTACATCAGGAGTCATCTCTACCCAATAGGATGAGTACGAAAGAGGATTGTAAAGATTATTATGATGCTCTTGGAACGAATCGTATGTAGAATCACTGCTCAACCCATTTTCTGAAATGGTGTCGCCACTATGCAATTCAGCATCTAATCCTACAGTATCTGCTGCAGAGGAAACACCAGCCACTAACATATCGGGTGGCACAAGTTTGTTCACGTTTATGTAGTCAGCCAGTGCCCCTGTGTCAAGCGAATGGTAGGCGAACTGGCCCCAGCCATTGTACAGCGGTCCAAACAGCCTTCGCAGTAATGGACGGTCGTAGATGGTATCATTGCCCTGATGTACAATGTCGTAATGACAGGGTATCCAGCCCCTGATGGTATCGGTGTAACGGGAGGTGTCTATCGTATGCGGATTGGTGAATGTGTTGGTGTCATATCGGTATTGTGTTGAATCGGGAACGAATATGACGTATGGACGACACTCCACCTGCCCCCACTGGGGAGTGGAACTGGAAGAACGCACCGTAAAACAAATGGTGCTATCCTTGCGAATAGAATCTTCTTCATACAAGGTTTGTGTCCCATAACCACTATAAGGGTATAACGTCAATCCATTCGCAGTAATATCAAGCTCAAAACTACCATCGTTGTCGGTATAGTCACCCTCAATAAAATAGTATCCGTCCACAGGTGCCTGAAAACAATAATCAGCCGAAAGGACAAAGTCTTCTTTGGAATCATAGTATTCCCTTTCCCCGTCATTGTACTGTATGTAGTGTCGGTCGTACACATCGTCGAACTGACGGCTCACTTTTGAACGCAGTCGGAAGAACAGCATATCACCTTTAGCAACATCGAATGTGGAATCATAAGTGTACAGATATACTGGATTGTCCACATCATAATAGCAAGTGTCGCAAATGTCAAATGTGCGCAGAATGTCATCGGTGGTGGAATACAAATGATTCCCGATGGCATTCACACCACTTGAATGTTGATATGTGTACACGATGCCGTCTGCGTGTCGGGCCGCTCTGCGTGTGGCACTGGTGTCCTCTTTCAGCCCGACCTCGGACGTCAGCTGTATCTGTCCGTCACGCGGTGCAATCCAAACCCGCACGGCCTCGGTGCTTGGCGAATCGTCGTGATAGGAGCAATCCCACTCACGGTGATATATATGGTAATTGAAGGCACCCCCTTCCGCCAAAGTATCTATCTCTATGATATAATCATCGCCCTGATACTCGTCCAAGAATGTAGGATATTCTGGATCCGTAGTCTTTAATATCCTTTCATTCACAAGTCGCAAGATCCGTTCACAAGTAATGCTGTCGTTCACCTCACCGTCGAAGATGATGCCTCCGCAATCAGAGGCCGAAGTGACTACAGGTGTCGCTTCTGTCTCACTGCCTTCTGTCTGGTGGTTGGATGCCTCGTATAAGGTGAACTCGGGATAACCGTTCCCGTCCAGACTGTTGAACAGTACCTGCCCGTTGTCAACCAAGTCGATTAGACCGTCGCCGTTCACGTCGGCAAAATAAGTCGATGTGGTAGATTTTGTCCTGGTCCAGCTGGCACTGCCGGAAAAACCGACTGCGAACTGGCCTCCAAAAGTGTTGCTGTAGCTGCTCTCTTGCAGGAAATGTGAGGCTCCACTCACCTCTACAGGACTGTCAAATTCTATTGTACCGTCGCTATTGTGTATGTGTCGGCAGAAATACATTTGTCCATTCTTGACATACACTTTGTCGGCCAAGCCGTCGCCGTCAAGGTCAACCAAAGTCATTAGACTTTCGCTTGCGGACTCGCTGCGTGTATAGTTGCCTCCAAGACTAAGGGATGTCAGACAGACCACCGGGCCAAAGCCAGCGGAGGCTGTGCCGCCGACATTCCAACTGGAGGAGTGCGACAGTCCCAAGCCTGTGGCTTGACTGACGGGGGTTACCCCTTGGCGGTCCGACAGAAGATGACCGTGCAGATTGGCGTTTGAAGCCGATAAGTCGCTCTCCACATCAGGACCAAACATATTGTTTGGAGTGGGTGCGTCATAGTAACTGAAATGATAAGTGCTTCCGGCATATCCCTCGTCGATTTCAGAAATCAACAACATAGGATACCACGTAGTATCATAGACAAATATTGTTCCATTTCCAGTTATGGTATCCTTTATCTCCGTGGAATCTACAATATACAGCATCACGCTGTCCTCGTCCTCGTCAGGTTGTATGCAGTGGCAACGGGCTGCAAGGAAATTACGCATCCCGTTGGCGACACTGTCTATCTTGGTAATGGTGGTTAGGCGGTTCTTGTAGTTCGTCCTATAGGCATTCTCCATATCAAACAGCCAAGCTGTCAATATGCTGTCGCCGTGTTTTACATATACGTTGTTCAACACTTGGTCGGTGATTTCCTTGAATCCGTTGTTGCACGAAACAGGTATGTCTGTAGTGGTGTCAGCAACACGGCAGAAAACCACGGTATAGTAGCCGTCGTTCTCTTCAAAGCCTGTATAGGAAATGCTGTCAAGATACATCTGCCTGCCTTCGGCTCCGTGGTTTCTTACTGTGGCGAGGTCATAATAGTAGCGCACACTGTTGCCGTACAAGTCTCGGCTTTCGCAGAGCGGCCAGCGGGCAATATTGCCGTTGTCGTCACAAAGGGTTTGGGGTAATGTATTGCGTGAAGCATCCACGTAGTGGCCGTAGTAGTGGGTTGTACCGTTACGGTCTACAACCTTCCACCAGTAGTTCTGTGGGCTGTTGCCGTGGCGGACAATGCTGTCGTGGGCATCGCCTGTACGGGCATAGAATTGTGTGCCGTCAGGCAGCCGGTTGGTTTGTTGGTTGGTTCGGTGAGGCATCGCACGGGGTGTGCCGTCAGCCTCTTTGGTAATCAGTTGCTCTCCGTCAAGCAGGTAAATCTCGGTTTCCTTGCTGGCATTGTAGCGGGGTACGCCCCATCGGCTGTCCAAAGTGATGCTCGGCACTGGAATGTCCCAGCCTACACCAAGCCATCCGCTGCCGCCGCTGCTGCTGTAGTTCAATGCCAGGTTGGGCTGCATACCACCGCGACCGGCAGGAATGACAATTGGGTAGCTCACATTGGCGGTGCCGTTGTTGTTGGCCGTGGGCGGTTGTATCGTCGTAAGTCCGTCCATCGGGCTGACAGCCTCCAAATCATTCATCGCCGTCGGCACGAAAGCTTGTGTCTCTGGCATCTCTGGAGCCTTGAGCAACTCATTGATGAAGTCGGTGAAGTGTGTGGTAAGCGACACAATTTCGTGATTGACAGTGTCCACTTCGACACGTTCCAGCCGAACCCAAGCCAAGGTTGCGGTGTCGTAGAAAGAGGTGTAGATGTCATCGGGCGTATAGCCTTCAGGCAGACGCTCCGGGTCGTAAGTCATTCGCAATTCAGCGTATGGCAGAAAATGTTCGCCACCAGGCAGGAGACGGTAGCCAGCTGTGGCGGCAGTCATATTCATCATTCCCTGTGGCAGCGGTGGAAGTTCTTCGGTAACAAGTGACGTCACCGAATAATCGGCTTCGTGCTGCACGGCAGCGTCTATGGCAGTAAGCATCAGACCCTCTGTCTGCATAGCAAGCGTCTGACCTTGCTTAACATGTATCTTCACATCTGGATGACGTATGTCTGCCAAATTATCCAGACTTTCAGGCTGTTTAGTTTCTACATTAACTTGGGTTACGGAAAACGTTCCTTCCCCTATATTCCTATTGTTTGAGCGATGGCAGGCGGAAAGCATGACCAAAGCCATGCCTCCGACTACCAATGTCATAATAAATATATGTCGTTTCATTGCTAAAGGTTTAATTTTAATGTAACATTTACATGGTTTTGGTAATGGTACGGTTGAACTCTCTGGTACTGCCCCATTCTGTTTCCGTACCTTCTACGGTCATGGTGACTTTATTGTTATGTATCTTGATGCGCTTGGCCTCGAACACAAGATTATAGGCTTCGCTCGTTGCAGTGAATGTGGCACCGCTTACACTCCAGTTGCAGTCAAATTCAAACAGATTGCAGGTGCCGTCTTCGTAGATTAACATATCTTTCCAAGTATTCGACCATTCGCCGACAATCACCTCGGAAAGCCTCGACGGGTCTATCAGCAGGTTGGTGAGGGTGCTGGAGATGTCCTGGCTTTCTCTTACGTCGCCGTTGAGACTGCAAGTCTGGTACTCGCCGTTGAATTTGATTTCCGTGGGTGTCACCGACTGGATGTTGAAGACAAGTTTGTAGACAAGGTCGACAACGGTCCATTCCGCGACAAACTTGTTGCCGTTAAGCGACCATGTCCACGTGCCGGTGCCGCCGTGGGTCATCGTGTGGTCGGCCTTGATGTCAAGTTCCCATCCTTGGAACTGATGCCCGGCAGGGAATCCCCACAGGCCGATGAGTTGGCTTTCGCTGATGCTTGACGACGAGCCGCCGCCGGAGGGGTTGCTGGGGTTGTCCTCGTTGTTGTCCTTGTTGCAGGACGCGAAGGTGAACATTGTGGCTGCCACAAAGAGCAGCGCGGTCAGTTTTCTTAAATTCTTCATTGTTGTTCAGCTTTTTATTATTTATCCTTTAGCAGATGAATTCAATCTGACTGTTTTTCATTTTAGGAATATTTATTATTTTACTACGAGTTTCATGGTCTGACTGCCACTCTCGGTGGTAATGGTGGCATAGTAGACATTGCCCCTTAAATTCCAGTTACAAGTGCAACACTGAGTAGAAAAAAGAGCACCAAAAATTTGGTACTCTCAGGTAAAATGACTACTTTTGTGTTGACATATGAATAAATATCATCATCTTACCAAGGAGCAA
>Ga0310697_10002332_pt1 | contig 20391 bp, 3 predicted proteins | sample 172DNAGHGlowgp2_FD_203883 | JGI IMG/M metagenome (GOLD analysis project Ga0310697, IMG submission 203883) | Sheep rumen microbial communities from Palmerston North, Manawatu-Wanganui, New Zealand - 1728 DNA GHGlow gp2 (v2) (version 2) | ecosystem: Host-associated > Mammals > Digestive system >... | reverse complement strand
ATCTTCGGAACCGAGATTGAACGGGCAGCGACGTACTCCGTCACCTTCACGGACACGCTCGCGCTGATCTCCCCGTTCTCCGCGCTCGAAACGGTCAACGTCGTCTCGCCAGCGCCCACTGGGATCACCGTCGCGCCCGAAACAACCGCCACGCCCGTGTCGGCAACCGTCACAACATAACGCTGGTTCGTAGCGTGCGCAGGCTCGAACGAAACAGCGAAATGCCCCTTCTCGTTCGTGTATAGCTCCATGTCGCCCGGCTCCACGCTTATCCCTGTCATCGGAACCGCCAGGTTCTTGACCGTGACTATCGACGTGTCGGATGCCGAACATCCGCTTGATTTCTCTATTATCGTGCATGGTATCATATAACCGCCTTCTTCAGCGAATGACAACGCTACGGACGTGCCCTGGTAAACAGAGCCATTGACTTTCCAAACAACGCTGTACAGTTCCTCGTCAACTGCCTGCACGGACAACGCCACTGTCTCGCCAAGTGCGTATTCCTTATCCTCATACTGGATTTCCGGCTTCACGGCGTTACCCACCGCGTAGCTCACCGTCGCATACTCGCTCACACATCCGTTGGCAACGTCGATTGCCCTTACAAGATATGTGCCTGCCTCGGTTGGCATAAATGTGTTGGTGTTCTGGGCAACAGGGTTGCCTTCGCCCTCGTACCAGTATATCTCGTTGCCCTGCGACTTCGCCTCGAACGCACGGGTCTCCGTGTTGTCGCACACCTTTTGCTCGTACATGTTCAACTCTGGTGCAGCCACATATACTATGTTCACAGCCAAAGCAACTTTTTCACTTTCGTTATAGCCGCTCGCGATTTGCGATACGTGGTAGATTCTCTTCCCTACTATCTTAGGATCGATTATCGGAGCAGTCGTAAGTGCATTGCCTGCGGCATCGTACCATTTCAGACGGGCGTCGGCGTTAGTGGTTTGCACATACTCGTCAAGTGGCACTGCCTCTTCTGATGCTGTGTTCCTGCTATAGCACTTTGTCACCTCTTCGGTGCTTACAATAGGCGCAGAAATTTGGCTGATTGTTCCTTTGGGATTTACAATCACTTCGGTCGTAGCAGTGTACGTTTTTCCGTCAGGAGCGACTGCCGATAAGGTTATATTTGTGCTGCCAGCCTTCAAACCCGTAACCACACCACAATCAGAATTGTCTGTCGGGTTGGCGATAGATACCACTTCGTCGTTGAATGTGAAGGATGGTTCAAAATGCTCAAATCCTTCGCCAATCGTCAAACAAGCAGAGATTGACTCGCCCTCGGTAATTTCATACTTAGATTGAGAGAATGCCAATGTGTAGTCATCGCTTGTAGATGCCTCGACTTCGATAGCGTACGAAGCAGTATAAGTTTCTCCTTTGTATTCAGTAGAGACGTAAACCATAGCTCTGCCTGCTTTCAACGCTTTAACAAGCTTGCAATTCGTACCGTTCGAAGCATCAGAAATCTCAATAATTTCGTTATTGTACTCATAGTTGAATTGAGCATCACTCAAACCTGTAGTCTGCAAACAAATTGTCTTTTCCTCGCCAACTTGTTCAAATACATAACCCGCTTCGTCAAACCACATTGCTATGTTAGACGATTCTTCTTTATTAAAACTAAAGTATGTCTGACACAATTTACCATAGCAGATTGGCGAACCAAACTCGTCATATCCCGTAGGACATTCATTCGGCATTGGGCGAACATACAATTTATAATTGTGAGAATCGCTGCTAACTGATTTATCAATTTCTATCAAAGCATTGATTTCGAACGGTTCACCTTCATATACATCGAAATTATAATATGATTCGAGATTTTCGCCCATTTTGGATATTATACGGCTTGATGCATCAGGGGCATCAAAATCTTCAACCATAATGTTTACCACGCCCGTAAAGGCAGAAGTTCCCGACATCACCAGTCTGTATTGGTCGCCTACAGCCATTTCGTCGAATGACAAATCAATCGGCATTCCTCCTTCGATTAAAGTGCCGTTGCAAACAAATGGTTCAACAATACGGATGTCTGCCGTAGCGGTATAGGTTTCGTCGCCAACAACGACAACTGCATCAAGCTGTTGCGTTTCGGTTGTTTCGCTATATGCAGTCACCACCGCACAACCTGTTGCCGCAGCACTTGGTTCTACGGAAAGAATCTTTTCATTCGAAACCGTGTATGTAATCTGAGCATTTGCAAGGTCGAAACCTTCGGCAGTCAAACATATTGTCGTTGGAGTACCTGCCTCTACTTCGAATGTTCCTTGTGAGAAGTAAACTTCCTTCGGCTGTACGATGTTCAACGTACATGCTACCATTTCCAGAACTTCGCCTGTCACGTCAGATACTTGGCAATTGATTTGAGCCATACCTACCTGCTTGAAGTTAACGACACATTGTCCGTTTTCAGTATCTGGAGCAAGACTAACAATTTCTTCGTCGTTCGTCGACCAAGTTAAAAGTTTGCCTGTCACATCGCCAGCGCTCAAGAACATTGTGTAATAACTATCCTTTATACTCAAATCACTATCAGGACAGTTCAAGAAATATGTTTGCTTTTGAACTTTCTCGAATAAGAACTCTGATTCACAAATTTGTATCAACGATGACGTTGGCACAAAATCAGGTGAATGATGAGGGACAAAGAATTCTAATACACATTCTGGTTTCGCAGAAGTTGGAGAAACAATTTCCATACTTTCGTTAACTGAGAATGCCTGATTAGCAGCAACATTAAATTCCACTGTACCAAGTGTGGTATATGAACCATCAAACTTGTCAACCAACGAAATCTGAACAGGACCACTAAAGTTTGCAACACCGGCAAACGTTAAGTTGAATGTTTCTTCGCCTGATATTTCTTCATCTACAGGTACCGAATATGGTATGAACTCTGTGGTTGTTCCAAATGAAAGAAGTGTGTTATCACATTCCATTGGTTTGTCGGCAACTTCGAACTCGCAAGAGTCAGAAACAGAGCAGCCTGTTTGCGTGTCTGTTGCAGTAAATATTACTTTTGCTGCTCCCGCATTTTCGAATGTAACGCGTGGACAGCAAACCGTGCTACCGTTCAAACTTGTGATTTCATCAGAAACCCACGCATAAGAAAGACCTTCCTGAGCGGCAGTATTCGGTGACCACGTGTCACCCACAACTGGGTCTGTCGGACATTCAATTGAAGCACGAGGAAGACGATTTACCGTAACGGTAAATTCTGTCTTATACACATCGTCTTCGTAAACCTTATATATATATGTTCCTACTGACAAATAATTCAGATGTAGCGTTGCTGCATCATTGTTATCATTGTATTCAGGGTAGAACGTGTTGTCGTCTTCGTCGCGTACGGTAACTGTTCTGCCATAAATACTTCCGCTTGCACTAATTACTGCCACAGCTTCATCGGTACCTTCGCAAACCGATACATTGTCAACAGTGTAAGTAATAGGAACTTCATTAACCGTAATCCATGCCTTTGCAACTACAACGTCACTTACAATGGCTTTCACCTCGAATGTGCCAGTTATTTCGTTGTCGTAAACTGTAGAGCCATCAATAGTAAGATCACCGTCGGTACGTAACGCGTATTCACCTGCATATTCTTCACCATCGTAACTCAATGTCAACTGAACGCCGTCAGCATCACCAATTTCAATTGTATCGACCTCTGGTGATAAACTAAACAATGATCTGTCGAATGGAACGACATAGATTGTCTTCGATGTCCATTCACTTGAGCAACCATTTTGGTGAGTCTGTGCCTCAAATGTATATGTTCCTGCTTGAGAGAACGTAAATTTCATTTTACTATTATTACATTCTTGCGAGTCTGGATTTGTCCATTCAAGACATTCACCATCAATGCTTTCTTCATCGTAGCTCCAAGAAAACGTTGCACCCCAGCCACAAGAAGTACAAAGATCTAATGTTTCAAGACAAGACACTTCGAGAGTAATTTCTTGCGATTCCGCAAAATTTACAACAGTGTCAACTTGATCGTACATATCAATATTTGCCTGCAAATAGCCATAACCGTAGGCATTTACGTTTTCAACAACAATTGTCGTGTCGTTGATTCCATCATTGTCATCGTCGTTGATTGTTATCAACTGGAATCCTTGACGACCAGCATACGGATAATCAAATTCTATCGATGCTTCCTTTCCATAAACATCTACTTGAATGTTCGAAGCCCATTCGTGGTTAACCGTCAATGATTCTGGAATATCCTTGTTAGATGTTACCGTGAAAGAAACGTGACCGCCATCTTTTCCATGGCACCAAGTAACTTCTTCTGGAACAATATATTTTTGTTCGCCTTCAGCAATTGTGAAACGGCAGGTATCGCTATTGCCGACACAACCCGTTACCGCATCTTCAACAGAAAGTACAACCCAAGCAGGGCCAGCAGTTTCGAAGGTTATAGATTGAGTTGCACTACTTGCATCGTCGAATGAGATTGCATCGGAAGACCACATATAATTATATGTAGCACCTTCGGCCATTGGAGCGGAAACGTTCCATGTTTCGTCCACAACAGCTTCGTCACTTGTAGGACAGCTGAATGTAGCACGTGGAGGCATATTTACAACTACGGTAAACATACCAACAGTTTGACCATCAGAAGTAATATAGTAATTTCCGCTTTGTAATTTTGAATATTCAATTTTTGCATAATCCCCGATTACACTAGCTTCAATAGGTTCGCCTTCACTACCCTGTACGCCAAATGTTTTTGGATTTATCTCATCATCAGAGTAGATTACAACATTACCAGCCGCACCATAGCAGAATATGGTATCGGTTGCCCAATACGAAACTGATTTTTCAATATTTAATGTACAATATGCTGTTTCCTTTTTATCCGCATCGTAATTATATGTCGAAGTGCAGGAAATTGTAACTTCACCAGGCGCTACAAACGTTACATTACCAAGTTGGTCAACAGTAGCAATTGATTCATTGTCTGAAGACCACGCAAATGTATGATACGTAATGTCGCACCATTCATTTATCTGCAATTCATAGCTTCCATCTTCAAATTTCAACGGTTCTGTAGGACACACCAATTCTAAAGGTCGTTCCAAAAATTGAATCATCACGCCATTGGATGGGTGGTATGTCGTGCCATTATATACAAGCGTTGCTCCTATAATAGAGCCACTTGCGCCTGGCAACGCCTTAACATACGTACAATTAGGATTTTCAGGATCTGGTATAAATTGAACTTCACCTTCGCCATAGCCAAATGTTATTGCGCAATTTTCAATATCGAAGTTTGGATCGTCGGCTTCCACATGCAAACAAACCTGAACGCTATCGCCTATCATTACAGATAAATCCTTTTCCTCGAACCACGCGCGTACAGCTGGGCGCAACGTCACGTTAGCATCAGGAGAAAGCACAATTGGATATGCATTAATGTCCGAATTCAGATCCTCTGCTGTTGCAGTGTAGCCTTCTGGCAGATATTGGCGGATTTGGTTAAGAACATTTGCAGTATCCGACGAGATAGTTAGAAGTTGCGCACCATTCAACACAACCTGTGATGTAGCATCTATATTTAATGAGAAACCTTCGTCACATCCGAAATAAGCGGAATCCTGAACTTCCAATGTTCCATTATTGGAAATAGAAACATTTTCCGCATTCCAGCAAAACGATGTACGTCCTGCAATACTTGGAATACTATTCACAGTAGCATTATCTATTTGAAGAGTACTTGAAGAATTTGTATATTCGCCATCTATCTTACCATTAAACGTACCATTCGAAATTGTTAACGACTGGCTCGCACTCAATGATTTTATGGTAGCTGTATATCCATTCAAGTCCAAAGTGAGATTTTTACTTGCAGAGACATATCTATTTTCTTCAATGTCTTTAAGAAGTGTGATACTATTATAATCGTCCCCCATTGCATTCAACGCATCGCTCAAAGATTCATAATATGTATTAGAATAGGTGTCCTTGCACGCATACATCTCAGGATTAATAATATTTAAAGCAAGTTCAGTTCCAGTTCCACAAGTATTAAAACAAGTGATTCGATAATCTTCGCTTGCTTCGAGGAATGTTACTGTAAACGAAGTACCTTCGGAGGACTCAGCAGTATAAGAATCTGGACTAACAGGAATGTTCATGTTACCATCAAACATTATAACAGCCCAAGTGTACGTCATATCCGCTGCAGGTTCTATAATCGTATATGTAATGGCTTCATTCGTCATTCCTGTCTCTGGACCCTGAACATTAATAACAGTGTCTATGATGGTCAATGTTGAGGAACACAAAAGTTTTGTAAGAGCTCCGTTCCAAACTTCCACATCATATGTGCCAGCAGGAATACCACTCAGTTCAAAATAGATTTTGTCGCCGTCGGTACGGTCGGTGCTGTAAGTAGAATTGCCATTAACCACAAGATTGTATGAACCTCCATCAAGTTCTTCTGAAGCAGTTACTTCAAAATCACCTTCGCTATCTTCATTATAGCAGAATGATTGAGATTCAGCGGTGTAGGTAATATCTTGCTGAGTTGCCTCAACAACTGTAAATGTACCCCACGTGTCTTCGCTCGAGCACTCAGAAGATCCATAATAACCTGTACACTTAACTGTATATGTGCCAGCTTTTGAGAATGTAATATATGCTATTTGACCTTCTGTACTTACTGTATAGTCTTGTTCATCAGTATCTACAATAGACCATACATACGTCGCACTTTCTTCATACCGTTCATTCATAAACTGCAGTGGCTGACCAACAACAAAAGTAGAGTTCCAATTTGCCACTAGGACAGATGGACCCTCCGAAGTAATGGTAATGCTTGAACTGCCAATTTGGTTGCTTTGGCTATCAGTAATTTTTACAGAATACGCTCCCTCTGTCCAAGCAAATTCTGAAATGTTAAAAATAACCTCGTTACCGCTCACCGTACCCATAATACTGTGCGAATTATCAAGGTCTTCCATATAGAACTTGTCACTAGACGATATCTGCGAAGTTGCCTTTATACGGAAATCCCAATTAGAACCATTGATACAATAGGTTACATATTCAGGAATAGTTTCGAAAGCCGATTGTGAAGAAGAACCGCCGTCAACCGTAACATTATATGTTGCTTCAGAAGAAGAACAGTCGTTTAGTTCAGTGTGGCAGCTAATTATATATGTACCGCCAGCATTGAATTTTATAGTAGTGCTTTGAGAATTGAAACCGTCAACAAATTCGTAGATTGGACTCACTGGAGAATCAGGAACGGTCATCATACCCCACATATACGTAACGTCCGAAGTATTTGAGCTTGCCGAGAACACATATTGTTCGCCATCCGAAAAAGTTGTTTGCGTAGATGTAATTGTAGGAACTTCAGGAGCTTCTACAACTGTAATTACAGAAGTAGCAACCGTCGTATTGTTATTAGTAACATCAACAATTTCAACATTATATGTTCCAGCAGTCATTCCAGCTAAATCGAACACATACATATTGTCGCCTTTCGAGTAACCAGTAAACGTTTGCTGATTTATCTTTAACTCAAGTTCAGACGTTATAACATCCGAAGCAGAGACGCCGTAAGACATATAATCACCCGTACAAAGTGTTGCAGGTTCAGCAGTATAGGTTATTTGCTGAGAAGAACCCTCATGAACGGTAATCTGCAATTCCGATTCGCTCGAACAACCATTTGAAGTTTCCACAACTTTTATGGTGTAATCGCCAGCTTCAGTAAATTTTATTGATGTAGTCTGCTCTAACGCACTTCCAACAAATTCATAACCTGTTGAGTTTTTTGAAGAAACAATCCATTCGTACTCATCAAGACTCGATCCATTGGCAGCGAACGAGTACGATTCACCAACCATATAGTTACCGCCCGTAACACCAGAAACGGTAATCGTTGGTGCAGAAGGCGGAGCTGTAACAGTCATTGTTGTAGTAGCAATGTTTTCGTTTTGTGGATTCCTAAAAACCACATCATACGTACCTGCTTCAGAATTACCAAGTGGGACGAAGAACACAAGATCAGTACCGCCAGTTGAGACTTCATAAACAGTAAATTCATTAACCCAAATCTGATATGTTCCCTGTTCAGCTTCGCCACCTGAAACAAACACATGAACCTCATAATAGTTACCATCGGCACAAACCGAAATTGGATCGACCGAGTAGGTAAGTTGTGGTGTTCCCGTTCCGTCAGTAACTTCTACCTCATACGTACCCGCTTCGCTGGTTGCTTGACCATCATATACAGTACAACTTAACACATACGTACCTGGAACTGTAAACTTCACCTTGAACACATTCGACATATGAGAACCTTCAAGTTCTTCGTATCCCGTCGTAGGAGAAACAGTCCATCCAAACGATGAGCCACTGATTGCAGTAGCTTGAAATTGATACTCCTGATCAATCGTGAACGATGTTTCACCATTCAACGGAGCAATTGTTGGAGCTGCAGGTTGTGCCATAGCAAACACCACGGAAAACCCCATTACTAAACTTAATATAAACTTTCTCATACGCGTATATTTTACGTTATACATATATATTACAAACCATACTCTGCCCAATAAGGCAAATTAGGTTACAATAATACAATTTATTTTTAATTGTTGATTATTTTTTAATAAAAATTCGAAGGTTGTGTAATTTATTGGAAATCAATAAACTGCATCATTTTGTTGAAAACTTTTTTGGGAATGCACAATTCATAAAGCACAATGCACAATTTATGAGTTACCATAATTGTGCATTGTGAATTGAGCATTGTACATTATTATAATGTACTATTTTATCACTTTAATAGATTTTGACAAATCGCCTACAGAGATTTTCACCGTGTAAATGCCCTGAGTGAAGCTGTTGGCTGGAATGTCAACCAATGCTTTGGCAACATCGCCAGTTTGGGTACAAGCCACACGTTGGCCATCGGCGGAGAACACTTCCACAATATAATTATTGTATGTCTGCGATGCTATTGCAACATGGATTTTGTCGGTTACAACTGTTGGATACACAGCCACGTCGGCTGGAAATGCAATCGCATCAATTCCATCAGAGGTTTCGTTTTCAACCTCGGCAATATTACTAATTGCAATTGAGAATGGTCCAGATTCAGCCTTATTTTCCTGAAGTTCAATAAGATTGCCATCCTTATCATTCACTGCATTTTCGTAAACAGTTTTGTCAAGTTCAAAAGCAACACGAATCATATCACCTTTTTGGAATTTACCGTCCACATCGGTCCAACCAATGTAATCATCTTCGGTATCGAACGACGCCAATGTTTCGTAGCGGGAACCGTCTTCAGTAACGCCGTCGGCTGGAATACGCCACAAATAGCAACCTTTCACATTGCCTTCGCGTGGCGATTGATATGTCCACCAATGAAGGGCGATGGTGCCATCAACCTTATCAGGTTTTTGCAAGAACGAAGAACGATAGATGCCGCTTTGTGCCTCGTTATTACAACCATCAGTGGTTACAAGACGATACTTGTATGCACGTTGTTCGTAGTTAGTTGCTTCATCAACCACAATACCAAAATCTTCGAACAAAACAGGTTCGCCAACTTGTTCCCATACATCGTTGGTAATAAGTCGTTCAACGCGATAGTTTTTCGTATTCACATCAGCAGTACGTTCCCATGCGACAATTATGTTTTTACTTGTCTCACTGTATGTTACAACACCAATTTCTTCCTTGAATGGATATGTGAATGTAACATTGATAGTATCGAAACTTTCGCAGAAATTATTGTCGGTGATTTTCACCGTAACGTAAGCCGAAGAATCAAGCGAGAAGAATTGTTCGTCGGAAGAAACAAGTTCATCGTTGTATTTCTTTACGTTCCAATCATATACATAGCCTGCGCCAGCATCAAGTTTCAGAATTTGTTTGTCGCAAACGGTTCTATCGCCGCCCAAATCAAGCGGAGGCAATTCGTTCACTTTCGTAATATTGAACGTTGCAGAACTTTCGCAACCAAGATCGTCAACAGTTGAAACGGAATATTCAGCTACAGCCGCAGGAATTTTGATTGACGGAGTTGCATCGCCCGTGTTCCATGAATACGAAACATATTCGTCGAATTCGGCACTCAACTCGAATGTAGTTCCCGCGCACATTACTGAATCAGCAGGAAGCGAAACAGGAACAGAAACGCGTACATCAACTGTATCGACCAAGGTAGCAAGACCTTTTTTCATCGTCAAATAATATCTTGTGGTTTCCAATGGATTGACTGTGATTGATTTAGCAGTTTCCCCCGTGCTCCACAAATAGGAATCCACACCAGATGTAGCTTCCAATTCAACCGATTCGCCAATACAGATGGCTGGATTCCGTTCAATGTTACCATACATTGCGATTTCAGCATTTTTCGCCAAAGTTTCGTCTGCCCCGTACATTACCGTGAATGTAACATCGTAATAGCCTGTGGTGTCGAAAGTTAGATATTGTATCAAATCATTTGGATTTTCAAGCTCAAGACCTTCAACTTCCCACAAAGCGGAGCAGTTTGTTCCGTAGAACGTACCAATCAACGTGATGGTTTCGCCTGGTGTGCCATAGTAGCGCGAAGTGTAGATGCTCACCTGCGGTTTGCCGTACCAACCAAAATCCTGTTCTTCGAGACTCGTTTTCGTTTCACGGAAGAAAGTAACATCAGCGGAAGTTGTCAATCCACCTTGGTCCATAGCGGTGAACGTAACTACTTCGGCACCACGCCAGTATTCGTTCAAACTTGAAATTTCGGCAATCGAGCCAGTAATTTTCACGCTCACATTTTCCGAAGTTGATGCCGACCAGAAAATTGACGATGGAGAAGTGTAATCGTCGGTAACATATTGTGACAAATCAATATAAGTGAACAACATTGTGTCGTTTTCGTATTGTTGTGGAATTTCGCCAATCACAGGAGCTTGATTTTCAGATGCCTGAACAGTAACAGTAATAGCCGCTTCGGTTTCAAGACCTTGCGCATCGGTGAACCAAACTGTGATAACATCTTCGCCCGACCAATCGTCTTCCAACGGATAGATACGCAAAGCGGAATTCTTCACTTTCTTCACAAGCAAGTTCTCGCCTTCCTCGTAGTTGAATCCAAGTTCCGATGATGGCGTGTAGTCATCGATAGCCATATCGGCAATCACCACCTGCGTATATTTTCCGAACGGAACGGTGATAGCATTCATCACAATTTCAGGAGCAGAGTTTGGTTTTTCAATCACATTCACATCAATAACGCGAGAAGATGTAAGTTTAACTTCCTCTGCACCAACCTTTTCAATCTCAGTTACCGTCAGTTTCACTTTTGTCATGCCAATAAATTCAGCATCTTTCAACGAAAACACAGCGGTATCTCCGTCGATTTTTGTTGAAATATATTCATTTTCAGACAATTCAATTTGTAAATTTTCATATTTGCAGTTGTCATCGAAAATATAATTTTTTAGACTGACTTTTGCCACACCATCAGGTTGCTGCAACGATATTGTTGGTATCAAATTAATAGTTGGAGCAACAGAATTTGTAACATACACAACCACATAGCCGATTTTTGAGCCATACGAGACAGTGAGAATCGTAGCCCCTGCCTTTTTACCTGTCAACACGCCTGAACGAGTAACATCAGCAACATCGCCATCGAGGATTGTCCAATGTAAGTCGTTGGCTTTAATTGTTGTAGGCGCAACTTTACAAGGAATTGTAACTGTTTCACCATTTTTCAGATATACTGTATCAGGGACTTGGATTTTCACAATTTCCTCTTGGCTTGAAGTCACATACACAAGCGTTTGAGCCTGCACGCCTTCACGTGTGGAAGCTGTCACAATAGAAGTTCCCACTGATTTTCCAAAAATTCGACCATCAACCTGTACCGAAATGTAGTCGTCGTCCTTTTCCATAAATTCAACATCGGTGTAGCTTGCATTCGACGGAATCACAGTTGCGCTCAACGTAGTGTCGGCACCAACTTTTATAGTGATTTGTTTCGGCATCGAAACATCTTTTGCTGGGATGAACGGTTTAATGTGCAGATACATAGTATCTTTCAACAAATTATTGTCATCAGCTATAACATACACCTGAACATCGCCTGGTGCGAGAGCCACCAACATTTTGTCAGTGATTTCCGCCATATCGGGGTTCGAGCATTCCACGTGGTACGACGACGAAGCCGTTTTGGAGTGAACAATTGCGTCAACCACCATGTGTTCGCCTTCAATCATTTCGTATTCCTGATGTTCAGCCGCAATTTCCTCTATATTTTTCTTTACAGTAACTATGCACGAAGCAAAATATGTTTTTTCTATTTCTGTTTCCGCGTTGGCATATTTCACAGAATATGTCACAACGGCCTGTCCTTCCGATTTAGCAGTAACAACGCCATTTTCAACGGAAGCAACCGCATCTTTGTCAACCGACCATACTGGGCTTTCAGTTGGTTCAAAATCAGCAAGTTGGGGAATCAATTCAACAGACTCTCCTTCATAGATGGAAACCGCGCGTTGTGCAAACGAAATCGAAGGAACTTTCTTAACCTTCAATGATTTTTGAGCTGTATTCACACAACCGTTGTCGGATTGAGCAACCACAGAAATCAAGAAAGTACCCGTACCATAGAATGTTTTCGAAGCAGAAGCGCCTTTCGCAAACGAAGATTCGCCTATAAACCATTCGTATGAGCATTCTGTTTCGGACGTTGCAGTAAATTCGCAAGAAGTCTGTTGATAAATAGCCGCAACCGAAGGAGCTATTGAAACTTCGGGAAGTGGATTCACCACAACCGTGATAGGAATTCTCGCACTTTCCTTTCCGTCGATTAATTGTGATACATTATATATATATGTACCAGCGATTTCGGTAGATGGAGTTGGCGCGCCGTCCAACTTTTCCTTTCCATTGTACCAATTCAACGAAGCATTTTCAGAGGCAACCGCCGAAAGTTGTTCCGCATCATCGCCCAAGCAATATTCGTACGAAGTAGTTGCTACCGTTGGCGTTTCAACCGCGCTGCCCACAAAGATTTCGCGGATTTGCGTATCGGAACAGCCATTTGTGGCGGTTGTAACAAGTGTAACATTATGTTCACCTACCTCGAGCGTAACTACTGTGGATGATTCTTGGGAAACAGAGGACCCATTTACGAACCATTCGAACGAGCAATCAGGAAGACTTTCGAAATTTCCAACAAAAGCTGACAATGCAACATCGTCACCTTCGGTAGCTGATTCAGGGACATCACACGAAACAGCTGGTTTTTCCTTAATCACCACAGAAATAGTAACCATAGCGCCCTCCAAACCATCAACAACCTGTGAAACAGCAAGTTGTGTTTCATGTACATACGACGTGTTTGGCGTTGTTGTACCATAATATTCAGTATATACGCCATCTTTCAGTTCATACCATTTCAACGTAGCGCCTTCCTCGGGTGTAATATCAGCCACAATATCGGTAGCCTCCGCCATTTGACAATATTCATAGTTTGTTTTTGCAACCGTAGGAACACCAACCTTCGACGATGGCACAACCACAATCTCACACGTATCGGTGAAGCGATATGTTTCATTTCCATCGGAATAAGTAAGATTCATCACCAACGAATCAACGCCAACTTTCACACCTGTAACATTGCACGAAGCATTTTCGGTATTTGTCTGAAATGAAGATGACCCGTTATATTGTTTCAATACAAACGACAGATTTGCAAAGTTGTCGATAATTTCATACTGCGGCACAATTTCAATAGTTTCGCCAAGTTCCACCGTGTATGATTTTTCCGCAAACGCAGCCGAAGGAATATCTTCAACAACTGTTGGTGGGGTAAATGAAACTTCAAATTCAGACAATGAAAATTCCACATTATTTTCTTTGCCGTATTCACTACCATTCGACGGTGAAAACTCAAGAATAACATCAGGCATACCGAACAATGTTCCTTGTTCATTTCGCAGATACTTAATTTCCAACGTTTCGGTAATATCAAATTCTTCGTCTTTGGTAATAGCAATTCTTCTTACGAAATCAGTCATTTCGCCCCAGTTGCTCACTTCTTTGCGCTGGTCAACAAGAACCAAATCCAATATACCCGTCGCATTGGATAAACCTTTTATGTGAATAGTGAACGAATCACCTTTGCTTGCCTTCCACGTAGATGACAATTCTGCTTCATAATCGTTGAGCGCAGCAGGAATTTTTTCTGAATTGCTATATTGCCAATAATCACTTACGCCCTCTTCGCCAACACCTTCCAAGTCAGTTCCATACGTATTCCATGTAAAAACAACGTTTGGTTTCCCGCTCACAGTCACCTGTAATTCATTTTCGCGAACCAACATTGCTCCTGCCTCATATTCTTCCACATCAGTCAGCAATTTTCCTAACGACGAAACGGTAATAGTGGCAGTACCAGGTGCCACCGCAGTTACGACACCATTTTCATCAACCGAAGCAATTTCAGGATTTGAACTCACAAATGATGGATATTCATCAGTTTCAGTTGCTTCGAACTTACTATACAAAATCAACGACTTCACATCGCTTGTTTCTCCAACGGCCAACTCCAAAGAAGTTTCCTCCAAATACATATCGACCAAAGTTGCCATCGACAACTCCTCAATGTTTAACATTATTGGGCTTACATCTTCGTAAACACCCCACGCATGGAATATCAGGGTATATTTTCCTTCTTCTGGACTTTCTAAATTCTTTACGTAAATATTTGTCTCTGTTGTAATTGCGTCGTCAGGAGTAATATTTTCGCCCAACATTTTATACACAGGATTTACTTCCACCCACCAGTTATGAGCCTCTGCTCTATCTACAAGATTCACTTGCAGTCTCCCAATTGTAGTATTCGATGTAAGATTCTTAAATTCAACAGCATACGCCGTATTCAATGTAGGAAGAAAACCATTCTCCGCATCGTCAACATAACTATTAAGTGACAACTCTCCTTGAAAATAAGGTTCTCCATTATCGGCAACGTGTTTTTCCAACTCAATGGAATACTGCGAAAACGACGTTATTGCCAAAAATGCGCACATACAAAGGGATAGAACTCTTTTCATACAAATACGTTTTAAATTGTCAATAAAATTTTAAGTATATAAGACACATAACTTAATCTACAAATATAAAAAATTCCCCATAACAAATTCACTGCATTCTCAATTATTTTTCCGAACGGCTTAGTGTATTTTTACACTAAGTATTTTGAAGCAAAAAAATTCCGATTCGTGCGAACAGAATCGGGTGTTTTACGTATAGACTCAACTGATATGCAAAAGGTTACAAATCAATTCAAACTTATGGGTTATATAAAAGAAACTCGCTTTACTTTCTTTTATACCACATCTTTTACAAGTCGGGGCTGTTGATACAACCAGCTATTTTGTTATCTTTGCCGTATTATGATAGAAAAAGCTCCAACACCGTACCCAGAGCGTACGGAAGATGTTATTGTGCTCGTGTGCGAACCCACAGCCGAGTACGGGGAAACTATTGGTTATCAAGGCACTACAATTACCAACGCCTTGAAGGATTATTATGCGTTTACCACCAACCGCGAGAAAGTTGAAGTGTTGAAATGGATAGTCGCACAACCTGACTTTGCAGAGTTGCAACGGTTTTCAACGGTGGAAAACAAAATTCTCACTTTATATGCAAATCAATACAACGAAATTCTAAAAAAGGGCGAAACCCCTAATAATCTGCAAATTGCACAGAAATTTGTAGCTAACGGGTACGATGTCTTTATGCTTTCAAATCCTAAAGGAACAAAAAGTGCGGACTTTATTATTCGTAAACGAAATTGCTTGTATTATGTGGAAGGAAAGACTTCCACTGGTGGAAGTTCGTTGGCGCACAGATTTGAGAAAGGTGCGGAACAAGCAGATAGAATTGTTATAAATCTAATTGGGAAAAGACGAGGAAAATCACTTCTTTCTGAAATCAAAAAAGCCTTTGAAGCAAGCAAGAATCTCAAAGTCGTTTATATTTTTAAGGCTTCTCGATTAATCTTCATAAAACGTAATGATGCCTTATCTAAGACATTTCTCCGAGCTCTTTCTAAAATATGGATTAACAAAAAATAAAAAAGAGAATCAAAGACTCTCTTTTTTAAGGAATTCCGCGCCGTAGCCAGAACTCCGCTCGAATTTAATCGGCGTCTGCCCACGTGTTTCTAAACTTTCGTCTTCATTTTTCACCTAGGACGAGGCAAATATACAACTTCCTTTCTCGTTTGTCAATATTTTACCGCACAAAAAAGGCCACCACCTTCGTGGCAGCCTTTGAAAATCGATTTACTTCTTTCTTACAACCCTGTGTTTTAATTTCAACATTGCGAAATTTAGTTCCAGTTCGGTTTCCGACTCTGATGGATTAAGGTCGTTGCCTAAAATGTCGGAAATGAGTTCGCCACCTTTCTGCATAAGCGATTTCTGGACGGTCTTGTCCTCGGTTTGCGGCAATGCAGCCACGGTCCTTGCAAATTCCCGAATTTTTACGAATGTTTCTATTATGCACAATGTTGTTTGCACAGCTTGTTCGCCTTTTAATATGGTTGCAAGCATATACAAACCTCGTTCCGTGAAGGCATATGGTGGCACCGGATTGTATTTCAGCTTTTTAAGGTTATCAAAAATTTTGATAACCTCATTTTTTTCAAATTTTGACAACTGAAAAATATAACCATCGGGAAACTTTTCGGGGTTGTTCTTCACCGCTTGATTAATCTCTCGTGTTTCCACTCCATACAACGTAGCCACATCGCTATCAATAATCACATTTTCGTTGCGAAGTTGCAAGACCTTGTCCTGCACGTCTTCAATTTTTATCATTTGCATTAACCTTTTATAATTAGTTACAATGCAAAGATACGAGTTTTTTATTTACACCACTACCATACACAAAAAAAGGAGCGGAATTACTCCCGCTCCTTTGAAAATCAATTTACATTATTTTTTTATTCCACATCTTTTACAAGACGTACTGTGAACCCAAAATAACGATTGTAATTATTGTTCGTAAGGACCATGCCGCTATAGAAATACAAGCCGTACGCATTGTTGCCATCATACGACGACGACCAGTAACCGCCGTGTCCTCCGACATTTTTCATATCCGTGCCAGAGCGATAACCCGCCGCTGGCAAGAAGACTGCACCATTAGCTTCCATCTTTGCCCAATCATCTGCGGAATAAGTGTTGTTGCTCGTTTCGCTTGAAAACGTTACGCCAGTTGGCAATGTCCAGTCGTCGGGCAACAAAACTAATCCAGTAACGTTATTCACCGTGGCAAATCCTTTTTTACTTGATGCGTTATCTCTACTATTGATTAGGTACGCCCATTCTGCTTTTGTGAGCGTGCGCCACAATCCAGCTTGGTTGCCACCGTTTGAGATGGCGTTGTTCACACCCCAGTCGTAGTTCGTACCTGCAATGTCGTTTTCTCCGTCGCCGTAGTCAGTGTTGGTTTTGCTAGTCATGTATGGGAATTTGTTGTTGTACCCACTTGTACCCCATCCGAACAAATCAATCCAACCGCTATAAGTAGAAGAAACATTGGCATTGTCGCTACCGATTATGTCGTACTGGTTCTCAGCAAAACGCCACGTTTCAATGTTTGCTTGATATTGCAAATTCCCCATAGCGAAGTAAACTTGGTTTGCACTAGAGATAGAGAATTTTGCATTTATGTATGGTAATTTCTGTGTCATTGTTGTTATTTGCTCGCTATACGCAATTCCAATTGAGTTTATTGCATACGCACGAACATAGTAAGTTGTAGCTGGCTCAAGTTCTGCAATTGTAGTTTCAAACTCATCACCGACAACTACTTGTTTATTGTTTTCAACCGTGGGATTTTCGGTTGTTGAATAACAGAACCCTTTTTCGGTCACTTCAGCACCGCCATTAAATGTGATTGTAGAAGAAACCTTGAATGAAGAACCAGTAATATCAGAACTAGCCACATCTGAAACAGTGGCAAGAACAGCCAAAGTTTTTACAAGCACTTGCTCGCTGTACGAAGTTCCAATTGAGTTTACTGCATATGCACGAACATAGTAAGTCGTAACTGGTGCAAGTTCTGCAATCGTTGTTTCAAACTCGTCGCCGTCAACGGTTTTTTTAGAATTTTCTATCGTTGGATTTTCGGTTGTTGCGAAGCAGAATCCTTTTTCGGTAACATCAGCACCGCCGTTATTGATGATTTCAGACGAAACTTTGAATGAAACACCTGTAATGTCGAAACTTGTTACATCAGCAATAGTGGCAGGAGCAGTAGTGGTTGTAACAATTATTTGCTCGCTGTACGAAGTTCCAGCAGAGTTTTTGGCAAATGCACGAACGTAGTAGGTTGTAACTGGCGAAAGACCTGTTACTGTGGCATTGAAATTGCTTCCACCGCCCATAGTGCCTGAAACTTTTGGATCGTCAATAGTCGGATTCTCGCTTGTTGAGTAGCAGAAACCTATAGAAGATACGCCACCGCCATCGTCAGTAAGTTCGGCAGTCACTAAAAATGATTTGCCAGCCACTTCGGAAGCTGATGGGGTTGCCACCGTTGCAGGAAGGCACAATGTAGTCACAGTATATGTGCTGCCGTATGTTGTACCCATTGAATTTGTCGCAAACGGACGTACGTAGTAGGTTTTTCCTGGTGTCAAACCAGTAATTGTTGCTTCAAAATCTGTGCCTGCCACGTCAACCGTAACTTTGTCGTCAGAAGTGGTAGGAGATTCGTTTGTAGTTGAGTAGCAAAATCCCCACTGAGTAATCTGTGCTTCGAATTTCACACTTGAGTGCATTACGAACGATTCCGCTGTAACATCGCTATAACTGCCCGAGTTAATTTCGGGAGCTCTAAGCGTAGTGGTTACAGTAATTGATTCGCTGTAACCTGTGCCAGTGGAACTGGTTGCGTATGCACGGATGTAATACGTGTAGCCAGAAGCCAAATAATCGAAAGTGCCGTAATAATTTTCATCAACGGATGTTCCCGAAGAAACGTCTTTCTGTTCGTTGTCGGTCACGGTCGGGTTCGGCGTTCTTGAGCATACGAAGCCACGTTCGATTATGTCACCAAAACCAGCCGAAGTAATTTTCGCATAAAGCGTTATATACGTTGTTTCATTTTTATAGATAGTAGGTTTTGAAAGTTTCGGGTTCTTCGATGCCTCAACCCAGTCGCTCAAAGCGGCAAAACGCTCGTTCATTTCAGCCAGTAAAGCATCAACTTCGTCTTTCGAATAGTAGCCATCCAAACTTGGAGTGCCAAGTTCACTTTTAAGCACGTAAGCTTTGAGAGTGTCGTTCATTTTTGCTGTAGTAGCATATCCCGTTAAATCAGTAGCAGGGACATCGCTCAATGTAATGTAGTTTGCGTCGTTGTCAAGTTCGCTCACTTTGGTTGGAACAGATGGAATCTCAATAGCCGCAACTTTCTCATCTACATACGTTTCGCTTGCCAAACCTTCCACGCTTGGAATGCTCAACGCACCAAGTTCTTCTTTTGTGGCATAGCCAGACAAATCAACTTCTGCTGGAATTTCGGATTTCAAAGCGTAGCCGCTCAAATCAACCTCGGCAGGAATTTCAGACTTCAATGCATAGTCGGCCAAAGCCGTCTGTTTTGCATAAACCGACAATGTGTCATTTAGTTTTGCCGTGGTCGCAAATCCGCTCAAATCCTGTTCGGCAGGAATTTTGCCTTCCAGTTCGGCAAGAGCCGCATTCACGTCGGCAGACTTGGCATATACGCTCAAGTCAATTGCGTCAGCTTGTCCACCTGAAAGCACGTAGTCTTCAAATTCTTCTTTTGTGACATAGGTTGCCGAAACATCGGCAGATTTTGCGTAGTCCGTTAAATCAGTTGCAGGCACATCGTTTAATGTGATGTAATTTGCATCGTTATCAAGGTCGCTCACTTTGGTTGGAACCGACGGAATCTGTATAGCCGCAACTTGCTCGTTCACATAGGCTTCGCTTGCCAAACCTTCCACGCTTGGAATGTTCAACGCGTTCAATTCTTCTTTTGTGGCATAGTTTGTCAAATCCTGTTCGGCAGGAATTTTGCCTTCCAGTTCGGCAAGAGCCGCATTCACGTCGGCAGACTTGGCGTATACGCTCAAGTCAATTGCGTCAGCTTGTCCGCCAGAAAGTACATAGTTTTCAAATTCTTCTTTTGTGACATAATTTCCCGAAACATCGGTTGATTTTGCGTATACGTTCAAAGTGTCGTTCATTTTTGCCGTCGTTGCAAAACCATCCAAGTCTGATTTCTTTGCATAGTCGCTTAAATCAACTTCGGTTGGAAGTTCATCCTTCTTAGCGTAGGTTTGTTCTACGTCGGCTGTCTTTGCGT
>Ga0310697_10002331_pt1 | contig 20395 bp, 16 predicted proteins | sample 172DNAGHGlowgp2_FD_203883 | JGI IMG/M metagenome (GOLD analysis project Ga0310697, IMG submission 203883) | Sheep rumen microbial communities from Palmerston North, Manawatu-Wanganui, New Zealand - 1728 DNA GHGlow gp2 (v2) (version 2) | ecosystem: Host-associated > Mammals > Digestive system >... | reverse complement strand
CGCCGAAGTAATAGTCTTCATACCAGTAGGTGTTGGGGCATGAGCCGATGTAGCTGTAGGCGGCCTTGTTCTCGGCCCGGATCATGGCCTCGCCGAAACAGGTTGAGCTGTAGCCGAAGTTGCCCGACAGACAGCAGTTGCCCATGGCTAAGAAGTATTTGTCGGTATTGGTCAGGGCATTCACGCCGCTGTTGGTCAGCTGGGGTTGGTACCACATGTTGTTGTCGCCGTGGGCCGTGTAGTTGACGAAGCCGACGCCGGTGCTCAGGGCGTTGTAACAGCCGTTGTATTGGCTTTGGTTGACATGCGAGTTAACCTGCGTGAAGCCATGGGCCGTATTATAATAATAGGTGGTGGCGTAGTTGACGGTGGGTGCGCCGACGCGCGAGGTCCAATAGCTGTCCCAACCGGCGATGAGGGTCACGTTGTTGAGGTAGCTCGGGTCGGGCATGGTGTATTGCTCGTATTGCAAAATCTTATTGACGATTGCAGTGAGCTGCGTCGTGTTCTCTGCCGACATGCGGCTGTAGAACATGTCGGGGAAGTAGTCGTTGTCGACGCTGCCGTAATATAGGTCGGTCACCTTTTGGGTTGAGTTGCCCGTAGTGTTCGGCACCTGTGCCACGTCTCCCACGAGGACGAGGAAGGTAGGCGTGGCGCCTTGGCTGACACCCGTGTTGTAGAGGTTCTGCACATAGCTGCGGATGGCGTTGTAGTTGCCACCAGCTTGTGCCGTGGTCACCACGTTCACGTCGATGCCTTTCTGTATTTTCCAGTTGATCCAAGGCTGCAGTGTGCTGACGTAGTCTTGCGGCGTGACCACGATCATGTGGGTAGGATAGGCCATCAGGTCGGGGTGGTCGTCGTAGACGTCAAGGATTTGGCGGTAGTTGAACATCTGCTTGTAGACGATGTCGAAATAGGGGCTATAGGTGCTGAGCAGCATGCGCTCGGTCTCGGCACGGTCGGCACCATCGAAGGTCACTTCCACCTCGATGTCGTTGAAGACGCGTAGGGTGTTGGAAGCTGGGTTGTAGCTCACCGGATTGATGACCAGCGAACCGATGCGGATGCCGCGCATGGTGCCTTGCACTTCGATGGTGGCTGTGGGTTCCGTGGCGAGGCTGCGGGTTTGGTAAGCCGAAGCGTTGTAGACAAACTCCACTTCTTCAAGGTTCTGGTCCTTGCGGACAGAAGGCTGGTGGGGCAGGAGCGTGCCGATGCTGTAATCGCTCAAGTCGTAGTCCATGATGCTGTAGGCCAGCACTCTGACTTGTGGTGTGGCACCAAAAGGCACGGCTAAAAGCTGGTGAGAGGCAGGCAGTTCGGGTGTGCCGATTTCGCCAGAGGCGTAGGTGCCTTCGATGGCGATTTCGGAGAAGGTGCCGCGCTCGGTGGCCACTTGCTGGCTCTCGATGGAGCCGTAGCTGAAGGTGGCGCGGAGCGAATTGAAGTCGCTGTGCGTGATTTCGGCCTTACTGTCGCGACGCAGGTCGATGCGGCCGTTCTGGGCCATGGCAAACACGGTGCTCAAGGCCAAGAAAAGGAAAATAGATAGCTTTTTCATTTTGAACGTTTAATAATGTTGGCGCAAAAGTAAGAAAAACAGCGAATTTTGGACTGCTTTTTTGCATGAAATGGAAATTTTTTCAATAGTGAAGGTGAATTGTTTCGGAAATTATTCATACTTTTGCAGCAAAATATGAATTTTCATACAAATCAATCATTATGTTAGAAGACAAAGGAAAATACATCTTCGGAGTGGTGAAGGTGGGCGAACGTGGGCAAATCGTCATTCCCAAAGAAGCTCGCGAGGTTTATGGCATCAAGGCGGGCGACAGTTTGCTGGTGCTTGGCGACAAGAAAGGTATGGCTGTCGTTAAGACAGAGATTTTCCAAGACAAAATCGACGAAATGCTCGGGGAGGCTTGACCATGCAAAGGAAACACTGGATTGACAACCTGCGGTGGGCGACGGTGCTGTTGGTGCTGTTCTACCATGTCTTTTATTTCTACAACAACAAAGGAGTTTTTGGTGGCATTGGCGGTTTCGGTGATTATCCGGAATGTAAGCAGTATCAAGATGTTGTTTTGTATATCCTTTATCCTTGGTTTATGCCGCTATTGTTTTTGCTGGCTGGCATCAGTTCGCGTTATGCGCTGCAAAAGCAATCGGACAAGGAATGGTTCAGTTCGCGTACACGCAAATTATTGGTGCCTAGTACGATAGGGCTCTTGGTATTCCATTGGATGGTCGGCTATTTTAATACTGTTGTGGCTGCAAGAGAAGGCGTTTTTGATGGTGTGCCAGCTGTGGGCAAATATCTCATAATGGCTTTCAGCGGTACAGGTCCGCTGTGGTTCATCCAGGTGCTTTGGCTGCTGTGTATTGTGTTGCTTTTGGTGCGTGCCTTAGACGGAAAGGACTGCTTATGGAATTGGTGCGGCAAGGCCAATCTCGTTGTCATTATTCTGCTGGGTGTTCTGTTTTGGGTGGGAGAGCAGACGATGGTCAAGAATCCCCGTCCGGAGTCTCTTGATGGTCTGCTAAACCTGTATAAGCCCCTTTTCTATCTGATTCCCTTCCTAATGGGCTATTTTGTGTTTTCGCACGATGAAGCGCAGGAGAAAATAAGAAAGGCATGGATTCCTTTGATGGCATGTGCTGTCATTGCTGGCACTGCACTGGTCGTCACCACCTTTGGCCAAGACAACACCTCACCGCAGTATCTCGGCAGTCCGCTCAATTGCCTTTATGGTTGGCTGATGTGTCTCGCCATGATGGCTTGGTTCAAAGCTCGCTTTGACGGCACCAATCGTTTTGCCACTTACATGACCCGCTCCAGCTACGGCATTTATATCGTTCATTATTTGGTGATTGCCTCGTTTGGCTACATGATGAAAATGTACACATCACTCGCCCCGTGGATGATGTATGTCATCCTGACGATAGCTGTTTTCGCGCTCTCGCCGTTGATTTATGAAGTGCTGAGGCGGATTCCATTTGTCAGGTGGTGTGTGCTTGGGGAGAGGAAAAAATGACAAAAATTTGGTAGAAAAGGCAATTTTTTTGCCTTATCTATGGAAAATTTTGTATTTTTGCGCACAGAAAAGGAAATTTTTCTTCCTTATCTGTACTTGAAATTACAATTCCTATGCAGAAGAATCCTTTATTACAATATCGAAACATCCCCGTTACAAGCAATATGGTAGCAGCTTGTTATGGTAGTCTGAGAGAGCCACAAAAAAAGGTTCAAGCTTTGGTGAAAACAGGTGAGTTGATTCGATTGCGGCGCGGACTCTATGTGGTCAATCCTGATTTGAGTGGGATAGGGATAAATGCACAGTTGTGTGCGAACCACATCTATGGTCCTTCGTATGTCTCGCTGCATTGGGCTTTGCGTTGGTATGGCTTGATTCCTGAAAAGGTGTTTCGGATGACATCCATGACATTGCGACCCTCCAAAACCTTCGAGACTCCTTTGGGCGTGTTTGATTATTACATGGTCGATCGAGAGTATTTCCCGATAGGAGTCAGGAGTGTTCAAGATAATGGTGTATCCTATCTGATTGCATCTCCCGAAAAGGCCCTGTGCGACCTGATTCTCTACGACAGGTACCTTCCCGCTCGCTCCGTCAAAGGCTTGAAACGATATTTGGAAGAAGACATTCGTTTTGATATGGATGAACTCATGCAATTCGATGTGCGCATCATCGAGGAGTGTGCCGCAATAGGAAACAAAAAGCAGATAATGAACGATTTAATTAAAATCATAAAGTGATGACAATTTACGAAAGAATGTTGGGACAATATACTGAGGAGCGCGGGACGGCTACTCCCAATGCTTCGCACGAAGTGATGCAACAGATTGCCTTGGCGGGACTATATCGCGGAGGCTTTTTCGACCATGCTGCGTTTTATGGAGGCACGTGCTTGCGCATCTTTCACGGCCTGCCTCGTTTTTCCGAGGACTTGGACTTCTCGCTCATTGAAAAGCGCGATGATATCCATCTGGAGACATATTTTCCAGCCATAATTAAGGAATTCAAGATGGCAGGGCTTGATGTGGACATAGTCAAAAAGGAAAAGAAGATATTTGGGCGGGTTGAATCGGCTTTATTGAAAGAGAATACCGAAGTATACGACATCAAGTTTCAAACCAAGAAAACGATAAAAATCAAGATAGAACTGGACACCGACCCGCCATTGCAATTCTCGACGGAACAAAAGCTGGTCCTACAACCGTATTCATTTATGGTCAGATGTTTCACTTTGCCCGACCTTTATGCAGGCAAGATGCATACCTTGGTGTATCGTGCTTGGCAGCGACGCATCAAAGGTCGAGATTGGTATGACTTTGAATGGTATGTAAGGAACGGTATTCCATTGGATTTTAACCATTTGAGGGAAAGAATAAAAGAGTTTGGCGGCAATGAAGTGGATAAGGAAGCCTTTATGGTCGCGTTGCGTGAACGGCTTGCGAAGGGCAATATTGAGATGGTCAAGGCGGACGTTTTGGGCTTTATCGACAATCCTCACGAACTCGACATCTGGAGCAACGACTATTTCCTGCAACTGGCTGATAGGATTAAATTCGTATAACTATGGAAGACAATAAGTTATATAACGGGATTCTCGCCCATCAAGACCCAACCCAAGTGGCCGGCCTCTCCCGTTTCTTCAAGACGGGCAAAGGACAATACGGCGAAGGCGACAAGTTCCTGGGCATCAAGGTGCCAGTGACGCGGCAGGTGGTGAAGGAATGTTGGAAAGAGACCTCGTTTGACGATTTGGAGGCTTGCATCCGCTCCGAATACCACGAGATGCGTTTGGCCGCTTTGCTGACTTTGGTCGAAATCTATAAACACGCCAAGAAAGCTATTGCAATGCAACAAGAGTGCATCGGTTTTTATCTTGCCCATACGCAATACATTAATAACTGGGACTTGGTCGACCTAAGCTGTTACGAACTGCTCGGCAACTGGCTCTTGGACAAAGACAGAACGCTATTATATGACCTCGCCCGCGATGGAAAAACGATTTGGGAGCAACGCATCGGCATCGTGAGCACCATGACCTTCATCCGCCACGGCGAATTGGACGACACCTACGCCATTGCCGAAATCTTTTTGGCCAAGCCCTTGCACGATTTGCTTCAAAAGGCCGTTGGCTGGCTCCTCCGCGAAGCAGGCAAACGTGATGAGCAACGGTTGAAAGATTGGTTGTCAACACGACACACAACCATGCCACGCACCATGTTGCGTTATACGATTGAAAGGTTCCCTGAAAACGAGCGTAAACAATTTATGAAGCTATGAATGACATCCAACACCACTACATCGAACAAGGCCAAGGCCAACCGCTCATCCTGCTTCACGGCAACGGCGAAAGTTTGGATTATTTTGAGCATCAGATACCATTTTTCGCCAAGGCATATCGCGTTATCGCAGTCGACACACGCGGTCACGGCAAATCGCCACGCGGCGACAAACCTTTCACCATTAAGCAGTTCGCCGAGGATTTGAAGGCTTTCATGGACTCGAAAGGCATCGACAAAGCCATCTTGCTCGGCTTTTCAGACGGGGGCAATATCGCGCTCACTTTCGCGCTGAAATATCCCGAACGAGTCGAGAAAATGATTCTGAACGGCGCCAACCTCTTCCCTTCTGGCGTAAAACCGCTCTACCAATGGCCCATCGAAGTCGGCTACCGCATTGCCAAATTGTTTGCCAAAAAATCCGAAAAGGCAAGGAAAAACGCCGAAATGCTTGGCCTGATGGTCAACGAGCCGCACATCGACCCTTCAGGACTCGTCCGCCTGACCATGCCGGTTTTGGTCATTGCCGGCACGAAAGACATGATAAAAGATTCGCACACAATGCTCATTTACAAGAGTTTGCCCAACGCCCAGATGAACATCATCGAAGGTGACCATTTTGTGGCCAGCAAAAACCATGAGGCGTTTAATCGGGTGGTGGAATTGTTCCTTCAAAAGTGACATTGCGCCACGCAATCACAACAAAAAAGTCAACCAATTGTTTTCCAACTGATTGACTTTCAATATTGTACTCCCGCAGGGGGTCGAACCCTGGACACCCTGATTAAGAGTCAGGTGCTCTACCAACTGAGCTACGGAAGCATCGTTGAACCTCTCGGTTTGTGGGTGCAAAAGTACAACCTTTTTCCTTACGATGAACAATTTTCGGCAACTTTTTTTCAGTATCCGTACAAATTACTTATTATCAACAGTTTACAATACACTCCACAACAAGCCCAATGCCCGTTTCCGAACGCTTATTCAGAAAACCACGTCTTGAATTCGCTCACACGGGCCTTGCTGACGATGACCTTGTCAGGGGTTTCGACCGTCAGATTGATGGCCAACTTGTTGCCAAACCAAATGGAAACGTCCTTGATGGCATCGCGCGAAACGATGTATTGGCGATTGGCACGGAAGAATTGCGTGGGGTCCAACTGCACCAAAAGGTCGTCCAAGGTCTGGTTGGTGTAGAAAACCTTGTGGTCAAGCGAAACAATCTTAATCATCTTCTCGTCGATGCAGATGTAGGCGATATTGCTGACTTGCAACGGAATAAGCTTGTCGCGCTCGGGCAGCAGGAAATACGACTTGTAGCGTGGCCGCATCGCCTCGATTTGGGCATACAGCGACTTGACGTCGACACCCGAAGTGGTGCGCGGCACGGTCAGGTTATCTAACTTGTGCAAAGCACGTTCGAGGTCGCCTTTGTGGATGGGTTTCAGCAGGTAGTCGATGCTGTTCACCTCGAAAGCCTTCAAGGCGTATTCGTCGTAAGCCGTGGTGAAAATCACGGGCGCGGTAACGTCTACCTTTTCGAAAATGGCAAAAGAAGATCCATCAGCTAAATGGATGTCCATAAAAAGCAGGTCGGGCATGGGATGGGTCGTCAGCCAATCAACGCTCTCCTCAATGGTCTCAAGCACCCCTAAAACCTGTGTTTCGGGACTGACTTTGGCAAGCAGCTTCTGCAACGACTGCGCAGCCATCATTTCATCTTCAATGATTAATGCTTTCATATTTCATCAATTTCTTTGAGGGGCAAAATTACACTAAATTTCAATCCATCGTTGGAAATCTCAACATTTTCGTTCCATTTCAGCCGGTAACGCTCTGAAAGATTGGCCAAGCCGATGCCGCTACCCTCTTCTTTGTTGATTTTCGGCTGGATTTTGTTGCTGATAACCAAATGGCTGTCGTCGGTTGTGGCGATGTGGATTGTCAGCGGTTGTTTCGACGAAATCACGTTGTGCTTGATGGCGTTCTCCATCAGCCCTTGGATGGAAAGGGGCAAAACGAGGTAGTTGTCATACTTCGCGTGGTCAATGTGATGGTCGAATCGAAGATTGTCGCCATAGCGCATCTTCATCATGATGCAATAGGCTCTTACACAGTCGATTTCCTCCGACAGGGAGGCCACTTCCTTGCTCTGCAAGGTGTAGCGCAGCACCGACGACATCTGCTGCACAAACTCCTCGGCCTTTTCACTATCCACGTCGATGAGCGACTGCAAGGTGTTCAGCGAGTTGAACAGGAAATGTGGGTCGATTTGGTTTTTCAGGGCTTCGTAGCGCGAACTGATGTTTTCAACACGAAGGGTCTCGTTTTCAATGGCTTTCATGCGCTCGTAGTATAGCGTTCGGACCAAATAGGCCGACATCACCGCAAAGGCATACAAAGGCAAATCGCCCAGCCATCCCTTGACCATGCAAATCCACAGCGAGTGAGGCGGCCTCCACTTGGGAACGGTGTACCATTGCAATACCGTACAGAGAGTACTCAACACGATGCCCAAACAAATCGTACCCAAAACGATGTGGACGACCAAACCATTCCGATGCTTGTGGTTTTTACACATGACATGCCTGTCGAACAGCAGCACAACGAAAACCATGATGAATGTGAGTGGGATGTTGAGCGCAACTTTTTGCAGCATCCTTCGTTCATGGAATTCTGGCGGCTCCTGACCGTGATGCTGTCTGTGAGGCATACGCTGCATCCTTTGGACTTGAAGGGTGTCTTGCGCCAGTTCTTCGTCGTCATGACCATCCCAACGCTCCATGCCTGTCGGGTTGTCGAACATGGGTCTGCTGAAATAAAACGTCAGGCCAAACAAGGCATAATACACCAATGTGATGGCCAGCGAAAGCATTACTATTCGGCGCAGCGAAAGGTAATTGTCCACATCTTTATGCAGATTATTGTTATTCATATCTCAATGCATTAATCGGGTCGGTGCGCGAAGCCTTCAATGCGGGGAAGAAACCGGCGATGAGGCCCAAAATGGCACACGAAACAAAAGAAACGATCATCCAAAGCACGTTGACGACGTAGGGCAACGACATGGCCATGGACACCACATAAGACAGCAACAGTCCGAGCAACATGCCCAACACGCCACCAATGAGGCTCAAAATCATACTCTCGGTGAGGAACTGCATCAAAATGGCGGCATTCTTCGCACCAATCGACATGCGAAGGCCGATTTCCTTGGTGCGCTCCGTAACGGTAACATACATGATGTTCATGATGCCAATGACACCCACAAGCAACGAAATCAAGGCGATGGCGACCAACACGGTGGTGATCATGCCCGTCATCGAGTTCATCATTTCGAGCATTTCCTGTTGGGTGCGCACGTCGAAGTCGTCTTCGCCACCTTCGGAAATCTTGTGCGACGCCCTCAAAATGGTCTCGATTTCCGCGACGGCAGCCTCAGCCACATTCTCCGATGCCGCCGAGCAAACGATTTGCTGGATGTAGTCGACACCCAACATGCGCTTTTGCACAGTCGAATATGGCATCACCACGAGGTCGTCCTGGTCCATGCCCATGCTGTTCTCGCCGCGTTCCTTCAGCGTCCCGATGACCTTAAACGGCATGTTGCCCACGCGGATGGTTTTGCCGATAGGGTCTTCGCCATCGTCGAAAAGCTCCTCCACGATGGTTTGGCCAATCAATCCGACTTTGGCGTATTTCTTCACGTCCTCGTCGGTGAAGTTGACGCCTGTGGCTATTTCGTATTTGCGGATTTCGAGGTATTCGGGCGAGCCGCCATACACCGTTCCCGACCAGTTTTTGGAGCCGTTCACCAACTGTCCGCCACTGTTGACCACTGGGCTGACCATCGTAATGTTTTTGGCCCCTTTTTCGATCAACTCGCAGTCGCGCACCTTTAATGACTGCACGTTTGTAGAGCCCATGCTCACGCCTCCTCTCCTTTGGTTGGCGCGCATCACCATGATGAGGTTGGTGCCCATGTCGGAAAGCTGGTTGGCGGTGCTTTGCTTCAGCCCCTCACCCAAGTTGACCACCGCGATGACGGCAGCGATGCCAATCACGATGCCAAGCATGGAAAGGGCCGAGCGCGTCTTGTTGCGCAACAGGGCTTTCGCCGATATTCTTATGAGGTTCAGAATGTCCAAAATAGTTTAGAGTTTAGGGGTTAGGGTTAATAGTCATTATCAACTGGAAGGGCTGCAAGGGCTTCGGCGGCGGATTTGGTCGCCACGGCTTCGTCGCGAAGGATATGACCGTCGCGGAGGAATATCGTTCTGCTCGTAAACACCGCAATGTCCGACTCATGCGTCACGAAGGCAATGGTCTTGCCTTGCTCGTGAAGGCTTTGGAACAGGCTCATAATTTCATAAGAGGTGCGTGTGTCGAGGTTACCCGTGGCTTCGTCGGCGAGCACAATCACCGGATCGTTGACCAAAGCCCGTGCGATGGCCACGCGCTGCTGCTGACCGCCCGAAAGCTGGTTGGGCATGTGGCCCATGCGGTCCTTCAAGCCAACGAGTTCCAAAGCGTGCTGCGCCTTCTCGTGACGCTCCTTGTGCGAAACGTCGGGATTGTAGACCAAGGGCAGCTCCACGTTTTCCAAAGCCGAGGTGCGCGGCAAAAGATTGTAGGACTGGAACACGAAGCCAATCTTTCGGTTGCGGATGTCCGACAACTCGTTTTTCGTGCGTTCCCTAACCGAAATGCCATCGATGTAATATTCGCCCGAAGTGGGTTGGTCGAGGCAGCCGAGAATGTTGAGCAAGGTCGACTTGCCGCTGCCCGACGAGCCCATGATGCTCACAAACTCACCTTGGACAATGTCGAACGACACGCCTTTCAGCGCATGCACCTCCTCGCTGCCGACGACAAACGTCCGCTTGAGGTTCTCAACCTTGATGATGGATTGCCTTTCGCTCATGGTCATTTCGGCGCATTGCCACTCTTGTTGTTATTGTTCCTGTTTCTTCCGGGAGGGCCTGGCATGAAGGGGTTCTCGCCTTTCTTCACTTCCTTCTCCTTGACGACATATTGGGCCGAAAGCACCACCGAGTCGCCGGCTTGCACACCTTGTTCGATAATCTTGTAGGCGCCGTCGCTCATGCCCACCTTGACGGGGCGCGGCATCATGTCGTTGCCTTTCTTCAGCCAAACCATGGAATGGCTTGCTCCAGCAGTGCCGTTTTCGTCCATCTGCGGTCGCTCGCCTTGAGGCGGCTCAGGTCGTTGTCCTTCAGGTTTGTCTGCCTTGCGGATGGCCTTTAGCACCTGTTCATCGGGTGTGAAATTGAACGCTTCGGCAGGCACAGCCAGTCCCGTTTGCTGCTCGGTGACGATGGTCACGCTGGCGGTCATGCCAGGGAAGAGCTTCTGGTCGGGGTTGGGTGCCTCGATAATGACGGTGTAAGTCACCACGTTGCTCGTCGTGGTGGGCTTCATGCGAATCTGGTTGACGGTGCCGTTGAAAACCTCATCCATGTAGGCATCGACGGTGAAAGTCACCTTCTGCCCCACTTTCACCTGCCCGATGTCGGCTTCGTCGACGTCGGCTTCCACTTGCATTTTGGTCAGGTCATTGGCCAAAGTAAACAAGGTTGGTGTGCTGAACGAGGCTGCCACGGTCTGGCCCACCTCCACGGCGCGGTCGAGCACAATGCCGTCGATGGGCGAATAGATTTCGGCGTAGGCCAAGTCGACCTTCGCTTGGTCGTAGGCGGCTTGCGCGTTTTTCTTGCTCATCTGGGCCTGCGTGTAGCTGTTTTGGGCTTCTTGATAGGCCGCCAATGTGGCTGCATTGGATTCGTAAAGCTGCTTGGTACGCTCGTAGGTGAGTTTGGCGTAATTGAGTTGACTCTCAGCCGAAGTCAAACTGGCCTTGGCGCGACTGACGTTCTGGTTGAGTGTCAGTTTGTCCAACTCGGCCAAAAGGTCGCCCTTTTTGACCTCGTCGTTGAAGTCGACATAAATCTTTTCGACCTTGCCCGACACTTGCGTGCCCACTTCCACGGTCTCCACTGGCTCGATTGTGCCTGTCGCCGTGACGGTGTTCTCCACCGTATACTCCCCAACCACATGGGTGCGGATGACCAATTCCTTGTTGGCTGTTTTTCTCGCATTGACAATCATCATGATGGCCACGGTCACGACAGCAATGCCCAAAATGACCAGCCATATTTTTCTTTTCTTTTTCATCAAGATTATGATTTAAGACTTAAAGATTTAAAATTCAAAGATTTAAAATTCAAAGATTTAAAATTCGATGGGTTTACCCATGTAAATGTCCAAAATCTTCCGCTTCATGACCAACGAATACTTGTTCTGGATGTACGAATTCAGCGCGTTCAGGTAGTTGTTTTGTTGTTGCAACAACTCCACTGTCGTAATACTACCATATTGATACTGAACATTATACGCATTAAAGCTTTTACTATAAGCTTTCTCCTTGGCTTGCGACACCTTGTAGGCATTGTAGGTCGAAACCACGTCGCGGTAGGCTTGCACCACGGTTTGGCGCACCTTCAACGAGGTTTGCTCATAGTCCAATTGGGCTTGTTCGAGCACGATTTGGCTCTTTTTCACGTTGGCTTTGGTGGCGCCACGGCTATAAATCGGGATACTCATCGAAACGCCCACCGACTCGCTCGGCTTGCCATACCATTCTTTGGTGCCATCGCCATTGAATGTCAGCACGTTCATGCCCACGTTGGCATTGGCTGAAATAGACGGGAAATAGCTGCTGCGAGCCAAGTCGACACCCTTTTGGGCCACTTGGATGTCGTAGTCGCCCTCGCTCAAGTCGGGCATATAGTCCATGGCCAAATCGACGGCTTCCTGCTCGGTGGGAAGGCTTTCTTTCAGGAGGTCCAAATTGTCGGTATCGGGAGAGACAATCGCCAAGTCGTCCGTCGGCTCCATCGAGAGCAAGACTTTGAGGTCGAGCAGGTTGTTTTCGATGGTGATGCGCGTGTCGACCACATTGTTTGAGTCGCTAAGATATTGTGCCTCAAGTAAAAGCAAGTCACTTTCGAGGATGGAACCCACATCATAGCGCACCCGTCCCTGCTTCACTTGTTCGCGGCTGGTGTTGAGTACTTCCTGCTGGTAGTTCACCAATTCCTGATTGCCCAAAATGGTGACAAACGACATCAGGATTTGGATGGCCAACTGGTTGTCGTAGTTCTCAAGCTGCACGTCGTGTTTCTCCACGTTGAGGCGGTTTTGCTCGATAGTGTTGTTGATGTGGCCGCCTTGGTAGATCGTCACCGACGAGCCTACGCCCACGTTGCCCGACACACCCCAACCGTTGGCATTGTTCGAGAAATTCTCGCCAAACGAGGCGCTTAGGTTGGGCAGGCGTTGCTGTTTCGACTGCGCGTAGGTGGTCTCCAACGACTGGTGCGAAAGCTCCATCGACTTACGCTCGTTGCTGTTGGCCACGGCGAAGTGCAGGCAGTCCTCAAGGGTGAACCGATACGACTTCTGTTCCTGCGCCGTTGCCGCAAAAAACGCCAAGAGGCAAATTGCTATTATGAATGCTTTTCTCATGGGTACACAATGCCAAAATTATGGCACAAAAATAGAAATGCCACAAAAAACATGGCATTTCTATAAGTTAAAACGGCAAAAAATAAAGTTGAATTATAAAGCTGAATAATTTGGCTTGAAAGTGTCGCCTTGGTTCAAGTCGCCAGTTTGCAGGCCTTTTTTCAGCCATCGCATACGCTGTTGCGAGGTGCCGTGGGTGAAAAGGTCCGACTTCACGTCGCGATAGCCAGCTTGACGTTGGAGGTAGTCATCGCCAATCTTTTGGGCGGCATTGATGGCTTCCTCAAGGTCGCCGTCTTCGAGCGAGCCGAACATCTTCTGCTCGTAGTGGCCCCACACGCCGGCGTAAAAGTCGGCTTGCAGCTCGATGCGGACGCTCATCTTGTTGGATTCGGTCTTGTCCATGCGGGCCATCTGCTGGTGGGCTTCGTCCAAAGTGCCGAGCAAGTGTTGCACATGGTGACCCACCTCGTGAGCAATGACGTAGGCGCAGGCAAAGTCGCCCTTGATGCCCATATTTTGCTGCATCTCATTAAAGAAGTCGAGGTCGAGATAGAGTTTCTCGTCGGCTGAGCAATAGAATGGGCCAGTGTCTGACGTGGCGTTGCCACAGCCGCTTTGCACCGAGCTTTTGAAAATCACCATCTTGGGTGCTCGATAGGTGGCGCCATACTGTTTGAACACTGCCGTCCAAACGTCTTCTGTCGATGCCAGGATTTGCGATGCGAACAATTCAAATTTTTGTTCCTGCTCCGTGGGGACGTATTCGGTCTCCGTAGTGGTGCCGCCCGTCATTCCACCAAGGCTTTGGGGATCGGGAGCGCGGCCTGTGAGAAAATAAGCCAACAAGGCAATGATGATGCCGCCAATGCCAATGCCACCAGCGGTTGCAGCACCTTTTCCACGACGGTCTTCGACGTTGGTGCTTGTTCTTCTGCCATCCATTTTCATAGTTGTAAGGGTTTTAGGGGGTTAATAATGGCGCAAAAGTACAAAAAGAATTGAAATGGAACGAAAAAAGTGAATCCCGCAGCGGAAGTCCGCCACGGGATTCGAGGATAACAATTACAAACAATCTATGTTTTTAGAGTGTCTTCACGAAGCGCAGCGTGACGCGGCCACAGCGCACCATGTAGAGGCCTTCGGCCAAATCGCTGATGCTGATCTCGTCGTCGGGGCCGGCATTGACCGTCCTGACCAACTCGCCCAGCACATTGTAGATATTAATCTCGCTGTTGGCCTCGATGCCTTGGATGCGGATGCTCTCCTTGGCGGGGTTGGGATAGAGCAACAGGCTGGCTGTTTCGCTCTCGTCGACACCGGTGCCCTTGAAGAAGGCCACGAGTGTGATGTCGCGGTCGACCACAATCTGGCGCGGGTTCTGCGTGTTCTCGTCGCTCCACTTCTCGAAGATGTATTGCTCATTCGGGAAGGCGCCAATCATGGCCGTGGTGCCGTGAACGTAGGTACCACCGCCGCTCACCGTGCCTTCGCTCGTGTTGCAGATGAGCTGCAACGTGTGGGTCACCACAGCGTTTTCGCCGAAGATGGCTTTGTAGGTGGCGTTGCCCGTCACCGTGATGCTACGCGGATTCTCCGTGTTGCCGTCGTCCCACTTCTCGAACACGAAGCCTTCGAAGGCCATCGCGCTGATTTCAATCACTTCGCCTTCCATGAACGTACCGCCGCCGTAGACCTGGCCACGGTTAGGATCGGCACTCACCACTTCGATAGTACATTCTTGCGCCGCCACAAACTCGGCAGTAAAGGTCATATCACTATTAACGACAACCGTGCGCGGGTTCTCCGTGTTGCCATCGTCCCACTTCACGAAGCGAGCGTAAGAGTTCGGGTAGGCGCTGATTTCGACCGACGATCCGGCGGGATAGGTGCCGCTGCCAAAGGTTTGGCCGAGCAGCGGGTAGTTGGGTTCAACCGTGAGGGTGTACATCTCGCCGCTACCGTTCGAGAAGAGGGCGGTGTAGGTGGCGTTGTCTGTTACCGTCACGACGCGAGTGGCGCGTTGCACGCCGTCGCTCCATTGCAAGAACTGGTAGCCGCTGGCGGGCGTGGCCGTCAGGGTGACATGTTCGCCGTAGGGGTAGGTGCCGCCGCCAGTCACTGTGCCGCCTTCGGCAGGATTGGCGTTCACCGTGATGGTGTATTCACTGGCGTTGAAGAAGGCCGTAAACGACATGTTGTTGTTCACCGTGATGGTGCGCGGGTTTTGCGACGAGCCGTCATTCCAGTGGTCGAAGGTGTAGCCCGAGTTGGCCGTAGCCGTCAGGGTGGCTGTGGCATCAGCAGGATAGATGCCAGCACCTGTCACCGAACCGGCATCAGCAGGCGAAACGTAGGTCGAAACGGTGTAGTAAGTGGCGCCGCCTTGGCTGAAGGTGGCCGTGTAAGTGGCATTACCCGTAACGGTCACTTGGTGAGGATTCTCGCTTGAGCCGTCGCTCCAGCCCACGAAGTCATAGCCGCTATAAGGCGTGGCCGTCAGCGTGGCATGGTCGCCGTAGTAGTACGAACCGCCACCGCTCACCGTACCGGCGTTGCTCGGGTTAGCCAACACCGTGATGGTGTAGTAGTTGTGGTTGAAATAGGCAGTGAAGCTCATGCTACTTGTCACGGTGATGGTGCGCGGGTTCTGCGTCGAGCCGTCGTTCCAGTGGTCGAAGGTGTAGCCCGAGTTGGCCGTGGCCGTCAAGGTCACGGTGGTGCCTTCCTCATAGGTGCCGCCGCCGCTCACCGTGCCAGCGCCCACGGGGTCGACGTTGGTCGTAATGGTGTAGTAAACAGCGCCTTGTTCGCTGAAGATGGCGGTGTAGGTAGCATTGCCCGTCACCGTGATGGTGCGCGGGTTGTCGATAACGCCGTCGTCCCAACCTTGGAAATCGTAGTTGGTGTTAGGCGTGGCCGTCAGGGTGGGCGTGTCGCCATAGTGGTAAGCGCCGCCGCCCGTCACGGTGCCACCCGCAGGCGGGTTGGCGTTGACGGTGATGACGTAGTTGTCTTGCGTGAACGAAGCCGTGTAAGTGGCGTCACTAGTAACGGTGATGGTGCGCGGGTTCTGCGTGTTGCCGTCTTGCCATTGGCTGAAGGTGTAGCCTGGGTTGGCCGTAGCCGTCAGCGTCACGGTGGAGCCTTCCTGATAGGTGCCATCGCCTGTAACCGTACCGGCGCCCGTAGGCGTCACGTTGGTGGTGATGGTATAATAATTAATAGGTATCTCGCCGAAGTAGGCCGTGTAGGTGGCGTTTTCGGTGACGGTGAAGCTGTAGTTTTGGTTGGTGCTCACCACCGATCCGTTCTTCTTCCAGCTTTGGAATTGGTAGCCGCTGGCGGGCGTAGCCGACAGGTTGCAGGTGGCGCCGGCGTTGTAGGTGCCGCCGCCCGACACGTTACCCCAAGCGTTGTTGTTGGCATTGGCCGTGATGGTATATTGAGCGATGGACACTTCCACACGAACATCATCGATATTCCATGAATGGGCGTAGGTGCCTTCGTATTCAAAACTGAAGGAGATGGTGTGACCAGCATAGCTCGAAAGCGGAATCTCCACCTCAGTCCAACTTGACGGGAAGTTGGCATCGTTCCATAAGAGCGAAGTGTAAGTATCGGGATCGGGTGTGCCGGTTCCGTCGAGTTTGTAATAAATCTTGTTGCTCATATTGGAACCCGACGAGTTGCTCTTATGTTTGAACTTCAGCACATAGTCTTGGCCGGCAGGCAGGTTGATGTTGGGTGACACGAGGCAACCGTATTGATAAACGCCCGACTGACCCCACGGGTGATAGGCACATTGGTTGGACGAGTCATACTTCCAGTGTCTTCCATCGCCACTCATGTCCATGTCGACGATATACCAGCAGTAGCCCGGCTCATTCCCAGAGGAGAAATCCATGGTATATGGAACGCTTTGTGTACCGCACGAGTTCCAATCCTCGGTGACGTTGAAGTCGTCAATCCAGCAAACTCCCGAAGAGGTTCCCGTTCCTGAATACTTGAAGGCGATGTAGATGGCTTGGCCTTGGTAGCTATTTAGATTGACGCTTACCGTTTGCCAACTGCCCGTCGATCCCCAGCTGACGTTGTTTACTTGGGCGAAACTGCTTGTGGAGGCATCAGTGGTTGAAATCCACAGGGTGGGATTCGAGGTTGCATTAGCATTCCTGTAGCACTTGAAAGTCAGCGTGGTGTTGTCGCGACCGGGTTGCAAGAAGAGTTTCGGGCTGATGAGCCAGTCGGTGTGGCTATTGGTGGAATTGCCGTGGATGACGGAATAGTCGCCCGTGGCGGCATGTGTGCTGGGATTGCCATAGTTGCATTGGCCAAACCTATCCCAAAGTGGATAGTAGTCGCCGGTGGCCACATTGCCATTCGTGACGACGGTCCAGCAAGGCCAATGGGTGTTGCCATTCTCGAAGCCATCGGTGAAAGGCAAAGCAAAAATCTCCTCGTCGCACTCAGGCTCGTCCACATAGAGGCCACGCACCTTGGTGCACGGAGGAGGGGCCAGAAGCTCAGAGTTGTTCTTCCACACCTTACCACCAGTGCTGGTTGAACCGGCATAGTAGACACCTTCGCTATTGGCAACAACGGCGCAGCAACCCGTGCCCGACTTGCTGTAAAGCGACTCACCATTCTTCCAAACTTTCACATCGCCTTCGGCATTAGTGCTGCTGCCTGCAACATACACATCGCCGGCATCGACGTAAATGTCGTTTCCCCAACCGCTAAACGAATAGATTTCATTGCCATTACGGTACACTTTGGTCAAACCGCCAGAACCTGTGGTACCAACATAATAGATATTCCCTTCGTAGACACAGATGCCACGGATGTAAACATTGTCGTGGCTGTAGACCTCGGTACCATATTCTTTCCAAACCTTGCCAGCGTAGGAAGAAGACGAAGAGTATTGGTAGCCAGCGTAATACAAAGTGCTGTTTCCATAATCACAACATAAGGCTTCGCTGTCATAACTCCCTGAGTTGATAGTAGCTATTGGCGCTGTTTCACTGCCTCTCCAAACGCAAGCGTGCTTGGTACTTCCGGAAGGGGTGCAACCCGCTGTGAAGACATAGTTTGTTCCATGGCACAAGGCATTCATCTTCAGGTTGCCATTGGAGCTGACGTCAAGGTCGAGGAAACGGTTGCCGTTCTTAAACACAGCAGCCCAGATGTTGTTGTTTGAAGTGCTGTTGAACGACCAGTACGTGTCGCCATTGAAGCGTATCACGTCTGTCCCTTCGTAGTTGTATCCACTTACATGGAACTCGTAGAGCTTCGTGTTGTTCTTGTAGACAGCGGCATATTTATCGCCGCCACTTGTGTAGTAGCCCGACGAATACACGTCTTGGGCCACGCTCATGCCGGCGAGAGCCATCACCGACAGGATTGTTAGTAGAAGTCTTTTCATAATGATAGAATTTTGATTAAACTTTAGTTATTAAGTCGTTTCGTTCGTTATCGAGTTCTTTTCACAATGATTGACGTTGCAAAATTAGAGAACATTTTTTTAGTGAACCATAAGTAAAATTACTTAAATTTTGTTTTTTTTGGGGGGAAAATTGTGCTTTCCGGCGGTTTTTCTAATTTTGCAGAATGAAAAACGTCAAAAATAGAACATCATGAAAGCTTTCGTCAACGACACCGAAGTGCGCACGTATTACGGCGTGAAGGTGAAATCAGTGGTGCTGGCCTACTGCCGCGCCCAAAACCTGCCCCTCAAGCTTGAGGGCATCGAAGTGAGAGACGCCTACGGCAACATCATCGGCCTTGATGGCTCGCTGCGCGCCAATTCCAAGATTTACGTCAAATTCTAAAGCCATGAAAAAGACTTTACGACGCTTCGCGGCTGCCCTTGCGGCCACGTTCCTACTCGCTGCCTGCCAGCCTAAGGAGCAGAAAATCTATGTCGTTTCGACCAACGACATGCACGCCAACATCGACAACTTCCCGCAGATGACCGCCCTCATCGACAGCCTCCGCGCGGCGCACCCCAACCTGCTGCTCTTCAGCGCAGGCGACAACCGTTCGGGCAACCCCATCAACGACCGCTATGCCCAACCCTCCAAGCCCATGTACGACCTGATGAACGCCGTTGGCTTCGACCTGTCGGCCTTCGGCAACCACGAGTGGGATGCCGGTGTGCTGGCCTTGCGCGACGTGCTTTCGTGGGCCAAGTTCCCCTTTGTGTGCGCCAACGTCACCTTCGACGACACACTGCAAATGCCCAACACGCACCCTTACGTCGTCTTCGAGCGAGAGGGACTGAAAATCGGTGTCATCGGCGGCATACAGTTGGGCTTGAATGGCCTTCCCGACTTCCACCCGAAAAACGCGGGCGGCTCGCACTTCGTCCCCTTCGAGGAGGTGCTGCCCCAATACGTCGACGAGCTGAAAGGCTGCAATGCCATCTTCCTGCTCACACACTTGGGCTATGAGGAAGACCGCGAGGTGGCCGAAAAGCACCCCGAAATCGATGCCATCTTCGGCGGACACACGCACACGCAAGTGGCCGAAAAGCAATTGGTCAACGGCGTGATGGTCACCCAAGCCGAGGCCAAGGTGAAATACGTCACACTGAGCACCTTCACCTTCCGCGACGGCAAAATCGTCGACAAGGACATGCAACTGCTTCCCATCAAGAGCTTCCCGAAACGCAACGAAAAAGTGCAGGCCATGGTGGACAAATACAACAACAACACGTATTTCCGCACGGTGGTGACCACCAACCTCACGCCCGTCAACAGCTACGAATCGCTCGGCTGCCTAATGACCGATGCCATCCGCTATACGACTGGCTCTGACATGGGCTTCCAGAACCCCGGCGGCGTGCGCTTCGACACACTTTCGGCACGCCCAGTCACGCTGAAAGACATTTTCGCCTTAGACCCCTTCGACAACGAGATCATCCACTTCACGCTGTCGGGCCAAGAAATCATCGACCTCATGAAATCGTGCTTCGTCACCGACGGCGGCCCCATCTACTGCTCGGGATGCTCCTATAATTATAAGGTGGACGACAACGGCGAGATGACCGACATTGAAGTCACCTTGGAGAACGGCAAGCCTTTGGACCTGAACGCCAAGTACAGCGTCGTGATGAACAGCTATATGACCTCCGTGTTCGACTATCCGCACGAGGACGACGGCACCTCAACCTTCCACGGTTCCAACGACCTGATGTTGGAATACTTGGCTCAACATCCTGAAATTGACTACGGGAAAACGACGCGCGTGACTGAGAAATAAAAGCCAAGTCCTTTGTTTTCTATAGATTCCTTCGGCTTAGGCCTCGGAATGACATAGAAAACAAAGGGCTTTGTAAGGCTGTCACATTGTGGCAGCCGCTGCCTCGATGATTGCAGCGGCTGCCGTGATACGACAGCCCTACAAACGTGAAACAATTCTGGCACGATTTTGGTAAGACATCATGGTGAACAACCAACACAAACGTTTAACCCTCAAAAAAATCACCACTATGAAAGCCAAGAACATCCTGATGAGCATCCTGCTGGCAGT
>Ga0310697_10002330_pt1 | contig 20406 bp, 31 predicted proteins | sample 172DNAGHGlowgp2_FD_203883 | JGI IMG/M metagenome (GOLD analysis project Ga0310697, IMG submission 203883) | Sheep rumen microbial communities from Palmerston North, Manawatu-Wanganui, New Zealand - 1728 DNA GHGlow gp2 (v2) (version 2) | ecosystem: Host-associated > Mammals > Digestive system >... | reverse complement strand
TCGGAACCGCTGGTGGCATCGACGATTTCCTTGAACATCTTCCTCGCCTGGTTGAGGGTCGGACTGACGCAGATGCTGATGGTCCGGTCGAAATTGATGCCGAAGTACAACAGTAGGTTTTCAGCCATAAGTGATTTACCCACCTGTCGTTTTGACACTACGGTGACAGTGCGATGCTTGTGATGACTCTTGGTTATCAAGAGGTCGATAACATCACGCTGGTGCTTGTACGGGGTGAAACCTACATATTCAGCTTTGTATATCTTCTTACTCGCCACCAAATTTGAATGTACGGTCAACGTTCTCGATGGTAACCTTCTGCTGGGTTGTCAGACCGAGAAGTTTATTAAGTTCGGCAGTAGCCATGACAGCAGCCTTGTACTCGTGAGCCTCAAGCGCCTCGGTGATGATGTTTTCGAGTCTTTCGATTTGCTGGTCTCTCTGGTACTCCAGGAATTCCTCGTTGTTATGGAGCAACGTGTCGTAGGCTTCCTTGATGTACACCTTTGCGGTTGTCGAGGAAATGCTCCAGCGGCTCATGATTTCCTCCTGGATTCGACGACGTGAAAGGCCCTGCCCAATCAGGTCGATGATGACCTGGTTACGCATGGTTAGCTCAGCCTCGGTCCATGGTTCCTTCTTGACGGTCTTCACCCTCATCTTGATGATTGCGTCAATTTCTTCCGGTTCGAGGAATTGGAATGTATCAGGTACGACTGGTGCTTTCTTCGCCATAGCTGTTACTTCTTTGTGACTTTCTTATTGGATTTCCCCGTTGCAGGCTTGCTGTCGGTCTTTTTTTTCCTGGGTTCGAGTTCCTTCAGGACTGGCTCTTCATCGGGGACCTCTCCGAACACCTCATCCATCGCCTTGACGAGTTCGACCGCCCTCTGGGTGTGGAATTCCTTGTCCTCGTAGTATTTGGCGCCGATGGCCTGCAAGAACTTGAGCACACAGTGACTGCAAGCCCAGTTGGCACCGTACGGCTTATCCTGTGTCTCGTCGTACACGGATTTCAGAGCGTCGAGCGTCTTGGTGCTCATGCTCCTGTAGTAGTTCTGGTGGACCGCCTTGAAGAAAACGTCCTCGTACTGTCTCAGTCCGTCCAGTTGTTCTTGGTTGAATCTTTTCATATCGTTAGTAAGTAGTTTATCGTTTGTTATAGGTCGTACCAGGTGTAGATTGCGTCAATCATCTTGGCAATGAAATCCTTGACCAGGTACATCAAGTCCTTCCAGATTGGGGTCATGTAGGAAAGGAACGCAACGTATGCGACGTTAACCCATGAAAGCTGGGTGAAGCACAGGTAGATGAGGCCGCACCACCAAGTAGCACAGAGCGAACAGTCGAAAGGTTTAGCCTCGAAGTCACGGTACTCCCTCTTTCCCTTGTAAACCCACTTCCAGACAAATCTCTTGATGTGGTCGATGACTCCGCTGATGTCGATTATGAACACCAGCACAAGACACATCATAAACAGGTTCATGTACATTTAACAATCCTCCATCATTTTTGAACGTATCTCAAGCTTGATACGGTTTATTTCCTTCAGCACGGTCGAACGTGACACTCCGAGGATTTTCCCCAGCTTCCGTGACGACCCTATGTCGCAGTACAGACAGAAGATAATCCTGTCCGGTTCGTTGAGCTTCGAGATTGCCTTCTTGACTTGAAGGACCCTCTCGTCTTCCTCGTTCATGATGTCGTCGTCGTATCGGTAGTCGGCGAGGATTGCCCTCAGTTCATCCGGCTTAATGGCTATCGTCTCCAAGGTCCTTGGTTATTTGCTCGTTTATTTGGACGGACTTCTTGAGGGGTAACAGGTAGTTGCGGTAATAACGTGACGAAGAGCTCATGATGTTGTTCATCACAATCCTCGTCACCCAGTAGTTCTGGTGCCCTGCCTCTAAGATGCCGACGAACTTGGCGTCCTCCAACAGGCTCAGGTAAATGTCCTGGCAAAGGTCGTTCAGGGAGTCCGGGTCCGTCGCCGTGGCTCCCGATGTCGTGATTTTCGCCACTATCTTCTCGACAAGGCGCTCGTCAGCTATCTTCTTTACTGCCTCCTGTATCGTCATACCTGTAAGTATAGTTTCAGAGGTCTTGAGGGCGAATGGAACCATGAACCCGTTTATTAAAGAAGTAGGCTTCCTTCATTTCCTTGACGTCAATCGGTTTGAAAGGCTGGTCGCTGTGATGGGCGTACCAGGTGAACGGAGCATTCGACGCTTCGCCGTTGTACATCCGCTGGTCGATGTACATAATCTTAGCAATGGAAAAGTATTTCTGTAGGACGAACGAGAACACGGTCTGGTCAACCCTTTCGATACCGGAACTGTCACCGAGGTATTTGAGCAGAGCGTAAGTGAGCCTGTTCAGGTCCTCGTTCAGGCGGTTCCTCTTCTGCATTATGTAACACAGTTGAGCCAAACCCTTGTAGTCCCTCACCGGGTAACCCTCAGCCTGTGCCATGAACGCCAGCACCCTGTTAGCCTGCTGAGCGTCGTATCCCCTCGCCTGCACCCAGGCGGTGTACTCTTCGACCTGTGTCTGTCTTGTCGGGTGTAGCATTATGCTGAGGTCGGCGTCTTCCTTGATGAAACGGTCAATGAGCGGGTCGAGGTTCTTCTCGATACCAACGCTTCCGTCAATCCTCAGTATGATGTAGTCGTCGGTGTACTTCCAGGGATTGAAACGAACCTGGTAGCATTTGTCGAACGTGGAACCTGTGAGGGTGTCGTCGTATATGATTTCCCAACTTCCGGAAGGGTCCTTGAGGTCAGGGTCGTCGGTGACCATGATATACCTCGCTCTGTCACTTTTCTCCTTGATGGTGTGGACGATTTCGTAATTGTTGATGTTGTAGGTCAACACCGAATATTTAGTTGTACTCATGCTAAAATATAGCAGGAGCCACCTGGAAAGTCAATTTGTGACTTCGCTGTAGCCGTAAAACAAAAAAAGGCACCCGGAGTAATCCAGATGCCATGGGTTCGAGTTCTATTGAGACTTGGGTCAAAAAAAAACCTGGAGTACTTCGCAGCAGTCCAGGGTAACAATAAACATTTTATGTCAAAAATAAAACACAATAACGAACTACTTAATAAGTATGGATTTCGATTGGAATGTCAAGTTAAACTCACGTGCGCACACGTGCGTGAGGCCGGGGACGGACATTGTGCCGTCTTTTGGCACAAGCTATCCGAGCTTCGAGTAGATTTCCTTTACGGTGGTGACTTCCTCAATCCTGGCGTAGTGTTTCAACAGCGTCTTGTAGTTGCTGTGGCCAGCCGCCTTCGCCACCGTTTCCGGTCTTACGCCGATGTTAAGCAGGTGATTGCAGTAGTAATGCCTTCCGAGGTGCGTATGCAGGCTGTTGACGCTCGTGACCCCGCAGATGTCCTTTATCTCACCGAGATATGCGTTCGCCTTCTGGTTGCTGATGACTATACGGCTCAAATCGTACCCGTACTTCTCGGCTACCTCTACGGCACACGGTAGCAGGACGCTCACGAACGTGTTGTTGGTCTTGTGTCTGCTCTTGATGATGCACAGCTTCCCGTCTATTTCCTGGAAATCCTCAGGCTTGAGTTCCTTGAGGTCGATATAGGCGAGACCGCTCCCGCAGCAGAAGAGGAACATGTCCTTCACCTTGTCAATCCTTTCTATGTTGAAGTTCTTCTGTCTGATTTTCTCGAAGTCCTCGTCGGAGAGCATTTCGATAGGTTTCCAGCCCTTGGTAATCTTGATGCCCTGGAACGGGTTCACCTTCATCCTGTTGTTGTCGAGCCCGAACTTGATGATGGTCTTGAGTTTGGTTGCGTATCCGGCTGCGGTGCTGGAATCGTACATCGCATAGAGTTCGGTGACGAAGGACTTCACCATTGCGTTGGTTATCGTACCGCACTCCCCGTTTCCGTCCACCCTTTCGAGGAACATCTTGCGGAGCCTGTCGTACTTGGTATAGGATGCCATGGTCAGGTCGTCGGCGTCAACCCGTTTGCTGAGGATGTGGAGGTAGTCGTCGAACAGGTCCTTTATCGTATAGGACTTCACACCGCCGTTGCGTATGTACTCCCTGACGTTGGTGGAGGTTACCGGGATGTCGTGTTCAAGGAGCTCGTTGACGATTTTCTTGAGCTTGAGCCTCTCGATGTCGAGGTAGTCGGTGATTTCCTTCGGCTGGCGCTTGCGGTTGAACGCTGATGGCGATGCTTTCATCGGCAGGTTGAACAGGACCCTGGAGCCGTTGATGTTGATGCTGCACTCGATGGGTGCTTCGCCGCTCCTGTTCGTCTTTGACTGGCGGCAGTAGAACTGGATTGAAAAAGTGGTTCTCATGGCTTATGGAATTAAGTGTTGTAGCCCAATTCTGAAGCCCGTTCTTTCAGTCACAGACTCGTATAAAAAACAACACACCAAGTCTGGGATTGACCTCGCTTGATGTGTTTCTGCTGGCGCCGTAAGGCGCTTTCGTGGAGCATAGGGGATTCGAACTTCCCTGAAACACGTTATTGCGAGGTATATTTCTACGAACGGGCTACATTTTACAAATCTTTCTTGCTGAACTTTCCCCTGGTTTCCGGTACCAATACACCGTCAGCATCCCATCTGAAACCTTGAATCCTCACGTGAGCCATAAGCTGCTGTAGTGTCAGTACGATGGGTTTGGTGGCCTGGGCTTCCAGGATGTAGTCGGCGAGTTCGTGTGCGAGTGCTGGAGCCGAGAAGTTGTTCAGGAGGTACTTCTCGACCTCTACCGGATTGGCGATACCGGCTCTGATGTCCTTAAGGATATTCGGGTCTGTGATAATCATTGGGTCGTTCGTGTTTGTTTCACGTGCAAAAATAATCAAATTACTCGAACTTTCAAAATAAAACCCACCGCCCAGGAGGAAAGGTAAGCTGGAAAAAACCTCGAAGGGCAGTGGGACTGATAGATATGCTTACACACCCATTTTACGGTATGGGCGAACCGGTAGTTACACGGCAATCGTCTTGGTTTCGATACCTCGTTTGATTTCCCAGAGGGCGGTCCTGAGTCTGTTCTCCCATACGTTCTTCTGTGACACTGGATGCCAGCCTTCGAACTGCTTGAAGATGTTACGACTGATGGTGTCGATGCCGAGCTCGTCGATAAGGGCGCTGTTGGCTCTGTCGTTGAGACGGATGTCGTACCAAGCATAGACAAATGACTCGAACCAGTTGTTCATTTCATAGCCGAGGGCTTTGACTACAGCTTCAACCTCCTTGTAAATCTTCTCGGCGAAGTTGATTTGTTCCTTGGTGAGGCATACCTGTCCGTTCTTGACATCCTTGGTGATGTTCTTACCGAACAAGAAAGCGTAGGTGTACCGTGAGTACGGTTTCTGTTCACCGTTCTTCTTGGTCTTACAGCAAAGGGGGTGAGTGAGGGCAAAACCGACGATGTTAATCATAGCCTTGTTTTCCTCCTTCTTGAGGCGGTCCTCGTAGTCAAGTGTCTTCCAGGTCTCCTGGTTGGCGTTGACTGCGACCATAACGTCAAGGGCTTCACGTTCGTCCTTAGGAAGGTCTTCGAACATAACCCTCATAGGCTCAGTGCTACCGGACTCCCAGGCAAGCTTGAACGCCTCGTAGCGATGCTTGCCGTCTGTGGTCTTGAGAGTGTTGATGTCAACCCTAACGGGTGCGATGTACTTGGACTTGTACTTACCTTCCTCAATCTGCTTCTTAATCTCTCTGACGTGCTTCTTCTTGAGAGCCCTGTCAGCATGGAAGCGACCGAAGTGTGGGTCCTTCGTAAAGTAGTAAATTCTGTCGTAGTCCACGGTTTCCTTGGTAGGGACCACATCTACCACCTTGCCTTTCAGTAACGGCGTCACGATTGAATCTTTCATGGTTATATGGTTAAAATTGTTTTCTGTCTATGCACCTGGAGGCATCATCATGTCCTTCCAGGCTTTCTTGTCGAACTTCTCACCGGTCATAATCCAGTACGCTCTGTGGGCATACCGTGCGACCTTCTGTTCGTCTGTGAGGTCGTCGAACTTGATGTCCTTCGGCGGTGGGTCTGGCATCGTATCGAGGAACCTGCTCAACCAATACAACTGGCGCATCTGTGCTGCTATCTTTCCCATAGGTCTTGTTGGCTATTTGGTTAAACAATTCCAGGTTTCTACCTTGGTCTTCATTGCTGTGATGTCAATTCCGTGGTTCTTGAGCCAGTCAATCCATTCACCCATATAGGTCTCGACCAGTTTCCCATTCTGATTAGCTGCCGGTGCGTACCCAGGTGTTTCGTAAACGTGTTCGGTATCCTCGTAAGTGAAAGACACCTTCGGAACGTAGATGCCCATGTCCTCCCACCACCAGGGACTGATGAACATTTTCATCGTACTGTCATCAACAAAAATAAATTCCAACGACGGGTAGTCGAACTGGTAGCCAGCTTGGTCGTACCAGAACATTGACATTGTTGCCACCCATTTTGCTTTAGACTTTTTCATGTTGCTTACCTTTGTTGGTTAATTATTTCTTATCGGCCTGTCCAGCAAGGTAACCGGTGATGATTTTCTCAAGACCCGGTTTCAGAACGTCCGTGATGTATTCCTCTTCCATCCCACGGCAACCCTCTTCACGGGAGGTTGTTTCATACCATCCACCACGTTTGTGTTCTGCCTGGGTGAATGCCAGAGCGTTCCTGTCACAAGCCAGCATAACGGTCATGACGAATGTGTTGGCCCCAGCCTCAATGCCGAAGTCCTTAACAATCTTGCCTGCGTTGAGCCGGATAACCCACCAGGTATAGGTGTCCCAATCATCAGACTCACTCTCCTGGCGGTAGGTGAAATACTTGTCAATGTCGAACTTTTTCATGTTATTACCTTTTTTATGTTCTTGCTCGTTCACTGTGAACTTGCTTACGATTAGCCTATAAGCAAGAATCGTGCCAGATTGGAATTTTTTTGTGAAAATCTCCCCCGCTGTCGTTGGACGGGGGAGAAAAGTTTAGACATTTATACCACACTTTACGGCGGTGGCGGTCCGTTATTTCTTATTGTTCAAGGTCTCGATATATCCTTCCCAGGCTTCTTTCTTGACAGCCAGAGCTACCATGAACTCTTGTGAGCAGTGGAGACCGTCGTCTCTAAAGTAAACGTCCGTGTCGGTTGGAGTGCTGAACACGTAATAGCCGTCGAGTTCATACATCAAGATGAAATTGTTATGCCTGATTATGTCTTTAGGGCAGGTGGCGTTTTCGACGTTTTCACGAGTTTCATACTCACACTTTTCAAGGTGGCTGAAAAGGCTAATCTGGGTTGAGACGAGTCTGAGATTATTACCGGTTTCCCATTCATCGACGATGTTTTCTTCCCTGTCCTTTACAACCCAACCGCCTTTCACCTCCAACAACTGTGTCGGAAGATATTGGAAATCTTCAACGCCTTTGCTGTACACATGCTCCCTGAAAGCTTGTTCAAGACCTTCGTAGTATGGGGTAAGCTCGTGATAAGTTACAGCTACGTACACTTCAAATCCCTTCGCAAGTGTGGCTTTGAGTTCGTTGAAACTTTGCTTGTACATCGTGGTTAGGTCCGTTAAACTGTAGAATTCTCCCATTTTCTGTTCCTTGGTCTGGGTGGCCTGTGGGCTATCGACACCTTGTGTCGCATCGCACCGAGTGCTATTGTTTTTTTCCATACGGAAATTTTTTAGAATGGTAACAAAAGCTGTTCAAGGTCATTGATACTGTAAAAGAACCCAGGATAGCCGCCACCTGATTCAAGGAGCGCAACCTTAACCTCGTCACCGAATTTCTTGTAGTACAGTTCCAGGCCCTTGCCGACCCACCGAACCTTCTTGAACTTTGCCCCACCAGTAAAATATTTGAAGCGGGGCATGATGAACCCACGGATTTCTTTGCTGGTCACTGTGACACGGTGGTCCGGATTCTTAATTGTCTTGTTTGTTTTCAGTTGTATTGTCATATTCTTTTTTGATTTGTAATCTGTAAATTTCTTTATGCAGGTGCCAGTCCAAGTCCATCCTGGCATATTGTGCTATTACATAGTCTTCGTCATGGTCAATTGCCCAATCGAGCAAACGGTGCAAGCGTTCCCTGTCTTCTTCTGTCATTTCAATGTCTTTTTGAAGTCGTATATGTCCTGAGCGCCCCATTTATCGGGGTTGTTCACCAGGAAATCAATAATCCGGTCCTTGAACCGAGAATTTCTTGCGATACAGAAACCATAACTACCGAAATCCTCACTTCCCGGATACGTGCGGATTACTGTACCGTCAGGGTTCGTGTACTTTTTCCCTTTGACAACCTCTATGCAGTACTTCCGTTCGAACACATAGATGTTCCTGTCCGGATAGGAAGCTGTCTTTCTAAATACGTCCCCAAATTTTGAGAACTCATCAATTTCATTGATGTCTTTCCTCTGTGGTTTTTCCATAAGTCTTCAGTTTGCCGTTTATTCACCGGCTGTATGCCTATTTTTTCGATTATCTCACCAGAATGGTATAATCCCTCGTCTGGTAGTTTTATTCGTCTTTATCAGGACATATAATCGTTATTGATGTCGGTCCCCATTTCGAGCCCGTCTGTTGCATCCACTGGTCCATTGTAAGTCCCAGGACTTCCATATACTCACCCATGGTTTTCTTGTGCCGTCGGACGTTACAGTCGTGACATGCGCAGTAGACGTTTCCAACGTCGTGTGGCTCCTGGTTGGTGTGCCGGTCCAATCCGAGTACGTGCCAGTCAGAAGAGCCACACCAAATGCACTTGCTGTCCTCGCTGAAACATATTCTGATGATGTCCTCTTTGGTGAGGTTCGGATACACACCGAACCGCCTGGCGTCGAACTGCCTGTAACTCGTCAGTAGGTTGACGGCCCTGCCCTGCTTGGTTTCGTGGTAGTCGTTTACACGTTTCTGCTGTATCTCCCGGTGCTTCGACTGCCACTTACGGCAATTCTCGTTGTGTTTCTCACGGTGTCTTTGCCGCCAGCGACGGTTGTATTCCCTGTTCTTCGCTTTTCTCTCGTCGTCTGTCATTTGGTTTGAAGTTCCTGTTCTTGCTGTGTCTGGTTGACACTTATAGTTGCTGTTGATGTATCCGGTAAATAAGCGAGCCCGTATTTCTGGCAAAGTTCCCTGCTATATGGAAAGTGTTTCGCACGGCAGTCATTCTTGAAAGTTTCGGCCATCCTATTCCGGCTTTGCTGGTGAATCGCCTTCAACCTTGACATTCCCATACGAGGATAAAACTCATTGAACATTTCAACAACCTCGTAATGGTTACCCCAGCCTTTCATTTCCATTGCCTTGCAATAGCCTGACTCAGCGAACTGGACGAGGGACATTCTCTCGAACACGTCCTTGCCTGCAAGAAGGTAACCGGTCGGTGTTGAAGTGTCGTACTTGACAGATGGCTGGTTTCCGTCGATTACTTCCTTGGAATCCCACCATTCCTGTTCCGTTGGTTTTCGGTCTACTCCGGTCTTGAGTGTCTCGATTGTCGCTGTAACCTGTTCTACAAGCTCGTCCTTCGAGTCCGCATCGTCACCTTCAACACTGAACATATTGAGGCAGGCAAGTTGGAGTTCCAGGCGTTTCAGCATATCCTCGCAGTTTCCCTTTGTTGCTGCTTCCTTTTCGAACAAATCGAATGTGTTTTTGATGCCCTTGTGGATGTCGATGATACTTTTTGTGTGAAGTGGTTTCTCAGTCACCGGTTTCATCACATAACGACCGATTGGTTTCTCAGGGTCATTGATTGTTGTTTTGTATGGTCCCATGTTATACGTCTATGGTTGGTTCTTCACTTTTGTCTTTCCTGGCATTCTGGTTGCCTTCCATCTTACTGCTGATACCCTCATATTTGTCAATCTGCCTCTGCATCGAGTTACTGATGCTGAGATAAACGGACTTCTCGATTGGTGTTTCAAGTGTCGGCTCTTCCTTATCCTTGAAATGTTTGAATAGAGCCATGATTACCTTTCCGACCTGTTCGTATGTCAGAAGGCCCAATAGCTCACTGTCTTGAAAATGCAACGTGATTACTTTGTTAATTTTCGCCATAACTGAAATTGAATTACAAAAAAATCCCCCCGCTGGTGGAGGTAGCAGGCTCACACCATTGGGAGGTTATATTTCGTTACGATGCTGCTACCCATCGGAAACCAACTGGCTTCATGGACAAAGGTACGAGCGATTTCCGAGACAAACAAGGGTTTTTACAATTATTTTTGCGTTTGGTCCGTTATTTGTAGAGTCGGCTACTTTTTCCCAAAAAAGTAACAAAGTGAACGGCATTCACGCACACACGTTAATTGAATAGGAAACCAAATAAGAAATGGAAACGGAATTGGAATGGAAAATGTTCTTCAAGTATACTACGTATCCTTGAATAACATCCGAAAGGAATTGAATAGAATATGAAATGAACGCACTGTTTTCAAAAAATCAGTAACTGTTTTTTATAATCAGTAACTGTTTTAACAGATATTGTTTAACTCGCTACGCTCGTGGCCCGATAGCCGACCGTCCACGGTCCGGCTTCTTATTTCCACTTGAGATAGAACCAGACTCCGATAGCTAAGACACCAATAACGTTTAACGCCAGTAGATACCAACACAATTTTGGAACCACCTTACGGATTACCTCAACCTCAACAGGGATTTCCTTTGTTATGATGCTGTCCTTACGGATTTCAACCTTACGGTCCTGGTATTTGATGATTGTCTTGAAAGGTTCCTTACGGTTCTCAATATTTCCCTTGAGGGTGCGAGTCAACGTATCAACATAAGCTTCGGCCTGAGCCAGTTCTGTCTCAAGCCTCAAGGTATCGTATACCGGGACGACATCGACGTAACGCTCAATCGGAACCTGAACGTATATCGTACTGTCCATCCAACGTACCGAATCCTTCACCACCGTCTGAACCTGGGTTGTCGTCTGCACCGGCACCGGTCGTATCGTCGCACACCCCAGCATCAGGGTTGCGATAGCCAGTAATGCCGTATGTTTGAAAGATAATCTCATCTTCTATGCTGCGGTCAACCCGAACATCTTGCATCGCTGTTCCCCCTTGTTTGAGTAGAGTGAGAAATGCACCCAGCGCCCGCCCGTGGACTTGCTGGTTTCCCAGATGCACTGGTCGAACTTCTTGCCGACGAGCCACTTCTTCAAGAACGCCTCGAATTCGTTCTGTTTTCCGTTAACGGGTGAAATATCGACCGCATTTCCGTACTGGTGTGCTGAATTGGATACGCCGCCGACGGCTGCATTGAGTTGCGGGCATCTGTAACCTGACGACACACTGATGCCGGAACCCCAGGCTTCCCTCATATTGTCCAAAAAAGCGGCAAGCCGATGCAGGTTACCTACGATTTCCCAACTGGGACTGTTATCGATTTTCTTACGCAGTGCGGTGTCGGAGCGTAGGAGCTCTTCCAAACGAAAATATTTACTCATTTTCCTCACCCTCCATGGTTTCGATTTCGCCAAGGTTCACCTCATCCTCGTCATCCTTAGGGTGACCGACGGTAATGGTGCCGACCTTGGTGTCGATTTTAACTCGTTTATTGTCGTCCAGGGCTTTTGCTGCGAACGCTAATGCTGGCCAGCAAAATATGATAGCCGTCCCCTGAAGTACGCTTGGGTCAATGGTTCCCTGCGGTGGTAGCAGGAAACTGGTTATTAGCAATCCTATTGAGACTGCCAATGTAACGAAGAACGCTGCGAAGTAGTGGTTACGGATACAGTTTTTCATTGCTCGTCAGCACAAACGGCGTCCTTTGGCACCTCAAGAGTAATTATTGCGTACATGCCAGCACACAGGTCGCTGAACTTTTGGGTGAACGGTTGCCAATATGTTACACCGAAAATCTCGGCGTCGAACTGGTCACAGAACTTCCTTACGATGTTTTCCAGCACTTCTTTGCCGACACTCTGGATTTGGAGTGCGTTTCCGGCGTCCTCGGATTCGAGTCTGGAAATATAGAACAGGTTGAAACTGTATCGGTCGAAGTCGCCCTCTGACTGGTGCTGGTTCTGGGTGACGTAGAACACGTCGTACTCAATTGTTCCCTGGGCTGACAGGTCCCGGTACAAGTCTCCCTCGCCGGTATAACGGACGTTATGCTCAGCCATCGCTATCATCTGCAACTGTCTTATGACTTGCTTTAGTGTCATTGTCTATCTTTCCTGTAAGTATCGGTAGGAAGGTTTCCGGCTCTTGCTTTTGCTGAGGTTTGTCCGTACCTTTGAATATATGGGAAGGCCGAAGAAACAACCGCTTACGATAGAACAGCTACTCCAAAAGGAAAGGAGCAAGTACCGCTACGATTGTGAACAACAGTTACGCAGAGGCGTCACCAACAGGGGTAAGCGGGTTAAAATCACGTACGACGCAATCAAGTACGAGGTCGGTACGATGGACCGTTTCGTTTTGAAGACGATGTACATAGCCTGTACGCTGTCAATACTGTGGTCAAACGACGAGGAACAGTACAGGCTGTTGAAGAAAGACATCAACGAATCGATAAACGCCTGGCTGGAAGGTCAGGACGTGTGGGACAGGAAGAACAAGATATTCGTATTCGAGACTCCGGAGACCAACCAGGCTTATATCGGAAGTTTCCGTAACGTTAAGTTCGAACTGCACCTGCGCATGGCGATGGAGCCAGTGAGCGTCAGGCACAGCTTCAGGGAGATAGAACCGCTCGTCAACGTCCTTACCGATGTAATAAAAAAATCCTGTAACGATACAGGATTGACGCTGGCGCACAGACCTTCCACCCGCTCAGGAGTGAAGCTGAAGGAATACGTTGAGAATTTAACGAACCATTTTTCCCCTGAAACCGCCGAGGAATATGCCGGTGGAAGCGGCACTGTGGAGGTTTGACTTGATGCGCTCACAGGTGCAGTCGTCTATCTCCGGGAACAGGTCGAGGTGGTCGAGAAGATACTCCTGGAGCCTCTTGCAGTACCAGTCAGCCTTGAACTTGTAGTTGCTCTTGAGACGCACCCTTTCAGCATCCGAAATGTTGTCAACGTATTCGTCACGGGTCCTCACGGTTCCGAGGTTGACCATCTTAACGTCCAGGATGTCGATGACATCTGAAAGCACCTCGTAAAGCAGGTACCACTGGCAGTAGTCGTCAACGAGCTCCTTGTACTGGTCAGCCAGGTTCCCATCCTTAATCTTGTTGAGGATTGTCTCGTAAAGCGGGGTGCCGATAATCGACTGAAGCTGGATATGCTGAGCCTCACGGATAGCCGGAAGCAGGTATTTGCCCCAAACATTGTCACTCAGGTTGGAGTTGGTCTTGATGAAATCTTCTGAAACCATCAGTACGTTGTTTATCATGATAACACTGTTTTGTGGTAAGTATAATACCGGTGAAATGTGTCGCCAAACTTGTATTTTATCAGGAAAGTCTATACCTTTGAATAGAAGGATTGAGGCGTTAGATTTAGTGCTTTGATGTGTTAAAAACGGTGGAATCGGTGTTTGATTGATGTTTTTTCTTTTTCGGTAGTTATTCATATTGCAGGGTTGTTTGCCATCGTTCAACCCTTTAAGATATAGAAGGTTCTTGTGAAACCTTGCTACGTAATCGAAAGTCAGCGCTTAGCTGGTAAGTAGTGTGTTAGCGAAGTGGTTGTAAAGATGGCCCTGAAATGGTCCATTCCGAAAGGCGCCACACACAGGCACCCCGCAATCTATATGTGTTGTGGGTGAAAATTGTGGGGTGGAGCAGTTGGCAGCTCGCAAGGCCCATAACCTTGAGGTCGGTGGTTCGAGCCCACCTCCCGCAACAGCTTTCAAGCATAAAACTTTATCTTACTTTCATGTTCAATTCATTCAACGGTCCGGCTGTGAGGTCCGACCGTTCATCTGAAATCCCGTTTTCAAACTTCATCATATTATCAAAAAACCCCGGCTTGTAACCGGGGTTGATTTTTATGCATGTCAGCTTAGTTGGACTCCTGAATCGTCCATCCTGGAAGATACGTGTCGGCAAAATCCCTCCAAGCTCGTGAATACTGACCAGGGCCATTGAGGTTAAGTTCACCGTTGTGTGATGATATTGTATGCAGCGGTGTCGAGGTTTGGTCACCGTTGCTGTCAACTATCACCGGAGGTTTTACCTGTCCGTTAACAATGATTTGGTATAGATTAGAACAATTGTGGAAGGCTTCATACTGGATTGTTCCATCAGCGGTTCCACCGTCATCATCAGTGTTGAAGACAATGGAATTCAAATTTGAGTTGCTGTAGAAGCACATGGAACCGATGCTGTAATTGTTAACGGTAGGCATGTGTGCGTCGTTGAAACTCGTATTTGCGAAAGCCATGCTTCCAATTGTCTTTACCTTACCAAGGGGGCAATCTTGCAGGTAATCGCAATTTCTGAAAGCCTCTGCGCCTATTGAATTAAGTTTTACCTCACCCAAATAGTACACACCGGATTCCGTGAATGCACTTACACCAATGTCTTTGAGAAGCGGGAAAGTCTGTTGCACATTTATTGAAATGTTGGTACATCCCTTGAACGCACCCAATGGTATCGTTTCGGCACGTGGCATTCTAATATCGTCAAGCTGTTCACAGTTTCTGAAGTTCGGAACTTCAGTATTATACATTTCAGACAAATCAATCCTTGTCAGAGCCGTACAATCGGTGAAATTCAATCCCAAATCACCATAGGTCATATCAAACACGACATGGTGCCATGAACTGTCACCGAACGTGTAGTACTGCGTCGGGGCGATAGGTGTTCCACCGTCTATTGTCATGCTGTTAATCCATGCGGTTGCCGCCGAAAAATCAAACAGTTTCGTCGATTCAACATCACCGTTGCTGTCACTGTACCAGGCCGAAATGTGTGTCTCACCTGTCTGAGGGAAGGAAATGATAAGCCTGTGCAACGTATCTGCCGTTGTTATGTTGAACGAGTACAAACCGGTTGAGTTCGCCTGGTATTCCTGAATCGTAGAGCCGGTAATCGGGATGATGGTTCCAGCACTCGTAGGTACGTTGACCGTTATAGCGGACCATCCGTCAGTCCCCTGTGGCGGTGTGAACACACCGTTGTTGTTGAAAGTACCTGCGGTAAGAACGGAACCTCCACCACCCTGGACGTTGACCGTCACTTCATTCCATCCGTCCTCTCTCTGGTACGTTCCGTTGCTGGTGATTGTGGTTGAAGTTAGCAAGGCTTTCTGAGCGTTCGCACCGTCAACCTCACCATCTGCGTAGCCGTTCTGGTAACCCGCACTCTCACCTGCGGCTTCACCGGCGGTATAACCCTCCTGGTAACCCTGGTCAACGTAAGGCTGGGTGTCGAAATCGACAGTTACAGCCGAGAAGCCGTCAACGCCTGGGTCGGGATGGTACTCTCCGTTATCGGTAAGCGTGGTTGATGTAAGGACTGCGGAGCCACCGGTACTCTGAGGTACCAGAACCTCAATGTCGTTCCAACCGTCCTCCCTGGTGTAGTGACCGTTGGTTGTTGCAGTGAATGATGCGAGTTTCGATTTCTGAGTCTGTTCACCGGCGGCTTCACCTTCCGTGTAACCACTTGAGTAACCTGCCTGCTCACCTTCCGTGTAACCACTTGAGTAACCTGCCTGCTCACCTTCCTGGTAACCCTGGTCAATATAAGGTTGGGTATCGAAATTGACCGTTACAGCCGAGTATCCATCAACGCCTGGGCCAGGATGGTACTCGCCGTTATCGGTAATCGTGGTTGAAGTCAGGACTGCGGAGCCTCCACTCGTTGGAACGCTCACGTTGATTGTACCGGCGGTAATTCCGTCATAACCAGGGTCAGGATAAATGAAATACTGGCCGTTCCTGTCAATGTTGTACTGTTTGTTCTGGAACTGATAGCCCCTCAAATTATTGAGTTTTTCAGCCTCTTCCCGTGGGATAAACACCCTCTGAGGATAGTTTCCCGTGTTCTCTACGTAAATCATTAGTTAACATTGGTTTGGTCGCCCATCGTGAATGGATTGATGGTTATTGAATCCTTGGTTCCGAACACCTTGTCGAAAGCGTCGCCGAACATCCTCTGCTGGTCACGTACGACAGTGGAATTGAAAAGGTCCCAAGCGGTCTTGAACTCAATCTCGTTGAATCCGGTGCTTGCGCTCATGTCGCCGAATAGCTGACCCTGTGCCCTGAACGCCTGATAGATGGTCGTACGAGCCCTTTCAGCAGCAGCCTGGTATCGTTCGCTGAAGTCCGTGATGTCAAGACGCTCGACGGTGGCTGCATTGTCCTTTCCGTCGGAAAAATTGAGCAAGATACGTCCCGAATTCTGGGTTCCGGCAAACTTTTCCTGGATATTTCGCTCGATTTCAGCCTTTTGCTCGTCATCTGGGACGCCGTTCAAAAAGTTAATCAAGTAAGACGCCATAAACCCGTTTTCCAGGCTGTTAAGATGCAGGTCGTCGATGTGTCGCTCGATTTCGCAAGCCTTGATAGCGCCTGAGTATGAAGGGGTTGGATAGGTTCCTCCAATGTCGTTCTTGAGGTAGAGTATCGATGCTGGTGCATCGCCACCGCTGACGAAGCGGGGATAGACAAGAGCCTTGGTGGTACGTCCGTAAGGTTTCGCAAACTCTTCCGAGTACCAAAAGCACTCGTTCTTCTTGTCGCTACGCAGGAAACGGAAGTCGATGTAATAGATTTCAGCGATTTCACCTTTGACGTTACGGATGACCTGGAAAGCACAACCGCCGTAGATGTTGAAATCCCTGTCAAGCCACTTTAGGATGTTACGGAGTGTGTCACCCTTTTTGTTCATGGTCAGGAACCCAGGTACGTTGCAGACAGCATCATCGCCGGAGACGTATGAACTGATGCCGTTGACAACCGTTTTCAAGGTGCTGACGTCGTTGTAGAGGCCGTACAGGTATTCGCAGTACTTATTGTCCTGTCCGTAATAGATGTAGTCACGGCCTCTGTTCTCGTCCTGTGTGAGTTTCGGGATGCTGTTGACGATGACTTTATCGATGGCAGCGAAAGCCATCTGAATCTTATTGTTTTCCATTTTTATCCGTTGTATTGAATGTAACCGTTATGAGTCTGTGCGGTGTACGTGTTATTTTGGGGTTTGTAGTCACCAACTTGAAGGAGACCGGTGGCTTTCACGATTTCCTGGTCGTCGTAAAGGGTGTAGGTGTATTCACCGTCGGGCATCCCAGGCTGTAGTGTGATGTCGAAGGCGTACCAGATTCTCGAAATCAGTCTGTCTTCAAGGTTTTCGAAAGTGTACACCTTTTTAGTTACGTTGTTGAACAATTTTAGGGTCATTGTACATGGATTTGTCGTAAGTATGAAAACGAAAGAGCCTGGCATCGCTGTCAGGCTCCAATGAGAGAGTATCTTGTCCAGGAATTACACCGTGGGCAGTTGCTATGTTAAGAACGTTTTGGCGTATTCGACCTTTTCCCAGGTCCTGGTGTTGGTGACGAAGAAGTAGGATTCCCAGTCCTCGTACCTTTCGGGATTGTTGTTGCTCCCTCCCCTTGCGTATTTCTGCCTCATGTACTCACCGATGGTTTTTGTCCTGTAGTGGTTGACCCAGGCAACCTGGTGAATAACCCTGTCAATCTTCTGATGGTCGTTGGTACACCTGTTCCCAAGTGCGTCAACCGCCTTCAGCGAATTGTTGTAGATTCCGTGGCCATAGATGTAAGGCATCGGGAGTTTGATGTCAGTCCTGATGAAGCTCTTCACAAACCTGTCGTGGTCCGGAACCGACACCGGCGTAAGGAACCTGTCGAACACGTTGTAGTTACCGTCGAGAACGTCCAATTCATCGTTGTCGGTAAAGTGCTTGCAGTTGAGCCTTACAACCTCGGCTTCCGGGTACGAGGACAGGAAAGTCTTAACGTCCCTCCCGTCCTCGATAACCAGAAACTCGTCTATGTCGCAGAAAAACACCCAGTCGTAGAACTTGCGGTATTTCTTGAACAAGTTGCTGTAAGCCTTCGGCTGCACTCCGGTGACACCTGTAAAGTCCTCGATTACGATTCTGTCGCTTGAATACCCTGAGAGGACAAGCTCGTCGTCGTTGTCGGCCACTATGATGGTGTCAAACCCCAGGTCAAGGTGGTAGTCCAACCACTCTTTGATGTACTTGTCTTCGTCTTTGGCTATCGCTATGAGCGCAACCTTAGGCATTGACGACGGTCCAACCGTTAGGGATACCGGAATTGTCGAAAATCCAGTCGTTCATGCTTGCAGCCTTGACGAACGTACCGCTGACCCCCGGAGTAGGTGATTCAGAGTCTGAGCCACCGCCTGAGCTACTTGAGCTACTTGAGCCACCGCCTCCTACGCCGTACACCCAGTCATTAGTACAGCCCTCAGCGGAAATATCCGTTGCAAGACATTTGATGTAGTTGAGGCCGGTGCAACTGTAGAAGAGAGTGCTATAACAAGAATCCACAAGTGTCTCTGCTGGAAGTTCCGGTGCCTTCTCAAGCTGCTCACATACCTGGAACATGCCCTGGTAACAACCTCTCGTAAGCCCGGTAGCCGGAAGGAGCAGTTCGCTTGCGTCAGTCAAACCGTAATTGTTTGCGAAAAGGTTCTCGAACGCATAGTCTGCAAACAAATCCTTTCTTTCAGCAAAACCATCAGACATAATGAGTGACATGATGTTGCCTTTCAGCTTGAAGCCACAAGTTGATTGGCTGAAGCCACAAGTTGAATTGTTAACGCTATATGATTCGTTGTAACCACGGAACTGCACGGTGTCTCCGGATACCACAGGAATCTGGGTCGATGCGGTCACTTCCGTCCATTCACCGCCGTTCTTGCTGTACTCGATTGTCAAATCTGAATTGATGTCAATCCAGTTGATATAGCCTGGGCTCGTAATCTCGAACGTAATAGGAACCGCAAGCTGGTCAATCCAAGTCCAGTTGTAGTTTGCGGTAGCCGCAGTCCATGCGGCGTATCCTTCAGCGTTCTGGCTGGCGTATGCGGTCACACCCGTAGGAACACCCCAGAACATCTGCCAATCCTGGAACACAGGGAGTTTAGCTGTGTCAAGCATCCTTAAAGTCGTGAGGTTGGTAAGATTTGCCCACGGCATTCCGGTGAACTCCTGAACACCCTCACCGAGAACGACCTCCGTCACGGCTGAACTGTCAGCAAGGAAACCGCCGATTGAGAAATCAACCTGCTCTGCGTACTGCGGATAATTGGTGTAGAAGTACACTTTGTTAGCGTCCGTGTTCTGTAGGTTTGGTACGAATGCAAGTTTGTTGTTAGCGTCAAGGCCGTACTTAATATTCACTTCGTAAGTACCTGCGCTTGGGAACTGGTACATCATTGAATCACCGTCCTGGTACACGTCGTTAGACATATCAACCTCGTTTCCGTTATACTGATAAGTGAAACCAGTGGCAACATTTGCTAACACCCAGTGACCTATTCTTGAAGGGTTCACTCCATCTGACGTAATCGTCAGCCTCGCAATCGCATATATAGGCTCAACGTTCGGGTCCGCATTCTGGGTGCCGGAAATCACGGACTCGTTTACCAACTCGTCATCATTGAAGTACTTGACCGTCACACTGAACGTCTTTTGGAATGGACTGTCGTTTATACCAATGTAGTAGTGCATCGAGGTCGTGTTAAATTGACTTGCTTCCCCAATCAAATTGCCGTCCATGTCGTACACCTTGGCATTGAACACACTTGGATAGATGTTCAACTCCGCATATTCAGCATCATAAGCTGCTGTGAAGAACTGAGCATTTATAACCAAGTCGCTGTTGTCACCGGTGGAATAGCGGGGGTTTTCCTCACGCATCAAGTACGCAACCCAAGTCTCAGGACCGTTCCCATTTGGCGCTGAATGGTCGCCAAAATTTATGAAAGCCGCCAAGTCAATTGGATTATCGAAATATTTAATGTACTTTCCCATAGCCTATTACTCTCCTGACTGATTATTTTCGAGGTCGAGGACCCTTGCGTTGAGGGTATCCAACGCCAATGCGATTACGTATTCCTCCTGCTCACTGAGTGAGCCGCCTGAGCCACCGCCGCCCAGGTTGATTTTTGCTAAATCGATAATCATTGCTCAAAAAATGTTAGTCGATTATTAGTAGATGACAGTCACTTCGCTGTTATTGCCAGATAGCTTGATGTACTGACCGAATGCACAGTTGACGACAACCAGATTTTCACCGGCTGGAACCTCGGTATCGACGCTCGTCCACTCGGTTCCGTTGGCGCTGTACTGCAACGTGTATCCCTCAGAAGAAGGACTTACTGAAAATGAATGGCTGAGCACCTGGAAAGCTGCCTCGCCGTTAATTTTTTTTACCATTATACTTTACTACATTACTTCTTTCACACCCTATAATGTGGAAAGTTATTT